>FWPU01001740.1_pt1 | contig 63779 bp, 60 predicted proteins | sample 2228361 | NCBI WGS metagenome assembly FWPU01 (sample SAMEA103939777, study PRJEB20133) | metagenome
CGCAGGCCTGCCCGGCCGAGTCGCAGCGGCGCCACTGGTAGGCGTAGCTCGTAGGGCTCCCGGACCAGGTGCCGGGGGAGGCGGTGAGGGTCTTTCCCTCCTCGGGGGTCCCGGAGATGGTGGGGAGGGAGGTGCTGGCGGGCGGGCTCGCCTGGGGGGTGTAGACGGCGTAGATGGAGTAGTCGGAGCTGGAGTAGCTGGCCGGGCCAAAGGGGTTGGAGGGCCCATCGGAGTAGGCATCGGCGTTGTAGGCCTCGACGCCGCTTACCCGGTCGGCGGCGGTCTCGGCCACGCTGGAGCCCCCCACGTGGAGGACAAGCCAGTACGTTCCCGCTTGGAGCGATACCGGCGACGGGAAGACGTAGTCGCGCCAGGCAGGGGGGTCGGCGGCGTTGATCTTGACCTCGCCGGACACGGCCACCAGGGTCCCCGGACCGCCGCCCGACCCATCCGCCCGGTAGATGGCCGCCCTCAGGGTCGCGTTCCAGCTGGAGCTGCCCGCCCCCCGCTGGTAGGCCCGGATGGCGGTCACCCGCCCGGGCTCAGGAAGGGTCGCCCTTCTGCCGTCCTTGTAGCCGGCGCCGTTCCGATCCCAGTAGGCGCCGATGGAGTTCTTGCCAAAGGCGCTCCCGGAGGTGGTGGTGCTGGTCGCGCTCGCCGCCGCCTGCACGACCGCGGTCGGCGCCGAGGTAGCCGAGGCCGAGCCGGCGCTGTTTTGGGCGGTGACCGTGACCCGCAGCGTCCTTCCTACATCGGCGGCGGAGACGGCGTAGGTGGCGGCCGTCGCCCCGCCGATGTCGGCGCAGGCCTGCCCGGCCGAGTCGCAGCGGCGCCACTGGTAGGCGTAGCTCGTCGGGCTCCCTGACCAGGTGCCGGGGGAGGCGGTAAGGGTCCTTCCCTCCTCGGGGGTCCCGGAGATGGTGGGGAGGGAGGTGCTGGTGGGGGCGGTCACGGTGGAGAGGGCGGTCGAGCCGCCCGACCCCAGCGCCGCCGCTACCTCCTCGAAGGAGCGCGCCCGCACGAAGCCGTCGTGGTAGACGATGGTGTCCGGCTGCGTTCCCCACTGCCCGTACTGGCACAGGTCCCCGGGCTGGATCTCGCCAATGTTGCCGCGGGAATCGGTGTTGCACTTCGAGTTTCGGTAGATCCCCTGCTTGATGAGGCCGATGGGGTCGGGCTGGCCGCCGTTGTAGCTCGGGTTGTAGCGAAGGGTGGGGATGCCGGTGAGAGAGATGACCTTGGTGAAGCTCCCGCTCCCGACCCGGTGCCACACCTCGAGGACGCCGTTGTTGGGATTGGCCGCCCACCGGACGTGCATGATCACGTCGTTCCACTGACCCAGACTGAGGGTGGGAGCAATGACCAAGTAGCGGCTGTACTCCCATCGGAAGCTGGGGCCGCCTGCGATCGGCGATAGACCGGTGTTGATGTGGAGGCCGAGGCGGTTGCCGCCGGCGTCGATGGAGATGGGCGGCGGCCCGTAGAAGACCGAGAAGGTCTTGGTGTAGAACTGCGTCACCAGCCCCCACCCGTAGGGATCGCTCCAGGTGGTGGGGAAGAGCAGGCTGAAGCCGTAGTAGTACTCGGACCCCTGGCCCTGGTCGGAGAAGCCGCGGGCGGCCTCGGTGGACTCCTTCCAGCCGAAGGGGCTGTAGGCCTGCTTGGCCACGAACCGGGCCGCGTACCGTCCCTGCCGCACCGGACTCGTGACGACCTGGAACGAGGAGGACATGGGGCGGGCGAACTCGTACTGGAGGCCGCCCCACTGGCTATAGCTCCCCGTCTCCCAGTCGCCCACGAAGCTCACGGTGGAGGAGGCGCTGACGGTGGCCGTGGATCCTCCGCCCGCGGCGACCAGGGCCAGGGTGACGAGGAGGATCTTGAACAGACGAGAGTCGAGCAAGCGGCGTGACATCAGCGACGGGCTCCTTGGCAACGTTGTGAGAGAGACGTGGAGAGATCTGCTGTCCCTGGCATCGGAAGCGCCGACGGCGGCTTCATCCCCTTATCGGGTGGGCAGGGGAGAGCCGGCGCCGCCCCGAGGCTTGGGCGAGCCCCGGCGGGCTGGGAAAGTCGGCCGGCGGGACGAGGAACGGCGATGCCTCTGTCGAAGAGGCACCCGTGCTCGACACGCGCCCAGCTCGGCCCGGCTGGCGCCCGGCGGCCCTCGCGGCTCTGGCCGCCGCTTCCCTGGCGGTTGCCGGCGCGGCCGCCGGGGCCGGCTCGCCGCCCGAGCCCGCCCCGGTGATCGTGCTCGAGGTGGCGAGAGTGAAGGTCCTCCCTCCCGCCGGACGCTGCCTGCGCCGGGAGAAGCTCCGCTTGGTCGCGGTGGGGAACGGAAACGCCGGCGGCGCTCTCTGCGTCACCGCCCGAGTGGAGGAGCCCTGTGGGGGGCCGTGCAGCTTTGTCCGGGAGGAGCGCGATCTGGAGCTGCGGCTCCCCGGAGGCTGGATCCGCGCCTCCCTCTCCGGCTACATCTTCGCCTTCACCCTCGACTTCGCCGACCCCGCCACCACCACCGTCTACGTGCAGGAGAGGCTCGCCGGAGACGTGACCGGAACCGGCGGCGTCTTCTCCGGCTCCTCGGGTACCGTTACCTGGGAGGGCGATCTGGCCAGACCTCCCGGGGGCGACGAGACCGGCAGCCGCGCCATCACCGTCGCCCTGTCGGGGTGAGGCTCGCCCGCTGTCAGGCTGGGCCCTACCCCGCCTTTCAGCTACGCCGCTGGCGCAGGTAAGCGACCGCGCCCATGGGCAGGGCGAGGGCGGCGGTGAGGTGGTGGAGCAGGTGGAGAGCGATGCCGGCCCCGGTCGCCGTCGGCCCCCGCCGGCGCAGCAGCAGGGCGTAGAAGGGGGCGTTGAGGGCCAGGAAGGCGGCCAGGGCGCCCCCGGCCAGGGCCGGTCGCCGTCCAGCCGCCCCTGCAAGGGCGGCGACCGCCAGCAGGGCGCTCGCCCGGTGCCGCCAGCCCAGGTTGAGGGCTCTCCACCCGTGCCGGTGGCGCAGCGTTAGGGCCACCCACGGTATCCCCCGCTGCCAGAGGTCGGTGGCCACCATGGAGGGCAGGGTCCACCGCTTCAGGTGCCGGCCTTGCAGGTCGGGGTCGGGGAGGACGGGGAAGCCTCGGGCGGTCAGGCGCAGCCCGAGGTCGATGTCCTCTACCGACGGCGTGGGGTAGCGCTCCTCGTCGAACCCTCCCACCGCCTCGAAGGCGTCCCTCCTCACCGCCCCCAGCCCTGCCCAGAAGGTCGTCGCCGGCCCTGCCCCCTGCTGGTGGACGTGGTGGTGGAGGAGGTTGCGGAAGCTCGACACGACATCCCCGGCCCAGGGGTCGTCGTCGTACGACCCGAAGACGGCGGCAAGCGCCGGGTCAGAGGCGAGGGCTCGGCGGATGCGGGCGAAGGCGTCGGGGTGGGGAAGGACGTCGGCGTCGACGAACACGAGGACGTCGCCTCCTGCCCGCCGGGCGCCCTCGTTGCGGGCGGAAGCAGGGCCCTCTCCCTCCTCGACGACGATGAGTTCCTCTGGGCCCTCCTCCGCCTCACGGATGGCGCGCAGGCACTGGGCCAGGGTAGGGGGATGGTCGGTGGCGGGGACGATGGCGGAGAGGCGCATCTCTCTCAGAGCGTAGGTGGCACGGCCGATGGCGTCCACGGTGCCGACGACAGGGGGCGCCCGGGGTACCGCCTCGGGCCTTGCTCCACTACTATGAGGCAGGGGAGAGGGGTGGATCTTCGCGATTACTACGACAACCACTGGAGCCATGTGCCCGAGGGAGGGGTCGATTACTCGCGGTTGCAGTACGTGGTGGACGGCCTCCGGCCGGGCGAGCGCGTCCTCGACTCGGGTTGCGGGCCCGGCTTCTTGGCCGCCCTCTTGGTCGAGCACGGGATCGAGGTGGTGGCGACCGACATCTCCCGCGTGGGCGTGGAGCGGACGCGCGCCCGGGGCATCGAGGCCTACCAGGTCGACCTCGACAGCGAGCCCCTGCCCTTCCCCGACGGGTCGTTCGACGCCGTGATCGCCAACTCCAACCTGGAGCACCTGTTCTTCATCCACCGCCACGTGGCCGAGTGCGTCCGCTGCGTGCGGCCGGGCGGCAAGTTCATCTGGCTCGTGCCCAACATCGGGCACTGGCGCTACCGCCTGTGGCTGCTTGCCGGCCGGTTCCCCTACATCCCCAACAGCCCCACCGACGAGTACCACATCCGCTATATGACCGCCTACGAGGCGAGGAAGCTCCTGCGCCAGGCGGGCCTGACGGACATCCGGCTGCGTGGCCACGCCGGTACCTGGGTCAGGGGCTTGTACCCCCGTCTCCTCGTCAACCGCTACACCAAGCGCTACTTCGACCGCCTGTACGAGCCCCTGGTTCGCCTCCGCCCCTCCCTGTTTGCGCGCTATCTGTGCTTCTATGCGGTGAAGCCGGCATGAAGGCGGAGACCCTCACCGACCCCAAGCGGCTTCGCCGCCGCCTCCGGCAGAAGGCCAACATGGCCGTCAAGTACCTCTCCTACGAGCTGGAGCTGGAGCGGGCGCCCACCTTCCCCGACCGGGTGTACGTGGAGTCCACCAACGTCTGCAACCTCGACTGCATCATGTGCCCCACCGGGCTGCACGTGGATACCAGGCCCAAGGGCTACATGGACTGGGGCCTGTACACGGCCATCATCGACGAGATCGCCCCCTGGGTGGAGGCGGTGGTCCTCCACTCCTGGGGCGAGCCCCTCCTGCACCGCCGGTTCGTGGACATGGTCTGCTACGCCAAGGAGCGGGACGTGTGGGTGGAGACATCCACCAACGCCACCCTCCTCACTGAGGACGTGGCCCGCCGCATCCTGGAGGCCGGCCTCGACCGCATCTACCTGAGCATGGACGGCCTCACCAAGGAGACGTACGAGAAGGTGCGGGTCAAGGGCAAGTTCGAGGAGGTGCTGGCCAACATCGAGCGCTTCCTCGACCTCAAGCAGGAGCTCGGATCGCGGGTGGAGGCGGACATCCAGATCGTGCGCCTGTCCGAGACCGACGCCGAGGTGGAGGAGTTCGTCCGCCGCTGGAAGCGAAGCCACGCCGACCTCATCAACATCAAGGAGCTCGACACCTGGGGAGGGCAGATCGAGGAGGTGGCCTCCTTGGCCGTAGACGGGCAGACAGAGGACGTCAACCTCCGCCGCAAGCCTTGCCCCAACCTCTGGTACCACTGCCACATCCACTGGGACGGGACCCTCGTCTCCTGCTCCCGCGACTACGACGCGGTCACCCCGCTCGGCAACGTCAGGAACGGCGGGGTTCTCAAGACCTGGCACGGCGCCCGCATGCGGGCCATGCGCCGCTGGCATGCCACCGGCAACTTCTGCGCCGAGCAGTGCGTCAAGTGCACCGAGTGGTCGTGGTGGACGCCGGCTCCCTTCCGGGGAGGCGGCACCGGCGGCAAGGTGGAGCGGGTGGAGACGGAGGAGGAGCACGCCCGGGAGAAGGGCGCGGCACTCCGCAAGCGGCTTCCCCTCATCGGGCGCAGGGCGGCCGGGGAGGGCGGAAGCTGCGACACCTGTAGCGGTCAGGGGAGCTGAGGGTGGGCACGGGCGCGCCCGTCTTCGCCGCCAGCGCCACGGCCGAGGCAGCCCGAGGGTTGGTCGTCGCCTGGAGCGGCCTCGACTCCACCACCCTGGCCGCCCTGGGCGCTGAGGCGGGCATCGAGCTCCGCCCCTTCCCAGCGGGGAGGCGAGCGATGGCAAGGGAGATGCGGGGAGCGGACGTCCTCCATGTGGCGAGAGCGGATCTCGCCCTCCTCCCCGACCTCCGCCGCTCGCTGCCCGAGGCCGCCATCGTGGTCGACCTGCGGGGCTCGGGCTCCCGGTTGGGATGGCTGGAGGCCCGCCGGGCGGAGGTGGCCGACGCCATCGTCGTGGAGACCCGAGCGGAGGGGGAGGAGCTTGCTCGGCGCCGCTCCTCCCTGGCCGGGCGAGCGGTGGTCGTTGCCCGCCCGGTGGACGTGGAGGAGCTCGCTCCTCTCCATCGGCTCGCCACCCGCCGCGACGCCGACATCAAGCGCTTTCGACGCCTGCACCGGATCGTCGGCCCGCTCGTCCTCTACGCCGGTCCCTACACCTCCGAGGGAGGGCTAGCCCTGCTGGTGGAGGCCGTGCAGCGCCTTCGGGAGCGGTGGCCGGAGCTGAGGCTGGGAGCGGTTCCCGAGGGCCCCGTGGACCGGCGCTACCTCGACCGGTGCGAGGGCCGCGCTCTTGCCCTCGGCCACCGGGCGGTGATCGAGTGGGCGCCGCCCCCCGGCCATCGCCCGCTCTGGTACGCCCTGGCCACCCTCGTCTGCCTCCCCTGCCGTGCTCGTCCGCCGGCCGAGCCGGCCAAGCTCGCCGCCGCCGCCGGCCGCCCCTTCGTGGGCAGCGACCTGGAGCCGCTGAGCGAGGTGGTAGAGACAGGCAAGACCGGGACTCTCGTCCCCCCCGGCGACGGCGCTGCCCTGGCATCCATCCTCGAGGAGCTCATCGCCGACGAGGACACCGCCGCCCGCCTGGGAGGGGAGGCCCGGCGGCGGGCCGAGGAGGAGTGGTCGCCGACGGCGGTGGCGGCGAAGCTGAAGGCGGCGTGGGCGCAGGCGGTGACTGCACGGCAGGCCCGGTAGGGCCCGGGGCCCGGGAAGGCGCTACCGGGGAAGGCGTCTGCGAGCGCGGGCTCGCAGGGTACCCCACTCGGCCAGGAACCCCACCGCCGTGGCCACCTGGCTGGTGGCTACGAGACCTCCCACCGCCGGGCCGCGCCTGAAGCCCTCGGCCAGGAGCGCCCAGTAGAAGCTCCCCCGCTCGAGCCGCCGGGCTCCTCCGCTCCTTTGCCGGTGCCGGTAGGCACCGCGGCCGTAGCGGACCTGCTGGCGCCAGAACCTCCACGGGCCCCTCTCGTGGTGGTGGAGAACGACGGCGGCGGTCTGGAGCTCGATGGTCCATCCGTGGCGGGCAAGGCGGGCGCACCACTCCCGATCCTCGCCCCCGGGGGCGGGAAAGGTCTCGTCGAAGGGGACCGCCTGTAGCACCTCGGCCCGGCAGCCGAGGTTGCTCGAGGGGGCGAAGGCGACCTCCGCCGGCCGGCCGGCAAGGGGGCGGACGAGGGCGTTGGCGACGAGCTGGGCGGCCTCGCCCCAGGGATCCTGGGGGCGGGCGTTCCGGGTCGGCCCTGCCACCACGCTGGCTCCGGCCCGCAGGGCGTGAAGGAGCTGCTCGGCCCAGCTTGGCAGAGGCTCGCAGTCGTCGTCCGTGAAGAGAAGGAAGGGCGCGGTGGCGGCCTCGGCGCCGCGGTTGCGGGCGGCGGCGGGCCCCCTGCCCGCTCCTGCAAGAAGGACGACCCGCCGGTGCCCTGCCACCGCCTCGCGGGCTCCCTTCAGGGCCTGGGAGCCGTCGGCGACGACCACCACCTCCAGGTCGTCAGCGACCGTCTGCCGGTCGAGGGCGGCTAAGCAGCGGCGAAGGGCGGCCGGGCGGTCTCGGGTGGGCACGATGACGGTCGCGGCAGGCGAAGCGCTCACGTTACACCGGGCGGGGAGCGGGCGCCTGGGGCGACGGCGACCCTGCCTCCTCTGCGCAGGGGTAGGAGAGGTCGAAGTGGAGCGCCGCCTCCACCGCTGGGCCCTCCTCCAGGTAGGCCTCGTCGGTGTTCACCGACCACACGTCGTAGGAGGTCCCGTCGAGCAGGTTGAGGGTGGCGAGTACCGCCGTCCACATGGAGTGGTCCTGGTTGTTGTAGCGGTGGAGGCCGTTGCGGCCGAAGGTGGCGAGGTTGGCGAGAGTGTCCACGTAGGCGCGGACCGTCGCCACCGCCTCCTCGTAGCCCTGGTCGTACATGGGATAGGCCCGCGGCACCAGCACCTTGACGCCGTCGAACACCTTGGCCGGGTCGAGGAGGCCGATGCGAGCCAGCTCGTCCGTGGCCAGAGCCACCGCCTGCTCGGTGGACATCCGCCAGATGTCGTCCCCCTGGAAGCAGAAGTACTCCACCCCCAGGCAGGTCGCCCCGGGCGGCACCATGGCCTCGCTCCAAGCGCCGTAGTTCTGGACGCGGCCGGCTCGGGTTCCCGGGTCGTGGAGGTAGATCCAGTTGTCTGCGAACGGCTCCTGCTCCGTCGTCATCAGGGCGACCACCACCAGGTCGCGGTAGCGGAGCCGGCGGGCAGCGGCCACCACCTCCGCCGGCGCCGGCGGCTCCAGGCGGAGTACGAGCTCGCTGAGAGGGATGCTGGAGAGCACGCTTTCCACCTCGTACTCCCACTCGTCCCCGTTAGAGCGCGTGAGGATGCTCTCCACCCGCCCGTCCCGGTGGCGCAGGCTGATGCAGCGCTCCTTGAGGCGGATGGGGATGCCCATGTGCTGGACGCGGGCTGCCACCGTCTCCCACAGCTGACCCGGGCCCAGGCGCGGGTAGCGGAACTCCTCGATGAGGGTCGTGACCTCTTCCCGCCGCAGCCCGAGCATCCCGGTCACCGCCTTGCCCAGGGAGAAGTTCCTGATCCGCTGGGCTGCCCACTGGGAGCGGATCTGGGAGCCGGGGATGCCCCACACCTTCTCCGTGTAGGAGCGGAAGAAGGTGTCGTACAGGCGGTGACCGAAGCGCGACTGCACCCACTCCTCGAAGGTCTCCGGCCGGCGTCGGCGGGCGGGGAAGGCGGCCGCGTAGGAGAGGAGGCAGAGCGCCGACTCCCATGCCCCCAGGCCCCGCACCACGTCGCCCGCCCGCATGGGGTAGTCAAAGAAGCGGCCCCGGTAGTAGATGCGGGAAAGCCTCCGCCGGGTGAGGAAGTCGTCCCCCAGCATCTCCTCCCAGAACCGCTGCACGGGAAGGAGCTTGGTGTAGAAGCGGTGACCGCCCAGGTCGAAGCGAAAGCCGCCCACCTCTACCGTCTTGGCCAGGCCGCCCACGCTCCCCTCGGCCTCGATGACGGCCGCCGGCCGCCGGCCGCGCAGGCCGAGGACGTAGGCGGCTGTCAGCCCGGCCGGCCCCGCCCCGAGGACGGCGGTACCGAGACAGGCAGGCCGGGCGACGCTCCTCGGCCCCCGGGCGCCGGCAGCCTGCGCCGGCAGGGAAGGAGGGCGGCGAGCGTCGAGGGCGCTCACCAGGTCTCCTCCCGACGCTCCTCGGGCGGGCCCGAGAGCGTGTCCGCCGGAGTGGCGGCGTGGACGTCCACCGGCGCTCCTCCCAGGGCCAGCGAGAGCTCGGCGGCCTCGATCATGCGCACGATCTCCACTCCCAGCTCTCCTGTGGCCCGGGGCGTCGCTCCTTCGCGGACGGCGGCGCAGAAGTCGGCCAGCTCGAGCTGGAGCGGCTCGGTGGGATCGATCTTGGGCGACAGGATGTCCCCGGTGCGATAGGCGAGCCGGTACTCGCCGAAGGTCTCGGGATCGGGCAGAATGGCTCCCGAGTCGAAGATGCGCACCGGCTCGGCGCTGGTGTCGTCGTACACCACCATCTTGCGGGAGCCGACGATGGCCGTGCGCCGCAGCTTGCTCGGCGCCAGCCAGGAGAGCTCGACGTGGGCGATGGCGCCGGAGGCGAAGGACAGGCTCAGGAAGGCAACATCGGGCACCTCGGGGAGTACGCAGGCCCGGGAGGTGGCGGCGATCCGGGTCGGGCTCTCCCCCAGCCAGTAGCGGAGGATGGAGAAGTCATGGGGGCCCAGGTCCCAGATGACGCTCACGTCCGGCTGGTGGAGGCCGAGATTGACGCGGCTGGTGGACACGAAGTAGATGTCGCCCAGCTCGCCCTCCTCGATGAGCTCCTTGACCTTGACCACCGGGGGGCTGTACAGGAAGGTAAGGCCGGGCACGAGTACGCGCTCGCGGGCAGATGCCAGCAGGACCAGCTCCTCGGCCTCCCGCGACGAGGTGGCCAGGGGCTTCTCCACGAACACGTGCTTCCCTGCCTCGAGGGCGGCCGTGGCCAAGGCGTAGTGGGTAGCCACCGGGGTGGCGATGGCCACGGCCTCGACGGAGGCGTCCTCGAGCACCTCCTCGAAGCGCCGGCAGAGACGGGCCTGGGGCCACCGCCGTCCGGCCGCTTGGAGCGCCTCGGGCCTGATGTCGCAGAGACAGGTGAGGGTGGCGTGGGGGAGGTCGGCGATGTTGCGGGCGAGATTGGGGCCCCAGTAGCCCAGCCCGACCACCGCCATGGCGATGGGCTCGTGCCCGGGAGCGACTCTCCTCAGCAGCTCCATCAGGCCGTTCCCGGGGAGCGGAAGAGGACGAAGGGAGTTCGGGCGAGGAGCCTGAGGTCGAGGGCCAGCGACCAGGTGCGGGCGTAGGTGACGTCCAAGTCGAGAGCCTCCTTCATGGTCGACCGGGCCCGAGCCGCCACCTGCCACAGCCCTGTGATACCGGCGGGCACGAGGAAGCGCTCGAAGTGGTGGGGCTCGTACAGGTCGGTCTCGTAGGGGATGCAGGGCCGGGGCCCGACCAGGGACATCTCCCCGCGGAGCACGTTCCACAGCTGAGGCAGCTCGTCCAGGCTCGTCCGGCGAAGCCAGCGTCCGATACGCGTCACCTCGCCCTCCCGGTCCAGCTTGTACAGGCTGTTCGCCCTGGGCGGAGCCTTGGTGTCCATGATCTCGGCCACGTAGCGGCGGTGGGCATCGCTGTCGGTCTCGACTCTCATGGTCCGGAACTTGAGCATGGTGAACTCGCGCATCCCCCTTCCCAGCCGACGCTGCCGGAAGAAGACGGGGCCGGGGGAGTCGAGCTTGACGAGCAGGGCGAGCACGCCGAGTAGGGGAGCCAGGGCGACCAGGGAGGCTCCAGCCAAGGCCACATCGAGGACACGCTTGACGAGCAACGCTCGGGACGAGAGATGGGTGGACGCGAGCGTGAGGAGAGGCAGGCCCTCCACCGTGTGCACGCCGATGTCGGGGCCGAGGGCCTCGAACAGGCGCGGGACCACGTCGATGCGGACGCCGAGGCCGCGCAGAGAGCGGATAGCCTCGAGCAGCTGATCGTGGCGCTCCCTGGAGAAGGCCACCACCACCCGCCCGATCCTGTGGCGCTGGACGATCTCGGGAAGCTCCTCGGGCGACCCCAGCACCGGCAGCTCCGCCAAGTCGGGCCGCATGTCCTTGGGCTCGGTATCGACGAAGCCGACCAGGTTGATGCCGTACTCAGGGTGCTGGCGGATCTTGCGGCCGATGAGCTGCCCGACGTCGCCGGCGCCGAGGATGAGGGCGTTCACCCGGTAGGAGGGCCGCCGCCGGGCGGCAGCGCGGGCGAGGCCGCGGCCCGTCACCACCAGTCCCAGGGCCAGGCCCCAGAACGCTGCCAGCTTGCCGGGCGCAGGGGCGACCACCCCGCTCAGCCAGGAGACGAGGAAGACCGCCCACACGGCCACGGTGACCAGGTGGAAGACGCTCACGACCTCGTACACGGTGGAGTGCTCGGCCCGCTCCTCGTCACGGCCGTAGAGGCCGTAGAGGCTGGCGGCGCCGAGCCAGAGAGGAAGGAGGACGAGGAAGAGGAGGATCTCGCCGTGCCTCCCCATCCCGCCCCCCTCTCCGAAGGCAGTCCCCATGAGGACCTGGGCGAGGAGGAAGGCGCCGGTGAAGGAGGCCAGGTCGGCGGCGCCGAGCGACCAGCGCACGAGCAGGCGGCGACCGGGGCGACCGTTCCGCCGCCTCAGGTGAGAGGGGACCCGGGGAAGGGGAGGAGCGGACGCCTCATCGCCCGCCCCTTGGCGGTCGCGTACCGGCGCAGGTGTAAGCGTCCTCCCCATGATCAGCCTCCCTGTCCTGTCGCTCTCCCCAAGTCGCTTCCCCCCTTTGCGACCTGACCCTCACTTTAGGCGGTCCCGGCTGTTTGCGCCAGTCCCCGCCGCCGCCAGGGGAGAATGGGGGGCCCGCTAGGTCGGGAGGGTCCCGCTAGGGCGTGAGCTCGGGCCGGCTCGGTTCCAAGGTTGCCACCTTTCCCGGGCTCGCCGGCCCCATGCTCTCTCGCTCGAGCTCCTGTCGCAGGCGTTCCCGCGCCCGGTGCAGGGCCACCTCCACGGCGCCGGTGGTGGCGCCGAGGAGGCGGGCGATCTGGCGGGCCTTGAGGTCGGCGCCGTAGCGGAGGGCGATGAGATCGCGCTCGCGGTCGCTCAGCCGGGAGAGGGCGGCGCGAAGGCCGAGGCGTCGGAGCGCCTCGGCCTCCAACCCCTCTGTGGACGGGCTCTCCCGCTGCGGAGGGGTCAAAGGGGTCCCGGCGGCGAGGCTGTCGTCCACCACCCGCCGGGCGATCCCGAGAAGCCAGCTCACAGGGTCTCCCTTGTCGGCGTCGTAGCTTGCCCGGTACCGAACGGCCCGTTCGAAGACCTCGCTCGTGACGTCCTCGGCCTCCGGCCCGTGACCGAGGCGGTAGGCCACGTAGGAATAGACCCGGCGGATGAGCGGCGCCGGGTCGGCCAGGGGGTCACGGAGAGGACGCATGTCTACCGCTCACTGTAGGGCAGGGTGCAAGGGGATGGGAGGTCGGTCACCGGCGCCAGCTCCTGTACAGGCGGACGATGTCGCCGTGGTGGCGGTTGAGGAGGTAGGCGCGGCGGATAGCCTGGGAGCGCTCCCTGCCGCGGCCGGCCAGGGCCAGTCCGAGCCAGCCCTGCCAGTCGCCGGGGTCCTTGGCCACGGCTCGGCGGAAGGTGAGGCGCGCCGACGCACGGTTGCCCGCCCCGAGCTGCGCCTGGCCGCGGACGATCAACGGCCGGACCGACCACGGCATCCACCCCTCTGCCCGGCGGGCCTCGCTTTCTGCCCGGCTCCAGCGCCGGGCGGCGACGGCGTCCTCGGCCGCGGCCAGGGCGCCGTTGCCCACCAGACCCACCAGGGCCACTGCGGCCACGGGGAGGAGGGCGGCGAGGGTCGCTGCCCGCGCCCAGGCGGCAAGGGGCCTGCCGGAGCGGTCGGGCCGGGAGGAGACGACGAGCACGCCGGCCAGGAGGAGGGCGGTGAGGGTGACGCCGGCCAGCTCCCAGTCCCAGTCGACGCCGGCGTGGACAAGAAAGGCGGCGTAGGCGCCGAGGACAGGAGGCACGAGGCCCTGGCGGCGACCGCGTAGGGCTGTCCCCACCGGCACGAGGAGCGCCAGGGTCAGCAAAGCCAGCCCCGGCGGCCCGAGCTCGGACAGGGTCTCGATGTAGAGGCCGTGGGCGTCCCGCACCTTGAAGGTGGAGCGCGGGTCTGCCAACCAGTGGCGCTCGTACGTACCGGCGCCGGTGCCGAGCGAGGGATGGCGCTGGTAGGCCGCCCAAGCCACGTGCCAGAGGTCGGCCCGGCCGTTTCCCGACAAGCTGAACAGGCGCTGGTTGAGGTCGGCTCCGATCCGGGGCGGGGGGGCGGTGAAGGCTCGATAGCCCTTCTCGGCCAGAGCAGGGGGGCTGCCGAAGCGGGCAACGACGGCGGCAGCGCCGGCGACGAGGGCGAGGAGGAGGAGCCCTCCGTAGGCGTGGCGGAGGGGGGAGAGGGAAGGGACCCGCCGCTCAAGCTGGGCGTGCAGGGCCGCCGCCGCGGCGCCGGCTGCTCCCAGCCCGAGGATGATGAGAGCCAGGCGGTGGCCCTCGCGGGCGGCGTCGGCCAGCGCTGCGCCCTGTCGCGTCAGGGCCGGCGACTGGGAGGCAAGGGCCACGGCAGCGGCCGGGGCAGGAGCGGCGAAGAGGGCGGTGGTGGCCAGCCGCAGCCGGTGGGGAGTAACGACTAAGGCCAGGGCTAACCCGAGGCCGAGGGCGATCCAGGAGGCGCGGCTGTAGGTGAAATACAGGGTGGGGAGGAGGATGGCGAGAGCGGCCGAGGCTCCCATGCGGGCAGGAAGGGATCGGCCGTGGGCCGCTACCGCCAGGGCCAGGAGCGCGCCCATGGCGGCGAAGATGCCGAGACCGTTCCAGTACCCGATGGGCTCGGCCAGCCGGTAGACGGCCACGGGATCGTAGACGCCCAGCCGGTCGGGAATGAGGCGGGTGGCGAGGCCGTATGCACAGACGAGGGTGATGGCGGCCAGGGCCGCCCCGACGAGGGAGGGCACTGCCCGCCGGTGAGCGAAGGCGAGGAGGGCTGCCACTCCCACCACGTACACGATCCCCCGCTGCACCTCGAGCATGGACCGGCCCGGCGCCGGCGACCAGGCCAGCGAGAGAGCCGTCCAGCCCACGTAGCCGAGCAAGGGGAGAAGGAGGGCGAGGTCGAGGCGCCCGAGCTCGATCCTGGCGGCGACGACCGCCCACACGCCGAGAGCCCAGAGCAGGGCGAGGGAGCTCCACCCCCAAGAGACGGGGAAGTACCCGCCCTGGTAGGCGGGTAGCAGGAGGACCACGGCTCCGATGAGGAGGGGGGCCAGGGCTGTCCGGCCACGCCGCTCCAGGGTCCCGGCGGGGCTGTCGACGGGGTCGGGAAGGGGCGCGGGCTCCTTGCCAGTGAGGATGGTGCCCGTGCCCGTCATGCTGTCACAGTCTGCACGGGAGGGGGGATGCCCGCCAGCCCGGAGCTGGCAGGGAGGCGGGATCGGCCGGGGCGTAAGGTCTTGGCGGCGGAGGCGGTATAGGAGGTAGACGCTGGAGGAGAAAGGGACGATCGGCCTGGACGGAAAGGAGAGGAGATATGGGATCCTGGTGGCGGCACCGCTCGCATGACGTAGAGGAGATCCTGCGCACCGCCCGTCCCGTCCCCCGGCCCGAGTTCGTTGCCTCCTTGGCTGAGAGGGTGAGGAGCGTCCGTCCGCCTGTCCGCCACTCTCGGCTTGCCTTCGCCGCCTCGCTGACCGCGTTCGTGGTCGGCTCCGTCATCTCCTTCGGCGGTCTCGGCTACGCCGCCACCGCTTCTTACGAGACGGTGAAGGTGGTGAAGCGGGTCGTCGCTCCCAGCAAGCCGCGAGCTCTGGCCAGGACGTCGGCGTCCGACCAGTACCGACAGACGTCGATCCCCGAGGCGGGCGGCACCTACCCCTCCCAGGGAGTGACCGGCGCCGGGGCCAAGGGCGCCCAGGCTGTCATCAAGAAGGCTGCAAAGAAGCCCGCCGCCACCCCCACCAAGAAGCCGGCCCTGAGGCACCCCGCTGCTCCTCCGGTACGGGCAGCCGGCCAGCTCCCGTTCACGGGCATCTCCCTGGGGGCGACGCTGGCTGTGAGCCTGGCCCTCGTCGGTCTCGGCCTCCTCTTGCGCAGGCGCGAGCGCCGCTCCCTCGGCTCCTGACAGCGCTCCCTCCTCGCCGGCCCTCCCAGCCTGGCAACTCCGGCTCGTCCTCCTTGAGGAAGGTGGGATCACCCTCCCTGGGCCTGTAAGGCCCCAGCCGGCCGCCGCGGCCGCTAGCCTTGCCGGTCGTGAGCGGGCGCTCCCCCCAGAAGGTGCTGGTGACCGGTGGAGCTGGGTTCATCGGCTCCCACCTCTGCGAGCTCCTCTTGGACGAAGGCCGGGAGGTGTACGTTCTCGACGACCTGTCCACGGGCTCGCTGGCCAACGTGGAGCACCTGCGAGGGCATCCCCGCTTCCATCTGGTCGTCGACTCCGTCCTGTCGCCGGCCGTGGTCAATGAGCTTGTGTACAAGTGCGACGCCGTCTACCACCTGGCTGCCGCGGTGGGGGTGCGCCTCATCGTCGAGCAGCCGGTGAAGACGCTCGTGACCAACCTCCAGGGCACCGAGGTCGTCCTCGAGCACTGCAACCGGTTCGGCAAGCGGGTACTCATCGCCTCCACCTCGGAGGTGTACGGCGACCACCGGGAGGAGGCACCCCTGGCCGAGACCGCCCGCCGCGTATACGGGCCCACCACCCAGCGCCGCTGGGCCTACGCCGACTCCAAGGCTATGGACGAGTTCCTCGCCCTCGCCCACCACCACGAGCGGGGCCTGGACTGCGTCATCGCCCGGCTGTTCAACACGGTGGGCCCGCGCCAGAGCGGCCGCTACGGCATGGTCGTTCCCCGCTTCGTGGAGCGAGCGCTGCAGGGGCTTCCCCTGGAGGTGTTCGGGGACGGCACCCAGACCCGCTGCTTCTGCCATGTCCAGGACACCATCCGGGCCCTCAAGGACCTCATGGAGCGCGGCGCCGCGGGCGAGATCTACAACGTGGGCTCGACGGAGCAGATCCGCATCATCGACCTCGCCCACAAGGTCATCGCCCTTACCAAGTCGAGCTCTCCGCTCGTCTTCGTGCCCTTCGAAGAGGCCTACGGCGAGGGCATCGAGGACATGCTCCACCGCATCCCGGCCATCGACAAGATCCGCGCCGCCATCGGCTGGGAGCCCACCCTCGGCCTCGACCGCATCCTCGCCGACGTCATCGCCCATACCTCGGCGGCCTTGCAGCAGGAGCGGACGGTGGGGGCAGCGGCCCGCTGAGGCCCGCTCGCCCTGGGCTCCCGGCTGTGCTCGTGGCAGTAGCCTAGGGCCGTGAGGCGGCCGCTTTCTCGCCGCACCGTCCGTGCCTGGGCCGGGGATCTCCTCGGGTGGGCGGTGGCCAGCGCCGTGGGGGTGATCCTCTCCCTCCTGACCGGGGCCCTTCGCTCGGTCCTCCGGATCTCCTCGCTCCCGGCTCGCCATGGACGGGGCGCTTCCGCCTGGAAGAGACCGGATGTCCTGTGGCTGGCGCGCAGGTCGCGACGGCGGCTGGCCGCCCTGGAGGCAGAGCTGGAAGGACTGCGCCTCTTGGCGGCGGGCTTCGACGAGATCGAGGCCGAGGCGACGGCGCTGAGAGAGGCCTGGGTAGGGGCCGACGAGGGGCGGTCGGTCCAGTTCCAGCGGTGGCTCGAGGAGTCGGCCGAGCTTGCCTTTGACGAGGGACGCTGGCTGTCCCTGGCGCTGCGCTGGCGAGAGCGGGCCGACACCGGCGATCCCGCTCCTCTGGCCGCCTGGCTGGCCGCGCAGCTCGTGGGACAGATCGAGCAGGGGAGAGTACGGCTGGCCGCCCTGGAGAGCGAGCGGGTCAAGGAGCGGGAACGGGCGGAGAGCGAAGGGTGGCTGGACGTCGGGCGGCGCGAGCTTCTCGACCCCCTTCGTAGCGCCGCTGCCGGCCTGGCTCAGGGCCGGACGGTGGCGGCTGCGGCCGGCGCGGCGGCGGTGGCGGCCACGGCCGCTCTGGCTGCCGGCTCCGATCCCGTCCTCTCCTCCCTCGGCTGGATCGGGCTGAGCCTCCTGTTGCTCCTCGGCGCGACCTGGGCTGTCAGCGAGCTGGGGAGCGAGGGCGAGGAGGCTGTCCCCAGGCCCCCTGAGCCGGTGCGACGCCGGCTGGTGCCCTACCTCGGGGAGGGGGTGGCCGGGGAGAGCGAGGGGAGCTCGTCCTCCGGCTTGCAGCGGCCGTTCCGGCCGAGCGCCGCTCCCCCGGCCCTGGTGCGCTGGGCGACGCTGTTCCTCCTTCTAGCCGGGCTGGGCGCCGTCGTCGCCTCGGGCTACGAGCGGTGGTCGCAGGCCGGCTCCCTCGATGCGCCTGGGCTTGCCGCCCTCATGTCAGGCACCTACGCAGGCGCCGCCGCCGTGGGAAGGGTGGTCGATCGACTGGTGAGCGGCCCCTGGGCGGTGCGCGAGAGCCTGGGCTTGGCAGCGGGGGCGGCGGCCATCGCCGCCACCCTGGCCGTCAGCTTGGTGGAGTTCCACCGGTTCGACCATGCTCGGGCCTTCCGAGCGCGGGGTGCTGCCCGCATCGAGGGCGCCGCCTTCCGCTCCTTCTTCCAGCCCCGGACACGGATACCGCTGGCGTGGCGCGCCGCTGTGAGCGCCGAGGGACTGGCCTTCGACCTCCGCGTCCGGGCTGCCCTGCCGTCGCGGCGCCTTGGCCCGCCGCGGCTGTGGATGGCCGCCACCACCCGCCGACGGGCCGTGTTTCAGGCCAAGCCGGGGCACACGTACTGCTTCTCCGCCCGGGTGCGCTCCTCCCGGTACGGCGTCTCCCCGTGGAGTCGGGAGCGGTGTCTGGCGGTGCCGGTGGACGACCGGGCCCTCGCGCGGCGGGGGAGGTGGCGGTCGGGGGCGGCCGGCGGCTACCTGGCGGGGACCTTCAGCGAGACGCGCAGCCGGGGGGCTAGGCTCCAGCGAGGAGTGACGGCGCGGAGGCTGGCGCTCCTGGCCGAGCGCTGCCGGGGGTGCGGGACGGTGGAGGTGTACCTGGGCCGGAGGAGGATCGGCCGCCTGTCGCTCGACGCTCAGCGGCGAGGGAGGAGCGCAGCTCTTCCCCTGGCCGCCTGGGCGTCTCCCCACAAGGGCCTCGTGCGGGTGGTCGTCCGCTCGCCCGGCCGGCGGGTGCGGATCGACGGCCTGGGAGCGAGCCTCCTCCGCCCCTGACCGGCCGCCGGCCTGTGCGCCCTCGGTGGAGGAGTCGGCTACCATAGGCGTACAGGAGTCGAGCGGCCGAAGGGGGGCCGAGGACAGGTGTTCGAGAGGTTCACGGAACGAGCGCGTCAGGTAGTCGTTCTCGCCCAAGACGAGGCGAGGGCGCTCAAGCACAACTACATCGGCACCGAGCACATCCTGCTCGGGCTTCTGCGCGAGGAGGAGGGCCTGGCTGCCCGGGTGCTGGAGTCGCTCGACATCACTGTGGAGGAGGTCCGGGCCCAGGTAGCCCGTATCGTCGGCCAGGGGGACGAGGTCACCACCGGCCAGATCCCGTTCACGCCCCGGGCCAAGAAGGTCCTCGAGCTGGCCCTGCGCGAGGCTCTGTCCCTAGGTCACAACTACATCGGCACCGAGCACATCCTCCTCGGCCTCGTGCGGGAGAACGAGGGGGTGGCTGCCCGCATCCTCCTCGACTTCGATGCCGACGCCGAGAAGATCCGCAACGAGATCATCCGCATGCTGTCCGGCCCCGGCCGGCGCCAGCAGGGCCCGGGGATGGCGGCTGCCGAGAAGGCCAAGTCGTCCAAGCTCCTCGACCAGTTCGGCCGCAACCTGACGAGGCAGGCTGCCGAGGGCAAGCTCGACCCGGTGGTGGGACGGCAGACGGAGATCGAGCGGGTCATGCAGATCCTGTCTCGCCGGACGAAGAACAACCCGGTACTCGTGGGCGAGCCGGGGGTGGGCAAGACGGCGGTGGTGGAAGGCCTGGCCCAGCGCATCGCCGACGGCCAGGTCCCCGAGCTCCTCAAGGGCAAGCAGATCTACACCCTCGATCTGGCCGCCCTGGTGGCCGGATCCAAGTACCGGGGCGAGTTCGAGGAGCGCCTGAAGAAGGTGATGAAAGAGATCACCCAGCGGGGCGACATCATCCTGTTCATCGACGAGCTCCACAACCTGGTCGGGGCCGGGGCGGCGGAGGGGGCCATCGACGCTGCCTCCATCCTCAAGCCGGCCCTCGCCCGGGGCGAGCTCCAGACCATCGGCGCCACCACCCTGGACGAGTACCGCAAGTACCTGGAGCGGGACGCCGCCCTCGAGCGGCGCTTCCAGCAGATTCGGGTGGAGGAGCCCACGGTGGAGGAGACCGTGCAGATCCTGCGCGGCCTCCGCGACCGGTACGAGGCCCACCACCGTTGCCGGATCTTGGACGAGGCGCTCCAGGCGGCGGCCACCCTGTCCGACCGCTACATCCAGGACCGCCACCTGCCCGACAAGGCCATCGACCTCATCGACGAGGCCGCCTCTCGCATGCGCATCCGCACCATGACCGCTCCTCCCCGCTACCGGGAGCTGGAGGAGGAGATCGAGAAGGTACGCAAGGAGAAGGAGGAGGCCATCGAGGCGCAGGAGTTCGAGAAGGCGGCCAGCCTCCGCGACAAGGAGCGCAAGCTCACGCAGAAGAAGCGGGAGCTGGAGGAGCAGTGGCGAAGCCGGGAGTCGGAGGCACAGCCGGAGATCGGCGAGGAGGAGATCGCCGACGTGGTGTCCATGTGGACCGGCATCCCCGTGTTCAAGCTCACCGAGGCGGAGACGCAGAAGCTCATCCGCATGGAGGAGGAGCTGCACAAGCGGGTGGTCGGCCAGCACGAGGCCATCGTGGCTGTGTCCAAGGCCATCCGCCGTGCTCGGGCGGGGATCAAGGACCCCAAGCGCCCCACCGGCTCCTTCATCTTCCTGGGCCCCTCGGGGGTGGGGAAGACGGAGCTTGCCCGCACCCTGGCCGAGTTCCTGTTCGGGGACGAGGACGCCATGATCCAGGTGGACATGTCCGAGTACATGGAGAAGCACTCGGTGTCCCGCTTGGTCGGCTCGCCGCCCGGCTACATCGGCTACGACGAGGGGGGCCAGCTCACCGAGGCCGTGCGCCGCAAGCCCTACTCGGTGGTCCTCCTGGACGAGATCGAGAAGGCCCACCCGGACGTGTTCAACATCCTGCTCCAGATCCTGGAGGACGGTCGGCTGACGGACGCCCAGGGGCGGAAGGTGGACTTCCGCAACACCATCGTCATCATGACCTCCAACATCGGCGCCGGCACCATCTCCAAGAACGTCTCCCTAGGGTTCTCCGTGGGCGACGACACCGGCCTCTCCTACGAGGACATGAAGGCCCGCATCACCGGCGAGCTGAAGAAGGTGTTCCGGCCCGAGCTCTTGAACCGCATCGACGAGGTCATCGTCTTCCACAAGCTGACGAGGGACGAGATCCTGGAGATCGTCGATCTCATGATGCGGCGGGTGCGGGAGCAGATCGCCGCCCACGAGGTGACCATCGAGCTCACCGACGCGGCCAAGGAGCTCCTGGTGGAGAAGGGGTACGACCCGACCATGGGCGCCAGGCCTCTGCGGCGGGCCATCCAGCGCTACATCGAGGATCCCCTGGCCGACTTCGTGCTGGGGGCGGAGCTCAAGCCCGGCTCCACCATCCTCGTCGACCGCAAGGAAGGCGAGGACGAGGTGTCCATCACCGTGGCCGCTCCCGCCCGCAAGCGGGAGAAGGTGACGGTGCCGGCCGACGAGCCCGCGGGCGACCCTGACGCCTGAGCCCGGCCGCTGGGCGGCGTAGGCTACCGCTCGTGGGCTACGCCATCCGCCATGCCCAGCCCTCCGACTACGGCCGGGTCATCCAGCACGTGGGCGCCTGGTGGGAGGGGCGGGAGCTGGCGCCGGCGTTGCCCAAGCTCTTCTTCCTCCACTTCGAGGGCACCACCTTCGTGGCCGAGGACGAGGAAGGGCGCCTGATCGGCTTCCTGTGCGGTTTCCTCTCCCAGACGAGCGCCGACGAGGCATACGTGCACCTGGTGGGAGTGGCTCCCGAGCGGCGGGGAAGCGGTCTCGGGCGGGCGCTGTACGAGCGGTTCTTCCAGGCCGCCCGTGCCCACGGACGGCGCCTCGTCCGGGCCGTATTGCCGATGGAGGCTCAAGACGCCCTCGCCTTCCACCGGGCTCTCGGGTTCGAGGTCGAGCGGGTGGCTCGGGACTACGACGGGCCGGGCGAGGACCGCCTCGTTCTCGTCAAGCGGCTGTGAGCCTGCTTGCCGCCCGGGCCACGGCTAGGGCGGCGCACACCTCGGCCCTCCCGTGACTGGGAGCCGAGCGGGGTACGGCGTCGGCACGACATCGACACGGCGGCGTTACCCCTTGTCGTCGGCAGCGAGCCCTAGACTCGGCTCGTGGCCAGGTCGGCGTCTCTCTACGCGTGCCGGGAGTGCGGCTACGCCTCGCCCCGCTGGCTCGGCCGCTGCCCCGCCTGCCGCTCCTTCGGGACCTTGGTCGAGGAGCAGCCGGCCGACGCCGCCGGGCCGGCCGTCGCGCCGCGGCCGCCGCTCCGGTTGGCGGAGGTGGCGGCGGAGGAGGCGGCCAGGATCGCTACCGGCGTCCCCGAGCTCGACCGCGTGCTGGGGGGTGGCCTGGTGCCCGCCTCCCTCGTCCTCGTGGGCGGCGAGCCGGGCGTGGGCAAGTCGACCCTCCTCCTCACCGCCGCCGCCTGCATGAGCCGCCACCGGCGGGTTCTCCTCGTCACCGGCGAGGAGTCGCCGGCCCAGGTGAAGCTGAGGGCGGAGCGGCTGGGCGGGCCGGAGCAGGTGGAGATCCTGGCCGAGACCGACTTGGAGGCCGTCTGCGCCGTCTTGGGGCAGGAGCGGCCGGCCGTGTGCATCATCGACTCGGTCCAGACCCTGCGCTCGGCCGGGGTCCCATCCTCGCCCGGCTCGGTGGCCCAGGTTAGGGAGGCGGCGGCGGCCCTCCTGCGGGTGGCCAAGGAGGCGGGCGTGGCCTGCCTCCTCGTGGGGCACGTGACCAAGGACGGGGCGGTCGCCGGCCCTCGGGTGCTGGAGCACTTGGTCGACTGCGTGCTCCAGTTCGAGGGCGACCGCTACCGCGAGCACCGGGTGCTGCGGGCGGTGAAGAACCGGTTCGGCTCCACCAACGAGATCGGCGTGTTCGAGATGACCGCGGCCGGCCTGGCCGGCGTCCCCGACCCCTCCCAGCTCTTCGGCCGGGCGGAGCCGGGAGAGGTGGGCTCGTGCGTGGCCTGCACCCTGGAGGGGACGCGGCCCCTCTTGCTCGAGATCCAGGCTCTGGTGGCCCCTACCGACTTGGCCATGCCCCGGCGGGTCGGCACCGGCGTCGATCCCAAGCGTCTGGCCATGATCGTGGCCGTCCTCGCTCGGCATGCGCGCCTGCCCCTGGCCCAGGCCGACGTGTTCGTGAACGTGGCCGGGGGCGTGCGCATCGACGAGCCGGGGGCCGACTTGGCCGTGGCTGTGGCGGTCGCCTCCGCCTGCCGGGGCCAGCCGGTCCGGCCCGGACTGGCCGCCTTCGGCGAGGTCGGCCTCACCGGCCGCCTGCGCCCGGCCACCCAGGCCGAGCGACGGCTGGAGGAGAGCGCCAAGCTCGGTCTGGAGGTGGCCGTCGCCCCCACCGGGACGCCGGCGCGGGCCCGGCCCCGCCTGGTGGCGGCCGACACGGTCGGCCGGGCTCTGGCTCAGGCGCTGGCGGAGCCGGCGGCGGGATAGGCCGCTCTGAGCAGGGGTTTTCTTCCCAGTAAGCCGAAAACCCCTGGAAAGCTGGCATTTTTGGCCGCTTTCGGGTATACTGGTCGGGCGTCGCCGGCGGCCCTTCATCCGCCGGCGTCTTGGCGACTACGAACCTCAGGTCGGAAGGGGGAAGGGGTTGTACGAAGTCGGCGACAAGGTGGTGTATCCGCACCACGGGGCTGGCACGATCGTGAGGAAGGAGATCCGCGAGGTGCTGGGCCAGCGGAGGGAGTACCTGACTATCCAGATCGCGCACAGCGAGATGATCGTCAACGTCCCGACCGAGAACGCCGACAGGGTCGGGCTGCGCCGGGTGATCAGTCAGGAGATGGTGGATGAGGTGGTGAAGGCGCTGACCGGATCGGGCACCCAGATGCCGAAGAACTGGAACCGGCGGTTCAAGCACAATCGGGACAAGATGAAGACCGGCGACATCTTCGAGCTGGCGGAGGTGGTGCGGAACCTGTCGCTGCGCGACCACGAGAAGGGGCTCTCCACCGGCGAGAAGCAGATGTTCGTCAAGGCTAAGAAGATCCTGGCCTCCGAGCTCATGTACGCCAAGCAGATGGACGAGGCGGAGGTCCACGCCTGGCTGGACGAGATCCTCTCCGGGGTGAGCGACAACGGCCGGCGTCCGACCAAGACCAAGGTCGGGGCGAGCGCCTAGCCCCCGTTTGCATCGATGAGCACCTGGGCGGTCCTGGTCGCCGCCGGCAAGGGCGAGCGGCTGGCGGCCGGCCGCCCCAAAGCCTTCGTCCGCCTGGCGGGTAGGCCCCTGCTGGCTGAGAGCCTGGAGCGGCTGGAGGCGTCCGACTGGCTGGACGGCATCGTGGTCGTCTGCCCGCCGGAGTGGGAGGAGCCGGCCATCCTCCTGGCCGAGGAGCTCGGCTGCGGCAAGGTGGCGGCGGCTGTGACCGGGGGGCCGAGCCGGGCCGAGTCGGTGCGCTTGGGCGTGGCCGAGGTACCGGCGGAGGCGGCGGCCGTACTCGTCCACGACGCCGCCCGCCCCCTCCTGCCGGAGGAGGTGATCGAGCGCGTGCTGCTGGCGCTCGGGGAGGGTTGGGATGGAGCCGTGCCCGGCCTGCCACCGACGGACACGATCAAGCGGGTGGAGGGCGATCGCGTCCTGGAGACGCTGCCCAGGCAAGTCCTGGCGGCCGTGCAGACGCCGCAGGCCTTCGCCGCGCCCATCCTCCGCGCCGCCCTCCAGGGCGAGATCGCCGGGGCCAGCGACTGCGCCTCCCTGGTGGAGGCCCGCGGCGGCCGGGTCAAGGTGGTGCCCGGCGATCGGCGGCTCCTCAAGGTGACGACGGCGGACGACCTGGCGGTGGTCGAGTCGTGGCTGGCGGCGGAGCGGGCGTGATCGTCGACTACCACATGCACCTGCGTGACGAGGGAGGGCGGATCGCCCACACCGTCTCCGCCGTGGAGCGCTTCGTGGAGACCGCCCTCGCCCGGGGCGTGGACGAGATCGGCTTCAGCGAGCACGTGTACTACTTCCGGCAGACGCGCGAGGTGTGGAGCCTCCCCTACCAGACGGAGCGGTGCGTCTACGACTTGGACGCCTACTGCGAGGCGGTGCTGGAGGCCAAACGGCGCGGCCTCCCGGTCAAGCTCGCCCTGGAGGTCGATTACGTCGGCCACCGGCAGCAGCGGCTGGCGGAGCTGCTGTCGCCTTACCCCTGGGACTACCTGCTCGGCTCGGTGCACTGGCTGGACGGACTGGCCGTCGACCAGGCCCCCGGCGTGTGGGCGGCCCTGTCCGTGGAGGCGGTGTGGCGGCGCTACGTGGAGGCGCTGTGCGAGCTGGCGGAAAGCGGGGCCGTGGACGTGCTCGCCCATCCCGACCTGGCCAAGATCTTCGGCCGGCGGCCGGCCGCCGACGTGCTGGCGGCCTTGCACGCGCGGCTGGCCGACACGGCCGCCGCGGCAGGCGTAGCCGTGGAGATCTCCACCGCCGGGCTGCGCAAGCCGGTGGGGGAGCTCTACCCCGACCCGGCCCTCCTTCGGGCCTGTGTGCAGCGGGGGGTGCCCGTGACCACCGCCTCCGACGCCCACGAGCCGGCCCTGGTGGGCTGTGACCTCGACCGTGCCCTCGCTCTGGCGCGGGAGGCGGGCTGCGGCACGGTAGCCGTGTTCGAGGGCCGCCGGGCGCGCCGGGAGGCGCTCGGCTGAGGGGGCGGTGATGGAATATCGGGTCGGCATCGGGGTGGATGCCCACGCCCTGGCCGAGGGGGTGCCGCTCGTCTTGGCCGGCGTGCGCCTCGACTGGCCCCGCGGGCTGGCCGGCCACTCCGACGGCGACGTCATCGCCCACGCCCTCACCGACGCCCTGCTCGGCGCGGCCGGCATGGGCGACATCGGCTCCCTGTTCCCCTCCGGCGACGAGCGCTACCGCGGCGCCGACTCCCTGGAGCTTCTGGCCGAGGCCTACCGCCGGGTAAAGGGAGCCGGCCTCGAGCTCGTCAACGCCGACTGCGTGCTCATCGGCGAGGAGCCCCGCATCGCCCCTGTCCGGGAGGAGATGCGGAGGCGGCTGGCGGCAGCCCTCGGCGTCGACCCGGAGCGGGTGGCGGTGCGGGCGACGACCACCGACCGCCTCGGCTTTACCGGCCGAGGCGAGGGCCTGGCGGCCCAGGCGGTGGCCCTGCTCCGCCGCGCCTAGGGCAGGGAGACAAGGCCGTCCGCTACCCGCACCAGCCCGTCGGCGACTAGGGCGCCCAGGGCGTCTTGGTCGAGCTCGGCGGCGGGGCGGGGGCGCTCGATGACGAGCCGCAGGGTGCGGGAGCGGCGCTGCCGGAAGGAGCCCTGGAACGGTCCCTGCTCTCGCGCAGGTGGAAAGCGGCGGCCGCGGCTGGGGCAGGCGGCGGCGAGGGGGCATCGGCGGCAGCGGGGCACCCGGGCCAGGCAGACGGTGGCGCCCAGATCCATGAGGGCATGGGCGCACTGGTGGTCGAAGGCAAGACCGCTGCGTGCGAGCACTCGGCCGACGTTGACGTCCACGGGCAGCACGGGACGGCCGAAGGCGAAGCAGGCCAGGGCGTCGGCCGTGTACCGGCCCACCCCGGGAAGCCGGGTCAGGTCGTCGGGCCAACCGTGGTCGGCCACCTGCCGGGCGGCTTGGTGGAGGAACACCGCTCGCCGGTTGTAGCCGAGCCCCTGCCAGCGGCGGATCGCCTCGGCCACAGGTGCCCGCGCCAGCGCCTCCACCGTCGGCCAGCGGCGCATCCAGGCGAGGTAACGGGGCAGCACCCGCGCCACCTGCGTCTGCTGGAGCATGACCTCGCTGACGAGAATGGCGTACGGGTCGCGCGTCTGGCGCCACGGCAGCTGGCGGCCGTGCCCCGCGAACCAGGTGAGGAGGACCTCCTTCACGCCGACCGCCCGGCTAGGCCGAAGAGGGCGTGGAGAGCCCAGTTCACGGCCCAGACAACGACCGTCGCCCAGGCGCCCGCAGCCAGGGTGTCGATGGTGAAGCCGGGCACGATCCAGCTCGTCAGGTACAGCATGAGGATGTTGATGGGAAAGAGGGCGAGCCCCAGGGTGAGGAGGATCAGGGGCAGGGCAACGAGCTTGACCAGGGGCTTGACGAGCAGGTTGACGAGGGCGAACACGAGACCCGCCGCCACCAAGATCCAGTAGTCGCTGGCGTAGTCGACCCCCTCCACCAGGGCCGATGCGGCGGCGATGGCGGCCACGTTGCAGAGCCAGGCGTAGAGGAGGCGGCTGGCCACCTCAGCGGAGCTGTCGCCGCTCCACCGCCTCGCCCCGGCCGACCAGGATGAGGGAGACGAGGGCGGGGGGGAAGAGGCCGTGCTCCACCACCCCCGGGATGGCCGACAGGCGCGCCGCCAGCTGTGCCGGATCGGTTACGGGTCCCAGGTAGTCGGCGATTATGCCGCCGTCGGGACTGGGCGGACCCTGGCGCACATGTACGTGGCCGAGGAGGCGCAGGGTGGCCGCCAGGCCGAAGGGGCGGCGACCCAGGGGGACGGGAGGCCGCAGCCGGGCCACGGTCTTGTCCGAGGAGGCGACTACCACGAACCGGTCGGCTGCCGCCGCCACGATCTTCTCCCGGGTGTGGGCGCCGCCGCCGCCCTTGACGAGCCAGCCGTCGGGAGCGATCTGGTCGGCCCCGTCCAGGGCGAGGTCGAGACGGTCGATGCGCTCGAACGGCTCCACCGGCAGGCCCAGCCGCCTGGCCGCCTCCTCGGTGCGGGGGGAGGTGGCGACGCAGCGGATGGCCGGCCGGCGCCGGCTGAGGGCATCGAGGACGTACCCCACCGTGGAGCCGGTGCCCAAGCCGACCACCATACCCTCCTCCACCAGGGCGGCCGCCTCCTCCGCCGCCAGCCGCTTCTCCCGCTCGTGATGCACGTCGGGATTCTCTCGCCTGACGAGGAACGGCGGCGGGGAAGGGCAGGAAGGCTACTGTACCGCCGTGGCGTGGAGGGAGTGGGCACGGGGCGTCGAGATCGAGCCGTCCGTGTACGCCGCCGACTTCACCCGCCTCGGTGCCCAGCTCGAGGCCCTGCTCGCCGCCGGCGCCCGCCTGTTCCACGTGGACGTGGGCGACGGCCGCTTCATCGACGAGATCACCATCGGGCCCATCGTCGTCCGCTCCCTCGCCCCGCCCATCCACGCCCGGGGAGGCGTCCTCGACTGCCACCTCATGGTGGCCGAGCCGGAGCGGCAGCTGGCCAAGGTGAAGGAGGCGGGCGGGGACAGCGTCACCTTCCACCTGGAAGCGGTGGCCGACGTGGAGCAGGCGACGGCCCGGGCCAGGGAGCTCGGCCTGGGCGTGGGTCTCGCCTTCAACCCGGAGACGCCGGTGGAGGCGGTCGTGTCTGCCGCCGGCGGAGTCGATCTCGTCCTGTGCATGAGCGTCCAGCCCGGCCTGTCCGGACGGCCGTTCATGCCCGACGCCCTGTCCCGCATCGCCGAGCTGCGCCGCCGTCTTCCCGACCACGTCCTCGTCCAAGTGGACGGAGGCATCTCGTCCGACAACGTGCGGGCGGTGAGGGATGCCGGAGCGCAGCTCATCGTGGCCGGAAGCGCCGTCTTCTGGCACCCCGACCCTGCCGCCGCCTACCGGGCCCTGGCGGCGGAGGTGGGTGGTCCTGAGCGGTGACCGAGCCTGGGCTGGAGCGGCCGGAGAGCCACGTCTTGGTGCTCTTTGGGGCGACCGGCGATCTCGTCCGGCGCAAGCTCCTGCCCGGCCTCTACAACCTGTTCTGCGCCGGCCTCATGCCGGAGCGGTTCCGGGTCATCGGCGCCTCCCGCCCGGCCAGCGCCATGACGGACGAGGCCTTCCGACGGCTGGCCCTGGAGGCCGCTCGCGCGTACGCTCTCCACTCCTGCCGGGGGGAGCGGTGGCGGGCGTTCGCCCGCTCCCTCTCCTTCGCCGCCGCCGATCCCGCCCGCCCCTCGTCCTTGGTACAAGCGGTGGCTCGGGCGGAGGAGGAGATGGGCGGTCGCCCGCGCCGCCTCTACCACCTGGCGGTGCCGCCGGCCGCCTTCGCCGACCTCGTCGCCCTCCTCGGCCGCACCGGGCTGGCGGAGCGGGGCCGGGTGATCGTGGAGAAGCCGTTCGGAGTCGACCTGGCCTCGGCTCAGGCGCTGAACCGGCTCCTGGACGAGGTATTCGGGGAGGAGCGGGTGTTCCGCATGGACCACTTCCTGGGGAAGGAGTCGGTGGAGAACATCCTCGCCCTCCGCTTCGCCAACGGCCTGTTCGAGCCGGTGTGGAACCGGAACCACATCGACCACGTCCAGATCGACGTCCCCGAGACCCTGTCCATCGAGGGCCGGGCCTCCTTCTACGAGGAGACGGGGGCGTTCCGGGACATGGTGGTCACCCACCTCTTCCAGGTCCTCGGCTTCGTGGCCATGGAGCCTCCCACCGCCCTCACCGCCAAGGCCCTGCGGGACGAGACATCGAAGGTGTTCGAGGCTATGAAGCCGCTCGACCCGGAGCGGGTGGTGCGGGGGCAGTACCGGGGCTACCGGGCAGAGCCGGGGGTGGCGCCGAGCTCAGAGACGGAGACCTTCGTCGCCTTGGAGGTGGCCGTCGACAACTGGCGGTGGGCGGGAGTGCCCTTCTTCCTGCGCACGGGCAAGCGTCTGGCCGTGAGCGCCCAGCTCATCACCCTCGCCTTCCGGGAGCCGCCGCTCAGGATGTTCCAGCTGGCCGAGGCGGAGCCTCCCCACGGGCGGCTGAACGAGGTCGTCATCGAGTTCCAGGATCCGGGGTCGATCTCCGCCTGCTTCCTGGCCAAGGAGCCGGGCCCGACCATGCGCCTGCGGGAGGTGGCCATGACGTTCAGCTACGAGCGCTCCTTCCAGGCCCGCCAGCTGGCCGGCTATGAGCGTCTCATCCACGACGCCATGCTGGGCGATCAGACCCTCTTCACCCGCGCCGACGGGATCGAGCGGCTATGGCGGGTGGCAGCGCCCCTGCTTGCCCATCCTCCACCCCTGCACGAGTACGAGCCCGGCTCGTTCGGGCCGGAGGCGGCCGACCGGCTCATCGCCCCCCGGCGCTGGCGCTTGGCCGAGCCCGTGGCGCCGGTCGGCTGAGCCTGGAGAGCGAGCCCACGCAGGCAGGCCCCCCGCCGGCAGCGGCGAACAACCTGCCCGTGGACGTCTCCGACCGCACCGTGTCCGCCATCGTTACCGCCGCCGCCGGGCTGGCCCTGATCGTCACCGTGCGCTGGCTCTTGGGCCACCTGTTCGACCGCTACCTTCGCCGGGCGCAGGCGGTGCGGGCCCCCGACGACGTGGCCCGCCTGCGCACCCGCCTAGCCGTCCTGCGGATGGCGGTGGTGGCCTTGTTGGTGGTCCTCGTGGCCTGGAGCGTGCTCGAGGCCTTTCCCGCCACCGAGGACTTCGCCCGGACTCTCCTCGCCTCGGGGGCGGTGGTGGCCCTGTTCCTGGGGGTTGCCTTCAGCGCCCCCCTCGGCAACCTGGGCGCCGGCGTCCTCCTGGGGCTGACCCAGCCTGCCCGCTTGGGCGACCGGGTGACGGTGGGAGAGGTCACCGGCACCGTGGAGGAGATCACCGTCTTCCACACCGTCCTTGCCACCGACGACGGCAGGCGCATCTTCGTGCCCAACTCGCACATGGTCGGGTCGGTGGTGGTCAACCGCACCATCCTCGACCCCCGCCGGCGGGTGGCCGTGCGGCTGCCGATAGCCGTCCACCAGCCCGTGGAGCGGGCCCGCCGGCTGCTCCTGGAGGCGGCGGCGAGCGTGGAGGCCGTCCGGCCCCTGGAGGCGCAGGTCCTGGTGGACGAGGTGGGAGAGCGAACGGCGTGGCTCATCCTCACCGTGCGCGCCCCCGCCGACGCTCCCGCCGAGCTCGTGGCCGGCGAGCTGCGGGAGCGGGGTCTGGCAGCGCTCGTGCGGGCCGGTCTCCTGCCCGAGGCCTGAGCGGCTCCATACTGGCCGTATGAAGCGGGTCCGGTTCGCCCCCAGCCCCACCGGCTCCCTGCACCTGGGGAATGCCCTCACCGCCGTGGCCAACCGCGCCTTCGGCGACTGGCTCCTCCTCCGCATCGACGACACCGATCCCAAGCGGACGGTGCCGGGGGGCGAGGAGGCCATCGTCAACGACCTCCGGTGGCTGGGCATCGACTGGGACGAGGGTCCCGTCCGCCAGAGCAGCCGGCAGGAGCGCTACCGGCAGGCAGCCCGGCGGCTGGGCGACCGGTTCCACGGCATCACCCTCCTCCGTCCCGACGGCACGGCCACCTACCACCTGGCCAGCGTGGTGGACGACATCGACTTCGCCATCACCCACGTCATCCGCGGCGCCGATCACCGCCCAAATGAGGCGCTCCACCGCCGGCTGCACGAGGCCCTCGGCAGTCGCCCGCCCGCGTACATCCACCACGGGCTCGTACTCGGGCCCGACGGGCGCAAGCTGTCCAAACGCCACGGCCTCTGCTCCATCGCCGACCTGCGCCGGGCGGGCATCCCGGCCGAGGCGGTACGGGCCTACCTGGAGGAGCTCGATCTTCCCCGCCACGATGTCCGCCTCGACCTCGCCCGCATCCGCCGGCTGGCGGTGGAGGCCATCGCCGCCCTCTCCGACGAGGAGCTGGCAGACCGGCTGGGCATCCCGGTGCGGGCGGTGGCGGCCGTCCGGGGCGCCCGCGACCTGGCCGAGGCCCGCCGGTACGCCGACCTGGTGCTCTCTTTCCCGGCGGGCGTGCGGGCATCCGACCCCGCCACCCTGGAGCGCTTTCGCCGGCTCAGGGAGGCGGCCGGGGAGGACCTGGAGGCCGAGGCTGCCCGGGAGATGGTGCGGCGGCTGAAGGCGGCGGGGGCCGACCTGCGCGCCCTGCGCCTCGCCCTCACCGGCAGGGAGCGGGGGCCGGAGCTGTGGGCCGTCCTCGTCGCTCTGCCCAAGGAGGAGGCTTTGCGTCGGGTGGAGGCGGCGGTGAGATAGCGTGATTCGTCGTGGAGCTGTACAGCACGCTGACGCGGCGTAAGGAGCCGCTGCCGCCCCCTCCCGGACCGGTGCGCATGTACGTCTGCGGGCCCACCGTCTACCAGCGCATCCACGTGGGCAACGCCCGCCCCTTCGTCCTCTCCCTGTGGCTGAAGCGGTGGCTACAGACCCGCGGCTACCAGGTGACGCTGGTGGAGAACATCACCGACGTCAACGACAAGATCTACGAGGCGGCGCCGGGGCGGAGCGCGGAGCTGGCCCAGCAGGCTACCCGCTGGTACGTGGAGGACACGGACGCCCTGGGGCTGGGCCGTCCCGACGCCGAGCCGCGGGCTACGGAGGCAATACCGGCCATCATCGACACGGTGAAGGAGCTCATCGCCCGCGGCTACGCCTACCAAGTGGGAGGGGACGTGTACTTCCGCGTCGCCCGCGATCCCGAGTACGGCCGCCTGTCGGGGCAGCGGCCGGAGGAGCTGGCGCAGGAGCCGAGCCCGGGCAAGGAGGATCCCCGCGACTTCGCCCTGTGGAAGGCCACTAAGGAGGGGGAGGACACCTGGTGGGAGTCGCCCTGGGGGAGGGGCCGCCCCGGCTGGCACATCGAGTGCTCGGTCATGGCTGAGCAGCATTTGGGGGCTGAGTTCGAGCTCCACGGGGGCGGGCTCGACCTCGTCTTTCCCCACCACGAGAACGAGCTCGCCCAGGCACGGGCCCTCGGCCACCCCTTCGCCCGCATCTGGATGCACAACGGCATGCTCCGGTTCGTGGGCGAGAAGATGTCCAAGTCGGTCGGCAACGTGGTTACCCTGCGCCAAGCCCTGGACGAGTGGGGCCGGGAGACGGTGCTCGTCTTCTTCCTCGGCGCCCACTGGCGGAAGCCCATCGACTTCTCCCCCGAGACCATGGCCGCCGCCCGGGCCCAGGCAGACAGCCTGCGCGAGGTATTCCGCCGCCCTTCCCGTGCCGCTCCGGCCGGCGCCTGGGAGCGCTTCTGCGCCGCCCTCGACGACGACTTCTCCACGCCCGAGGCCCTCGCCGTCCTCCACGGCTGGCGCGACCACCGGCTCCTCCGGCAGGCCTTGGAGGTGTTCGGGCTGGCGTCGCTGGCCGAGCAGGAGGAGGCCCCCGCCCGGGTGGTGGAGCTGGCCCGCCGCCGCCAGGAGGCCCGGGAGCGGCGAGACTTCGCCGCCGCCGACGCCCTGCGCCGGGAGATCGCCGCCCTCGGCTGGGAGGTGCGCGATGGAGCCGACGGCTTCCAGCTCGTCCCCCGATGACGGGAGACCTGGTATACGGCCGGCGGGCGGTGCGGGAGGCACTGCGCGGCCGACGGGCCGTGCTCGAGGTGTGGGCCAGCGAGCGGGCGCTCGCCGCCGAGCCGTGGCTCAGGGACGCCTCTGGCCTGCGCCTCCAGGTGCGCTCCCAGCGGGCCCTCACCGCCCTCGCCGGCAGCGACGACCACCAAGGGGTGGTCGCCCGCTGCGAGCCCTATCCGTACGCCGACGCCTACGCCCTGGCGGCGGCCGAGCGCCCCTTGCTCGTGGTCCTCGACCAGGTCACCGACCCCCGCAACCTGGGGGCCGTCTGCCGCAGCGCCGAGGGGGCCGGGGCGACCGGGGTCATCCTGCCCGAGCGAAGCTCGGCCCGCGTCACCCCGGCCGTGTGCAGGGCATCGGCGGGAGCGGTGGAGCACCTGTCCGTGGCCGTGGTGCCCAACCTCGCCCGCTACCTGCACGAGGTGAAGGGGTCGCGCCTGTGGACCTACGCCGCCGCCGCCGACGCTCCCACCTCCATGTGGGAGGCCGACCTCAGGGGGGGAGTAGCCCTCGTCCTCGGCGCCGAGGGGAAGGGGATCAGGCCTCTCGTCCGCCGGGCCTGCGACGGAGGAGTGGCCATTCCCCTGGCCGGCCGGGTGGAGTCGCTCAACGTCAGCGTGGCCGCCGCCGTGCTCCTCTACGAGGCCCGCAGGCAAAGGGGGGGGTGGGACGGCCCCCCGGGGGAATGACCTGCCGGTGACGGATCCCACCCTCTACCTGTTCGACGGCCACAACCTCCTCCATGCCGGTCGCTTCCGCGATCCGGAGGAGCTGGTCGACCGGTTGGCCAGCTTCCTGGCCCTGCGCGGAGCCCGAGGGGTGGCGGTGTTCGACGGCCCCGGCCGCGACCGGTCGCTGGGCCCCTTACAGGTGCGCCACGCTCCCCACGCCGACAGCCTCATCGAGCGGCTGGCGGCCGAGCACCGGCGGAGGGAACGGGTGTGCGTCGTCTCCTCCGACGCGGCCGTATGCAACGCCGCCGGCCCCGAGGTCGAGACCCGCTCCTCCTCTTCCCTTCTCGACGATCTCGTGTCTCCCAGCTACCGGGAGAGGGCGCCATCCTCGGTGGCCGATCGCTTGGACGAGGACACCCGGGCGGCGCTGGAGCGTCTGCGGCGAGGTCAAAGCAGAACATAGCGTCTTGCACGTTCGCAAGCGAACTTGTAACGCAGGGAAGTTCCTGCTATGGTGGCCGCTCAACCTGGAGCCGACGCTTCCAGGCCGGCCGGCACGAGCCTGGAAGGGGCCATGGGAGGAGCGACGATGGCACACACGCAGACGGCGACAACGGCCCACCGGGTCCGGCGGCAGCTCGAGGATCTCCAGCTCGTTCTCCGGGCTCGGAACGGCGACGGGGCGGCCAGGGACGAGCTTTTGCGCCGCTACGCCGGCTTCGTGCGCATGAAGGCAAGCTCCTACTTCCTGGTCGGCGGAGAGGCCGAGGACCTGGTGCAGGAGGGCCTTATCGGCCTGTGGAAGGCGGTTCGCGACTTCCGGCCCGACAAGGACACCTCCTTCCGGAGCTTCGCCGAGCTATGCGTCACCCGCCAGATCATCACCGCCATCAAGACCGCCACCCGCCACAAGCACCGGGGCCTGAATAGCTACGTCTCGTTCAGCCATACTCCGGCCGGGCAAGACCCCGACTCCGATTGCACCCTGGGGGAGGCCCTCCCCGGGCCCTCCACCGACGAGCCGTCGGTGCAGGTCATCTCCAAGGAGGAGCTGCGGAGCCTCGTCTTCTGCCTGGGAAGCGGTCTCTCCAAGCTGGAGGCAGACGCTCTTCGCCTGTACCTGGAGGACCGCTCCTACGAGGAGATGGCGGAGATTCTGGGCCGCGACACGAAGACCATCGACAACGCCTTGCAGCGGGTGAAGCGGAAGATCATCGCCCACCGCCAGGCCCGCGAGGTGCTCTGGTAGCCGCTACCCGCTGCGGCGGTAGGCTGCGGCGGCGTGAGAGGCTCTCCGGCGTGGGCGGCGCTGGCGGCGCTCGCTCTGGCGGTGGCGGCTGGGGCGGCAGGGGGCGCCGACAGGGGTCGACCGGCGGTGCGGCTCAGCACGGCGCCCGGGCGGCTGGTGGTGACCGCGCCCCGCTACCAGCTCGTCCTCAGCGCCGACACCGGCGCCCTCGTCCGCCTCCTCGATCGGCGGGCGCGTACGCTCCTCCTCCGCGGCCAGAACGGCTGCATGTGGGCGGCGGTGGCGACCGACCTCACCGCTGTCGACGGCTGCGCCTACGGCGGCTCTTCCCCGGCCCGCTTCTCCTACCGCTGGCAGCCGGCCTCATCCACCCTCACCCTCCGCTACCGGCCCGATCCGGGAGCTGACCGGCGGGCGGAGGTGACGGTGGAGGTGAGGGCGGGGCCGGCCACGGTGGACCTGCGCCTGCACCTGGAGAACGGCTGGGGACGACCCCTCCACAGCGTCCTCTTCCCCGCCGACCTGCTCGCCGATGCCTCTCTCGCCCGGGCCGGCTACGCCCCCACCTTCCTGCCCGGGATACGCCTGCGGCCGGCGTTCTTGGCAGGGGTGGGAAAGCACGTGGCGACGTATCCGGGGCGGTGGGCCTTCGCCGACTACTTGGCTCTCGACCTGGGGAAAAGCCACCTCGCCCTCTACTCCGTCAACCCCTCCCCGGGCCGGGTGGCCCCGGTGGATCTCGGCTTCCTGCGTAACCGTCAGCCGGTACCCTGCTCGGGGCAGGACCTCTGTCTCACGCACGTGTTCCAGACCTGGGTGCCCGACGGGGGCAGGTGGTCGAGCCCCACCGTGCGTCTACGGGTGGGAGGATCGGTGGAGGCGTCTATTCTCGCCTACCGGCGGGACAACGGCATCGACCGCTACCCGTCGGCAGCCGACAAGCTGGGGGACCGGCTTCCCGTCCTCGCCCAAGCGCCTCTCGTCAAGGCCGACCCCTGGAAGGGGCTTCCTCCCTTCTCCGGCTGGCCGCAGGCGCTTCCCCGGCTCCCCTCGCCGGCCTTGCTCCACCCGGTCGCCTTCCAGCCCCGCGGCCACGACGAGAGCTACCCCGACTTCCTGCCTCCCGACCCCCGCTGGGGCGCCCTGGACGACTTCCGCCGGGCTGTGGCCGCTGCCCGCCGTCTCGGCCAGCTCGTCATGCCCTACCTCAACGTCTCCTGGTGGGACGACCAGTCCCCCACCCTGGCTAGCCTCCCTTCCCCTCTCCGCCCCGACGACCTGGCCGTGCAGACCTCGTCCGGCCGGCCGGTGCGGGAGCAGTACGAAGGCCACGACGGGTACGTGGTGTCGCCCTGGGCCCCAGCCGTACGGCGGCGGGTGGAGGCGCTCATGGAGGAGTGGCGGCGGGACGTCCCCGTGGACTGCCTGTTCTTCGACCAGATCGGCGCCCGCCCTTGGCGGCGGGACTTCAATCCCTTCGCTCCCAGCCCCCTGGCCTACGCCGACGGCTGGTTGTCCCTGCTTGCCCCCTACGCCGACCGCTGCCTCATGGTGGAGGACGGCTTCGATCGGCTGGGCGAGACCTTCGCCGGCTTCCACGGCAGCCTGCTCCTCATGGAGCGCCAGTTCTCGTGGCTCGACCGGAGCCTGGGCGAGGCGGCGTGGGAGCCCTACCCCCTCGCCCTCTTCCTCCTCCACGACAAGGTCCTCTTCTACCAGCACGACCTGTACGAGGGCACCATGACGTCCGACCCGGAGGTCCTCACCTTCAACCTCGCCTTCGGTTTCCTCTTGTCAGGAGCCTGGGCGGGGGGGACGGCCAGCGACTGGCTGCCCTTGGCCGCACGGGTACAGCGGCTGCTCGGCCCTCAGTACGCCGGCCGCCCTGTCGTCTCCTTCCGGAGGCTGGGCCCGGCGGTGACCGAGACCGTGTTTGCCAGCGGCTGCTCGGTAGTGGCCAACTGGAGCCGCGAGGAGCCCTTCTCCGTGGCCGGCTACCGCATCGCCCCTCTCGGCTTCCTCGCCCGGGCCGCCGATGGACGCCTGCTGGCGGGCGCCTTCGGCGACTCCTGGACGGGCGTCACCTTCGCCGGTGGAGGACGCTAGTCTGGCCTGGCCGGCCGGAGTAGCTCAGCTGGTAGAGCAGCCGCCTTGTAAGCGGCAGGTCGTGGGTTCGAGTCCCGCCTCCGGCTCTACGCCGCCTGGAGGGCCCGGTCGAGGTCGGCCCACAGCTCGTCGGCGTCCTCCAAGCCGACGCTGAGGCGGAGGAGGCCGGGCGGAACCCGCTCCCCTTCCCACCGCCGCCGCGCCTCCAGGGTGGAAGTGACCCCGCCCAGACTGGTGGCGTTCCGAATCAGCCGCACCGCCCTCTCCACCCGCTGCGGGTCGCCCCGGACGTCGAAGGACAAAAGACCGCCGAAGCCGCCCCGCATGTACCGGGCAGCCCGTGGGTCGGGGTCGAGGCCGGGGTAGCGCACGCGCTCCACGGCCGGGTGCTGGGCCAGCCGCCGGGCCAGCTCGAGGGCGGTCTGCGACTGGCGCTCCACCCGCAGGCGAAGAGTCTTCAGGCTGCGGAGAAGGAGCCAGGCGGCGTCGGGGGACGCCACCCCGCCCGTACGCCCCCGCAGCTCGAGGAGGCGGTGGTAGTGGTCGTCCCGTCGGCAGACGAGGGTCCCGAGCAGAACGTCGTGGTGTCCCCCCAGGTACTTGCTGGCGCTGTGCAACACGAGGTCGGCGCCGTGGTCGAGGGGCCGCAGGAGTACAGGCGTGGAGGCGGTGGCGTCCACCAGGACCGGCGCCGGGTGGGAGGCGGCCGCCTCGAGGTCGGGAAAGGTGAGGAAGGGGTTGGAGGGAGCCTCCAGCCAGACGAGGTCGGCGCCGGCGGGAGGTGGGCCCGTCTGGTCGAACTCGACCAGCCGCAGGCCCCAGCGCTGCAAGGCGTGGATGAGGAGGGCGGTGCCGTAGTAGGCCCCTTCCGCCAAAGCCACCGTCCGCCCGGGCTCAAGCAGGGCGAGCAGGGCGGTTGTGGCCGCTTGCGCCCCGGAGGCGAAGAGGAGGGCCTTGCCGCCATCCAGCTCGCCCAGGGCCGCCTCCGCCTGAGTGCCGGTGGGGTGGGCGTAGCGGGCGTAGAAGAAGGTCCCCGGCTCCCCGTCCTCGTAGGGCCAGATGGTCGAGCGGTCGAGGCTTGTCTCTGGAGTCACGTTTGAGCTACGCTGCCGCCGTGCGAGCGCTCGCCCGTCCCCTCCCGCTGGCGGCGCTCGTGCCGGCGGTAGCGCTCCTCGCCTGGATTATCACCGTGGAGCGCATGCAGGGCATGGACGAAGGCCCCGGTACCGACCTCGGCGCCCTCGGTTGGTACCTCGGCGTCTGGGTGACCATGATGGCGGCGATGATGCTGCCCTCGGCGGCGCCGATGGTGCTGCTCTTCGCCCGCATCGCCGCCGAGCGCGCCCGCCGGGGCCAGGCGTTCGTCGGAGCCTGGGTGTTCGTGGCCGGCTACCTGGGCATGTGGATCGCCTTCGGCCTCGTCGCCTACGGGCTCTTCCGCGCCGTCGTCGCCGCTGCCGGCGGCCTTCTCGCCTGGGACCGGGGCGGGCCCTACGTGACCGGGGCGGCCGTGGCCGCGGCCGGGCTGTACGAGCTGACGCCCCTCAAGACCGTGTGCCTGCGCCACTGCCGGAGCCCGCTCCACTTCGTCCTCGGCCGCTGGCGCCAGGGCCGGCTGGGTGCCTTGCGCATGGCCGGCGAGCACGGCCTCTACTGCGTCGGTTGCTGCTCGGGGCTGATGGTCGTCCTGTTCGCGCTGGGCGTGATGAGCCTGTTTTGGATGGCGGTCGTGACGGCGGTCATCTTCGTGGAGAAGATCGCCCCCGGGGGCGGGCGCCTCACCCGGCCGCTGGCCGTCGTCTTCGTCGCCCTCGGCGTCTGGATCGCCGTCGCCCCAGAGACGGTGCCCGGCCTGACGCAGCCGGAGGAGGCGCCCGCCGTGCCCATGGGCGGCTAGCGAGGTAAGGCTTCCCGGCTCGCCGGGCCGACCAGCGCTCCGTTCGGCGCCGGTGCGTGAGACTATAGGCGCCATGGCCAAGATCGAGGACTCCACCCGGGCCAAGCTGGCCCGCCTGGCGACCTTGCGCGAGGAAGCCGCCCGCCAGGCCAGCCAGGAGGCGGTGGAGCGGCAGCGGCGGCAGGGCAAGTTGCTTGCCCGCGAGCGGCTGGAGAAGCTCCTCGATCCCGGATCCTTCGTTGAGCTCGACCGCTACGTTCGCCACCGGGAGTGGAACTTCGGCATGCTGGAGCGGCGACCCTACGGGGACGCGGTGGTGACCGGCTACGGAACCGTGCTCGGCCGCCGGGTGTTCGTGTTCTCGCAGGACTTCACCATCTTCGGCGGCTCCCTGTCCGAGGCGTTCGCCGAGAAGGTGTGCAAGGTCATGGACCTGGCCCTGAAGTACGGCTGCCCGGTGATCGGCATCAACGACTCGGGCGGGGCTCGCATCCAGGAGGGCGTGGTGTCGCTGGCGGGCTACGCCGAGATCTTCTGGCGCAACGTCCAAGCCTCGGGCGTGATCCCGCAGATCTCCCTGGTCATGGGCCCCTGCGCCGGAGGCGCCGTCTACTCGCCCGCTATCACCGACTTCATCCTCATGGTGGAAGGCACCTCGTACATGTTCATCACCGGGCCCGACGTGGTGAAGGCGGTGACGGGCGAGGAGGTCACCTTCGAGGAGCTGGGCGGGGCCGCCACCCACGCCGCCAAGTCGGGCGTCTGCCACTTCATCAGCCCCGATGAGGAGGCCTGCCTAGAGGACGCCCGCTACCTCCTCTCCTTCCTGCCCCAGAACAACGCCGAGCCTCCCCCGTACGCGCCGCCTACCGATCCCGCCGACCGGGAGGAGGCGGAGCTGGACACCATCGTCCCCGACGATCCGGCCAAGCCGTACGACATGAAGCGGGTGGTCGAGCTCGTCGTCGACGACGGCGAGTTCCTCGAGGTCCACGAGCGCTACGCCGAGAACATCATCTGCGGCTTCGCCCGCCTGGGGGGCCACGTGGTGGGGGTGGTAGGTAACCAGCCTCGCACCCTGGCCGGGGTGCTGGACATCGACTCCTCCACCAAGGCGGCCCGGTTCGTGCGCACCTGCGACGCCTTCAACATCCCCCTCCTCACCTTCGTGGACGTCCCCGGCTTCCTGCCCGGCACCGACCAGGAGTGGCGGGGCATCATCCGCCACGGCGCCAAGCTCCTGTACGCCTACGCCGAGGCCACCGTGCCCAAGCTGGCCGTCATCACCCGCAAGGCCTACGGCGGCGCCTACGACGTCATGAGCTCCAAGCACATCCGGGGCGACTTCAACTTCGCCTGGCCCACCGCCGAGGTGGCGGTGATGGGGCCGGAGGGAGCGGTGAACATCGTCTTCCGGCGAGAGCTGGAGGCTGCCGCCGACCCCGAGGCGCGGCGATCGGAGCTCATCCGCGAGTACCGGGAGCGGTTCGCCAACCCCTACGTGGCGGCGGAGCGGGGCTACGTGGACGACGTCATCGAGCCCCGCCGCACCCGGCCGGTGCTCATCGACGCCCTGGAGACGGCCCGCAGCAAGCGCGAGCGCCGCCCTCCCCGCAAGCACGGCAACATCCCCCTGTAGGGGGCGGCTTGGTCGGGCTTGTCCGAGGCCGTGGCCGCTTGCCGGCCGCTACCAGCGTGCCTGCCGTCCCAGGCTGCCGCGGAGGGCGGAGTCGACGGTCATGCCGGCGTAGAGGAGCGCCGCCAGCGGCAGGGCCAGCGACCAGCGGCGGCCGAGCCGGAAGTAGCGCACCGCCGGGAGGAAGCTTGTCGCCGAGGCGAGCCAGGCGAGCGATCCCGTGCCCGCCAGCGCCGCCTGTCGGAGGAGGGATCCTCCCCCCGCCGCCTCCGCCAGCCCGGCGGCGACGGCGGCCGGCGGAGCCAGGAAGAGGAGGGCGAGTCCGGCCAGGGTGGCTGCCACGAGCAACCAGGAGCCGCGGAGCTGCTCGAAGGCCGTTCGTCGAACCATCCGCCAGGCGGCGGCCAGGTCGTGGGAGCGCAGGCTCACCACCTCCCGGTCGCTCAAGGAGAGGCGGATGGCGCCCCCCTGCTGCTTGACCGCCCGGGCCAGGCCGACGTCGTCGATGAGCCGGCCGCGGATGGCGGCGAACCCGCCTGCCCTCTCCACGACCCGCCGACGGACGAGGATGCACCCGCCTGCCGCCGCCGCCGGCCGCCGGCGGGGATCGTTGACCACCCGGGGCGGGTAGAGGAGGAAGAAGAAGTAGAGGAAGGCGGGGATGAGCAGCCGCTCGGCGGGCGAGCGGCAGTGGAGCCGGGCCATGCGGCTGTTCAGGGCCAGGCCGCCTGTCTCGCTCTCGGCCACCAGCCGGCGCAGGGAGCCCGGCGAGTGGCGGATGTCGGCGTCCGTAAGCAGGTAGTAGTCCGGCTCCCCCGCCGCCCCGGCCGCCTGCTCGAGGGCCCATACCTTGCCCGTCCAGCCGCCAGGGGTGGGCGCCCCCGTCAGCACCGTGAGGCGGCCGTCCCCCATCGCCTCGAATACCGCTCGCGTGCCGTCCCGGGAGCCATCGTCTACCAGCACCACCTGCCAGGGTCCGGGGTAGTCCTGGCCGAGAAGGGAGGGCAGGGTAGCGGGAAGGAGGGTCGCCTCGTTCCGGGCCGGCACGAGCACGGTCACGGCCGGCCAGACGGCGGGCTCGGGCGGGGCCGGGCCTTCCTCCGCCACGGGTTGGAGATCCCAGGGGCGGACGGGGAGCGCCAGCACCGCTACCCAAGCCGCCAGAGCGAGAGCGGCCAGTGCCACGAGGACGTCCATGGATTCCCCTACAGCTTGACCCGCTGAGCCCGGCTTTGCTCCCGGGCGGGATCGGTAGGCTCGTGTCCGTGGAGGTGGACATCCGGCCGGAGCCGACTTCCGAGGAGCGGGCCGCCATCATCGCCGCTCTCCGCGCCCTGGCGGCCGAGGCCGACTGGGACCGGGTGAGCCCGTGGTGGCGGCAGGGCCTGGAGGAGAGCCTGGACGACGACCGGCCCGGCTAGGCCCTAGGCAGCGGTGCGGCCCCGTACCACCCGGGGGACGGCTCGGGCGTAGTCGAGACCGGAAAGCCAGGTCATGACCAGAGCCACCAGCAGGGCCCACCAGGCTGCCCGCTCGTCCCAGGCTCCCGCCGCCGCGAAGCCGCCGACGCCGGCGGCGACCGCCTGAGCCCAGGTCTTCAGCTTGCCGAGGTCGCGGGCGTGGAGGACAACCCCCCGCTGCATGGCTGCCAGCCGGAGCGCAGAGACGAGGAACTCGCGGGCCACCACCAGCGCCACCATCCAGGCCGGGAACGCGCCCTCGCCCACGAGCATGACGAGGGCGGCCATGACCAGGATCTTGTCCGCCACCGGGTCAAGGAGCGAGCCGAGGGTCGAGCAACGGCCCTGCCGACGGGCGAGCCAGCCGTCCACCTGATCGGTGGCCATGGCGGCGCAGAAGAGGCCGGTAGCCCAGTACGCATGGCCGGGGAAGTCCAGGGCGAACAGGATGACGACTGCCAGCACGGACAGGGCTCGGCCGGCGGTGAGCTGATCGGCCAGGCTCATCGCTGGGAGAGAATATGCGGCCTGTGGCTCCCTTCTCGAAAGTCCTCGTCGCCAACCGGGGGGAGATCGCCGTCCGCATCTTCCGCACGCTGCGGGAGCTCGGCATCGGCACGGTGGCGGTCTACTCGGAAGCCGACCGGGACGCCGTGCACGTCCGCGCCGCCGACGAGGCGTACCTCATCGGGCCCGGGCCGGCGGCGGAAAGCTACCTGGCGCAGGAGCGGATCATCGCCGCGGCCCGGAGAGCGGGAGCCGAGGCCGTCCACCCCGGCTACGGCTTCCTGGCCGAGAACGCCGCCTTCGCCCGGGCGGTCGAGGAGGCCGGTCTCGTCTGGATCGGGCCTCCGGCCGAGGCCATCGCCCTCATGGGCAAGAAGACGGCGGCGCGAGAGACCATGCGGGCGAGCGGGGTCCCCATCGTCCCCGGCACCACCCGCCCTGTGGGAAGCGCCGAGGAGGTCATCCGGATCGGCGACGAGATCGGCTGGCCCATCGCCATCAAGGCCGCCGCCGGCGGTGGCGGCAAGGGGCTCAAGCTCGTCCGCTCGCCGGAGGAGGCGGAGGCCGCCTTCCAGTCGGCTCAGCGGGAGGGGCAAGCCTACTTCGCCGACCCGTCGGTGTACGTGGAGCGCTACCTCGACGACCCTCGGCACGTGGAGGTGCAGGTGCTGGCCGACGCCTACGGCCACACCGTCCACCTGGGAGAGCGGGAGTGCACCATCCAGCGTCGCCACCAGAAGCTGGTGGAGGAGACCCCCTCGCCGGCCGTCGACGACGAGCTCCGCGACCGCATCGGCCGCTTGGCGGTGGAGGCGGCCCGGGCCGTCGGCTACCGGTCGGCCGGCACCGTGGAGGGCCTCCTGACCCAGGACGGCGAGTACTACTTCCTGGAGATGAACACCCGCATCCAGGTGGAACACACGGTGACCGAGATGGTGACCGGGATCGATCTCGTCCGGGAGCAGGTCCTCATCGCCGCCGGGCAGCCGCTCGGCCTGCGCCAGGAAGACGTGCGCCTGGTCGGCCATGCCATCGAGTGCCGGATCAACGCCGAGGACCCGGGACGGGGCTTCTTGCCCAGCCCGGGGCGGATCACGAGCTACCGGGAGCCGGCCGGGCCGGGCGTGCGGGTGGACTCGGGTGTGGAGGCGGGATCGGAGGTGGTGGATCTGTACGACCCCCTCTTGGCCAAGGTCATCGTGCACGGGGGCGACCGGGAGCATGCTCGGCGGCGGATGCTGCGGGCGCTGGACGAGTACGAGATCGGCGGCGTGACCACCCTGCTCGGGTTCCACCGGGCCCTGCTCCGCCACCCCTGCTTCGTCGGCGGCGGCACCTGCCGGGGGGTGGTGGAGTCGGAAGCGCTGGCGAGGCAGGCGGAGCAGTTTTCTCATACGACAACGAGCATAGCCGCCCGGGCGGACAGACGGCTGCGGGCCCGGGTGGTACCGGTGGAGCTGGACGGGCGGCGGTTCCAGGTGTCTCTCCTTCTGCCCGAGCCTCCCCACGCCGAGCTGGCGCGGCGGCGGCGGCGGCGCGTCGCTACCGCCTCCGGCGCTGTTGCCGCCCGCGACGCGGTGGTCAGCCCCATGCAGGGGACCGTCCTCGACGTGCGGGTGCAGGAGGGGGAGGTGGTGCGGGCAGGGCAGGTGCTCTGCATCGTCGAGGCCATGAAGATGGAGAACGAGATCGACGCTCACCGGGACGGGGTGGTCACGAACCTGTCCGTCCGGCCCGGCCAGACGGTCACCACCGGACAGGTAATCTGCGTCGTCGTCCAGCCCGGCCGGTCGTCGTCGGCGTCCTGACCGGCGGGATCCTCGGCGGCAGGACCGCCCTTGCGCCGCTGCCGGCGGCCGGCAGGACATGCGGCCGGGATCGGCTCCTTGGCGACGGCGGGCCCCGGCCACCGGGGTAGACTCGCCCCGGCCGTGGATCTCTACGAGTACCAGGGAAAGGAGCTCTTCCGCCGCTATGGGATACCGGTATCGGACGGGCTCTTGGCGGCCACGCCTGCTGACGCCCGGCGCGCGGCAGAGGAGCTGGCAGGGCCGGTGGTGGTCAAGGCCCAGGTTCTCACAGGCGGACGCGGCAAGGCAGGGGGGGTGAAGCTGGCGGCCACGCCCGAGGAGGCCGAGGAGGAGGCGGAGGCCATCCTCCGCCTGAGCATCCGCGGCCACCCTGTGCGGCGGGTGTGGATCGAGCGGGCCTCCGACATCGCCAAGGAGTACTACCTCTCGGTCACCTTCGACCGCAGCGCCAAGAAGGCCCTGCTGATGCTGACGACCCGGGGCGGCGTGGACATCGAGGAGGTGGCGGCGGCCAGCCCCGAGGCGATCGCTCGGGTGCACGTCGACCCCCTGCAAGGTTTCCAGCCCTACCAGGCACGGAGACTCGTCTACGAGGCGGGCATCGACGATCCCGGCGAGCAGGCCCAAGTGGAGGACACCATCGCCCGTCTGTACGAGGCGTTCGTGGGCTGCGACGCCATGCTGTGCGAGATCAACCCCCTGATCGTCACCCCGGAGGGCGAGGTGCGCGCCCTCGACGCCAAGGTAACGGTGGACGACAACGCCCTCTACCGCCATCCGGACATCGCCGCCATGCGCGACCTAGAGGCCATCCCGGCCGAGGAGCGGGCGGCATGGGAGAAGGGGGTGACCTACGTCAAGCTGAGCGGGGAGGTGGGGATTCTCGGCAACGGCGCCGGCCTGGTGATGTCCACGCTGGATGTCATCGCTCTCGTGGGCGGCCGGCCGGCCAACTTCTGCGACCTCGGCGGCGGCGGTGACGCGCAGGGGGTCGTGGACGCCTTGGACGTCATCACCGCCGACCCGGACGTGCGGAGCATCCTGTTCAACATCTTCGGCGGCATCACCCGCTGCGACGAGGTGGCCCGGGGGATCGTGGAGGCCCTCCGCCGCCGGACCATCCGCCACCCCATTGTCGTTCGCTTGGACGGGACGAACGCCGACGAGGGCCGGCGCCTCTTGGCCGAGGCCGGCTCGGCCGGCCTGTACGTGGAGCCGACCATGCTGGAAGCGGCCCGCCGGGCGGTGGAGCTGGCCCAACGCTGATGGCCATCATCGTCGATCGGGATACCCGGCTTCTCGTGCAAGGCATCACCGGCCGGGAGGGATCCTTCCACGCCCGTCGCAACAAGGCCTACGGCACCCGGGTGGTGGCCGGAGTCACCCCCGGCAAGGGGGGCCAGGAGGTGGACGGTATCCCCGTCTTCGACACGGTGGCGGCGGCGGTGGCGGCCACGGGAGCCAATACCAGCATGGTCTTCGTTCCTGCCCGCTTCGCCGCGGATGCCCTGTACGAGGCCGTGGACGCCGGCATCTCCACCATCGTCTGCATCGCCGAGGGTCTGCCCGCCCACGACGTCCTCCGCATCTACAACTACATCCGGCCGCGGGGGATCACCATGATCGGCCCCAACTGCCCGGGCGTCCTGTCGCCGGGGAAGGCCAATGTGGGCATCATTCCGGCCGAGGTGTTCCGCCCAGGAGCGGTGGGCCTCGTGTCCCGGTCGGGCACCCTCACCTATCAGATCGGTCACGAGCTGGCCCAGCTCGGCTTGGGCAACTCCACCATCGTCGGTATCGGGGGAGACCCGGTGGTGGGCTCCTCCTTCATCGACATCTTGGCCCGCTTCCAGGCCGACCCCGAGACCGAGTACGTGGTGCTCGTGGGCGAGATCGGCGGCGACGAGGAGGAGCAGGCCGCCCGCTACATTGCCGAGCACATGACCAAGCCGGTGGTGGCCTACGTGGCCGGCTTCACCGCCCCCCCGGGCAAGACCATGGGCCATGCGGGGGCCATCATCACCGGCTCGTCGGGTACGGCTCAGGCGAAGAAGGAGGCCTTCGAGGCGTGCGGCGTCCGGGTAGGGACGACGCCCCGGGAGACGGCCGAGCTAGTGGCCGAGCTTGCCCGGTCGGGGGCTTGACTGCGAGCCGTCGCTTCCGCGCAGCCGGCCCCCGTCGCCGACCCTAGTCCCTCGCCCCGGGGCACCCTGGCACGGGGCGAGCGCCGCCGCCGACCTCGGCCGTGCCGTCGGCGCACGCCTTCCTTGGGCCACGTCGGCCCGGACGAGAAGCGTCGGGCCGAGCGGCGGCGGACGCTAGGCTTGCAGCGTGACCGTCATCTCCTTCGCGCGGGGGATCCCTTCCCCCGACTGCCTTCCCGTGCAGGAGCTGGCCGACTGCGCCCGGGCGGTGATCGAGCGGGACGGACCGCGGGTCCTCAACTACGGGCCGGTGGGAGGCTACGGGCCGCTGCGGGAGTGGCTGGCCGAGCGGCACGGAGTGACCCCCGGCCGGGTGGTGGTCACCAACGGCTCTCTCCAGGGCCTCGACCTCCTCCTGTCCCATTTCGCCGGTCGAGGTCGGATCCTGGTCGAGGCGCCGACCTACGACCGGCCGCTCAGGATCGCCGCCCGCCTCGGCGCCTGCGTGTGCTCGATCCCCCAGGACGAGGAGGGCTTGGACGTGGAGGCGCTGGAGGCGGAGCTCCGGCGCGACTCCCAGCCCGCCTTCCTCTACGTCCTGCCCACCTTCCAGAACCCGAGCGGCCGCACCCTGTCCGTGGAGCGCCGCCGCCGGCTGGTGGAGCTGGCCCACGAGTACCCCCTGACCGTTCTCGAGGACGACCCCTACGGGCGCGTGCGGTTCGAGGGACAGGCGCTGCCGACTCTGTTCGAGCTGGACGGCGGCGAGCGGATTCTCTACTCCTCCTCCTTCTCCAAGGTGGTGGCGCCGGGGGCTCGGGTGGGATACTTCGTCCTCGACGAGCCCCTGGCTCGGCAGGTGGAAGAGGTGGCCGTCAACGTCTACCTGACCCCGTCCATGGTGGCTCAGGCCATGGTCTACGAGTTCATTCGCCGCGGCCTTCTGGAGTCGAACGCGGTCCGGGTGGCCGCTCTCCTCCGCCGGCGCCGCGACGCCATGCTGGGCGCCCTAGAGCGGGAGCTCCCCCAGGCGCGGTGGAGCCGGCCCGAGGGCGGCTACTTCCTCTGGCTCGACCTGCCTGGCGGGGTGGCAGCGGCCGATGCCCTGGCTCTGGGCGAGCAGAAGGGCGTGACCTTCGTCAAGGGCGCCGACTTCTACCCGGACGGGGAGGGGGGTGCCGGCTCTGCCCGCCTCGCCTTCAGCTACGTGGCCCCGGACGAGATCGAGGAGGGGGTGGGCCGGCTGGCCGCGGTGGTGGCAGCCATCCAGGCCGCCGCCTAGCTGGGGCTACACGGCCGCGCTTTCCGCTCCCACGTACTGGGCGACCACCTGGCTCAGCGGCCGGGGGACGAGGCGGGGCTGGCGGGGAGGGACGAGGGAGCCGCGGCGGTAGTGACGGAAGATGGGGCAGGGCTCGTCGAGCTGGAGGGCGCACAGCTGAGCCCGGCGGAAGTAGCAGTCATCACACGTTACGCGGCTGCTAGCGATGCCAGCTTCCATCTCGTCCGCTCCACGATCCAGGCCTTCGGCAAGCGGGGATGGTAGGGGTTTCCGCTGGGCGGGGAAAGGGCAGCGGAGAACGAAATCCCCGCAGTTTCCGGCGTATTCCTTTCGGACGACGCCGGGAAGGGTCAGGGCGGGGAGGGGAGTGTCGCCAGAGCGCGCAACGCCTGGCGCAGGCTGGCGACCGGGATCACCCTCAGGCCGTCGGCGTAGCGACGGGCCTCGGCGGCGTTCTGGGGGGGAACGAGAAACACCTCCACCCCGGCCTTGCGGACGCCCAGGGTCTTCTGCTTGACGGCTCCCACCGGCGCCACGGAGCCGTCGAGCTCAAGCTGGCCGGTGGCCGCCACCTTGCGGCCGTGGTCGACGTCGCGGCCGAGCCTCTCCATCACCCCCAGGGCGAAGGCAAGCCCGGCCGAGGAGCCGCCGATGCCCCCTGACTCGATGCGGATGGCCACGGGCAGGCGGATGCGGACGGCCGGCTCCACGATCACTCCGATCAGGGCCCGGCCGGGCTGGGAGGGATCAGCCACGGTACGCACTCGCACCGTGCGGAGGCCGCTGTCGCCGCGGACGGCCAGGGTAACCTCGTCCCCCGGCCGACGGCCGCTCATAATCCGGCGCAGGGCGGAGGGGGAGCGCACCCGCCGCCCGTCGACGGCGACGATGACGTCGGTGGGGAGGAGGTGTCGGGCGGCTGGCGCATGGGGCGCCACCGCCACCACCAAGGCGCCGCTCTCCTCCACCTCCACCCGGTAGCCGAGCTCGCGCAGGGCCACGGCGGCGGCGATCTCCTGGGAGCGGGCCATCTGGCGCAGGTCGACCCTCCTTCTCGCCTGCTCGCCCAAGCCGGATGGGCTCACCTGGGAGCCGGAAAGCAGCGTGGACCCGTCGTGAATCTGGGGAAAGAGACTCTCCAGGAGGTTGGCCCGCCGCTGGATGACGTCCACGAAGTAGATCCCGTCACCCCGGGACGGGCGAGCCCCCTTGACGGAGATGAGGGGGGCGACCGGATGGGCGCGGTCGGGAAGGACCAGGTAGTCGTCGGAGGGAACGAGCCAGAGGATGAGGAAGGCCACGACCGACGACCCGCCCACGGCCGCTGCCAGCCGCCAAGGAGTGAGGAGCCGGAGCACGGCGGCGTCCCTCAGAGGAGGGAGGGGAGAAGTTCCCCGCCCACGGGGACGACCGCTAGCGGTGGCGGAGCACGCCGACCACCTCGCGGACGGCGGCCGCCGAGGCCTTGAGCGCTCGTCGCTCCTCCGGCGTCAGCTTCAGGCGGACGATCTCCTCCACGCCGCCGGCGCCGAGCTTGACCGGCACCCCCATGTATAGGCCGTCGATGCCGTACTCGCCCTCCAGGTAGGCGGTGCAGGGAAGCACCCGCTTTTGATCGAGGAGGACGGCGTCCACCATCTGGGCCACGGCCGCTCCCGGCGCGTACCAGGCGGAGGTGCCGAGGAGGTTGACGATCTCGCCGCCTCCCAGACGGGTGCGCTCGACCAGGCGGCGGATGCGGGCCGGGGACAGGAGCTGCTCCAGCGGCACTCCGCCCACGCTGGTGGCAGAGACCACCGGCACCATCTGGTCGCCGTGGCCCCCCAGGACCACCGTCTGGACGTCCTTGACCGAGGCGCCGGTCGCCCAGGCGATGAAGGTACGGAAGCGGGCGGTGTCGAGGATCCCGGCCATGCCGACCACCCGCTCCCGGGGGAGCTTGGAGGCCGCCTTGGCCACGTGGCACATGGCGTCGAGGGGATTGGTAACGACGATGAGAACGCAGTCGGGGGAGCGCTTGACGGCCTCCTGGGTGACCGAGGAGACGATGTCCTCGTTGGTGGTGACGAGGTCGTCCCGGCTCATGCCCGGGGCCCGCGGCTTGCCGGCGGTGATCACCACCACGTCCGAGCCCTCGGTCTCCTCGTAGCCGTTCGTCCCCACGATGCGGGGCTCGAAGCCGAGGACGGCGCCGGCCTGGTTCATATCCAGGGCCTTGCCCTGGGGGAGGTTGGGGATGACATCCACCAGCACCACGTCGGCGTAGTCGCGGCGGGCGATCTCCTGGGCGCAGGTGGCGCCCACGTTCCCCGCTCCCACGATGGTGACCTTCTTTCTCCTCGTGCTCATGGCACCAGCGCTCCCAGCTTGTCGATGATGGCGTCTGCCACCTGGCTCGTCCCCACGGCGGTGGGATCGTCCCTGGTGGGCTTCATGTCGTAGGTAACGTTCCTGCCCTCGGCGATGACGGCCGCCACCGCCTCCTCCAGCCGGGCGGCCGCCTCTCGCTCGCCCAAGTACTCCAGCATGAGCTTGCCGGACAGGATCATGGCGATGGGGTTCACCTTGTTCTGGCCCTTGTACTTGGGCGCCGACCCGTGGGTGGCCTCGAAGACGGCCGCGTGCTCGCCGATGTTGGCCCCGGGGGCCACGCCCAAGCCGCCCACAAGGCCGGCGGTGAGGTCGCTGACGATGTCCCCGTACAGGTTGGGGCAGACGAGCACGTCGAACTCCTCGGGCCGCTGCACGAGGCCCATGCAGAGGGCGTCCACGAGGTTCTCCTTGGCTTGGACGTCCGGATAGTCGGGCGCCACGCGGCGGAACACGGACAGAAAGAGGCCGTCCGTGTGCTTCATGATGTTGGCCTTGGTCACGCAGTGCACCGCCCGGCGGCCGTGGTCGCGGGCGTACTCAAAGGCGAAGCGGATGATCCGCTCCGACGCCTCGGGACTGATGGGCTTGATGGAGATGCCGGCAGTGGGAGGGATGGGCTTGGACTGGAGCCGGCTGAGGGTGTCGATCAGGGAGGCTGCCTCGGCGCTCCCCGACTCGAACTCGATGCCGGCGTAGAGGTCCTCGGTGTTCTCCCGTACCACCACCAGATCCACGTTCTCGTAGCGGGAGCGCACCCCCGGATAGGTCTTGCACGGGCGCAGACAGGCGTACAGGCCGAGCTCGTGGCGGAGGGCGACGTTGACCGATCGGAAGCCGGTGCCCACCGGGGTGGTGATGGGTCCCTTGAGGGCCACTCCCGTCTCCCGGATGGAGGCCAGGGTCTCCTCGGGCAGCGGGTTTCCTCCGTGCTCGTCCATGACCTCGGCTCCCGCCTGGCGCACCTCCCACTCGATCTCCACCCCGGTGGCGTCAAGAACCCGGCGGGCTGCCTCGGTCAGCTCGGGGCCTGTGCCGTCCCCCGGGATGAGCGTCACGCGGTGGGCCATACCGTTGTCTGACTCTACCGTCTCGGCTGCCGCCGCAGGCCGGCATCCGATGCCGGGCCGGCGGCAAGCGGGTAGATTCTCGTCCATGACCGAGTTCCGCCCCGGCCTAGAGGGGGTAATCGCCTTTGAGACGGAGATCGCCGAGCCCGACCGCGACGGCGGCGCCCTCCGCTACCGGGGGGTGGACATCGAGGAGCTCGTGGGCAACGTCCACTTCGAGAACGTCTGGGGCCTCTTGGTCGACGAGAGCCCCTACCCGGGGCTGGCGCCGGCCGAGCCCTACCGGGCCCGGGGCTTGACGGGTCGCGCTCCCGCCGACCTCCAGGCGGTCACCGCCGCGCTGGGCCCGGAGTGGGGACTGGGGCAGCTCATCGATATCTCCGACCGCCAAGCCCACGACGATCTGCGCCGCCTGTCGGCCACCATGATCTCGGTGGTAGCCCAGTCGGCCCGCGTGGCCGACGGTCACCCCCATCCGGTGCCGCGCGACTTGGTGGAGCAGGGCGAGACCACAGCTGAGCGGTTCCTGCTCGAGTGGCGGGGGGAGGCCGATCCCAGGCACGTGGCGGCCATCGACACGTACTGGATCTGCACCGCCGAGCACGGCATGAACGCCTCCACCTTCACCGCTCGGGTAGTGGCCTCCACCGGTGCGGACTGCGCCGCCTGCCTGTCGGCGGCGGTGGGCGCTCTGTCGGGACCCCTGCACGGGGGCGCGCCCGCCCGGGTGCTGCCCATGCTGGACGCCGCCGCCGCCACCGACGACGTCGAGGCGTACGTGCGGAGACTCCTCGACAGCGGGCAACGACTCATGGGGTTCGGCCACCGGGTATACCGGGCCGAGGACCCCCGGGCGCGCCTTCTCCGCCGGACGGCCAAGGAGCTCGGCTCCCCCCGCTTCCAGGTGGCGGAGGCGCTGGAGCGGGCGGCTCTGGCCGAGCTGGCCGCTCGCCATCCCGAGCGGGTGCTGGCCACCAACGTGGAGTTCTGGTCGGCGGTGGTACTCGACTTGGCGGCCGTCCCGCCGGCCCTGGCGCCGGCCATGTTCGCCTGCTCCCGCACGGCCGGCTGGTCGGCCCACATCCTGGAGCAGAAGCGGACCGGACGGCTGATCCGGCCCTCCGCCCGCTACGTGGGGCCTGCCAGCCGGTCGCTGGCGTCGGTGTCGTGACCCTGGCGGAGGCGGCGGCTGAGGCCGAGCGGCTGGCCGAGCAGGGGGCGGAGACCGACCTGGCTCGGCTGCGGGCCCAGTGGGGGGAGGAGATCGAGGCAGCCGCCCGCAGCGGCGATTACCGGGAGCGGGCCATCGCCTACCGTGCCATCGGGCAGTTTCGATTCCGCCAGAAGACCGAGCTCCTCCGCCGCGGCCTCGAGGACGACAGCCCGGCCTGCCGCGGGTCGGCCCTCATCTCGCTGGAGCGGCTGTCGCGGGACGGGCCGCAGCCGGTGAACCAGGTGCGATCGGTGCTCCACCGTCTGGCCTCCGGCGATGAGAACGAGGCTGTCCGGCGGCTGGCGGTGGTGTGTCTCAGGAACGGCTCCCCGCACCGCGACACCATCGGCCTTCTCCAGGGCTTGGCCGAGGATGAGCGAGCGGGCCGCGAGCTCCGTGACGTGGCCGCCAAGGTCGCCCAGGGGCTGAGGCGGAGGGCAGGTCCCCGGGGGTAATGGCGGGTAATGCCGGCGTCTGGGCAGTGACCCGCCGGTAACAGATCAGTAACAGATCTGCGTCGGAGGCGTAACGCCCCCGTCCAGGCTCCGCGGCCTTCGCCCAGGGACTGTCCCTCCCACCAGTCCCGTCCCTTCCACCAGCCCCTTCAACCCCTTCCCCTGGCCCGACTCCTCGGCTCTCCCGCCGCCCCGCCTCGTCAGCGTCGCCGGCGGGCGTGAGGGTGGGCCTGGAAGTAGGCCTCCCGCCGCCGGCGGTCGGACACGTGGGTGTAGAGCTCGGTGGTGGCGAGGTCGGCGTGGCCCAGCATCTCCTGCACGCTTCGCAGGTCGGCTCCCCCCTCCAGGAGGTGGGTGGCGAAGGAGTGGCGGAGGAGGTGGGGGTGGACGCGGTCTCTCTCCAGCCCAGCCTCGGCGGCCAGGCGGCGGAGGATGAGAAAGGCGCCTGCCCGCGTCAGGGGCCCGCCCTTGGCGTTGAGGAAGAGCTCGGACCGGTGGCGGCGGTCGAGGTAGGGACGCCCGCGGGCGAGGTAGCGGCGGAGGGCGTCCGCCGCCCGGCGACCGATGGGCACGATGCGCTCCCGGTCTCCCTTGCCCAAGCACCGCACGAGCCGCTCGTCCACATCGACGGAGCCCCGATCGAGCCTGAGAGCCTCGCTCACCCGCAGGCCTGCCCCGTACAGGAGCTCGACCAGGGCCGTGTCGCGCAGAGCGAGGGGGGTGGTACCGGCAGCGGCGGCGATGAGGCGCTCCACCTCGCCCGGGGACAGGGGGCGGGGCAGGCGGCGGAGCCGCTTGGGGGGCTGGACGGCGGCCGCCGGGTTGTCCGCTCTCCTCCCTAGGAGGAGCTCGTAGCGGAAGAAGGAGCGGAGGGAGGCCAGGCGGCGGGCGAGGGTGGCGCTGGACAGGCCGGCGGCTCGCAGCTCGGCCAGGTAGACCTCGATGTCCTCTCTGCTCGCAGAGGCCGCAGGGCGGCCGAGTCGGCGGCGGAAGTCCTCCAGGTCGCGCCGGTAGCTCTCCACCGTGCGCCGGGCCAGTCGCACGGCGGCCACGGCCAGGAACCGGTCGAGGTCGCAGTCGGCTCGGGGTGGCACGGCCGAGAGAGTTCGCCGCCCGCCCGGCTACGCCTGCCCCACCGTCCGTACGAGCCCCCTTCCCGACAGCCGTCTCCCCAGGCGGAGGAGGACGAGAAGGGCGGCGGCTTGGAGGACGGCCAGCAACCCGAGGACGACGGCGGTGTCGATCCAAAAGCGGTCGGGGTAGAGCCGCCGGAGGGTATCGGTGTCGGCGAAGCGCCAGCTCTCCCCCGCAAAGAAAAGGCCGTGGAAGAAGGTGGAGAAGGAGCTCCAGCTCGTCAGCGACAGCCCGCCCGCGAGGGCCGCCACGGCCACCGTCAGCCACGCCCCCCGGCGGAGCCCCCGCGCCACCGCCCGTCGCAGGCAGGGGAAGGGCAGGGCAAGAAGGGCCGCCGCCGCCACGGCCGCCCCGGCGGCGAGCTGGAGCCCGAAGGCGTCTGCCAGGAGGGCGCGGACGTCCGCCAGATGGCGGAGCTCGCGTCCGTTGAAGGCGGGGGCGCCGGTGGGCAGCCGAGCGCGGCGCAGGCTGTCGGGGCCTTCCTCGCGGCTGGGAAGGACGGCCCTCAAGCCGGCCACGGCCAGCACCAGCCGGTCGTCGTCGGTCATCCCGTACCGGTCGCGGGGTACGCCGCCGTGGTCGTAGAGGAAGCGCACGTACCACTCGGAGGCGATCACCCGCACGCCGTTCACGGCCAGAAGGCCGGGGACGAGGAGGGCCACCGCCGCCGACAGGGAGGCGCCGAGCAGTCTGGCCACCGCTAGGAGCGCGGGTGAGCCCGGTCGTACACCCGTCTGAGCCTCCCTGCGTCCACGTGGCTGTAGATCTGGGTGGTGCTGAGGGAGCGGTGGCCGAGGAGCTCCTGGATCACCCGCAGGTCGGCCCCTCCCTCTAGGAGGTGGGTGGCGAAGGCGTGACGGAGACGGTGGGGATTGGGGACGAGGCGGCGCAGCGTGCTCGTGTCCAGTCTCCTCCCCCGGGCGGACAGGAAGAGGGCTCGCTCCCCCCGCCGGGCCAGGCGAGGCCGGGCCAGCCGCAGGTAGCGAGCAAGCCAGTAGGCGGCCTCCTCGCCCAGCGGCACTACCCGCTCCTTGCCGCCCTTCCCCCGCACCCGCACGGTTTCCATGTCGAAGTCCACGTCGTCCACGTCCAGCTCGACCGCCTCCCGGCTGCGCAGGCCGGCGGAGTAGAGGAGCTCGACCAAGGCCCGGTTGCGCAGGGCGAGGGGGCCCTTGCCGGCCAGCGCCTCCAGCTCCCGCTCGACCTCGGCCGCCTTGGGGACGTGGGGAAGCCGCCTTCGCCGGCGCGGTGCCAGCCGCACCTCGGGCACCCGGTCGGGGCCGAGGGCGAAGCGGAGGAAGGCTCTGACGGCGGACAGCTTGCGGGCGAGGGTGGCAGGGGCGGGGCGGGGAGGACGGCGGGAAAGGAGGGTGGCGTACTCGGCCAGGACGCCCCCGTCCACCCCCGACAACGGCAGCGATCGCTCCTCCAAGAAGGCCGCGAACGTGCCCAAGTCGGAGCGATAGGCTCGGCGAGTGGCCTCGGCCAGCCCGGGGGAGGCGAGAAAGCGCTCCACGTGGGCACGGATATCCACGGCTCCTCTTTCGCGTCCGGAGGGCGGGAACCTCGTCAAGGCGGCGGGCGCCGCTCCTCCCCCGCAAGTAGCTCCTCCCCTGGAAGTAGGGAGTACATGACGAAGTCCACCCGGCGGCCGCGGCGGGGGCTGTACCGGGCGGAGCGCAGCACGCCCTCGCGGGTGAACCCGGCCCGCTCGGCCACCCGTTGGGAGGCCAAGTTGCCCACATCGGCCCGAAGCTGGAGGCGCTGGACGCCGCACTCCCGTAGGGCCCACCGGGAGGCGAGCGCAACCCCCCGAGTGGCCGCCCCCCGGCCACGGGCGCTCCTCTTTACCCAGTAGCCGATCTCGGCGACCGCCTGGTCGGCGTCGACCACGCTCACCCCCACCGAGCCCAGCACCTCCCCGCTGGCCGCGTCGGTGATGGCGAAGGCGGCCAGGGTCCGCTCCTTCCAGCCCCGCCGGGTCATGGCCACGTACGCGCGGGCGTCGGCCTGGGTGTAGGGCTGGGGGACGCTGTCCAGCCAGCGGGCGATCTCCTCGTCCCGACAGGCCTCGGCGATGGCGGGAGCATCGGCCTCGGTCCAGGGTCGGAGCAGGACGACCCCGTCGGATAAGGGCCGAGAGGGCGGCTCGAGCCTCATGGAGCGAGCGTACCCTGCCGCAGCGTCCCCGCTCCGCGCCAGCCCCGCGTACCATACGGCTCCTCACCGCCTGCCGGCGCATGTTCATGGAGGACAGGATGGCGACGACGACAGGGATCGAGCTACGCGGCCCAGTGGGCCTGGACGCCCACGGCCTTCGCCCGAGCCGGCGGGTGCACTGGAACCCGAGCGTCTCTCTCCTCTACACCCACTCCCTGCTCCGCGGGGAGGGGCGCTTGGCCGAGGGCGGGCCGCTGGTGGTCGACACCGGCCGCTTCACCGGCCGCTCTCCCCAGGACAAGTTCATCGTCCGCGAGCCGGGCTCCCAGGACCGGATCTGGTGGGGAGACGTGAACAGGCCCATCAGCGAGGAGGCCCACCAGCGGCTGCGGGACAAGGTCGTCTCTTACCTGGAGAGGCAGGAGCTGTACGTGGTCGACTGTCACTGCGGGGCCGACCCCGACCACCGGCTGGCGTTGCGGGTGGTCACGGCCAGCCCCTGGCACGCCCTGTTCGCCAGGACCCTGTTCATCGACCCCAGCGAGGAGGAGCTGCGCGAGCACGAGCCGGAGGCGCTCGTGCTGCACGCCCCGGCGGTGGAGGCCGACCCGGCCGAGGACGGCACCCGCACCGGGACCTTCGTCTGCCTCCACCCGTCGCGGGCGGAGATCCTGATCGGCGGCACCTCGTACGCGGGCGAGATCAAGAAGGCCGTGTTCACCCTCATGAACGACCGCCTTCCCCTGCGGGGCGTCCTCCCCATGCACTGCTCGGCCAATGTGGGCGACGACGGGCGGGTAGCCATCTTCTTTGGGCTGTCGGGGACGGGGAAGACCACCCTGTCTGCCGACCCCGACCGCCACCTCGTCGGGGACGACGAGCACGGCTGGTCGGAGGAGGGGGTGTTCAACCTCGAGGGCGGCTGCTACGCCAAGGTCATCCGCCTGTCGGCCGAGGCCGAGCCCCAGATCTACCGGGCCGTCCACTCCTTCGGCACCGTGCTGGAGAACGTGGCCTGCGACGAGCGAGGGGCTCTCGACCTGGACGACGACGGCAAGACGGAGAACACCCGGGCCGCCTACAAGCTGGAGCGGATCGACCACGCCCTGCCCACCAAGCGTGCCGGTCACCCGAGCGCGGTGGTCATGCTCACCGCCGATGCCTTCGGCGTCCTGCCGCCCATCGCCCTTCTCAGTCGCGAGCAGGCCATGTTCTACTTCCTGTCCGGCTACACGGCCAAGGTGGCGGGGACCGAGGTCGGCGTGCGCGACCCCCAGGCCACCTTCTCCGCCTGCTTCGGCGCCCCCTTCCTGCCTCAACCCCCGGCCGTGTACGCCCGCCTGCTGGGAGAGCGGCTTCGGCGGCACAACGTCACCGTCTGGCTGGTCAACACCGGCTGGACGGGAGGACCCTACGGGGAGGGCCGGCGCATGCCCATCACGGCTACCCGGGCTCTCATCCATGCCGCCCTGTCCGGGCGGCTGGAGCATGCCCGCTTCCGCACCGATCCTGTGTTCGGGTTCGAGGTGCCGATGGAGGCCCCCGGCGTGGACCCCCGGCTCCTCGACCCCCGCTCCACCTGGCGCCGGCCCGAGGAGTACGGAGAGAAGGCCGTGGCCCTGGCGCGCATGTTCCGTGACAACTTCGACCGGCTGGCCTCTGCGGCGGGGCCGGAGGTGGCGGCGGCCGGCCCGCGCCTGTAGCCGGTCCCGTAAGCCGGTCTCGTTTGCTCAGCAGAGGAGGCCCCGGTTGATGTAGCGTGCCGGGACGTGGACGCAAGGCACGACGTTCTCGTCGTCGGGGCCGGCTGCGCCGGTATGCGGGCGGCCATCGAGGCCTTCGACGCCGGAGCCGACGTGGGCGTCATCTCCAAGCTCCATCCTGTGCGCAGCCACTCGGGGGCGGCCGAAGGCGGTATCAACGCCGCTCTCGGCAACAGCGCCGAGGACAGCCCCGAGCAGCACGCCTTCGACACGGTCAAGGGCTCCGACTACTTGGGCGACCAGGACGCCATCGAGGTGCTGGCCAACGAGGCCCCCGGCGACATCTACCAGCTCGACCACTGGGGCTGCTACTTCACCCGCAACGAGGAAGGCAAGCTGGCCCAGCGGAAGTTCGGTGCCGCCGGCGCCCCCCGCACGGTGTTCGCCGCCGACATCACCGGCCACGTGCTCATCCAGGTGCTGTACGAGCAGGTGATGAAGCGGCAGCTAACGGTGTACGAGGAGTACTTCGCCTGGCGGCTGGTGGTAGACGACGGCGCCTGCGTGGGGGTCATCTGCTGGGACCTGGTCAACGGGGGGCTCAAGCTCCTCGCCGGCAAGGCGGTGGTGCTGGCCACCGGCGGCGCCGGCCGGATCTACCGCACCACCACCAACGCCTACGCCTGCACCGGCGACGGCATGGCCATGGCCCTGCGAGCGGGAGCGCCGCTCAAGGACATGGAGTTCATGCAGTTCCACCCCACCACCCTCCACCCCAGCGGCATCCTCCTCACCGAGGGTTGCCGGGGCGAGGGAGCCTACCTCATCAACAGGGACGGAGAGCGGTTCATGGCCCGCTACGCCCCCACCGCGCTCGAGCTGGCCAGCCGTGACGTCGTCTCTCGGGCGGAGCAGACGGAGATCGACGAAGGGCGGGGGGTGGACGGCTGTGTCCTCCTCGACATGCGCCACCTAGGGGCGGAGAAGATCCTCACCCGCCTGCCCGGGTCGCGGGAGCTGGCCATGACCTACGCCGGCGTCGACCCCATCTACGAGCCGGTGCCGGTGCGCCCGGGCGCCCATTACCACATGGGCGGGGTGGACACCGACGTGTGGGGGAAGACCGAGATCCCCGGCCTGTATGCGGCCGGCGAGTGCGCCTGCGTGTCCGTGCACGGGGCCAACCGTCTGGGCGGGAACTCGCTCATGGAGACCATCACCTTCGGCCGTCGGGCGGGGAGGGCGGCGGCGGAGTTCGCCCTCGCCCACAATCCGGCGGCGGTGACGGCGCCCCCCTCGGCTCTGGCCGATGCCGAGCGGGACCTGAAGGAGCTCCTCGACCGCCGCGAGGGGGAGCGGCCGTGGGTGATCCGCGAGGAGCTGGGGACGGCCATGCTGGAGGGCTTCGGCGTCTTCCGCCGGGAGGAGCAGATGCTCCAGGCTGCGGCCACGGTGGAGCGGCTGCGCGAGCGCTACCGACGGGTGGTGGTAGAGGACAAGGGACAGGTGTTCAACACCGATCTCACCCAGGCCCTCGAGCTCGGCTACCTGCTCGACTTGGCCGCCTGCATGCTCCAGGCCGGCATCGCCCGCAAGGAGAGCCGCGGCGCCCACGCCCGTCCCTACGATTACCCGGACCGGGACGACGAGCGCTTCCTCAAGCACTCCATCACCCGGTGGGTAGACGGAGCCCCCCAGCTCTCCTACAAGCCGGTGACGATTACCAAGTGGCAGCCCACGGAACGGAGGTACTGACATGCGCGCGCTGCAACGAGTGGGAGCGAGATTCTTCCTCCTGGCCACAGCGGTCACCCTCGCCGTAGGCGGAAGCTCGGCTCTGGCTGCCCGGGCGGCCCAGCCTCCGCTGCCCGGTGTGGCCAAGACGGCCAAGGCGACGAGCTTCCGGTTCAGCTTCTCCCTGGCCGCCAGCGGCGGCGGCCAGCTTCTCCCCGGCGGTAAGCCCCTGGCCCTGAGGGGGACCGGGGCGGTGGACGTCAAGCGCTCGGCCAGCCAGATCAAGATCAACCTGGGCGCCCTGGCCGCCGCCCTCGGCGGTGCCACCGGCGGGGCCCAGGTTCCCTCCACCGTAGAGGTCATTGTCCTCAAGGACGCCCTGTACGTCCGCTTCCCCGCCCTGGCGCAGCAGGTGGCTCCCGGGGCGGAATGGCTGAGGCTCGACCTGAGCAAGGTGCCCCAGACGACCACCGGAGGCATCAACCCGAGAGACCTCGGCCGGGTGAGCCCGCAAGCGCTCCTGGCCGCTCTCCAGAAGGCGGTGAAGGTGAGGAAGCTGGGATCGGGGACGGTACGGGGCGTCCCGGCTACCCACTACCGGGCCACCGTCGACCTCGCCGCGATCGTGAGCGTCCTCCCCAAGGCCGACCGAGCGGAGGCCCTCAAGGCTCTCCGGGAGGCGGGTCTCAAGCAGCTGCCGGTGGATGTGTGGGTGGATGGAGCCGGCTACCTGCGCCGCCTGGTGCTAGCGGTCAAGCTCAAGGCCCAGGGATCGCCGGTGAGCCTGAGGCTGTCCGCCGATCTCTTCGACTTCGGCAAGCCGGTGGCCGTCGCTGCCCCGCCCGCCGACAAGACGGCTGACGCCAGCCAGATCCTGGAGCAGCTCCTGGGCGGGCTCCTCGGCTCCGGGAAGACCGGACCCTAGATGGACGTTGCCGTCAAGATCTGGCGCTACGACCCGGCTACAGGGGAGCGGGCGCTCCGCGACTACCGGGTGGAGGCGCCCGAGTGGGCGACGTTGCTGGACGTGCTGGACATCATCAAGGACCAGGTGGACGGCACCCTGGCCTACCGCAAGAGCTGCCGGATGATGATCTGCGGCTCTTGCGGCATGCGCATGGACGGAGCAGCCGTCCTCGCCTGCAAGACGCGGATGGAGCCCATCGTCGAGGCCGGCCGCGTCCCCGTCATCGCCCCCATGGGCAACCTGCCCGTCATCAAGGACCTGGTGGTGGACATGGCGCCCTTCTGGGAGAAGATGCGGGCCGTCCAGCCCTACCTCCAGCCGGGCTACGGCGACCCCGGCGACAAGGAGTACGTCATCCCCCCCGACCGGCTTCAGTGGATCCACAAGGAGGCCCTCTGCATCAACTGCGGCTGCTGCGTGTCCGAGTGCAACTCCATGGAGGCCGATCCCGAGTTTCTCGGCCCGGCGGCGCTGGCCAAGGGGATGCGGTTCGTGGGCGACCCCCGCGACCAGGCCACGGTGGAGCGGCTGGAGCTCTACTCCCAGGAGCACGGCATCTGGGACTGCACCCGCTGCTACTTCTGCCAGCAGCGGTGCCCCAAGGGGGTCGATCCCCGCGACGCCATCGCCAAGCTGGGGGCCGAGGCCATGCGGCACGGCATCGACCGCGATATGGGCGCCCGCCACGCCAAGTGGTTCGTCACCTCGGCCCGCACCACCGGCTGGCTGCGCGAGACCGAGCTCGTTCCCAAGACCCAGGGCATCGTCCGCTCCATCCGGGAGATCCCCTTCGCCCTGCGCCTCCTCCGGCACGGCAAGGTGCCGGCTCCCTTCCCGCCCCACGTGGCCAAGGACGTGGACGAGGCCCGCGCTCTCTACGAGCTCCTCCAGGAGGAGGGGCGGGCCGGCGCCGCCGGCATCGTCCAAGGGGAGAAGGCTCTCATGCACCTAGCCCACCTGGGCGAGGGGAAGGGCGACGGGCGTTCCCGGCGCGAGTACCCACAGCCGTACCTGCCTGCTACGGACAAGGAGGGGGCGTGAAGAAGGTCGCCTACTACACGGGCTGCTTGGCCTCGCTGTCGGCCAAGGAGCTGGACATCTCCACCCGGGCGTTGGCTCCCAAGCTGGGCTTGCAGCTGGAGACGCTGGAGTCGGTGACCTGCTGCGGAGCCGGCGACATTCACGAGGCCGAGCCCGACTACTACCTGCACCTGAACGCCCGCATCCTCGCCTACGCCGAGCGCACCGGCTCGGACACCCTCATGACCATCTGCAACGTCTGCACCCTCAACCTGCGCCAGGCGAGCTGGCAGCTCAAGCAGGATGAGAGCTTGCGCCGGCGGGTGAACGGCAACCTGGAGCGGGTGGGGGCGCCTTCCTACGCAGGGTCGGTGGAGGTCAAGCACCTGCTGTGGCTCGTCGCCGAGGGGGATGGGTACGAGCGGCTCAAGGAGGTGGCCCACAAGGGGCTCAAGGGGCTGCGGGTGGCCCCCTTCTACGGCTGCCAGATCCTGCGCCCGTCCAAGCTCCTCGGCTTCGAGGACCCGGACCGGCCCACGTCCCTGGAGCGCATCATCGAGGCCTGCGGCGGGGAGCCGGTGGACTACCCGGCCAAGATCAAGTGCTGCGGCTTCCCCATCATCCAGGCCCGGGAGCAGGTGGCGCTGGGCGAGCTCATCCAGCCTCTCGAGCAGGCCCTGGAGGCGGGGGCGGACGCCATGGTCACCCCCTGCCCCCTCTGCCACCTGTCCCTCGATGCCTGGCAGTCCAAGCTGGAGAAGGCCACCGGGCGGAGGCTGGGGATGCCCATTCTCCATCTCTCCCAGCTCATCGGGGTGGCGGCCGGCTTGGGCGAGGCGGAGCTCCGCTTCCGCCGCCACCTGGTGCCGGTGAAGCCGGTGCTGGAGCGGCTCCAGGTCTGAGCGCGGCCCTGGTCGGCTCCGCCGCCGCCGGCGCTGTGGCCGGAGCGGCTCTCGCCTGGGGGTGGCTGGAGGCGGGGTGGGTGCGGCTGCGCGTTCTCGAGGTGGAGGTGCCGGGCCTCCCCGTGGAGCTGGACGGGGTGCGCATTGCTCATCTCTCCGACCTCCATCTGGGCCTACCCTCCCGGGGCGAGCGGGCGGTGCGACGGGCGGTGGAGTGGACCGCTGCCCGCCGTCCCGACCTGGTGGCGCTGACCGGCGATCTCGTCTCCCGGCGCCGGGGGGAGCCCATCCTGCGCCATCTCCTCCACCGGCTCCCCGCCTGCTACGCCGTCCTCGGCAACCACGACCTAGCCTTGAGCCGCGACCCTCTGTCGGAGCCCGTGGAGCTGGACGACCTGGCGCCGGCCACGCTCCTCCTCGACGAGGGCCGCCTCCTCCAGCTGAGGGGGCGGACGGTGTGGGTGGCCGGCCTCGATCCGCGCTCCCGCGGCCGCGAGCCGGACCTGGGCCGACAGGCCGATCTCCGGATCCTCCTCGCCCACTTCCCGTCGGTGCTCGACCGGGCGTGGGCGGGATCGTTCCAGCTTGTCCTGGCCGGGCACATGCACGACGGGCAGATCTGTCTTCCCTACCCCGGCGGCAAGCTGCGCCTGGCTCATCCTCGGGCCCGGTACACCCGGGGCCTGTACCGGCGGGGGGACACGGTGTTGCACGTTTCGCCGGGACTCGGGACCACGTTCGTCCCCTTCCGCTTCTGTGCCCGTCCCGAGGCCACCGAGCTCGTACTCAGGGTGGGCTCGTAGAATCGGCGGCGTGGAGGGCCAGGCGCGTATCTCCCCCGACGTCCTCGCCCGCTACGCGGCCGATGCAGCTCTGGAGGTGGAGGGCGTCCGCGGGCTCGTGGAGGGCCGGCTCCCCCGCCACCGGGGGGTGAGGGTGAGGGGGGGCGAGCGGCCGGCGATGGAGGTGCACGTGCGCCTGGAGCGGGGCGTGTCCATCCCCGCGGTCGGCCGGGAGGTACAGCGGCGGGTGGCGGAGTACCTGGCCCGCATGGCCGACGTGGAGCCGGCGGCGGTGGACGTGGTGGTAGACGGCATCGGCGAGGAGTGAGGGATTGCCGCCCAGGGTCGCCGGGCTTACCGGAGCCACCCTGACGTCGGCTCCCTCCGTCTGCCACCAGTGCGTGTGGTGGCAGACGCGGGCCGGCCGCCCGGTGGACAAGGACCGCTGGCGGGAGCGGGTGGAGCAGGAGTGGGGGGCGTGGGGCAGCCTCTACTTCGACGACGATGGGCGTCTGCTTGGCGCCATGCAGTACGGCCCCGCCCCTGTCTTCCCCAAGGCTGCCGAGCTGCCGGCGGGGCCGCCCTCGTCCGACGCCGTCCTCGTCACCTGCGCCTACCTCGTGGACAGCTCGATGCCGTGGGTGATGCAGTCCCTCTTCTTGGCCGCCATCGGCGACGCTCGGGGGAAGGGGGCCCGGGCGCTGGAGGCGTTCGCCTACCGCCACCCGGAGGGAGAGTCCATCTTCGCCCGCTTCCAGCTCCACCGCACCATCTTCCCCCGCGACTTCCTGGCCGACTTCGGTTTCCGCACGGTGCGAACGGCCGGGCCGGTGGAGCTCGTCCGCCTCGATCTGGGCGGGCTCCAGCCGGTGGTGGAGA
>FWPU01001741.1_pt1 | contig 63741 bp, 56 predicted proteins | sample 2228361 | NCBI WGS metagenome assembly FWPU01 (sample SAMEA103939777, study PRJEB20133) | metagenome
CGGGGGGAACCTACAGGAGGGGGGATGAAACTCTTGTGGAAAAGTATGCCTTCGCTTCCGAAAATGAACCCACCTTGTGTACCCCTGTCAGCCCGTAAACGGGGGAACCAAGAAAAAGTGGATGGTTTCCCCCGCTTGCGGGGGGAACCTACAGGAGGGGGGTGAAACTCACGAAAATCGCGGTTCCCTACTCCCCTATACTCAAGCGATGCGAGTTTAGGGAGTGCGCTTGAAGCGTCCCAGCCAGCGCAGGAAGGCATCCTTCTCGTTCTTCAGCAGGAAGAGGGAGGCACGCAACACCAACCCTGTTGGCACAAGTGGGCGAATCCAGAAGGGTGTACGCCGCGCATAGTGTTTCTTATAGTAGCGATACATACTAAGGTGGAAGGTGCGTATCATACGGTTCGCCACAAGGTCGGTACTGCGCCCAATCGCATGGATAATCACTGCCTCAGGGTAGTAGACCACCTTGTACCCCGCCTGCCACGCACGATAGCACAAGTCCATATCCTCGCAATACATAAAGAACTGCTCGTCGAACCCGCCCAGCTGGTCGTACACGCTTTTGCGCACCAGCATCGCAGAGCCAGAGACCCAATCCACCTCACGGACGCTGTTGTGGTCCCAGTCGGTCATCAGATATTCGCGAGTGTAGCGGTTATGGGGGAACAGTTTGCCTAAGGGCGTGTTGCGAAAGAGCGCAGCGACGGGGTTCGGAAAGGTTCGGCACGAGTACTGAAGAGAGCCATCGGGGTTGAGAATCTTCGGACCCACGATGCCAAGCTCCCTACTTTGAGGGGAGTGGAGAATGGAGAGTGCATAGTTGCCCCCCTCCTGTGGGTTCCCCACGCTGGCGGGGGGAACCTCGGAGCTGTCGTTTTCTTGTGAACCTTGGGGATACGCATCCGCAAATGCGACCAGCTTGTCGAGGGCGCCGGGCATCACGAGTGTGTCGGGGTTGAGAATGAACAGATAGCGTCCCTGTGCGCCCTGTGCCAGCAGGTTATGCCCTTTGGAGAAGCCCAGATTCTGCTCGCTGACCAGCAGGCGTACCTCGGGGAACTCTTTTTCGAGCATCTGCGCACTGCCATCCCACGAGGCGTTATCCAACACCAGTATCTCGTAGGGCACGCTCGGTGGATGTTCCAATATCGAGCGCAGGCACTGACGCAGATGCTCGCGAGCGTTCCAGTTGACAATCTGAATGCTCAGGTCGAGGCTCACTCTACAGGCTCCATCTCCACTTCAGCGGAGGCGAGCGCCACGCCAGGCACGGGTTGGGTCAGGTGGGCGCGCACCTCCTGCTCTATTGCCTCCAGCATTTCAGGATGCTCCTCCAGATAGGCGCGGGCGTTCTCGCGTCCCTGCCCCAATCGGGTCTCGCCAAAGCTGAACCATGTGCCTGACTTCTGGATGATTCCCAGCGTTAGCGCTTGGTCCAGCAGGTCGCCCACACGCGAGATTCCCTTGCCGAACAGCATATCGAACTCTGCTTGGCGGAAGGGTGGCGCAACCTTGTTCTTGACCACCTTCACCCGCGTGCGCACGCCAATAATCTCGTTGCCCTGCTTGATGTTGTCCACGCGTCGTACTTCTAATCGCACCGACGCCCAGAACTTGAGGGCGCGCCCGCCGGGCGTGGTCTCGGGGTTGCCATACATCACGCCGACCTTCTCGCGTATCTGGTTGATGAAGATGACCGCCGTGTTGCTCTTTGCTGCGGACGCTCCCAGTTTGCGCAAAGCCTGCGACATCAGCCGTGCCTGCGCCCCGACCGTCACATCGCCAATATCGCCCTCCAGCTCTTGGCGAGGCATCAGCGCAGCGACCGAGTCGAGCACCGCCACATCCAGCGCACCACTGCGAATCATCGTGTCCATAATCTCCAGCGCCTCATCGCCAGTGGAGGGCTGAGAGATATAGAGGCGGCCTACATCCACGCCAATCGCACGCGCATAGTCAGGGTCGAGGGCGTGCTCGGCATCCACAAACAGAGCATTTCCGCCCTGTTTCTGTGCCTCCGCAATAATGTGGAGCGCAAGCGTGGTCTTCCCCGACGATTCGGTTCCGTAAATCTCGGTGATACGCCCGCGTGGGATTCCCCCCACGCCCAGCGCCATATCCAAAGCAGTGCTTCCCGTGGGAATTGCCTCCACTTGCAGTCGCGCCGCATCGCCCAAGCGCATCACACTGCCTTTACCGAACTGACGCTCGACTTGCGCTATCACTGCCTCTAACGCCTTCTGCTTATCCGTCATCGAATCCTCCCATGCATATGCTACCTGATGAGAAACAGGTAGAGAATTGTCTACCATAGTATACCCCAAGCGCAAGAGTACCCCCGACAGCACTCCCCTTGCAACATGGTCGTATCCTGTGTGCATCCTGTGTGCATCCTGTCTGGGCAGACAGGATCGATACAGGAACCATACAGGAGGGAAACAGGAATCACCGACGATTCGGCGTAGCAGGCGACACGAAGCGTAGGAATCCCTTCCCTGCTTGGCGAATGAAGGGCTGGAGGCACAACAAGGATGGCGATACGAATCGGCTTTGTGGGCACAGGTGGTATTGCGAATGCCCATCTCGATGCGCTCAGCAAAATCGAGGATGTGCAGTTGGTTGCATTCTGCGATGTTGACGCCAGCCGAGCGCAACGCGCTGCCGAACGGTTCGGTGGCAAAGCCTACACCGACTATTGGCAGATGTTGGATGAGGTGGCGTTGGACGCGCTCTATGTGTGTGTGCCCCCGCACGCTCACGAGGGAGCCGAGGAGATGGCGGTTGCGAAAGGCATACACCTGTTCGTGGAAAAGCCCGTGGCGCGCACCTTAGAGCGTGCCCGTGCGGTGGAATCGGCAATCCAGAAAGCGGGTGTGCTCAGCATGGTCGGCTATCACTTCCGCTACTATAGTGCCACCCAGCGCGCTAAGGAGCGTCTGGAGGGGCTTACCCCTGTGCTGGTGAAGGGTGCATGGGATGGCGGGATGCCCGGCGTGGAGTGGTGGCGCCATCATGCCCTGTCGGGTGGGCAGGTCGTGGAGCAGACAACCCATATCTTTGACCTTGCCCGCTACCTGGTGGGCGAGATTGTGGAGGTGTTCGCCTACTTTGAACATGACACCGCCCGTATGCCCTTCCCTGGTGGCGATGTGGCATCTGCGGGCGTGGTCAACCTCAAGTTTGCGAACGGCGCATTAGGTGTGATGACCAACACCTGTATCTTGGACGGTATCGGGGAGGTGGGGATTAAGGTCGTGACCCAGCGCCGTGCCGTCGAGGTCTCTTGGGGACGCATGACCGAAGTTGAGCCGAACCGTCGCGAAGAGTACAGTTCCCACGACAATGCCTACTACAACGAGGCGTTGGTCTTCACCCAAGCGATTCGGGAGAATAACCCCGCCCTTATCCGAACGCCCTACAGCGATGCAGTGCGCACGCTTGCGGTCACACTTGCAGTAGACGAATCGGCACGCACTGGAAAACCTGTGCGGGTTGAATAGGGCGGGTATCCTATACAAGGCTATGGAAGCGAACTGGAAAATCTCCCTGCACGGCGGACACAGCGGGGAGTTTTGTGAGCATGCAGAAGGCTTGTTGAGCGAGATTTTGGAGTCCGCAGTTCAGGTAGGCTATCGCGTGTTTGGTGTGGCAGAGCATATGCCGCGCGTGGAGGAGCCCCACCTCTACCCTGATGAGATACGCAAAGGCTGGAGCGTTGCAAGATTAGAGGAAAACTTTGTACAATACTCAGAAGCGGTTCGCCACTGGGCGCGCGCATTTGAGGGACGGCTCACCGTACTGTGTGGGTTCGAGATTGAGGTCGTGCCTGAAGACCGCTATGCCGACCTCATCGCCACCTACCGACGCCAGTATGCCTTTGACTATGTGGTCGGCTCGGTTCACTTTATCAACGGGGTAGCGATGGACAGCACCTCGCTCCATGCGTTCCGTCAGATGGTGCAGGAGCGAGGGGGTCTGGAGCAGGTCACCATCGACTACTACCGCAAGGTTGCCGAGATGGTACAGGTAGTGCGCCCAGAGGTGGTAGCGCATCTGGACCTGATACGGTTGGCGGCGCACCGCTTAGGCGACGAGTCGTCGGTCTGCACCCCGCGCGTCCGCAAGGAGGTAGAGCGCACGCTTGAGGTAATCCACGAGGTTGGCTCTCTGGTAGAAATCAACACGTCGGGCTTGCGCAAGGGGCTTCCTACCCCCTACCCCGACCGCTGGATTGTGCAGATGGGAGCGCAGATGGGCATCCGCTTCTGTATCGGGGACGATAGCCACAAGCCCTCGCAGGTAGGGTTCGGCTTGGAGCAGGCGCGCGACTACCTGCTTGCCTGCGGTGTGGAGCGCGTCCACTTCCTCTATCCCGAAACTCCGCTTTCCGAAGACAAGGTCGCACGCCCCCTACGGATTGAGAGCGCGTCCTTTGGATGACGCTCTCACATCCGGAACACTCCGAACTTGGTGTCGGGTATCGGTGCGTTGCAGGCTATCGATAGCCCCAACGCCAGCACCGTGCGGGTGTCAACTGGATCGATAATGCCGTCATCCCAGAGGCGTGCTGTGCTGTAGAACGCGCTACTCTCCTCAGCATATTTCTCCAGTATCGGCTTTCTGAACGCCTCCTGCTCTTCCTCGCTCATCGTCTGTCCTTTGGCAGAGAGTTGGTCGAGCTTGACCGTCAGAAGCACATTCGCCGCTTGCTCTCCGCCCATCACCGCGATACGGGCGTTAGGGTACATCCAGAGAAAGCGCGGTTGATAGGCACGCCCACACATCGCATAGTTGCCTGCCCCGTAGGAACCGCCAATAATCACCGTGAACTTGGGCACTTGGGCGTTCGCCACCGCCATCACCATCTTCGCACCGTGCTTGGCAATCCCTTCGTTCTCGTACTTCTTGCCCACCATAAAGCCCGTGATGTTCTGCAGGAACACGAGTGGAATGCGCTGTTGGCAACAGACCTCAATAAAGTGTGCCCCCTTCTGGGCACTTTCCGAGAACAGGATGCCGTTATTGGCGATGATGCCCACCGGGAAGCCGTGAATGTGCGCAAAGCCACACACGAGCGTCGTGCCAAAGCGTGCCTTGAACTCCACAAATCGGCTCCCGTCCACAATTCGTGCAATCACCTCGCGCACTTCGAACGGCTGGCGCAGGTCGTGTGGCAAGATACCATAAATCTCGGCAGGGTCGTACAGGGGGTCTTCAGGCGTGGCGAGTTCGAAAGGGTACTCTTTCTTGACATTCAGATGGGCAATCAGGTTGCGTGCAATCTGGATGGCATGCCTGTCGTCATCTGCAAAGTAGTCCGCCACTCCCGAGATACGGGTATGCACATCGGCACCGCCTAACTCCTCTGCACTCACCACTTCGCCCGTCGCCGCTTTCACCAACGGCGGTCCGCCCAGAAAAATCGTGCCCTGTTGCTTGACGATAATCGTCTGGTCGCTCATAGCGGGCACATATGCACCGCCTGCAGTACAAGACCCCATCACGATTGCAATCTGGTGGATACCCCGCGCCGACATCTGTGCCTGATTGTAGAAGATGCGCCCGAAATGGTCGCGGTCGGGGAACACCTCTGCTTGGAGTGGCAAGAATGCCCCACCCGAATCGACCATATAGATGCAGGGCAGACGGTTCTCCATCGCAATCTCTTGGGCGCGCAGGTGTTTCTTGACGGTGATGGGAAAGTAGGTTCCGCCCTTCACGGTAGCGTCGTTGGCGATAATCATGCACTCCTTGCCATGCACCACGCCGATGCCTGCCACCAGCCCTGCACAAGGTGCTTCGTTGTTATACATCCCGTAGCCAGCGAGGGGTGCAATCTCCAAGAAGGGGGTGTCGGGGTCAATCAGCGCATCGATGCGTTCGCGGGCGGTGAGTTTATTACGGGCGCGGTGCTTAGCAAGCGCTTCCGCGCCTCCCCCTGCCCGTGCCCATTCCAACGCTTCGCGGTACTCTTTCAGTAGGGTCTCATAATGTGCGCGGTTCGCCTGAAACTCTGGGTCACTAATGCGAATGGTGCTATGTAGAACGCTCATCGAGTTTGGAGTTCGCTCACCAAATCAGAACTCCTGCTCAGATAGCAAGAAGGTTATGATGCGTTCTTATGCTACCGACTAAAGGGGTTCACAATCATCAAATCCTCTACCAAAGTGAAGTGGTTGTCCGCTGTGGCAAGAAGGATTTGGTGTTGAAGGCACACAGAAGCAATCCAGATGTCATTCTGGGGGATAGGAGTACCTTTCAGCCTCAGTCGATTTGCTACTATAGCATACTGTTCAGCAGTCTCAATCGTACAGGGAAGTACCTCACACTGTTGAACAAGGATATGCACGGATAATAGGCTATCTTGTGGGTTTCTCGATCGCAAAGCGCCGAATTGGAGTTCGGCAACTACAGGAATGGGTAAGCAGGGGTTTAACACAGTATTAAGCCATTCCTTAACTATAGACTCTCCGCGCAGGATAGCTACTGCGATACTGGTATCAAGGGCAATTTGGGATCTCGTCATCCTCAATACGCTCAAAAGCCTCCTCTATCGCGCTCAGCATTTCGTCTGCTAACTCGTCCGAAAGTATGCCAAAACATTTCAGGAGTGGTACGCTCGCCTCCTGATGGATGTGTTCGAATTCTTCAATAAGTTGCCTACGCTGTTTGGGACTTAGCACCACCTCCAGTACTAAGTTCAGGTCTTCTTGCGTGGCTTCTCTCGGATTTCGTAGGGCGTGTATCAACCGTTCGCGCTCCTCACGGTTGAGTTGGCGAAATCGGCGCGCTAAACTGCGTTCCCTACGACGAACCTTGTTCACCATGCAAGGATTATACCCCTTCATTTCTATGCATCGATTCTGCTTCGTTATACTCAGCTCTGCTCTCAAAAAGGGCAAGCTGAGCGTTATTAGTTGAAGTTTCAACACCGTTCTGTTGCCCATTCTCTTTATAAAGTGTATCGAACGCTTTGAGAGCGCTCTCGAACCAACTGTAGCTGACCTCGCTATGCTCTGCTAAACAGCTTGCTGAACGCAACAGTTCCCCCACATAGTGGAGAAACACAAGGTTGCGTCGGCTATGTCCTCCGTACTTGCCCACAATCTCGGTTGCCCGACTGAGCGCATCAACAGGCGATTCGGGAAGAGCCGCGTGGGGCTGAAGCACTTTTTGACACACTATCACCAAGTCCATATCTAAAGCCTGCTTGTTGCGAATATGGGGATTAACTCGGTACTCGCTCTGAACAGCGAAGTAGTCCGCAATATGGAAACCGCTTCCTATCACCGCCTTAAAAATCACCCACCACGCTTCAGGCTTGGTATGGTGAAAAGTGAAAATGAGCTTGCCCTCGTCCTTCAAGACGCGGTGGCATTCTCTAAACACGGAACAAAGCAATTCAAGGTACTGCTCTTCACTCTTACCCATTCCTTTATTGACGATGGCTTCCTGCTCAGTTGGAACCAGCTCTGCTGAAAAGCAGGGGCAAGATACCAAACGAGACAACCATACATAGAAGAAGTTGGATAGCTCTGAGTAATGAATGCTATCGTAATACGGTGGGTCTGTAATGACGAAGTCCACCGACTTATCGGGAACTTCTGGGAGGTGAGATGAGTCCCGATAGAAGAGCAGAGCTCCTCTCGGCGTCTCCCGAAGCGACTCGAACGAGTCAACAAAAGTGGCGGATACACGCTCTTGCCTCATCGGAATCGTGACAACCTGTCCAGAAGAGTCCTTATATCGCTCAAAGGGCGCTTGTGCATAGCGTTTTGCATTCTCGTAGCGCTTATAGCAGTTCACGAAGGTTCCCGCCCCTTCTTCAAAAGCACCCCAGATGGCATTCTCAACAGGGGTTGTCGTGAGCGGAAGCGCGTGGTAGTTGAAGAGATGATGGAGCTTACGGTTGGGATAGTTGTAAGGCGTCATCATGTTGTTGTATTCGAGCATATTAGAAAGTATAGTGTAAAACGAGTTGCGATATTCCTCCTCCTCTATCTCTTGTATCGCTTCTATGAGATAGTTCAACGCCAGTATCTGGCGCGGGTTGAACACATCTCGGTAGTGAGTATAACCGTGTTGAATCCAGCGCCGTGATGAAGACCCCATCGGTATCGCCTGATGCGGGACTATCAAATGAGCCTTTCTACTCTCGTACTCTTCTTCTACCTTTTTGAGCAACGCGCAGTCTTCTTTATCAAGTGCTTTGTAGAGACGCGCTTGACAGCAGGAACACCAATACTCTATCGCAACGGGTATGTCTGACAGCCTTGCGCCCTTTCGCATGGTCTCAAGAAGAGTCTGATGGGAATTGCATTTAGAACACCGATACTTGCCTTGGTCGTAGGTTCCCTCGTAAGGATTGAAGCGATACTCGCACTCGGGACACTGCGCTTCTCCTGCGCCCCTCCATAGGAGCACCGACAAGCATTCTGGACAGAACACGGTTGCTGGGTTTTGCGGGGAAAGGGGGCGGCTTCGGCTATGACCTTCGTTAAGCAAGGTGCGCTTGTAAAGTAGCACTGGTCGGTTGCACTGGGTGCAGGGTACCGAGCGAACCCAAAAGACATAGAGTGTATCAGCAGAGTTTCCACAGTGTATACAGCGTGTCTGGTAAAGTGATTTGATGTGCTTGCCAGCGGTGCGCTCTAAAAACGAGAAATAGGCTCGGAGTTTTTCCAAGTCAATCGGCTTCAGGGTCTCACGCACTACCCAATACGCTACGGGATTCAAGTCACAACCAATTACTTTCGCACCCAAACGGTTTGCCTCCACAAGTGTAGTACCCCCACCCATAAACGGGTCAAGGATAACAAGGTCGCTTAGGTCGTGTGTGGAAAAATAGGCTGACTTGGGGGAGAGATTACCTGCCGAGTCGGTCTGGAAAAGACTTGCTTGCAGTTCAGGACGAGAGGCTAACAAAATGATCGAACGAAAGAGCGTGCCAGGGCGCCTCGCCCACCACTTATGAAGTGAATAGATAGGGCGGTAGTGCTGGCGCTTGCCCGTTTCATCTTGAGCCAGCTTGCTGATAAGTTGCTCCGTGGTGAGGTCTCCGACGAAGCGCAAGATGGTCTCACTCATCTGGTTTCCAGAAGGGGCACTCGACCTCAGGCTTGGATATCTTGTCATAACCACGCTCCTCGTAAAACTCGTGAAAAGTTTCGCTGAATGGAAATTCAAGATCAAATTCACGAATCAGACTATTCAGCAAAGTTTCACCCAGACCGTCCTCACGATTGGGAGCAAGAGCGCGTTCATACCACGCGACTAACTGACTTTCCTGAATGATACCTCGTAGCCTCTGTCCCAGTTGTTGGCACACCCGCTCAATAACATTCCGCTCGGCGTCTTTGCAGACTATCACAATCTCTTCTGCATGCACCTCAGAGGCAACCTCTTCGGCAAACTCTTCAGAAAGTGAGATGTGCTTTACCTGAACAGCAGGACCAAAATTCGCCCATATGTCCAGCCCTCGATCCGCTGCATTTGCAACACCTGCACGATAAAGACGCCCCTCTACGACTCGTCTTGGGGTGTGCGAGTCTAAACCGAGAAGAATGCGTGTAAACTCTTCAAACTCCCGTAGCAAACTTGCTTTTTGGGGGTTGGTGGAAATCTCAATCCGAATTTGAAGATGCGTTATCAATGTACTAAAGAGTGCATACACAACTATCTCATAGGCTTTGTCAATACTTCGACGAATACCCTTATCTCTCCTGAACAGAGAAAGGAATTTTACCAATTGAAATTGGTGACTGCCCTGAATGCATTCTCTTAAGTAGTTTCTTAGCAAAATAATAGATTTTTGTCTATCATAAAAGCTCTGATAAATATATCTCTCGATAATTCCTTCGAATGCATTATTAATTTCAGCAAGTGTTCTTAGAAAATCAGGTGGTATTGCATTCGACTCAAAAAGGTTGTCCTGGAATTTCTGCGACGAAGTGGATACCTGACCTATCAAGCGTCGCGACACTATATCGCGCCATTTTTTAGACGCATTCCGATATTGTTCGACATCTCCTAATGCTTCAACACTCATTCCATCCTTTCCCAAGCGGACGCGATAAAGTATCTCGGCAACCTGAATAGGCTTGTACATTGCGACTCTCTGCTTGGATATGAATTTATCGAGTCGCTCCTTCGCTGTCTGTTGTACCTGAATGTCCATCAATCCCACCTGTAAGATACCTCTAAAGTACCACCTGTTGGTCATGATACCTCTAAGCATACTACAAGATGGTCATCCTAAAACTCTGGGTCACTAATGCGAATGGTGCTGTGTAGAACGCTCATCGGCAACAGGGTTCGGCAGGTTTGACGAGAATCCTGTTTTTGCCGTGCAACCGAAACGCACCCATCGCTGGGATTTGAGTGTGGACGAGGCGAAACGCCTGCAGTCAGAACTTTCTGCGCTGGTGGTGGAAGAGGACCATCTGCCCGAAACGATTCACTATGTGGCAGGTGCAGATGTTCACCCTACGAGCAAAGACCAGATGTTGGCGGTGGTCTGCCTACTGTCCTTTCCTGAGTTGGCGTTGGTAGAGGTGGCGCGGGCAGTTGTGCCCGTGAGTTTTCCGTATGTGCCCGGTCTTTTGGCGTTCCGGGAGGCGCCTGCCGTGCTATCCGCCTTCGAACAGCTCCGTCATACACCTGATGTTGCGCTCTTCGACGCACAGGGGCGCGCTCACCCGCGCCACTTTGGCTTGGCATGCCATGTCGGGGTGTTGTTAGACCTTCCCAGTATAGGCTGTGCAAAGAGCCGACTGTATGGGCAGGCAGAGCCTCTCCCCGATGAAGCGGGCGCAACCGCTCCCCTCGTGGACCCAGCCGATGGGCGCGTTTTAGGAGTGGTGATACGCACCAAGCAGGGCGCGCCTCCGCTCTATGTATCGGTGGGGCATAAGGTCTCACTGGCAACAGCACTGGCACTCACGCAAAGATGTCTCCTGCCGAACGAACGGATTCCCGAACCGTTGAGGCTTGCCCACCATTACGCACGCAAAGGCTATTCCCCGCCTTCAGAGGAACAGGGCAGGCTCTTCTAACTTCAGGCTTCGGTATAATCCTCTTGATGTTCATAGACGAGGCAGTGATTGAGGTCGAAGCGGGCGCAGGTGGTGATGGGTGCGTCTCCTTTCGTCGGGAGAAGCATGTTCCGCGTGGCGGTCCCGATGGGGGCGACGGGGGCAAAGGGGGCGATGTCATCCTACAAACCGACCCGCACCTGAATACCCTACTGGACTACCACTACAAAACTCGCTACAAAGCCGAGCGAGGGGGGGCTGGCTCTGGAAACAATAGGAAAGGGCGCAACGGCAAGTCGATAACTCTGCGCGTGCCAGTGGGCACACTCGTTTACGATGCAGATACAGGCGAACTGTTAGCCGACTTGGCGCGCCCCAACATGCGCTTTGTCGTTGCGCGTGGGGGACGCGGAGGCAAAGGAAATGCCCGTTTCACCACTTCCACCCGCCAGACTCCCCGCTTTGCCGAGAAGGGGCTACCGGGCGAAAAGCGACGCCTCCGCTTGGCACTCAAACTACTTGCCGATGTGGGAATTGTGGGGATGCCCAACGCAGGCAAAAGCACGCTGATTAGCCGAATCTCCGCAGCGCGACCCAAAATTGCCGACTATCCCTTCACCACGCTCGTGCCCAATCTCGGCGTGGTGAAATATCAGGACACCAGCTTCGTCGTTGCTGACATTCCCGGGCTGATAGAGGGTGCGCACGCGGGGCACGGGCTGGGGCATCAGTTCCTGCGCCATATAGAGCGCGCTCGGCTCCTGCTCTTCTTGCTCGATTGCTCCCCCTTCGCCCCTATGCCACCCTTAGAGGCGTTCCAGACCCTTCAAGAAGAGTTGCGCCTCTACAACCCCGAACTCCTAAAGAAGCCCGCTGTTGTCGCCCTCAACAAGATAGACACCGTCCCCGAACGAGAACAGTTAGAGCCTACTCGCTCTGCGATAGCTGAGCAAGGGTACGAGGTGTTCCTCCTCTCTGCCTACACGGGTGAGGGATTAGAGCCTCTGGTAGCACGGCTCGCCCAGCGAGTGGCAGAACTTCCATCCCCCGAACCTATCCTCGAACCCAGCCTCGAACAGGTAGAGCGCAAGCGCGAGCCCATCCGCGTCTACCGTGAGGATGACCACTTCGTCGTGGAAGGTTCCCTTGTGCAGGAAATTGTGCATGCCACCGACCTCCAGAACGAGGAGGCACTCCAGCGGATGCAGAGGCGCTTGCGCGGGTTGGGGATTTTCCGCAAACTGGAAGAGTTAGGTGCGCAGGAGGGCGATACCGTGCGCATCGCAGGCATTGAACTGGAATATGTGCCAGACTAAGATTCACCCCACGAGCAGAGTAATACCCAGCATATTTTCCAGTAGGCTCACCAGCGTCATCGCGCCGAATGCTCCCAGCATGATTTGCAATATCCCGCTATGCCACAAGCGCATGCCAATCGAAGGGGTTGCCCCACTGTAGGCGCGAGCACGCTGAAGGAGTTGCTCCCCCACCGCAATCGCAGAGCGCAACTGTCGCTCCGTGGGAGGCTTAGTGGTCGCTATCCACTGCAACAGCGCACCGAAACTGCGCCAGAACATCAAGGTGAACAGCAACGCCATCAGCAAAGCGAAGTTCTGGGTCTCCATATCAGGCGGTAGACCCCACTGGAACATACGCGCCAGCCCTAAGAACAGCACAACGCCTGCTACTAAGTTCGTGCCACAGCGCGGATGCACTCTTGGCATGCGCCTCACAACCTCGAATATCAGTGGCTCGCCACGCTCGATGGTGTGCACCACCATATGTTCTGCAGCGTGCGTACCTGCAATCGGCAACAGACGCATCAGCAACAAGAAGAGCACAAAGATAGACGCCCGCAACACCAACCCCAGCACATCCGATGCTAAGAACCACAAGCCCGCAAAGGGCGAGTTGTAGTAGCTATAGAGGGGGATACCGTACTGATTCTGCACCCACATCGCCCCACCAATCACAATCCAACTTGCAAGCAAATAAAGGAAGAATAGAAGTGCGCCCGTCAGCACCAGCCCGATGTTTCCTGCTCCTGCTGACACAATACCATTCGTGAGATAGACTCCAAGCGGGGTTGCCATTCCCCCTATCGTTCCGACTTGGGGAAGGCTCACAGGGCGTGCCAGCAAGCCCGCTGCACTCACCACCCCCACATACCGCCCCCACGAGTCAACCGCTACAAGGGGTAGGTCGGTCTCCACTGCAATTTCGATCGCCTCTTTGTCGGAGGCGTCAATTGGAACCCGCAGAAAACTATCCTCCATCCATTCTGCAATCGGCGTCGTTATCTCGACGCCTGCACGAATGGCTTCCCGAAGACGCGATTCGGTCAGCATCCCTACGGGAAATCCCATCTCCACAACGGGCACGAACCCTACCCCGCCCTGCTCCAAGAGTTCTGCCCCGCGCAGAAGGCTGTCATCGGGATAGGCAGGAGCAACCCGATGGAGCTTCTCGGCTACATAGGCACGGGGAGCGTTACTCATGGCTCAACTCACGGTCGTACTCCAGATAGCGGTCGTACTCCAGCAGTTCATAGAGTTCCTGTCGGGTCTGCATCAAGTCTAAAAGAGGCGTTTGAGTACCCAGCTGTTTGAGGGTTTCAAGGGCATGCTCAGCAGATTTCATCATAACGCGCAGGCAAGTCATCGGAAAGATGACCATCTTGTAGCCCAGTTGTGCAAACTCGTTCACCGTCAGGTAGGGCGTTTTGCCAAACTCGGTCATGTTCGCCATCAGGGGGGCTTGCACCGCACGGGCGAACTGGTCGAACTCGTCGGGAGACTGGAGCGCTTCGGGGAAAATGGCGTCGGCTCCTGCGTCCAGATAGGCACGAGCGCGTTCGATCGCCGACTGAAGCCCTTCCACAGCACGGGCATCAGTGCGGGCAATAATCACGAAGTTGGGGTTCGAGCGTGCCCGCACCGCCGAGCGAATTTTGGCGACCATCTCCTGCTTTGGGATGACCTCCTTCCCCTCTAAGTGCCCACATCGCTTCGGGCTAACTTGGTCTTCGATATGGATGCCTGCCAAGCCGACACTTTCCAGCACTCGCACGGCGCGCGCCACCTGGAGCGGTTCGCCATAACCCGTATCGGCATCGGCTACCGCAGGAATCGTCACGACTTGCGTGATATAGCCACACACCTGCGCCATCTCAGGCAGGGAGATAAACGCATGGTCGGGTAGCCCCAGAAGGGTATTGGTCACCCCCGCACCAGAGATATAGAACGCCTCGAAGCCTTGCGATTGCACCAAGCGCGCCAGCAGGGCGTTGAACGCGCCGGGCATCACCACCACATTGCGTCGCTCCCATAGCAAACGCAAGCGCGCTCCGGGGTCAGTAAGTCGCTCAGTGCCTAACAGAGGAAAGTTCATTCGCCACGATTCCCCAACATTAGGATTTCCTCGCGCGTGAGGGTCACCACTTTTCTGAGGATGCGCGTGTTCGGGATAGAACTCTCGTCCAGATAGCGGTCGTCGGTCATTCCGAACCCGTCGCTTCCGATACGGTCTTGAATCTGAGGTGAGGCATAGCGCGGGTCGAAGATAAACTCCACTTCATACTCAGGAGCAACGAAAGGATACATCTTCGGGTCTTTGCTCATATCAATCTCACGACGGAACTTACCCTCGCGCACCGCTATCGAATCCTGCATATAAGTGAAGTCTTTATCTACCTCAAAAGTGAAAACTTTGAGGGCTTTGGGCGAATAGTCAAGCGTGCGCCCCTTATCGCGTAGAATGACCGTCACGCGTGCCCCGATAGTCGGAATGCCTAAAGTGCCCTCAACCAGAATCACGCGGGGGCGCACTACCGTGACCTTCGCATCGAAGTTCATTTTGACGCGTGGGAGCGTTTGCGGTTCTGGTCCGTAGCGGCGGAGGATGTCGAGCACTGTATCCTCAAAGTTATTGCGTCGGACATCGAACAAGATGTTCGACTCCCAATCTTTCCCACGGTCTTGCTCGGCATCAAGCACGAGCCTGCCCCAAGTGTTGACCGCATCGTTGAAATAACCCGCCTTGAACTGGGCGTGCGCCAGCGTATGCCGACGCGCAGGGGTTACATCAGGAAATTCGTCGGCTTTCTTAAGCCACACTACAGCGTTGATAGGGTCTTGGATTTTATGGAAATACATCCAGCCCATCTCGTAGTAGAGGTCCCACACATTCGGGTTGTTCTCGATGCCCTCTTCAAGGAACTTGAGGGCAAGCGGGATATAGCGTCGGTCGGAGCGCTGGGCTTCGTCGGTGAAGTTATAGCCCATGTGCCACGCACCAGTGGCGTAGACATCGATGTTGTGCGGGTCTAACCAAGTGACGAGACGAAGCATTGGCAGGATTGCATCGTAGTTGCCCGAATGGAAAAACCCATCAGCGCGCACCCAAAGCAGACCCGCCATAAACTCACGGAAGCCCGCAACCGCCACCAGCAGTTGCTCAGGCGACAACCCTACGGGTGCCGCCTGCTTAGGGGCGTAGTTCTTGCTCCACAGCGGAAAGAGGCGCAGCTGGAGACCCGCCTGCAAGACAAAGGCAATCAGTAATGCTATCCATAGTTTTGAGCTAACCCTTCTCATAGTGCCTCCCTACATCTCGCGCTGGTTGAAGATAAGCACTGAGGCTACTAACAACAGCACAATATAGATAATCGCATACAGGGTCGTCTGAACCAGATAGGCAACTTCGTCGGTAAGAACTTGCTCTGGGTTGATAATCGGGTTCTGGATGTTGAAGTTTGCGAAGTTCGGCAGGATAACCGTCAGCAACTGGATGGGAATTCGAGTAAGGGGCGAGACTTCTGGATTGCGCTGGATGGTCTCCAGAAACGAGCTCATCAAGTTGCCCATCAGGAACACGCCACCTGATAAGAAGTAGTTCACCAGAGGTGAAACGAAAGTGGAAAAGAATAGCGTCACTGCCGCTAAAAGGGAGCTTTGGAAGAAAAACATCAACAGTCCCTGAAGAATCTTGGGGTCGAACTCTCCCAGTGAAATGCGGGTAATGATAAGGAACACCAGTCCCATCATCAGGTAGACGAAAGCGAGCGTGGAAACTGCCCCAAAATATTTGCCCACCACGAAACTCCAGCGCTGAACAGGTTTGGAGAGGATGGTGTAGATGGTTCGGCGTTCGATCTCGGTTGGGATAAGCCCTGTACAAAGGATAATTGCGATGAAGGTGCCCGCCAGTTGGATGATACCGAAGCCGAAGCTGATGATGAGCGTGCGTTGTCCATGCCCAGCAAACGGCTCGAATGCAGGGCTAATCACGATAATCGCAAGCGCTGCAAGCAAGATGACCATCAAGATGCGTTTGCGAATTGCCTCCCCGAAGGTGGCACCAGCGATAGCAAAAGTTGCGTTCATTGTGTACCTCCCCGAATAGTTTCTACAAACAGGTCTTCCAGAGTGCGTCGGTAGGGTTTTACGCTAATAATATGCCCGCCGTGAGCGCGCACGAGGTCAATCACGCGGTCGATGGAGCCGTCATCGGGTTGCTCAACCACGAGGCGTCCCTCGTGCAGGCTGGGGCGTCCACCCAGCTTACGAATGGGTTCCAACACCATTTCGGGCACCTTTTCGGCAATCATCTCCACATGCCCGCCCGACAGCAGGTCCTCCAGCTTCCCCAGCCGAACCAGCTCACCACGGTTCAAGATTGCCACACGGTCGCATACAATCTCGACATCCGACAGTTGGTGCGAGCTAATAAAGAGCGTCTTGCCCTGCGCACGCAGTTCCAAGATGAGGTCTCGGATGTCGATATGGGCGATTGGGTCTAAGCCTGCGGTTGGCTCGTCCAGAATCAGCAGTTCGGGGTCGTTCAGAAGGCACTGGGCGAGTCCAATCCGCTGGAGCATTCCCTTTGAGTAGGTGCGCAGGGGTTGGTTCGCTGCGCGACTTAAGCCGACACGGTCCAGCAAGGCATCCACGCGCTTGGAGCGTTCGGGTTCTGGCATGCCAAAGAGCTTGGCGTAGAAGGTGAGAATTTCACGCCCAGTCATGTATTCGTAGAAGTAGGGGTTTTCAGGTAAGTAGCTCAGTTTGTAGTGATTTTGTGGGTCGCCTGCAGGCTTCCCCAGCACATAAGCCTCACCGCTGGTGGGATAGATGATGCCCAACAGCACTTTGATGGTTGTAGTCTTCCCTGCCCCGTTGGGACCCAGAAACCCGAAAATCTCCCCGCGATGCACCTCCAAGTTGAGATTCTTGACCGCATCGACCGGTTGCTGGCTCCACAAGCCAGAATAGCGTTTCGATAAGCCTATCGCTTTGATGGCATAATCGCTCATTAAAAGACCTCCTCATAATGTTATAGAGCATTCACCCTACTGGATGAGTGCCCACTTGGCGCGTTACCCCTTATGGGTGTGTGCAACAGTGCATATTATACCCATCATGGCGTGTGGCATCTTGTTCCCCCCGAACTTTCGCACGGCATCTCTGCCTCGGTCATTCTTAATTCTTCACCGCTTTCGGGAAGGCAAATGACCCTCTGATTGTAATCAGGGTGAAGAGAGGGAGAGCCACTTCACTTCGGAATAGACTCTCTCAAGGATTTCCTCAGCAGGAGAGATAACAAAGTTAGGTAAACTCCTAACGACGGAGGGGCTAAGTTATGAGGACATTAGTAGTGAGCCTGTTTCTGGGTATCATCTGGGGCTGTGTCGTTGCCCAGGAAGTCCCCTCATCTTCGCGCCTCAACCTTCAAGAAGACCCACGCCTGCAAGTGCCCGTATCATTCCGCGCGCGCTACATTAGTCTGAGCGATTTCACCAAAAGGCTATCTCGACTTACGGGGGCAACGATTGGGGTGAGCGCCGAGTACGCCGATGAAAAGCTCACGCTGTTCGTGAAGGAGCGTCCTGCGTGGGAGGTGATGGAGCGCGCAGCGGAAGTGTTGAACTTGGAGTGGGGTGAGGGCATAGTTGCTGGGAGTTATCGGATTACGCGTTCGCGCAAGCGCATCGAAGAAGAGACGGAGTATCGGCGTCGGCGCGCGCAGGAGCGCGAAGGATTAGTGTCCTCTTTGCGTCAGCTGATGGAGCGTGCCCGGCAAGATTTCGCCCTCTGGGTGCAAGAGGAAAAAGCGCGCATATTAGAGGGGCACTACTCCGATCCCATACTGCTTGACTACCTCACAGGCAAGTTCGTTGCTACATGGAGTTCGCGGGATTGGGAGCGGTTTTGGTCAGGAGAAGCGATGGTGGGATGCTATCCACCAGTCCCCGGCTTCGCAACACTTCCTGCCGAGTCGCGCGTTTGGTGGACTCAGCTACAGGAGCTAACGAGTTTCCAAGAACGCATACAGATGGAATCGGATACTCTACCACTGGTAGAGGAGCATTCGTCTTTACAACCTCCTAAGAGGGTCTATCTCGTGCTTCAATACGATGTCTCTGCAAACATCATATACCGGTGTGTCACCAGCGATTTTGGCGATGAGACCCTAAATTCTGCTCCTTTCTTTTCTGGCAACATAGTTAGTAGCCCTCCTAAGGATAGACCACTTGGTGAACTTCCCGATGAGCTTACGGAAGTGGGACTCCAGCGAGAGCGTACTCCGTTCCCTTGTGAGAAGGACTACCAATACTGCGGTTTCGCGACACAGTTGGAGTGGATTGCGGAGAATTATGAGGTCAACATCATCGCACAAGCTTTTCGGCGAAAAATTGCAGAAAAAATCAGTTTTGGAGCCAATAACCTTCATGAGACTTTACGCAATATGAGGCAGTATCTGAGCTTTGGCTACAAGGAAGGCTACCTGACCGCTCGGTACTTGGATGCTCCTGCGTTGCGTCCACGCGAAATTCCTGAACGGGTTATCACTGTGTTAGAAAATCGGTTTCGCTTGAAGTTGGACGATTACGCTTGGTTGGCGAGCCAACTCACTCCCGTTCAAGCAAGCGAGTGGAACATCACCTTTGCGCGAGTCGGTTTCTTAGATGTTGATTCGAATATAGACTTCAATGTCCTGCGTGGAAATGTGTATGCGCTTCGGTTTTGGGCAAGCCTGACCGAGGCTCAAAAGCGCGCTGTCTTGCAGGGAAATTCTCTGTTCTACGCCCAGCTTACTCCTATGCAGAAACAGAAGTACGAACAAGCGGTGCTTGGATGTGCTTCTGTATGTGTCGGGGCTATACTGCCTTCGTATGCTACCGTGGTTCAGGCGGGAAGAATATTGCTTGCGCTTCGAGACCCAGAGAAGATCGATGAGTTGCAGTTCTATGCCCAATCAGAAGGAGTGCGGGTTCTCTATACAAGCAGTCCATACGGTGGGGAAGGGGTTCGCGTTAGACTCTCCTTCGGATTAGACGGAACTATGATACAGTACGAATTCTACATTCTGGACCCAGAATCACCGTTATGGTTCCGAGACAAAAAGCATCAGCAAACTCACGAGAATGGAGAGCCTACCCGATAAGGAGTGCAGTGGCTGGTCGGGTGCTATGTCCTATCTGGGTCTGTAGTATTGTACAAAAACCAGCCCGTGCCTTTTTAGTGGGCAATATGGTGAGCGCGTACCTCTCGTATTACAGTGACCTTCACCTGACCGGGGTACTCCAGTTCGGCTTGGATTTTGTGCGCAATCTCGCGCGCCAACTGGTGCGCCCGCAGGTCGTCCACCTCGTTGGGTTTGACCAGCACACGCACCTCGCGCCCCGCTTGGATGGCGTACACTTTGTCCACTCCCTCGAAGCTCATCGCGATGCGCTCCAAATCCTGCATGCGCTTGAGGTACTGCTGGAGCGATTCGCGTCGGGCACCGGGTCGAGCTGCCGAGATCGAGTCGGCGATAATCACCACATGTGCCTCCATGCTGGCGGGTTCGATATCGTAGTGGTGGGCTCCCACTGCGTTGCACACAATTTCGCTCTCGCCATACTTGCGCAGGAACTCCATCCCGATAATCGCATGGGGACCGTCGGTAGTGTTTTCAAGGGCTTTGCCGATGTCGTGCAGAAGTGCGGCGCGTTTAACAATCCGCGAGTCCATCTTGAGTTCCGCAGCCAGTAGCCCTGCCAGCATCGCCACCTCGATGGAGTGGTCTAATACATTCTGGGCGTAGCTGGTGCGGTAGCGCAGTTTGCCGAGTGTGCGCACGATTTCGGGGTGCATGCCAGTGATGCCGACCTGCAGGACTGCTTCCTCGCCTGCTTGCCAGACGCGCCGTTCCACCTCAGTCCGTGCCCGCTCATACTCTTCCTCGATGCGTGCAGGGTGGATACGCCCATCGTTGATGAGGCTAATCAGTGTAAGGCGGGCGATTTCGCGGCGCACAGGGTCAAATGAGGAGAGCACGACCGCTTCGGGAGTGTCGTCGATAATCACATCGACGCCTGTTACATGTTCGAAGTGGCGGATGTTGCGTCCCTCACGCCCGATGATGCGCCCCTTCATCTCCTCGTTGGGGAGGTGGAGCACCGTAATCGTATTCTGCCCCACATGGTCGACCACGCATCGTTGGATAGTGTCGAGGATGATTTGTCGGGCGCGTCGTTCGGCATCGCGCTTAGCTTCTTCCTCTATCTGGCGCGCCATGATTACCACTTCGTGTTCGATCTCTTCACGCACCTCTTTGAGCAGGAGTTCGCGTGCTTGCTCGGCGCTCATTCCGCTGATGCGCTCCAGTTCGAATCGGCGTTGTGTCATCAGTTCACGCAGTTCGCCTTGCTTTTTCGTGAGCAGAGCTTCGCGCTCCATCAGCGCATGTTCCTTCTGCTCCATCAGTTCGAAGCGATGCTCCAGCAGTTCCTCGCGCTGGAGCAGTCGCTGTTCGAGGCGGAGCACCTCTGCACGCTTTTCACGCGCCTCCTGCTCGGCGGATTCGAGTATCTTATGGGCTTCCTCGCGTGCCTGAATGGTGGCTTCACGTCGCAGGGTTTCGCATTCACGCTCGATTTGCTCGCGAGTGTGGCGCAATCGTTCTGTCCCTTGTTCGGCTTCGCGAAGTTTCTGCTCTGCCTCACGCAGTTTCTGTTCCGCCTCGGTAGCAAGGCGCGCCGAGATGCCAAAACGACGCCTGGTCGCCAGCAAATAGCCCACTCCTGCCGAGAGGAGCGATACCACAATCACAATCGCAATCCATATCGGTGTAGACATTCTTTATCCCTCCTGTAGGGTTTCAAACGCGTCTTCTAACGCTGGGTGCCACTGGCGGAGGGCGCGCTCCGCTACTTCAGGCTCGAAACCGCGTCGGAGCAAAAAGCGATACCAGCGAGCGCAGGTAGCCGAATCCACCTCAGCAGGAGGATGCCCGAATCGCTGATGCAGAGCCTCTACAGCTCGCTTCAGCTCGTCCTCAGGCAGTCCTGCTGGCAGTGCCAACCCACGGCGTCGTAGCTCCTGTTCAATCCGCTGGTTGCCCGACGGCTCCTGCTCGGTTAATCGCTCAATGAGACGCTCCCGAACACGCTCGTCCGAGAGCCATCGCTCCGCCTCCAACCGATGTAAAACCTCTTCGATTACGGGTTCCGCGAACCCCTTCGCTCGGAGGCGGTGCGCCATCTCGTATCGAGTGTAGTCTCGCCTGCCAAGCCAGCGGAGTGCCGACTGATATGCCTGGCTTACTTGCTCCGACATGGCGGAAAACCCCAAGCCCATCCGACGGCTCGGTCGGTAAAATCCTTCTGCATTAAGATACCCTATCTCTTGGGCAAATGTTCCTTCGGGTATACTAAGAGTGTGGAAACCGCAACGCTCGTTCCAATAGAATCGCTCACACCGCGCCAAATCGTGGCGGAGCTGGATAAATATATTATCGGTCAGGAAAAAGCCAAGCGTGCAGTTGCCATCGCCTTGCGCAATCGCTATCGCCGACAGAAACTGCCCCCAGAACTGCGCGACGAGGTTTTGCCAAAGAATATCTTGATGATAGGTCCCACGGGGGTTGGTAAGACCGAGATTGCCCGCCGAATCGCCCATTTGGTACGCGCGCCGTTCATCAAAGTAGAAGCCACCAAGTTCACCGAAGTGGGGTATGTAGGGCGTGATGTCGACTCGATGATACGCGACCTCACGAATGTGGCGGTGCGCATGGTGGAGATGGAAAAGATGGCGGAGGTGCGCAAAAAGGCAGAGGCTCGCGCGTTGGAACGGCTCGCACGCATCCTGGTAGAAAAAGCCCGTCCAAGCAAAGTGCGCACTCAGCGCCAGCGCACCTCACCCCTCGAGATAATTCTCGAAATGCTCTCTCAAGAGGACGATGAAGAGGAAGCACCTCCTGAAACCCTTGAGGAAGGCACATCCGACCGACGCCAACTGAGACGAGAAATCCTCGCCCAACTGCGCTCAGGCGAGCGCGACAACGAGACCATCGAAATCGTAGTGGAGGAGAACATTCCGCCATTTGTGCAGGTGTTCTCACCTCAGGGAATTGAAGAGATGGGCATCGATATCGAGACCTTTCCACCGTTTGGTCCCCCGCGCTCCCGTTCACGGCGGGTCGTGACGATTGCCGAGGCGAAGGAAATCTTTACTCGGCAGGAGTCGCGCAAGCTCATCGACCGTTCCGCCGTGATACGCGAGGCAATCCAGCGGGTGGAACAGACAGGGATTATCTTTCTGGACGAGATCGACAAGATTGCAGGCTCCCGAAGCACCACTGGACCCGATGTGAGCCGTGAGGGCGTCCAGCGCGACCTCTTGCCAATCATTGAAGGCTCTACCGTAGCGACCAAATATGGTCCCGTGCGCACCGACCACATCCTATTCATCGCAGCGGGCGCGTTCCATATCTCTAAGCCGTCCGACCTCATCCCCGAACTGCAGGGGCGCCTGCCCATACGGGTGGAGTTGGAACCGCTCGGCTCGGAGGACTTCCGTCGCATCCTCACGGAACCCGAAAATGCCCTCACCAAGCAGTACCAAATGCTAATGGCGACCGAAGGAGTAGAGCTGGAGTTCACGCCCGATGCGATAGACGAGATTGCGCGAATAGCCTACGAAGTGAACACCCGCACCGAGAACATCGGCGCGCGCCGACTGCACACGGTGATGGAACGCCTGATGGAGCGTATCTCGTTCGACGCACCCGATTTGGCAGGACAACATATCGTGATCGATGGCGACTATGTGCGCCAACAGCTCGCCGATGTTGTACAAGATACCGACCTGAGCCGGTATATTTTGTGACTTTCCGTCACTTATCACGACTTGTAGCACGAACGAGACGCTCGTGCCACCGCCCAAGCCAGCAGGAAATCATTCAACACCCACGAACTGTTTTTATAGGGTGATAAACGATGAAACGGCTCACTTGTCTCATCGGTGTTTCGCTGATGCTGTGCGTCGGTCAGCAGTCTGAAAAGGGCTTGCTGGCGATTCCCGACAAGATAATCGAAGTCGGTCTCCCTGTGCAACTATGCGTTCACCCTGTTTACAAGCCGTACGATGACACAAACGGAGGCTTTCGATGGTTTCACAGTGGGCGTTATCTGGCTTACGCCGTTGACGAGAGTGGCGCAGGAACCACACGCCCCTGCACCCTGTACCTGTACGACACGCGCTCGGGACGCAACCTCAAGTTGACAGAGCAAGCTTCTCACTTCCTCTTCACTGAGCGAAATGTGTACTACCTTACCGAAGACATTCGCACGCGTGACCAAGTACGCACTACAACGGTCTATCAGTACAACCCAACCACAGGGCGAGCGCGTGCCTTGTTGAGCTACACAAGTCCGATACCTGAAGGGGATGTTCTGCCCCCTGTCGTGTGGGATTGGCGGTTCGCCGTCTCCCCAAGCGAGCGGTTGCTGTTAGTGCGAGCCGACAATGAACCTATTCTTGTTGATATCGCCACAGGGCGTACGCAGAGTTTGCCGGCTTATGGCGAGTTTCAGCCGACGGGTTTCTTGGATGACGCTACCCTGCTGGGCACTGTGCCTACTACGGTAGAGGGGCGATTGGTGTACCGAGTGGCGGGTCTGCGTTTGCGGACGGGCGAGCTGGTTCTGGATGTGGTTGTGCCGAAGGCTCCCCAGCCCCGTCAGTCTGAAAATCTCAGCCTCAAGATAGAGCGGGATGCGCTTTATCTTATCTCCAACACCTCCAAATCGGAGGCGTACCGAAGGGTGTTCCTCACGCGAGACTATCGGGTTCTGCCTGCTACTCCTGTGATGGTGGGTGAAGGGGATTTCACACCGCCTGAGCCTGCTCCCGTTGCATCGATTGCTCCTGACGAAAGTGGGCTGGCAATCGTGACGGTTCACGGGCAACTGTTCTATGTGCCTCTAATGAAGCGCGACCCAGGTCCAATCACTGAAGCACTTGCTTGTGGCAAGGAGATCGACCGTGAAGCCCTTGCCGAGCAGTTGTTCAGCAAGGCAAGACAGGTTGGAATTGCTATGATGATGTATGTTATGGACTACGACGAGTACTTTCCACCTGCTGGAGAAGATATTGAGCGTCTGTTGAATCCCTACTTGAAGAACGAGTATGTCTTCAAAAACCCACTCACGGGAGGCTCTGTCTTCTCTTACTTACTAAATGGAGAAAGCATCAAGAATATTGACTCGCCTACCACAACCCCTATGGGCATTTTCGACTGGGGCGACCCTGAATATATCATCGTTGTGTATGCAGATGGACATGTGAAAAAGGTGCCACGGGGTGGTATGTGATCACCATTCTGGCTCTCAGTGCTTCTCTACTGTCTCGCCTGAGGTTTCGCTGGGGACGGGAAAGGCAAGCTTCTTCCTGCGTCCGCGTAGGCGCACCTTGACAGGTTTGGGCGTGGGGAACGGTTCGAAGTTCACCCGCGCCACTCCATATTTCACATCTCGTGCCCGACGCAGAACCGCTAATAGCCCTCCCAGCAGGGTCAACGGCGGTCCCAGCCACACCAGTATCGTGAACGGCTTGTAGTAGACCTCTAACGGAATCACCCAGCGCGGGTTCGTTTCTGGCTTGCCCGGTACCAACACCAGCTGGAACTCCACCAGCCGGTGGTTCACATCCATCGAGCCGATGAGCAGTTGCGCACCGTTGGGCAGAGGCTCGGGAATGGGAATAACCCCCTCATCGGTCACCAGTCGGAACGGCTCCACCTCTACTGCGCCTTTCCAGTCGGGGTGGCTTACTCGCGCCTTGGCAATTGCCCTAAATCCTGCTTGCCCCATCGTCCCGCCTGTGCTGAAGCCGAGAAACTCTATTGTATAGCCCTCTACCGTGCTCTTCTCCTTCTCATGCAGGCGTATCCTGAGCGGGCTTACATCGATTTGGGGAGGGGCAAAGAAGGAGACATACAGGTCGTGGTCCCACCAGCGTATGATCTGGGGCCACACCACATTGCTTCGCTCCCCACCCCGCATGAACTGATAGAAGCGTGGCTCCACGATGAACTTGCTATCATGCGAGGCGACCTCGATCTGCACACGGTTGAACTTGTCGCGCATCGGGTCGCCTGGGAACTTCTCGTTGCCTGTCTGCCCGATATAGCGCCAGCGGTAGCCGAACGCCATCGTGTCCCTACCCTGCATCACCACCACTTGCTGTTTGACCTCGTAGGCATACGAGAGTATCAAGCCGATTAGCCCCAGGGCAAGCCCCATGTGGGTGAGGAAGCCTCCAAGCGTGATGCGCGAGGCGCGCACCCGACGCCACACCGCTCCGAAGTTTGCGAAAAAGGCGAACGCCATCAGCACCACCACAAACAGGGTCAGCGGTTCCCGAAACCCGTAGAAAAAGAGCGCAAACCCCACCGCTACCGACGCTATCCAGCTCTTGGTAAGCCGTTCCAGAATCTGGTCGAGGGTCATCCCCCGCCAAGAGAGCATCGGAGCGGACGCCACCACAATTGCCGTGAGGATAATCCAGGGGATATGCACCTGATTGTAGAAATCGGGCTTGAGCGATTGGGGCTGACCGTGAAACGCCTTCACTATCAGGGGCCACGAAGTGCCGATAAGGCTAATCAGTGAAGAGATAATCAGGAGCATAATCCCCCAGCGCAGAGCTGCCTCGCGTGAAAAGCCCTTGGTGAGATTCGGCGCAGGCAGAGGCATCTGACGGTAGCGGTAAATCCACAGCCCCAACGGTGCGATTAGCCCCAACACCATCATCCCAATCAGAATGCCCAGCGCGCTCTTGGCAAGCGCATCGAACGAGTGAACCGAGACCTCTGCCAGCACTCCACTGCGCGTGAGGAAAGTGCCGTACAGAAACATCACAAATGGGATTGCCATCAGCAGGGGGTTCCAGCGCACCATCCGCCCGCGATTAATCTGGAGCATCAGCCCGTGTACACCCGCCGCCATGAACAGCCACGGGAAGTAGGAGGTGTTCTCCACAGGGTCCCACGCCCAGAAGCCACCCCAGCCGAGCGTTTCGTATGCCCAATAACCCCCCAACACCAAGCCGAACCCCAACATCGTAGCAGAATAGATAGCCCATGGGCGCACACGGATTGCCCACTCGTGATACTCATTCCGCCAGAGCGAGGCTAACGCATAGACGAACGGCACTGCCAGCGCCGAGAAGCCAGCGAAAATAATCGGCGGGTGAATGGTCATCCAGATATTCTCCAGCACGGGGTTCAAGCCGAAGCCATCTTGGGGAGGCCATACTGGCGGAGCGGGGTCAGGCTTTGGGAGGGGCGCAAAGGGGCTTTGATAGGCTAAGATGCCCAGCAGGCTCAGCATAATCAGCGAATAGAGGGTCATCACCCATCGCTCATAGCCCCCTGCTGTGCGCATCAGCACCAAGCCGTAAATACCTGTGCAGATTGCCCACAGCAGAAAACTGCCTTCCTGACCTGCCCACGCCCCCGCAATCTTGTACCAGAGGTGGAGCGACCGCTCGCTGAAACTAAACACATACTGGAGGTCATATCGCCCTGTGATGAGGGCGTACTGAAGCACCGCTTCCGCTCCGATAGTTCCTAAAAATGCCCCTACAAAGAGCCATCGCCCCCACACTTTCAGGGAGGGCTTCTTAGCGCTGAGCGCATATGCCAGAACCGCTCCGAGGGCGCAGGCAAACCCTATCCAAACCGTAAGATAGCCGATAAGCACAATCTCTCACCTCTGAGCGGTCTCCGTGCCCTGATACTTGCTGGGGCACTTCACCAACATATCGTGCGCTTCGAACACACCGTCTTGATAACTGCCCATCACCACCACTTGGGTTGCCATCTCGAAGTTGTTCGGCTTCCCTTTGCGGTAGACCACTTTCACTCTGCCCGTATCGTCTTCGCCCTCGAAGGTGAGCGTCATCGTCTTTACATCGAACTGGATAGTCTCTTTGATGGGCTTGAGCGCAACATGAACCTCTTGGGAACGGGTCGGAAGCTGTGCCACTTTCACATAGGGTGTGGTGTTCTGAATGAAGGCGGTAATGGTGAACCCCAGCCCTGCAAGCATAACCAAGGTAAGAACAACGGCTTTCAGTTTCATACAACCCTCCATCGCTATTATACCCTACTTGGGTATCATCCTGCCCCCTCTGGAGATAGAGGAATACAGATGGAACGAAGAGGGCTATCAACTGGTTCAGCATGTTCGCGAAGAAGAGCGGTTTACCCCCACCCTGTTTCCAGACCTCAGTTTTTCTCTCAATGCGCTCATGGGACGGTAGTGCAGAGATTAGCCCCCCATAATCGACCAAAACAGGAGCGTAATCAAGCCGTTATTGTAGGCGTGCATCAGAATGCAAGGCAGTAGCGAGCGTGTGTGGGCATACACAACTGCCAAGATAACCCCCAGCAGAAACACAGGCACGATTCCTGCTAAGAATTGGGGATGGATGACCGCAAATAGGAACCCGCTGACGCACGCACTGAGCCACATGCGCCCTGTGCGCTGCCATAACACCTGAAACAGCACCCCCCGAAAGAGAAACTCCTCAATAATCGGGGCACAGACGACCGCAAGCAAGAAACTCACAAGCAAATCCAAACGGCTCTGGGGTGGGCTATCGAATATCGGATTGGTCTGCTCGCTGGGAAGCGCAGGATTGACTAACACCAAACAGCTAAGTGAAAGCACCGCCAATGGAATGAATGCCGAGTACCCTGCGATAGAGACCCCTATCTGGCGTATGATGGAGGTAGGGGCGAACCATCGTACACTTCCAATCCCTTCCAACCGCTGATTGAACGCATAGAGAAGCCCTAAACTAATCGCAATCGCAGTCAGGTAGGGGAGCAAGAACGGATATGGCACCTCTATCCCAAGCGACTCCAGCATCTCGTTGAGGATACGCCCTGTGCCCGATACCACCAACAGCAGAAACGCCACCAGCGCCCAAAGGAGTGGGTCTAACGCGAAGGGTGAGGCATTCTCGTACGGTCGCTTGGGGAGAGGGTATTGATGCCGAAGCAGGAGATAGAACAACAGCGCCCCTATCCCCGTGAACAGCAACCCACCGCCTAATAAGAGCACCAGCATAAAGGGCACGAAGCGAGCAATCGCCTCCTGCGCAAGTTCCGAGCGAATTGCCTTCGCCCGCTCTGCCTCCCCTGCCCTTTCGTAGAGGTAGGCTTCTACAAGCCGAAGGAAAAGCCGAGAGGTGGTGGGGCGAAGCGCCTCTATCCAAAGTGGAATCTCCTCTGCAGGCAGTTCCCGCACCAACACCGACTGCCAAAGTGCGCTGTACCACCGCCGTTGAACCGCATCGAACCGCTCGGAAGGGGACTCCATCAGTTCAGCAAGGGTCGCCCTCACATCCCCCTCTTGAAACACCGCCTCCAGAATTGCCTTCCTCAGAAGAACCTCCCACATCAGAGGCGAATCCTGCTTTTCCTCAAGCGACGACAGCATAGGTTCCAGAACCAGCTTCGGGTTCACCCCCAACTGGGAGACCATCAGCGCATACTGAACTTGGATTTCGATTGCAACTTCAGGCGAACCGCTTTGGAAACCTTTGTGAGGAGAGTAGCGAGAGAGGGAAAGGAACAGAACCGCATTACCAAGAATGATGAGGCTAAACAGGAATATCAGGAGCCACCAAGCATACCGAGCTGTGTGCGCCATCGTTGTGTTAGCTGGCGGAGGGTCTGGGATTCGAACCCAGGGTAGGGAGCATATCCTCCCTACAACCGCTTAGCAGGCGGCCCCTTTCGACCACTCAGGCAACCCTCCGCCTTCACCAAAATTATACCATATTCGTGCGCTTTGTCAAGGGTTTTCGAGTTCGCTCAGCGCAGCGAAAGTGATGTGTATCAGGTTGTGTTGAGTGCCTCCAAAGGCACCTATCACAGCCGTGTGTTGGAGGGGTTCTGGATTCAGGTGGAATGGCTCTGGTCGCCCCCTACGCTCTGGGAGGTGCTTCAAGCCTGGGGGTTGCTATGAGGTTCCTTATGAACTGCTACTCGAGAATCTGCTTGACAGTTATCTCCAGATTGGGCAAGACACTGGAGACTACCCTTGCCTCTCCTGCATAGAGACCATACCAGTTCCAATCTTGCTCGGAACGCTCTAACACAAACAGGTGCTGAGGAGGAAACCCCACCAGCCATACCTCTGGCACTCCAAGCGAATGGTAATCGTCCAATCGCTCTAAAAGTCCCTCAAATGTGTCGTGGGGTGAAACCACTTCCACGATGAGGCGAGGAGCTATCTCAAATCGTTTAGCCTCTCTGACCGTTAGGGGCGAACTGAACTGATCGACCCCACAGCACATCAGGTCAGGTTGGCGTACACGCAGAGGTTCCTTTTGAATGACCAAGTCCATCGGGGCAATCAATATGATTCCTGCTTCACCCAGCTGCGAGCGCAGAAGGTAGTAAAGATTGCCAACAGTTATCTGGTGAAGAGCGGTGGGTGAAGGCATTTTGACAAGCCTCCCTTCGAGAATTTCCTGAGGTTCCGTAGTCTCAGGTGCCTGCAGATACTGTTCCCAATTAATGATAAGCTCCGTTTGCTGAGACTGCGCTAAGGCATCGGCAACTGCCATTCTGCTCACCTAATTCCAGATTCCAGAGTATAGCATATTTTTATATCCCCAACCCCCAGCGCGCCGTGGTGAGCATAATCAGCATCACCGTAGCGATGCACCAGAGGTTCAACGCAAAGCCCGTGCGTGCCATCTCGTGGATTTGAACCTCTCCCGAAGCGAACACTATTGCATTCGGCGGTGTTGCCACAGGGAGCATGAATGCAGCAGAAGCCCCCACCGCTACAGGAATTGCTAAAAGGCGTGGGTCAATCCCCAGTCCCACCGCAACTGCCGACACCACTGGCAAAAAGGTAGCGGTGGTAGCAGTGTTGGAGGTCAACTCGGTCAGGAAGATGATTAGGGTTGCCACCACCAGTACCATAACCCAAGGGCTAACCCCTTTCAGCGCCTCAACACTCGAACCGATTGCCTTCGCTAATCCCGTGCTCTCGAAGGCTCCCGCTAATGCCAAGCCACCGCCAAAGAGTATCAACACGCCCCAAGGGATTTGTTCAGCGGTTCGCCAGTCCAGTATCGGTCGCCACGGAGCACCACTGGCGGGCAGAATGAAGAGTGCCAGTGCGCCCAAGATCGCAATCGTGCTATCGCTAAGCGATATACCCGCCCATTCCGAAAGCTTTTGCCGAAGAAGCCATCCGATTACCACACACAAAAACACCCCTATCATCCCCTTCTCTGCCCTGCTAAGTGGCTGGTACTCATAGTCTTCCATTATTCGGACGGCTTGCCCATCCAGATGGTGGAGGCGTGTGGCAATCCGTGTGAGCCAAAACCAAGTAAATGGGAGCATCAACAGAACAAACGGAAGCCCTATCCAAAGCCAGTTCGCCACCGTGAGGGAATAGCCATAGTTTTCTCTTAGAAAGCCCGCTAAGAGCGCATTCGGCGCGGTTCCCACCAGCGTGCCCACACCCCCTATGGAGGCAGAATAGGCGATTCCCAGCATCAGCGCAAGCCCGAACCCATGCGCAGACTTGTGCCCCACCGACCGACGCACGCTTTCCAAAATTGGAAGCGCGACCGCAAACATCATCATCGTGGTAGAAGTGTTGTTCACCCACATCGAGACAAAGGCTGTTGCGACCATGAAGCCCCCCACTAATCGTGCAGGGCTACTCCCCACCAAGCGAATGATGCCAACAGCAATTCGCTGGTGCAAACCAGTCGCCTGCATCCCCTGAGCAATAATGAACCCGCCCAAAAACAGGAACACGATTGGGTCGGCATAGCGTGAGGCAGTTGTTTTCTCATCCGCAATCCCCGTCAGAGGCATCCACACCAACGGCAGAAGCGCGGTCGCAGGGATGGGCACGCACTCGCTAAACCACCAAAGTGCCATCCAAGCGGTCAATCCCACTAATCGCCATGCAGGTACACTCAGCGTTTCAAAAGGTGGCATGCTGATGAGTATCGGCAGTATTCCAAGAAGAGGTCCTACAAATAGCGCCAGCAGGCGCAGCGGGTGCACAGCATGGCGTTTCATCACCCCTGTGATTCCCTATTTAGCCTATATATCCTGCCCATGATAACACACTCCACACCCACGGCGCGCTGAAAAGCAGGCTATCGAAACGATCCAGTACCCCGCCGTGTCCTGGCAGGATTCCTCCGAAGTCTTTGATACCAATAGTGCGCTTCAAGAGCGATTCGAAAAGGTCGCCCAACTGTCCGAATATCCCTACTCCCAATCCACCTAAAAGTGCCACCCATCCCTCAAAGCCCAGCCAGCGCCCTACCCCATAAGCAACAGCGACACAAAGTATAAGATCAGCCCAAAAACCTTCAATTGTCTTAGCTGGGCTAATAGAAGGTGCAATTTTTCGCCTACCTATAGACTTTCCCACAAAGTAGGCTCCTGTATCTCCCGACCAGAGTGTCGCCATAAGCCACAATACCCACAGAACCCCTTGCTCGGTTTGCCAACTGCCCACAAGGGTTGGTTCTGTGTTCATTCGTAGGCGCACGAGGAAGCTCAGAAGCCATCCAACATAGAGCGCGCCGAACAGTCCATAACCAAGATTCGCAAGAGCAGGTGCTATGCCCCTACGCCAAGCTCTTGCCAGCTCCCATAACAGTGCAAGCCCGAATACGGGTAGGAGGGTTTGTTCCAGTCGTAGTTCGGGGAATCGCCACACTATTAGGGGAAGACACGCGCCCCAAGCCAACAAGAGCGGGTTCGCTCGTATACGCGGGGACTCGTGTTGATGATAGGCACGCACGAGTTCTACGATTCCCACCCCTGCCAAAAGGGAGCCAGCAACCGCAAACAGACCACCGCCTGGAACAATCAGAACGGCCAAGAAAAGCGGTATCCCAACGAGGGCAGTAAGAACACGCGTGCGCAACATTGGCTAAACGCCCTCTTTCACCCTTCCTGCTTCCAAACGCTTTTCTTCAGGATATTGAACAGGGGTCACATAGAGCGTCAGCCCTTCCACGCGCTCGACCTGCACATAAGTGCCTTCCTCCACAGGGGGTTCCAGCGCTACAGCACGCCAGAGGGTTCCATCAACGAACACTTGCCCAATAGGGTCTAACTTTTGGCGTACCTGCCCCACCATCCCGATGAGACGCTCTTGTCCGCTCACCTTCTTGCGGAACTGGGCGCGCACACCTGAGTAGGTGGCGAACAGGAAGAATCCGCCTGTGAGCACGGTCATCGCCCCAATCAGCCAAAGGCTCACTCGGAAGTATGGCAGGTCGGATTGAATGAGGATGATGGAGCCAATTGCAAAGGAGATTATCGCACCAATCGTGAGCGCGCCGTGAGTGGGGGTGAACAGCTCCAAGATAAAGAGTGCAAACGCCAGCAAAAGCAGAGCCACACCGAGAGCACTCACGGGCAGGACTGACATGGCATAAAGTGCCAACAGGAGGCTAATCACGCCAATCACTCCTGGGATAATCAGCCCTGGATTTTGGATTTCGGTGATAATCCCATAGAACGCCAGCAGAAAGAGGAAGTAGAACACATTTGGGTGAGTAATGAACACGAGCAGTCGCTCCCGCCAGGTCATCGGGATTTCCTGGAGGGGTGCATCTTTTGTCTTGAGCGTGAGCGTCTTACCATCTAAGAGCTTCACAGTACGCCCGTCGATTTGCTTTAGCAGGTCGTTAGGGCTACTCGCAATCAGGTCGATCACGCCCAGTTTTTTCGCCTCATCTTCTGGGATGGAGGCTGCCTCCGTTACAGCTTTGACCACCCACTCTTCATTTCGCCCTCGCTGGCGCGCAATCGTGCGTGCGTAAGCAATCGTGTCGTTGAGCACCTTCTTGCGCATGTCTTGAGGAATATCGCTTCCATCACCTGCTACAGGGGTCGCAGCGCCGATGTTGGTGCCCGGAGCCATCGCTGCAACATGTGCCGAAATCGTGATAAACACCCCCGCAGAACCTGCACGTGCCCCTGTGGGATAGACGAACACCGCCGTCGGGATGGGGCTGTTGAGCAATGCCGATGTAATGTCGCGTGTGGCTTGGAGTTCGCCCCCAGGCGTGTCCAACAGCACCACAAACGCCCCTGCGTTCTTCTTCTCAGCTTCATTCAAGGCTCGTAAGAGATAGTCTGCAGAAGCGCGCGTCACAATCTGTTTGAACTCGATGTAGTAGACTGTGCCCCGCACCTCTTCTGCCCTCAGGGAACCCAATCCCCACATCAGGAGTCCGACAATAGCGAAAAACCGCCCCACACGGTTCATCATTCTCACCAAGACGAATTGTACCCGCAAAACCTGCCATAATACATGGCGGAGTGATGCTGAGAGTGATGAGATTGCCGACAATGAAACTATGCTTCATAGGGAGGTTTCGCGCATAATGGTGTGCCCGAAGTGCTTTACAGAAATCCCTGACTCCAGCGTGTTCTGTATGGAGTGCGGCGCACGCATTCGGGAAGATACGGTAGACCCACTCTATGCGGAAGGTTCGGACCGAGAGGTCTACCCAGAGATTGCTCGCGCCAACTTGCTCCGCATGCAGGGCAAGTACGAGGAAGCTATCGATGTGTGCCTTGGCATTTTGAGGCGATTTCCCAGCAACGAGACGGCTCATGCCCTGATGGGAGACATCTATGCCGATCAGGGCAAACTGGAGGAGGCAATTAATTGGTATGAACTGCTGGTGGAGTTAGCTCCAAATAATGCTGTATACAGCGCAAAGCTGATGAATCTGCGTGCCTTGCACGCCTCTAAGATTGCGCCTCCCCCTCCTATAGAAGTTTCAGAGAAGCCGGCGAAGGCACCTTCAGCGAAGGTTTGGACCTATGCCCTGTCCGCGCTTCTTATCCTTATCTTGGTTATTTCTGCATTTGTGGCGGGGCAACGGATGAATTCGGCGCGCCCTGAAACCTCAGCGACTGACAAGATAGTCGCTTCCACTCCTAACTGGGAGAGTTCGCCCGTGATACCTCCCTCTCCGCCTCCTACTTCATCCCCACCTGTTTCAGGAGGTGGTTCTTCACCACTCCAAGATAGCCCTGACAGTTCTCCCTTCAATGGGATGAGCGATAGTGAGGCGCAGTTGGCGCGCACGCTGAGCCAGCGACTGAACAACATGCCAGTCTGGTGCCACTACGATATCCTCACCCAACGCTGGTCAATACGCGCTCGTCTTCAAGGTGGGGTCGTGACGCGTCTGCGCATCATGCAGGAGGCACTTGCGCTGGCGTCTGCTTTCTATGAGAAGGCGTCCAAAGTGCCCGTTGTGTCCGTCACGATATTCATCCCCTACCAAGGGGGTGGCGACATACCCGTCTTCTCAGCTGACATCACGCCTGCGATGGTGACGCAGCCCATCGCGCAGTTGAGTGAGGAGCAGGTCAATGCCCTGTTCTTGCAAGTGCCTGTTTGGTGGAACGAGAATGCAGGCATAAATTAGTCCAGTCGCACTACATGCGCAGGTACCTGAAACGCCTGACGGCAGGTGAAGTAGAGTACCTGTGTGTGCTGAGCCACTTGTGCAATCAGGGTTAGGGCATCTGCAAGGCGCGAATCATCCGCATAGACAAGCGGTTCGTCCAGCAGAAGAGGCACGCGCGCATCCCCTGAGAGCGCATCGGTCAGCCCCAATCGGCAAGCGAAGAAGAGCTGGTCTAAAGTGCCTGCGCTCCAAGCAGGATTCTCTTCTTCTAAGGTAATCGGCTCCCCTTTTGTAGAGTGGAATACTCGCAGTTCTAAGTTATCGCCCATTGTAATCTGGGTGTAGCGACTGCGGGTGAGGGTTGGCAGATAGTGTTCGATGCGGGGCTGAAGCTGGTGGCTCAGGTCGCTCAGATAGCGTCGGTTTGCCTCTTCCAACAGGGTGCGTGTCGCTTCCAGAAGGCGGATACGGTGCTGAAGGTGGTCATAGTAGGTCTGCGCTTGCTGAAGCAGGAGTTGGAGCGTCTCGGGGTCTTCAGAGACAAGGGTGGCTTGCAAGAGTCCCTCTGTACGGTGATATTCGCGTTGCGCCTCTTCCAGATTGCGCTTGAGCATCTCCAGCTGAACCTCCCGCCGAGAGAACTCTTCAGCAGGGGTGTTGAGCAGTTCCTTTCCGATGGGATCGAGATTCAGGGTCTGGGTTAAGCCCACAATCTCTGTACTTAGGAGAGCAAGGCGTGCTTGGAGCTCTTCAGGGGTTCGAGTTTGGGTAAGGGCTTGATATTGTGCTGAAATGCGCATCTGTTCTACACGCAGGTGCTGATAGCGTGCCCAGCGTTCTTCGAATCGGGCGACCGCATAAGCAAAATCGGAGGCGAGGTCGTATGTGCCCCCGTTGCGTTCGGGTGAGGGTAGCCTCAGCTCTGTAAATCCCGCTTCATGCAGTCTTGCCACCAAATTGCGCTCTGCTTGCACTCGCTCTGTCTCTGCCTGCTGATGTTGAGTCTCCAGAATACGACGCTGAGCCATTAGCTCAACCCCGTGCTTCGGTCGCCACAGAAGCCCAAATAATAACAGGAGCATGCCTAACCCTATGGCGCTCCCTCCGAGTATCGGGGAGCTACTGGACAGGATGAAGCCTGCAACCGCTATTGCCAGCCCCATCCCTGCCAGCCCGACACGCGCCCTCGATTGCCCTACAGCCCGCTGATACTGCAGACTCAGTTCGGAGAGTTGGCTCGCTGTCGCTTGCTCTTGGGCGCGAGCGCGCTGGTATCGCTCATACTCGGCGCGTACTTTCTCATGGTGGTTCGCATCCAAACGGCTGAATTCGTCAAAATCCTTCCGCAGCTCGGCTTCTATGCGTTCCTTCTCATGGGCAAGCGTCTCAATCTGTTGAAGTTGGTTTTGGATATGCCCTGCCTCTTCACGCTTCTTCTGCAGGCTCTCTATGGTTTGCCTTAGGTTTTGCCATCTCTGAAGGAAGGTCTCCTCATGTGCAATTGCTTGCTGAACTGTTTCTATCTGGTCCCGCAGTTCTGCAAGGCGAGCGCGGTAGGTGCGTGCCTCCTGGTTGCGTTGCTGGGCAGAACGGTAAGACTCGGTGAGTTGTTGAAGGCGTTGTTCTTGGGCTTTGAGTTGCTGTTGGAGCTCCCGACGGTGGTTTTGAATTTGTCGGTAGATAGGCTCCAAGTCGGTGGAGAGGGCGCTCTCGCGCAGTTGTTGCTGGAGTGTGGCAAGCGACCTATCCTTAGCCAAGCGCGCCATTTCACGCTGGCGCACACAGGCGGTGGCGAGATAGACCTCACGAGGCATTTTCCATAGCTGTTCCCATTCTGCCTGAGCTTGCTCTCCTGCAAAGGTTCGTCCTCGATAGTGAAGCAGGAACTCGCCTCGCCGACGCGGGTCATCCTGTGGGTGAAACTTGATAATCTGTACTGGTTCCTTCCCTACCACGAGGTCTAACTCCAGCCTCCAGCCGTGAGGATGTCCCCAGTGAACACGCTCTCTGACCTCACGCGCCGTGCTATTGGGGTTAGCGTAGAGGGCGTCCAGCAGAGCCGAGAGCAGAGTGCTTTTGCCCGACTCGTTCTCGCCTACGATGAGATTCAGTCCCTCAGCAAACTCGAACTCGTGGAGGGCTCCAAACCGCCCGTACCCCTCTATGCGTAGCCTTCGAAAGCGTATCACAGACGACCTCCCCTCAACAGATAGAGCGCGAGTTGATACGCCTCATCGATCAAGGCGCTCTCATTTGGTGAGGCTTCGGTGCGCTCTTGTGCCACTTTGGCGAGCATATGCTCAAATGGTGTCTCAGGAGACATCGCCTCACTTAGGAATGCCGATTCCAGTTCCAGCCAGAGGCAGCTTTTGCGTAAGTTTTCGGCAAAATCATAGATATTCAGCGGAGTTTTGCCACGCCACTGTCCTACTAACCGCAACCGAGCCACTGTGTTCGGTGTTAATCGTGCTTTGACCGACTCCAAGAGTTCAAAGGGGTCATCCCAAGCGGTGATGTCCAATTCTAAGGTGCCATTCGTGCCTTCAGGATAGACTGCCTCGCCCGAAGGAACCGCTTGAACTCTCGGAGGGTTTCCCTGCTCCAGCTCCACAATCAACACTACTGCGGGGAGACGCTGGTTAGGCATTATCATCTCAGGGGCACCACTGTACCAACACACAACGCTCCCCGTGGTGAAATCTTGGGGGGAGTGCCAATCCCCTAACGCCACATAGTCGAGCTGGCTTTGCGCGATCAGAGCGGGGTCCAAAGTGCCTGCCCCACCCGCCGAAGGCATGGAACCATGCAAGAGACCGACTTGATACGGCACCCCAGCAGGGTTGCGTTGGAGTAGACCCCCTGCATACCGTTCCAAGCCTGCAGGAATTGCGACTATCTCTAAATCGAGAGGGAGCATACGGGTGCGCTTGGGCTCGGTTAGGAAATGGAGCTGGCTGGGCAAGGAAAACTCTTTGAGCGGATGATGTTCTATGGGGTCATGGTTGCCAGGAATCAGCACCGTAGGAATAGAGACGCTACTGACGATGGTAAGGGCGAACTCTACCCATCCTCGGCTGACACGCGGGCTATCGAACAGGTCGCCTGCGTTCAGGATGGCTTGGCACTCATATTGGTGCGCAATCCGATAGACTCGCTCGAACGCCCGCTTTAGCCGTTCTTGATGGTCTGGTGCGCGCTCACCAAGATAGCTAAACGCACGCCCCAGATGCACATCCGAAGTATGCAAGAATCGCAAAGCCACTCTCGCCTCTATTTTCTCATTTAGCCTTCTTTTCCCTGCTGGAGTAGAGGGGTATAATCGTTCTTGGTGATGGGTAATGGCACAGACCGCAACCCCGACGAAGCCTAAACGCGCCGCTTCTAAAAAGCGCAAGCAGGAGGCAGAGGTCTATCCTATTCCTGAGATGCCTCCTATGAACTTACCTGCGGAGGATGAGGAACCGTTGGAAAGCGATTGGCACTTGATGCAGATTCATCTGCTGATTGACCTTATCTCCCAGCTGTGGGAAGGGCGTACTGACTATTTCGCAGGAGGCAATATGTTCATCTACTACAGCACGCGCCAAGCCGAGAGCGTTCTCCAGAAGAAGCCCCTTTATAAAGGTCCCGACTTTTTTGTCGTGAAGGGTGTGGATGGCACCAAGCCCCGCGAGAGCTGGTATGTGTGGGCTGAGGATGGGCGCTACCCCGATGTGATCTTCGAACTCAGCTCCCCCTCCACCGCCAAGAAAGACCGAGAGGACAATATCCAGCTCTATTCCAAAACCTTCGGCACACCCGAATATTTCATCTACGACCCCTATAAGGATGAGCTTCTTGGCTATCGGCTGGCAAGAGGCAAGACCTACGAGCCAATCCCCCCAAACGAGAAAGGGTGGCTGTGGAGTGAACAGTTGGGCGTCTATGTAGCGGTGGTGGAGGGCGTCTACCGCAATCGCAAGCGTCGCTGGGTTCGTTGGTACACCGAGTCAGGCGAGCTGGTGCCGACACCTTATGAAGCAGAACGCCAGCGTGCCAAACAAGCTCAGCAGGAAGCCGAAGCGGAGCGTCAGCGTGCAGAAGCTGAACGCCAGCGTGCAGAGCAACTGGCTCAACGCCTGCGGGAACTCGGTGTAGACCCCGACACGGTATAATTTCTCCAGAAATGCCACGCTACAAGATTCTCACTTGGGGCTGTCAGATGAACGAGGAAGACTCCGAGCAGATGGGGCTATACCTGCAGGAGCGCGGGTACGAGCCAACCGACCGCTTGGAGGATGCCGATGTGGTTCTGCTCAACACCTGCTCGGTGCGACGCAAGCCCGAAGATAAGGTGTTTAGCACTTTGGGGCAACTGCGCAAACTGAAAGAGCGCAAGCCCAATATGGTGATTGGGGTGTGTGGCTGTATGGCGCAACTGCGAGCCCAAGAGATAAAGGAGCGCGCTCCCCATGTGGACATGATTGTGGGCACTGCCCATGTGTCGCAAGTGGGTGCCCTATTAGACGAAGTACTCCAGAAGCGACGCCTCGCGATGCGCTTGGAACTGCCTGAACGCAAAGGCGTCATCGTTACCGACATCCCTGAGCGTAAGGTCGACCGCAAACCAAAACTGAAGGCGTTCGTGCCGATTCAGTATGGATGCGATAAGTTCTGCACCTTCTGCATCGTACCCATCACGCGCGGGCGCGAACGAAGCCGACCCACCGCTGACATCATCGACGAAATCAAGCGACTTGCTGAACGAGGCACTAAAGAGGTCATCCTGCTGGGGCAGACGGTTAACTCCTACGGTAAGAACCTGTTAGAGGGGCGTGTGCCCTTTGCACGCCTGCTGAAACTCATCAACGATATTGACGGTATCGAGCGTATCCGTTTCACCTCGCCCTACCCACGCGATTTCCGCGACGACCTGATAGAGGCGATTGCCACCTTACCCAAAGTGATGGAGCAGGTGCATCTACCCCTGCAATCGGGCGATAATGAGATATTGAAGGCTATGCGACGGCTCTACACAGTAGAGCAGTTTGAGGAGATTGTCCATAAACTGCGCGAGCGCGTGCCCAATATCGCCATTACGACCGACATTATCGTTGGCTTTCCGGGCGAAACCGAGGAGCAGTTCGAGAACACTCTGCGTGTAGTGGAACGGCTTCGATTCGACGGTGCCTTCATGTTTGCCTACAGTCCGCGTCCGGGCACACCCGCTGCGCAGATGAAAAATCAAATCCCCCGCGCAGTCAAGCAAGAGCGACTGGAACGGCTGATTGAACTACAAAATCGGATAACCTGCGAGATTAATGCGTCGCAGGTCGGGCGCGTGTTCGAGGTCTTGGTCGAAGGACCCAGCCAGAAAGACCCCACCAAGCTGGCGGGCTTTACCCGCGAGAATAAGATGATGCACTTTGTCGGCTCGCCCGATTTGGTGGGCAAGATAGTCAAAGTGCGTGCTGATGAAGCCCATTTGTGGGGCTTCTATGGAACCACTGTGGAGAATTAGGGATTCTCTCTCAATCTCTGACGAGCTAATTCGAGAGTATCTACAGGGGTGTTGGGCATATTTGCAGCACGAGTCCAGTCGCTTTTTGCCTCACTAAGCCGTCCCATCTTCTTGAACAGGTCGCCTCGGCTAATAAGCGCAGTGGCGACGATATATTCGGGTGCGCCCGGATATTCTACCGAAGCAGAGTAGTCCTTGAGGGCTTGCTCGTAGTTGCCCATATACATATAGGCTTCCCCCCGATTATTGAGAGCAACCGCTTTCAGGTAGATAGGCGCATTCGGCATCTGGAGCACACGGTTGCAATCCTCTACTGCTTCCTGATAGTTTCCTAACTCTATGTTCGCTACGGAGCGGTTGACATACGCAGTTGCCCTATTACCAGGAGATAGTCCTTTCATCTTTAGCGCTATATCGACATCTTCTAACACTTCTCGGGGGCGCCCTAACTGGGAAAGTAGGAAAGAACGCCCTACTCGTGCATTGGCTTGAACTTCTTCGGGAGCGTAAGGACTCTCGATGACGGCTGTGTAGTCCTCGAGGGCTTTCTCATGGTCGCCTGTTTCGGTACGCACTCTTGCTCGTTGGAGGCGAGCCCTGTCCTTAACCTGGAGGGGAGTGTCGTTAGCACGAATAAGAGAGTTGAGTTCACGCAGTCCCTCAGGCAGGTTGCCTGTCTCGATGTTCAGCGATGCCATAAGGTAGCGCGCACTGGGGTAGGCTATGGGGTCGGCGTCAGGAGCGTTCAAAACCGCTTCCAAATGCTCTTTGGCTTGCTGAAACTGGCGTCGATCAAGAAAAGTGCCAGCAAGGAAGTTGTGGGCAAACTGTTTCACTTTAGGCTCTGCCTCGGCAATTGCGAGTGCTTGTTGCACATACTTCTTTGCTTCTTCATGTTTATTTTGAGAAGCCAGTACAACCCCCATCCAATAGAGCGCATGGGCACGGGTAGATTTTCCCAATTGGGGAGTCGCCAACACCTTTTGGAGCACTGAGATTGCCCGTTCGCTCTCATCCATGCGATTTAGAACCCCTGCCAGCCCGATTTGCGCCTCCGCCCGCAGGTCGGTCGGCAGGTTCGCTATCTGGAGAACGGCTTGGTAATCTTTTTGAGCATCTTCTAATCGATTCAGCTCGCGATAGGCTTCGGCTCGGTTGAGAAGGGCGTGGGCGCGTTGAACAGGTTCTGTATCCGTACGCTTGATGGTGCGTGTGTGTATCCGAATCGTCTCCTCCAGAACCTCTACACGGTCTTGCCCATGCAAAAAGGATTGGGAGACTATGTAGCCAATGATACCCCCAACCAGAAGAAAAACCAGCACTAACATCAGTTGGGGTGCGTTTTGAACCTTACCCATCGTGCCCCGACTTTTCATGAGTTCATCTCCCCATAGAGAGGTTCTTCCGAAGAGGATTGATTCCTGCTGATGTAGGCTATTAGGTAGAATTCTACCACATGACATCACCCCGCACTGTTTTAGTTGGTATGAGTACCCCTGAACTGCGCGAGTGGGTCGTTTCGGCGTTCGGCGAACCCGCCTATAGGGGGTCTCAGATGGCGCAGTGGGTCTATCGCAAGTGTGCCGAATCGTACGAGCAGATGACCGACCTGCCTGCGCGCCTTCGCGCACGCCTTTCGGAAGTCGCATGCATCAGCCCTAACCGCATCGATGTGATTCAACGTTCCCAAGATGGTACGGTAAAGTGTCTCCTGCAGTTGAATGATGGGAATGAGGTAGAGTGTGTGCTGTTGCCTTATGAAGACCGCGTCTCGGTCTGCCTCTCGACTCAGGTAGGATGTGCGATGGGCTGTCGGTTCTGTGCAACGGCTCAGGGTGGCTATACGCGCAACCTGACCGCTGGCGAGATTGTCGACCAACTCCTGCACCTTCAGCGAATGAGCCAAGAGCGCATAAGCCATGTGGTGTTTATGGGAATGGGAGAGCCACTCCTGAACTTAGAGCGGGTGGTGCGTGCCATTTATCTAATCCATGAGGAGGTGGGGATTAGTATGAGGCGGATGACCCTCTCTACCGTGGGGATTGTGCCGAAGATTTACGCGCTTGCTGAACACCGACTGCCCATCACGCTTGCAATCTCGCTCCATGCAGCCGATGACGAGACTCGAGCGCAGATTATGCCCGTCAACCGCAAGTGGGGTGTGGATGCTCTGCTTCAGTCTGCCCGCGACTATTTTGAGCGCACACACCGACGCGTGACCTTTGAGTACCTTCTCCTGCGAGAGGTCAACGATACCCCTCAGCACGCCCATTTACTTGCACACAAGCTGAAAGGACTGCCCTGTTTGGTGAACCTTATCCCCTTCAACTATGTGCCGACGCCTGAGAACTTCCAGCGTCCTGAGCCAGAGCGCGTTCAGCGATTTCGTCGGATATTAGAACAAGCTGGGATAGAGGTCACTCAGCGGGTGGAGCGCGGGCACGACATCGACGCAGCGTGCGGGCAACTGCGTGGCAAGCACTTGGGCAAGCCTATCCCCTTGCGTTTAGCCTCCCCTACTCCACCGCTCCAGAGTGGAATGGGCTAAAGCGGGGTCTATCTCGCCCACGAGGATGGCGCTCCATCTTTGCGCGTTGCGTTTTAAGGCAATCACGCCCCGATAATCCGAGCCGAGCCGTGTTTGCATAGAGATGGAATCCCCGCGCGCACAGGTTGGACTGAGCAGAATCAGGGTGAAACTATCCAGCCCGTTGGAAAAGAGCGCCACAAGGTCATAATCCTCGCCCTCATGATGAGGAACATCACAAGAACGGTAAACAGAGGTAATCAACTCATATCGTTTAGGGGGTACAAAGCGCTTGAGCTGGTTTAGCACCTCTTGGGGAGGCTCTTTTGTTTGGTAGGCGAGAACCTGCTTCCACCCTTCGGGCAGTTGCGGTAAGGCTGGAGGTGAAGACGACTCAGGAAGGGGGTCTATACGCGTCCGCTCCTCTTCCCACATGAGGCGTCCCCAAGGGTCTTGCACTTGTATGCGTCGAATAAGCGGGTCGCCCTGCTCGGCAATCCAAAACTGATAGCGCGCATAGCCCCCTGGAACATGTGCCTCGACAACTTGCCAAGTGCGTCCTTGCCATTTCTCGCGTCGAAGTGCTCGCAGACGCACATTCTTGCGAAAGAGGCGTTCCACACGGGCACACCCATGGATATCAGGGAGTCGAGGTGCCACCATAAACGCTTGGTGGGAGGGGTCCCAAATCCCCCTAATGTCAGCGTTCACAAACAGGTTGGGCAAGCAAGGTTTTTCCTGACCTCCGAGCTCGGATTTGCACAGGGCAATGTCTTGCTCCGTGATTTGAATGAACTCAGGGTGTGGGCGGTAGACCTCTACAGGAACAGGCAGTTGTGAAGAATTTCCTCCTTGCCGTAGGAGGCTCTGGTATCGGAGCGGGCGTTTTGCGTCCTGAAGGATGGCGTTCAGCCAGCGCAGCTCCTGTGGAGAGCGCGCTACCACCGACTCCCGCGTTGGTTGACACCCTGCAAGCAGTGCTAAGGCACAGAGAGCCATAACCTGCCACCTATGCATAGCCATCTATCTCTCCTCCAATAGGGTAATACGCCTGCTTATCTGAAGCGGTAGGCTCCATTCCTCATGCACCTTGTAAAATGCTTGGGCATCATGGAGGGGTGGAGGCGGGGTAGGACGATTCATCGCCCAAATTGCGATGCCCAATAGTGCCGCAGCCGCAGCACCTGCTCCATAACGCCACCAGCGTCGTCGACGATGCCCGAATGCCAAACGCCCCCGAACCGCCATCCAAAGCGAATGGGTGGGAACTTCAGGTGCCCACTGCCTCAGAAGGTCGCCCACGCGCAGAAGGCGATGATATTCCTGAGCGCACACCTCACACGCTCGGAGGTGCGCCTCGATCGCCTTGGTAGTGTCCTGAGAAAGATTGTCTTCTATGTAATCTGCCAGTATGCGCTGTATTCTACGGCAATCCATACTCTAACCTCCTATATATGGGGTGCTAAAAGTTGCCTCAATAAAGTGCGGGCGCGTGCCAGGCGCGACTTGACCGTGCCAACGGGGATTTGCAACATCTCCGCAACCGCTTCTACCGAGATACCCTCTAAATGGTGGAGTACCACCACAAGCCGATGGTCTGCAGAGAGGCGTCCCAAAGCGTCGTACAGCGCTTCTTGAAGCTCTTTTGCCTGAACAGTACTGAGAACATCCTGCGACTCGTCGGGTATCAATCCACCGAGGGGTGTAGGGTCCTCGTCATTGATAGGAGCCTCTAAGGAATGGAAGGAGAGTATTCGTTTCCGTCGCAAATAATCGATGGCGAGATTTGTGGCGACGCGCCTGAGCCAAGCGAGCAGGGTCTCGCTCCGCTGTAAGCGCGGGAGTTCGCGATATGCTTTGAGAAACACTTCTTGGGTCAGTTCCAACGCATCCTCCGAGTTGTGTACGATTCCAAGCAGAAGACGATAGATAGGCGCATGATACCGCTGGAACAGCACACCAAACGCCTCCTCCTCGCCCTCGCATGCTTTTTGTATCAGTTCGCAATCGGTCAGTTCGTACACCAGCACTACCCTCTTAACGAGTGGCGATATCAGAAGGTTCCATTCACACCCAATGGGCAAATCGGGGTCGCCCGAAGGGAAACCGAGTCCACAAAGAGGGATAGAAGCGGAGATGGGGTCGCTGGAGGGGCGCGCTGGCAAAGTTCGCTCCTGCTTGCAGGATTTCCGCCCTCCGATGCCGAACTCTCGTAAGTGAGGTGGCATGATGGGAGACTACACACCGAAACCGGAGCATAAGTTCACTTTTGGGCTGTGGACGGTCGGCAATCGGGGGCGAGACCCGTTTGGTGATTTTATAAGACCACCAATACCCCCCACCCGCATCGTGCAGAAACTCTCTGAGCTGGGTGCTTGGGGCGTGAACCTACACGATAATGACCTCGTGCCGATAGACGCAACCCCCGCCGAGCGCAACCGCATCGTGCGCGAGTTCAAGCAGGCTCTTAGCGACTACAATATGCGCCTCGTAATGGGCACTACGAACCTCTTTTATGACCCTGTGTTCAAGGATGGCGCCTTCACCTGCAACGACCCACGCGTGCGTGCCTATGCGCTCCAAAAGAGCATGCAGGCTATCGACCTCGCTGTAGAGTTGGGTGCGGAAATCTATGTGTTCTGGGGCGGACGCGAAGGCACCGAAACCGACGCTGCAAAAGACCCCGTGCAAGCTCTGCAGTGGTATCGGGAGTGTATGAACTTCCTGATTCACTATGTGAAAGACCAAGGCTACAATCTGAAGTTCGCCTTAGAGCCGAAGCCAAACGAGCCACGCGGGGATATCTTCCTGCCCACGGTCGGCTCGATGCTCGCCTTCATCGAAACGCTCGATGACCCCAGCATGTGTGGAGTGAACCCTGAGGTCGCCCACGAGACGATGGCAGGGCTGAACTTTGTGCATGCTGTGGCGCAAGCCATCGAGCGCAATAAACTGTTCCATATCGACCTGAACGCCCAGAAAATCGCTCGCTACGACCAAGACTACCGCTTCGGCGCGGAAGATATCAAGGGCGCGTTCTTCTTGGTGAAGCTTCTGGAGGACAACGGCTACAGTGGTCCGCGCCACTTCGACGCCCATGCTTATCGTACCGAAGATGAGGAAGGAGTATGGGAGTTCGCTAAGGGCTGTATGCGCACCTACCTTATCCTCAAAGAGAAGGCGGAACGGTTCAATAACGACCCCGAAATTCAAGACCTGCTCGCAGAGATCCGCCAGTGGGATGTAGAACTACAGGAACGGATGCAATACTCGCGGGAGAATGCCGAATGGCTCAAAGCCTACTCATTCGACCGCGAGGCTCTGGGTAAACGGGGCTATCAGTACGAACGGCTCGACCAACTCACGATGGAGCTGTTGATGGGTGTTCGGTAGAGACTCCCCTCCCCTCACGGTTCACGCCCGCAAGGGCTACTGGCTTTAGAGGGTGAGGGGGGTTATAAGGGTGGTGATACCGGGCTGGCACCCACATTCGGGTCAGCGCGCATTTTTAGAGCGCGGGCCCCCATCCGCGTGCTTGCATGTGGCAGGCGGTGGGGCAAGACGGAAGTGATTGCGGTGGAGGTGGTGCGAACCCTTTTAGAAGAGACACCGCGCCAAGTGCTGATTGTGGCACCCTCCGTTGAACAGGCTCTGTTGCCCTTTGAGCGCGTTGTGGAGTTCCTTCGCCAGATGGGGCACAAGCCCCAAGTGCGACGCACGCCCGCACCGACTTTGGCGCTGAACCGCTCACGACTGTGGGCGCGCGGGATTGCACGGGGTGGGATATACCTGCGAGGGCGCAAGGCGCACCTCATCGTGGTGGACGAATCGGCATATGTGCCCGAACCAATCGTGAGTGAGGTGCTCCTGCCCATGCTGGCGGACACAGGAGGGCGCATAGCGCTGGTCTCCACCCCACGCGGGCGCAACTATTTCTATCGCCTCTATCAGCAGGGGCAGTCAGGTTCTGGAGAGGTGTGGAGTATGCGTAGCCCTTCGTGGCATAACCCTCTGCTCTCGCCGAGAGTGCTTAGTGCCCAAGCGCGCCTGATGACCGCGCGCCAGTTCCAGATTGAGTATGGAGCGGAGTTCATCGATCCCGAAGGACAGGTGTTCCGCACGGAGTGGGTCGACCGCGCGGTGCTGAGCCGACTGAACCCTCAACAGGGACTCTTGTGTGCGGGAGTGGACTGGGCACGCTATCGGGATTGGACGGCAGGCGTTATTGTGTTTGGCACGCAGGAAGGGGCACGCATGGTAGACCTCCGACGCTGGCAAGGACTGGCTTGGGCGGAACAGGTCGAGGCACTTGCCGAGTGGCTTAATCTACATGGGGTGGTGCGTACCGTATGCGACCGTACGGGCGTGGGTGACCCGCTTGTGGAAGCACTTGCCCAAAAGGTAGGGGGTGTAGAAGGGGTTGTGTTCACGCGCCCGTTCAAGCAGAGCCTGATAGAGAAGCTTGCCCTGATGTTAGAGCAGGAACGGCTGGCGATTCTACCCGATAGAACCCTCTTGCAAGAGTTATATCACTTCGAGGCGTACACCGCACCCAGCGGGTTGCGTTTAGAAGGTCTCCACGGTTCGCACGACGACTTGGTGATTGCGTTAGCGCTGGCAGTGTGGGCGCTTCCGTCCGCGCCCAGTGGGCAGGTTCGCACCACCGGGCGCGGACGCTTTTAGAAGCGCCTTCGGCGCGTGGGGCGCGGTGGCTCTGGAAGCTGCGACGAAAACCATCGGATGGCTCCCAAGACGGTCAACATGCCCACTAAAAGAAAGACCCCGAACAGAGCGAACGGTCGCCAAATAGGGGTAGGTCTCCGTTCCAGGTCGGTCGATGCCTCCCGAATCACTTGGTCGCTGTCGATTGCCTTAGGAAGTCCCAGTGTACCTTGTGCCCCTTCGGGCTTGTAAGTAGAGGCATCGGGAGTAGTCGGGTCGTAGCGGGTGACCGCCTCCTCCACGACCAGTGGTACTTCCCCTGTAGGAGGCGCGACCTGAGGGGCAACTTGTATTGGGTTAGCGTTGTCATATTCCTTCCACCAGTCGGGACGCTCATTAGGTAATCGCCCCTCAGTTGCAATGCTCCAGAGCGAACTGTTCAGTCCCACACACAGCACAAAGCTCGCTATCCAACGGTTCATAAACGCATCCCTCCCATTCCCTATCGTTAGTAGCTACGCGCTTTCTGCCACACTTGGCGTCTCACCATCGCCACGCGGGGCAGTTCGATGTTGATTAGCGGGTTGTCATCCAAACTGCGTTCGCGGATTCGCCAGTCGTAGTTGAAGCGGAGAGGCAGGCTGTAAAGCACCATCGCCTCGTCTTTGGCGATAATAGTACCGTTTACAGTCAAGCCAAGCCCATCGGTTGCGAGGTTCCCACCCCCTACGAAGTTAGTGAACATAATCGCGTCGATACGAGAGAGGCCTCGCTCATCCGTGTCGATGGTTCCGTTGCGGTTGATGTCGATTTGCGTGGAAAGCCGTTCAATCTCGTTCTGTCCTGCATCCCCATATGCCGACTGATAACGCTTACGCCCCGTGCTGTCGATCTGGCGTGCGTCAAAGGGTGGTATCCAGTTGCCGTTCTCGTCGTAGCGTCCGCGCGTGAAGGGAGGCGTCATATAGCGCAGGGGATAAGGGTCGCTAAAGCGGCGTGTGTTGCCCATCATAATACTTCCTCGCGCCGCAAGACCCAAAGCGTCTTTGTGCTCGTTCGTGTTCATAATCGTGTTGAGGTTATTCCCCCTGAAGTCGGGTGGGTTTTTATAGATGATGTCGCCAACGATATGCACATTACGCCCTGCGTAAAGAGTGCCCTGCCCTTCCACATAGCCTCGTATCACCACATCTTGCGTAACCGTGACAGGACCGTGAATACGGATGGGTTTATCGATGTACCCTATTAGGGCAACACTTCCGTTGATGACACCGTTCGTCGATATCCGTTCGTATCGGTTCGTTTGGGGATTCCAGACCTCCACATAAGCCCCTTGATTATAGTTGGGATTCGGGGTTCCGTCGCTAAAGGTGGCGCGCTGGTCGCGCCAAGTTTGGGAGAGGGTGAGATAGTGGTTCAGGTCGTTGAGGTCTGGTAGGATAAGCTCTCGGGTGGGGCGATTATCTATCACAGTGCCGTTGAATCGGCGCGTGCCGTTCACATCCGCCAACACCGCTCCAAAGGGCTGATTATTGACCATCTGACCCGTGTCGTGATAGAGATAGTCTCGCCAGAGATTGAAAGTGCTACTGCCTATAGCGCCGTGAAGGGAGCTCGAATAGGCTTGGCGCATAAACTGGTTTTGTCGGCTTGCGTAGGTGGCGTTGCTCCACTGGCGAGGTGCTGTGCCCCCCTCCACGATGACACGCCCTTCGGCGCGTGGTGTCAGTTTGTCATTGAACGAAGCAATTACCGCACCGTTCATCACAGGACGCCCATAGCGAAACTCAAAATCCCCATTAGAGCGTGCATCCCCGTTCATCACTAACTGCTCATTGTCAAAACCGTACATCCACCCGTAGTTATTCACAAAATAGGCATAGTCGAACACCGCAGAGCGGGATAGACTGAGGTCGATGGTCTGGTCGTGTACTTGGCGCGGTTCATGAGCGTCTAACTGTCCGTTTCCGTTTCGGTCTTGCCAGCCTACGGAGCGGATAGTGAGCCTCCGCGTGTATGAGTCGACAATCTGGTAGTTGATTACCGCCGCGGTAAAAGTGCCGACCCCTCCCAGTGTTTCGGTTCTAATGTGAAACGGACTGTTAGGGGAAGCAAAGCGAAGGGCGGTATTGTTGTCAAAGATGGTGAATCGCTGTGCTTGCTTGAACTGTCGCCACAACTGCTGGGAAGCAGCATTCAATCCCGCTTCTGCAAGGTTTGCGGTTGTCACCTCTCGCAGGCGTGCAGAGGCTGATCGTAAATCTCGTGTTGCAAGGTCTAAATAGCTGGAGGCGGTGATGATGGCTATGCCCCCTGTAATGAGCGTCGTAACTAAAGTACTGCCACGAACTGTGCGTCGCTTTTTCATCCTCTACACCTCCCCACCTTAGTTTGTGGCTGGATTGCGCAGGAGAATGGTCTCCTCGTACCATGCGGTGCGTTGGGTTGCCCCCTGACCTTGACGCACTGCAAGGCGCACATGCACCACTTGCACTCCCTGTGCAATCGTCTGAACTCGGAATGGTACATAAGTTCCCCCGTTGGGATGCTGGTTCACAATCCCTGTGAGCAGGGGCACACCGCTGCGGGTAAGAGTGCCCGAAGAAAAGTTGACATTCAGGACGACGGGATTCAGCGTGTCAGGTTCTACAGGTAGGATAATGGCTCCTGCTTCATTTCTGCGTGGCATAAACAGGGTCAGTTGGTTTCCTGAAGCGGTCGCTTGCACACTGCTTTGAACCAACTCTCGCACTTCACGCAGAGCCATATAGGCGTTGCGGTTTGCCGAATTCTCGTTGAGGGCGCGTTGAAAGTCGCGCAAAGTAAGGGTCTGTACCGAAACCAACAATCCAATCACGATAATCGCCAAAGCACTGGCGATTATGACCTCAAGCATTACGGAACCGCGTTGGCGGTCGTAGGTTCTTTTCATCGTCGCTCCCTCCCCTGAGCGTTTTTTGTCGGTTAGTTTAGGCTTACAACGATAGTGGCTAACTGCACTTGTTGCCACCTCCCTGTTCGCGGTTCTTGCCACCGAATCGTGACAAAGACACGCTTGACCCCTGTGGAGATGTTATTGTTCGTCGTCTCGTTGAACACCTCGATGGTTCCCGATACATTCGGAAGCTGGGTTGCTAACTCCACGGTGCCTCCTCCTGGAGCCGCCACCGTCGTGAAACGACCGATGAATCGGTTCGGTTCATCGAGTTCTACAGACTGAATAATCCCTGCGCTCAGAAGTCCTCCAGCAGTAACCTGAAGAAAATCCTGCGTTCGAAGCCGTTCTAATACGGTTTGCGCCACATTAGTGGCGTAGGTGTACTGGCGCGCTTGGGTCTGCATGCGTGTGGTCATCGGCGACACCGCTACGATGCTCAACACGAGCAGTGTCACCACAAACACCGCTATCAGCAGTTCCACAAATGCAGAACCATTCTGGATTCGTCTCAAGCCTAATCGCCTCCCCAGTGCAATGTGTGATTAGGCAAACCCGTCGGACAGGTCGGGTCTGTGCCGATTGCGTTCAAGTTGTAGGATGCTCCTCCCCCGGCTGGACAAAACGGTTCCGCTTGAAGATAGTTCGGCACAAGGTCGGTCATCTGGACAGCACTCCCCGTGGGCAATCGCTCGGCAAGGGCGTACATCTCCTTCGCTTGGTGTAGCTGGCGCAGGTTTGCCGAGCAGGTGCGTGCTTGGGCACGAGCGCGGGCATTCATCCAACTGGGGATGGCAATCGCCACTAAGACCCCCAGAATGAACACCACAACCATAATCTCAAGTAGGGTAAACCCCCGTTCCGTTCGGTTCCTCATGACTGCCCCCATGAGCATGCCCTTGCACGCCCAAGAGGGTTATTCCATTCGGGAGGGGGAACGCTCCTGTTAGGTTTATCGGATTTGCTAATCAAGTACGAGTGGCTCTTCTGGGATATGGGCTATCGGCAGGAGGAGTGGCTGGTTTAGGGCGAATCCTCGCCCCACGCTTGTTCGAGGGCGGTGTCCACGACGATTGCCTGCTCACGAAGTTCGAACGCCTCCCAGATGAGCTTGACGCCCCCACTGGCACGGACGCGCTGGGTGTTGGCATTCCACACAATCCGCTCTGCGCTAAGGCGAGCACCATTCACTTTCGAGACCGCCTGCACCTCGCCCCATGCCTCTACCTCGCGGGTCTTGCTATGAGCGCGAGCGTAGCGTGCGGTGAACTCCAAAGTCGGTTTGCCCTCTTGGTAGAGCCAGCCCCGTACCTCTTCTAAAACGCCCGTTGCGCCCTGCTCGCCCGTCTCCCCGCGCAGGGTTTTCGCAGTGAGCTTCCACAGGGTGCGCCCCTGTTCATCTTTCTGCTCCAGCGCAGGTTCCTGTATCTGCAGTTGGGCTTCGGGCAAGCGTACTGTACCACCGTTCGACACAGGCTCTTCAGGAGGGCGCACAGGCGGAGTATCGGCAGGCTGACACCCAGAAAGTATGAGGGTGAGCCAGACGAGTAGCAATACATGGGGAGTGGGGGGGTGTATCGCGCTTTTAGTCCTCGCCCCATGCCCCTCTCTTTGTGGGAGAGGGGTCTCGAACTCCCTGCCTCTCCTTTTGGGAGAGGCAGGGCTGGGGTGGGTGAGGGCTATCACGCTTCTCCACACGATGATTACACCGTCGGCTCGTACGCCATGTAAAGAGTGCTGATGAGTGTTTTCAAGTAGGAAACCGCCTGCTCTATGGGGATGCGTTCGGGCGATTTGTCGGCACGCAAGCGTATCTCAACCTGACCCTCCTGCACCGCGCGCCCCACCACCATTTGGATGGGAATGCCGATTAGGTCGGCATCTTTGAACTTGACCCCGCTTCGCTCGTCGCGGTCGTCGTACAGAACTTCGATTCCTTGCGCACATATTTCGGTATAGAGCCGTTCGGCAGTCTCGCGCTGGGCAGAATCTTCCGAGTTGACCAGTATCATCACCACCTCGAAGGGTGCGACCGTGATGGGGAATCGGATACCATCCTCGTCGTGGTGAACCTCCGCAACTGCTGAGAGGCATCGGCTCACTCCCAGCCCATAGCACCCCATGATGATAGGCTTCTGGTTGCCTTCCGCATCGGTGTAGAGTGCGCCCATCGCTTGGCTGTATTTAGTGCCGAGCTGGAAGATGTGTCCCACTTCAATCCCCCGTACCTCGCGCAGAACGCCCGATTCACAACGGGCGCATTTGTCGCCCGCTTCTGCGACGCGCAGGTCTGCCCAGCGTGGCTCAGGGAAGTCGCGTCCCCAGCACACATGGATAAGGTGTGCGTCCTCGGCGTTTGCGCCCGTAACGAAGTCTTGAAGTCCCCGCAATTCATAGTCCGCCAGCACGGGGAGGTCTGCAGGAAGTCCTACGGGACCTGAGAAGCCCACAGGCGCGCCCGTGAGTTGGCGAATGCTTTCCACATCCATCATCTCCACGCTCTCGCCATTCAAAGCGTGCATTAGTTTGTAGGGGTTCAGTTCGCGGTCGCCCCGCACGAGCGCAGCGACAGGCTTGCCATCCACGCGCATCAGCAGGATCTTCACCAAGCGGTCGGCAGTGGTGTTGAGGAACGCCGTGACCTCTTCCACAGTGCGCGCATTCGGTGTGGAGACATATTCGGCTGGAGGCACGGTATCAATTGGGGGTGGTGTGAGATTGGGGTCGGGCAGTTCGCACCGCTCGGCGTTCGCGCCATAGCCACAACTATCGCACTGAAGCACTTTATCCTCGCCCCCTTCCGCCACTATCATGAACTCCTCGTTGCTTCCTCCCCCGATTGCGCCTGCCTCCGCCTCTACGATTAGAGTGGGCAATCCCATGCGCTGGAACATGCGTATGTATGCCACGCGGAGTGCTTGATAGGTGCGCTCCAACGCCTCTTCGTCGGTATCGAAACTGTAGGCGTCGTACATCAGAAACTCCCGTGCGCGAATCACACCCCCACGCGGGCGCGGTTCATCGCGGAACTTGGTCTGAATCTGATACAATACCAACGGCATCTGGCGATACGAGCTAACCGTATGGCGCACAATATCGGTGATGATTTCCTCGTGGGTAAAGCCGAGTGTAAAAGGGCGGTTGTGGCGGTCTTTGAGGCGGAACAGGATGTCCAGCCCGCTACGCCCAGTCTCTTCCAACAGTTCCAACGGCACGAGCGCGGGCATGAAGAGTTCTACCCCACCAATGCGGTCGGTCTCTTCACGCACGATTTGCTCGATTTTGCGTATGACCCGCCAGCCGAGAGGCATGTAGATGTAAACACCCGCCGCAACCTTACGAATGAAGCCTCCACGCAACAGCAGGCGATGGCTGGCTAACTCCGCTTCTGCTGGCATCTCTCGCAAAGTTGGTATAAAGTAGCGCGACGCACGCATTCGCTCATTTTCCTCCCTGAATTGGGGGTAATTGTACCCCTTTTTGGGGCAAATGGCAGGAATCTGGGCGCGAATCGATGTATAATTGAATCGATTCAACCCCTCGCGGTTGAGGACACTACAACGATGGAGGTGCGTAATGATGCGAAGAGCTAAGCTTACCTTAGCGATGATTGTTGGGGGTATGCTCTGGAGCCTGTCCCCTGCACAAGTGCTGTTTTCGTTTGAGGAAGACCTGCACGGGTTCAACTCTGCCGCTGCGACGCTCAGTCAGTCCACGACAGGCGCCACACATGGCAACTACTCGATGGAGGTGAGTTGGAGTGGAGGCTTTACCTGGCTGATGGGAGGCACCGCACCTGGGATTGCAGAGGTGCTTGCCAATAATCGAGTGCTCCTCGCAGATTTCACGGTGGTCAACCCCGACCCGAATCGTGTCTGGGCGAACTTTATCGTCTCGTTCAATGACCCACTCGGTTGGCGACAGACTAACTATGGTCCGTTCTATCTTCCGCGTTTAGCTGGAACCCGTACCGTGCTTATGGACCTGCGCCCTCTCACTCCCCCCGACCCTAACTCACCTTGGTTTCAGTTCAACATCGGTATTAACACCCACTTGCCTCATACCTTCTATTTGGATAACATCCGCCCGCTCGATGAATCGCGCACGGTACAACTGTTCGACTTCGAGGGCACCCTGCATGGCTTCACCCCTGAAGACGAGGATATCCAACTCTCGCTCAGCACCGATTGGGCATCCACAGGCTCGCAGTCGATGCGCGTGCAGTGGACGAACGGCTTCAACTGGTTGTTCTATGGAGGCAACGACCCCGATGTGGTCGCCCTGCTCAATCGCGGGAAGGTGCTGATTATGGATGTCTATGTGCCACCCGATAGTCAGCAGGGAAGCTGGTGGAACATGATACTTTCCTTCAACGATGTGGGAGGCTGGCGTCAGGAGAACGACCAGATGGGCTTCCCCACCCAATCGGGCGTTTACACGGTGGCAATCGACTACCGCAGTGTGGCTCCAGCGGACTATAGTGGGAACTGGTTCTTCATCAATTTCGGCTTCAACTCGGCAAGCGGTCCTGCCGTGCTCTACATCGATAATGTTCGGGTTCTGCTGGATGAGGAACCAGGCATTCCGGGCGATGTGAATGGCGACGGCTGTGTGGATGATGCCGACCTCCTTCTGGTTCTGTTCGCTTTCGGCAGCTCAGGCTACGGCTTGCCTGAGGATGTGAACGGTGATGGAACTGTTGACGATGCAGACCTCCTGATAGTGCTATTCAACTTCGGGAGTGGCTGCTAAACCCTTCCCTCTCTCCTATCCCTCCTCACCTGCTTTTAGGTGAGGAGGGGTATTTACATCGCTTGCTTATCGAGGGTCACGGAGAGTTTGAGGGCATTGCCTTCCCTCAGCACGACAAGTTCTACGGTCTGGTTGGGGCGTGCGAGGTAGAGGTAGCGCGTGAGGTCGGCAGAAGTGCGCACGGGTTGCCCGTTGAAGCCTGTGATGAGGTCGCCCGGCATTACCCCTGCCCTGTTGGCAGGGCTGTTAGGAGCGACCCGTGCCACCTGGACACCGAGAGGCGTATTTTGATAATCGATGCCGAGATAGGCATACTCCACTACGCCCCGCTGGCGCAGGTCGTTCACCGCTCGTTGTGCAATAAGGGAGGGCACTGCGAATCCCGTTGGGGCGAATCCCCCGCTGAACCGAGGTTGAGCAACCCCATCCACCGTGCCCAGCGAGCCAACGATGACCCCTATCACCTGCCCTTGCATATCGAGCAGAGGTGCTCCGGGTTCGCCCGAACTGACAGGTCCGTTGAACTGGAGCAGGAGTACCACGCGCCCAGTTTGGGTACGAACGCCCACGCGGTCTTTGCCTCCCAGCGTGCCAGTAGTGACGCTCCCCTCCATACCCCCACGATTGCCGATGAGGATGACGGTGGCACCTACTGGCACGCTCTCTGAATTGCCCCAGCGTAGGCTGGGCAGGTTGGAAGTCCCCTCGACTTGCAGTAGCGCCAACCCTGTGATGTTGTCCACTCCCTGCACACGCGCAGGAAACACGCGCCCGTCCTGAAGGTAGATTTGCACCGAGCGCGCATTCTGCACCCCATCGGCAGAACCCACCACCCATCCGACGGAGTCAATCACAAAACCGCTACTGCGGATAGCACGGTTTGGGCTTACAAACGCCTCAACCGTTACGACGGCAGGCAGGGCGCGCTCTATCACAGGACTAATCGCCTCTGCGCGCAGTGCCATAGAGGGAGCCGATACTTGGGAAAGACCTCCATTGAAGAGGCTCCCTATAATCATGAAGGTGAATAACCACTTAGAATGAACAGATAATACCTTCATTGCTACTCTCCGCTTGTGGTAGTTGCGCATAGTTCACAGGTAGATATTCCGCTGTTTGCGATTCTCCATAGGGCATGATGGGTTCTACGGGCAAAATCTCGATTTCGAGGGGTGCATTGAGGTCGGGTTCCTCGTTCCGCATCGCAAGAGCACCCCCCCGTGCTGTAGGCGCACGCTCGCCTATTACCTCCTTGCGGGTGCGGTTCAGGGCGTTCGCGCCCGTGAAGGTCATCGTACTCACTTGCGCATCCGTGCGCGCAACCATAATGCGCCTCTGAGGTGCCGATTCGGCTTTTAGGGGCGTAGGGCTATCCGAGAACGAGGAATTCGGAGCGGGACGCACCTCCGAATCGGCAGGGAGCGAGGCAATCTCTTGAGGCGGTTCCTGCTCTAACCCATTGCCGATTGCCCACTGCCTATTGCCCTCCAGATTCGGTGGAGTCGGTTTCCAAAGCCACCATCCCCCTACCCCCACAGCCACGACAAACAGCATGCTGAGTGCCCCTGCTAATGCAGATCGCCATATCAGCCGTCCTGAACGCTGAACGGCGCGTTCGGCAAGGCGTCGTTGTACCTGCTCCCACCGTGTTTGAGAAGTGGGGATAGGCTCATGGCGCAGTTGGTGAAGGAGGTGCCGATACCGACGCTCTTGTTGCCAGCGTTCGGCACATCCGGGGCACCTCTTCAGATGCGCCTCAAACTTTTCGGGCATCGGCTCCGATGAATCCAACATCCACAGCTCCAATCGCTTACAGTTGTGCCTCATCATGGTTCATTCAATCTCCCCCAATGCACGCAAGAGGGGTTCCAGTTGGGTTTTGAGGGCGCGTCGTGCCCGCATCACCCGCAGTTTCACCCCTCCGACTGTGGTGTTTAAGACCCGTGCAATCTCTTCATATTCCATCTCTTCAAGGTCGCGCATCACGATTATTTGGCGATGATGCTCCGGAAGGCGGTTGAGCGCAGTGTAGAACGCCTCGTGAACCGCATTTTGCTGTACCACTTCATCAGGGTTAGGCGGTTCAGGATGGGTCATCCAACCCAGTTTATGCTCTGCCTCGCGCTTTAGCAGTTCCTGTCGGCGTTTTTGGGAACGGGCGCGGTCGGTGCAAAGGTTGAGCGCAATGCGCATCAGCCAAGTGCTGAACCGACTCTGTTCCCGAAAGGTGTGCAGGCGTTCGAACGCCTTCACGAACACATCTTGGACGATGTCTTCTGCATCTTCCACATTTTGCACCGAGCGATAGACGAGCCGAAACACGGGCTGACGGTAGCGCAAAAAGAGCTCCTCCATTGCGAGGCTATCGCCTTCCTGAGCCATTCTCACCAACTGCTCATCACTGAGCTGGTGGCTCGCTACTCGCGTGGCAAACTCGTCCATGGCAAGCGTTCCCAGCGGTTCCATTCCGTACTATCTGACGAGTCAGGATGAAAAGCGTTACGGTGCAATCGCACCCAAAGACAGCGTTTCGTTTCGGGTGTGATGCGGGCGCGTTCGGCAATCGTGTAGCCCGGTATCCAGAGAATGCCCTCCTCATCGGTGAGCAAGGGGAGCCGTTTACGCCACGCAGGGGATATCTTGCGGTCGATAAAGATTCGGCTCACCTTCTTGGCATGATGCATTCCCAACGGCTGAAAACGGTCGCCTGGGCGCGATGTGCGCACGCTCAGCCCTCCACGAATGGCTTCCGCATCCAGATAAGCCTCCCACAAGGAGGTCTCTTGGTTCCCAGCAGAGCCTATCCCCTCTTGCATCACCCACTCGGCTTCCAGCCACATGCCTGCTTGCGAAATGAGTAAGGGGGAACCGACTTGAAGGGGATACTCATACGGCTCTTCTGGAGGCAGTTCGCGACACAGGGAGACCGAGTCCTCATTTGTGAGTAGGCGTACCTGCTCTGTAATCTGCCACGATGTGCTTCTGCCCTCGACGAGGGCACGGCGCATACCCTCCAGCAGTTCGTAAGAGGGCAGATGGAGGGTTCCTACAGCGCCCCGTATCCATTCGCGCAGGAGCCGACGCTGAACCGCAGGATGAAGGCGAAGCATGAGTTCACGCGGGAGAGATACGCGTTCCCCTTCAGGGTGAGGGGCGATGAACTTGCCGAACTGCTCGTGCAGGTAGTAGTCCCACCACGCTTCTTCGTTCTCGATAATGTGCGCCAGTTTCAAGAGGTGGCGGTCAAAAGCTGGCGAAAGCGACTGGAGAAGTGGGATGAGCTGAGAGCGCACCCGAAAGCGCAGTTGGTTCGGGTCGACATTCGTGCTATCGAACACGGTCGGGAGTTGGTGCTGAGCGCAGTAAGCGACGGTCTGCTCGCGCGAGACTTCCAATAGGGGTCGAATGATGCGTCCGTGTCGGTAAGGCATGCCACATAGCCCGCGCGGTCCTGTGCCTCTCAGGAGATTAATCAGGATGGTCTCGATCTGGTCGTTGCGGGTGTGGGCGGTGGCGATGGCAACAGCATTCAGTTCGTTCGCCATGCGTTCAAAGAAGGCATAGCGTGCCTGACGCCCTGCCTCTTCCAGCGTGATACCTTCCGATTTTGCCAGCGCAGGCACATCGACGCGCTCTACATGCAGAGGTACTCCCAACCGCTCGCAGACCGATTGGCACACTATCACATCGCGGTTGGCTTCGGGGCGCATGCCATGATGGAGATGGAGGGCGTGAACTTGTATCATCAGGTCGGTGGAGAGGCGCGTGAGAATATGTAAGAGGGCGGTCGAGTCCGCTCCACCAGAGTAGCCGACCAGCACGAGACCCCCTTCGGGGGGAAGCAAGGTGCGCTCGGTTATCGTTCGTCGGACGATATCGAACGGGTTATACGCGGTCTGTTGGCTCACTGTGTGCCCTCCATCGGGACGAATTTTTTCCTCTGCCTATCGAGAGGCAAACCCGTGCACAAACCGCGAAAAGAGTTTCGGCAGTTTTTAGTAGGCACGCCAGTAGCGTCGGATGAGGTCGCGTGTCTTACGCACGCCTTCTATCGGGTCGCCTTCCCCAGCGTATTCTATCGAGATTGCGCCTCCGTAGCCTGCCAAACGCAGATAACTAAGCATCCGCCCGAACTCGATACGGGTCTCCTCACCACGCGCATCAAAGGCATAGCTCTTGGCGTGCACATGGAATGCATAGGGAGCCAACTGCCTACAGGTGTCGTAGATTCGCTCGGCGCTTGCGTTGCCAAAGTCCAGGCAGACGCCCACCCAGCGTGGGTCGGTTCCGCGTATGAGGGCGAGGAGGTTCTCGGCACGGTGGGCAACTCCGTCGCGGTTTTCCAGGGCGATGCGTATCTGCCGTTTGCGTGCCTCAGGAAGCAACCGCTGAAGAAATAGCCCTGCGCGCTCCAGGTGGAGGGTATCGTCCTCTCGTTCGTTGCCCGAACCGCCGAGGTGGAGTCGGACAACGGGTGCGCCCAATAGATAGCCCGCATGCAGATACTCGACACACTCGTCGAATTTGCGACTGAGGTGTGCCTCGTCGTGAATCTGGATGGGTTCTGACACCATCAGTCCCGTGATGGCGACACCATAGCGCGTGTAGGTTTCACGGAGAGGTTCCAGCACGCGCGGGTGCAGGCTAGGCAGGAACCGCGTGTTGAGGCTGGCGCCCTGAATCTCCTGCTCGCGTAGGAGAGCGGGCAGGTTCTCCAAGGTTATCTGCTCGCTTTCTAACAGGGCGCGGAACGAGAACGATTCGCAGCTGAGCACAGGGACGAGGGGCGCAGGTTTCGGTTCTCCGCGCTCCATCAGCTCACCGAACCGTTCCAGCCGTTCGAACAGCCCCCCAAAGCCTGCATTCACCAACGATCGCACACTTTCCCTAAGAAAGTCGCGTCGGCTGGTGGGTCGTTCCTGTCGGCTCATTTGGGTTAATTATACCGTATCGGTAGCATGGCTATCCCTTGATAAAGGGGAGTGGGGCGTAGGGAATGGGCAGTGGGTTTTTGGGAGATTACTCGCTTCGCTCGGAATGATGAGTTGGGAATGTGGGGAGTGAAGAGTGGGCGCACACAAGGTGCGCCCCTTTTCGCATGCAAGAAGGGGCTATCCCCAAAAGTTAGGGTATGATGATGGTCTGAGAGCGGACAGCAAAGCGCACTGCAAAGGGCGGGGTTACAGGTCGCCCCAGCGCATGGTTCAAGACCTCTTCCGCAGTGTTAGACGATACAGCAACCTCTAACGAGATGTCGGCGGGGCGACCGCGCTGGATGCTCCATGCGTTGTTCCAACCAGAGAGGGTTTGAAGGACACCAGGAGAGACATATTCGGTATCGTTGCCCAGCCAACCTGAGGAGATGTAGATTTGCCAGCGCGCCTGTTGCGAACCACCCCCAATCGTCATCCGATAACCCCGAATGGGCGTCTCGCTGTAGCTCAAGCCTACTGCTGTAATCGATACTGCCCCCGAACTGTTCGGGCTGAAGTCAGGGGTCGTGAAAGGAGCTGGTAGAGAAGTAGAGAGGTTATCGGGCAGGCTACTTAGGAGGCGTTCCTCCCCACGCGCGTTACCTACTAAGCGCAAGCGGAACCGCTCCCCCGCCGATAAAACATTCGAGAGGATATACGGATAGGAAAGAGGTTGACCAACTGTATTCCCTACTGCAATGAGGGTCGAGCGTGTCGTGGCATCTAACGACAGAGTAGCAAGAACACTCTCACCTGCTCCCGTGTCAATACCACTTACGGTAAGCGTTCCAGCCGAGACATCGAGGACGCGAATGAGCGCGCCATCAGATTGGTCAAAATTGACGGTGTAGGTCGTGTCGTTGTTGAAGGTTCTGCCTCGCTGAATCCACACCTTATTCGGGACATCGCCTGCCCCGTAACGAGTTGAAATGACATCGTAAGTGCCTTGAGGAACCGATTTTGTTTGCCCGCTCCCTACAAAAGTGGTCTCTCCAATCCCCGTGAGCGCGTTTGAACCAGCGGGAAGCCCCTGCACCTCAACCGTTACATTCACTTCACTTCCAGAGGGTGTTGAAGGGCAAGTGGCGTTCAGATTGGGGAGTTCAGAGCGGGTAGCATGCACCACATTCACTACGGGCTTATCGCCTGGGCATACCCAAGCAAGGGTGTAGCGTTCATCAGCTGAACTGAGAGGGATGTTTCCGCTAAACCCGCCAGATGCAGTCAGGGTTTGCCATGAACCCGTTTTTCCATCTTGGAAGGCAACCCACTGAGCACCGGAGATAGTCACCCTTACAGTAGGACCTGTCGTTCCACCGCTACCCCCGCCCCCACCGCATCCACTGAGGGCGACAAGAGCAATCGACGCAATCGCAACTCCTGCATACATGCTTCGTATCTTCATTGGTCTACACCTCCTTACGCTGTACAGTATCCTTACCCTTAGACGCCTATCAGGGTGAGAAGTTCCCCGTAGCCTGTGGCTCTTAAGTGAACCACTTCAGGTAGAGTCGCACTACTGTATAGAGCATAACCCCTATGAACAGTAAGCGAAGGAACCGCGAGGGTACTCGCTGGGCAACCCGCGCCCCAATTTGCGCTCCAATCAGGATACCCAATACTGCAGGCACGACCACATCGGGCTGGAGCTTGCCCTGCACGAAATAAAGAAGCGCACTGGTGGAGGCGGTCGCACCAATCAGGAAGGTGCTGGTGCCGATTGCGCATCGCAAGGGTGCTTTCAGAATCGTATGGATGAGAGGAACCTGAATCAGCCCGCCTCCCACTCCCAACATCGCCGAGATAATCCCTCCCAACATAGAGAGCGCCACCGCAATTCCCCGCTGTCGGGGGTTCCACTCGGTTCGGCAATCGTGGGAGGTAGGGATTTGGGGTTTGGGTTGGCGGGAGGCGTGAACCATCTGCGCCATCACATAGAGTACCAGCACGATGAAAAGCCCTGCTATTGCGCGCTCAGGCACATAGCCAATTAGCAAGCCCCCTGCAATCGCACCGACCACCGTGGGGATAAGCAGGCGCACCCCCAGCCTCCAGTCCACTAAGCCTGCACGCAGATAGGTGGGCGCACCCGCACAGGAGGTTGCGGTCACTGCCACGAGGCTCGCCCCTACCGCCAACTTGATGGGCACATCCATCAAAAGGGTGAGGGCGGGCACCAAGATAATCCCGCCCCCAAGCCCCAGCATCGCGCCGAACGCGCCCGCGCCAACTGCTATCGGAAATATCCAAAGGCTCGTCATTTCACCTCACGCTTGTTGCGCGGAAGTCGCTCATAAACAGGAGGCAACGGCTCTAAGGGCTTATGTGGCTCCGTTTGATACCAGTAAGCGACGCTGGAGTAGTCGTTCTCCTGCAGGTTCGCATGCCCGTGCTCGATGCTCACCCGTATCGATTTGCTAAACAGGATGGGGTCTTCGATATGGAAGCGATAGGAGGTACACTGGTGTCGGTCGGGGAACTTGGGGTCATACTCTGGGATTGATGCCCCTGAGTAGAGGTAGGCTTTGGGATGCATGCCCCACGCTTGGCTTAGGTAGTCTTCCGAGCCAGTGCCGTGCAACGAGGGGGGCCAAGGCTCACCATCGATGAATATCATGTCGTCGCCTTCGCCCCACCAAGTGTACTCCTTGATGAGTTGCTCCTGATTGCCCACTTTGCGAATGACGGGAAGCGGGTCGATATTATCCACTGAGAGCACGCACCCCACATAGTGCCCTGCCCCTTCCGCCTCCAAGATAAGATAGTTTTCCTTGTCGCTGAGGTTGGGCGTGTCCAGCAGTTCCCAGTAGTTCCTGCGCTGTTCGAACAGATTGCCCCGCACTCCCCTCGTCGGGTACTCTTGCCGATAGTGGGCGTGGAAGCGGAGAATGTTATCGGGCAGGGGGGCATCGTACTCCTCGTAGTCCACATAGTAGTAGAAAGAGCTGACCTCTATCTCGCATTCGTTGAGTACTTCGATTCGTGCAGAGGTGGAGAAGGGCATGGCGAAGTAGCAGTTGAGCGCAACCCCACCGCCATAGTTACCCTCGTTGCTCTCGTGGGTCACGGTGGCGAGAGGGAGAGACATAAAAGAGCGCGCAATTCCATGCCCAAGCCCGAAAAAGTCGCCGAGGGGGCTAAGCACGCTGGTGTCCGTTTCGCCATCCCAGTACATTTGCAGCACCAGCTTGCGCAAATAGAGCGGGTCGCGACACCCCACCGTTATCCAGAGGTGGCGGATACAGCCTGCGCCCTCTATCTCTGTAAGGGTGGCGGTTTCGCCTGCAGGAATGGTCAAAAAGTCGCGGTTGCCTCCCGTTCTATCCCAACTGGAGACGCGCTTAGTGCGCCCGTTCCGTCGGAAAATCAGTCGTGCCAGTGGTCCACTACCTTCATAGCCGTGTAGAATGTCCATGGCGCATTTCTCTCCTTATCAAAAGGGTTAGCCTAACCCTCACCTTTTCCTGCTACTGCGCAATTAGGGTACACTAAAAACTGGTAGTCTCCCTATGAATCGTTGATAGGAACAGGAACATGGGTCAACAGCTCCTCCAAGCTCCAGATGTGGTCCGTAAGACCCGCCAC
>FWPU01001744.1_pt1 | contig 63684 bp, 58 predicted proteins | sample 2228361 | NCBI WGS metagenome assembly FWPU01 (sample SAMEA103939777, study PRJEB20133) | metagenome
CGGGTCGTCCATCTTGCCGCCGCGGGGCGGCTGCGCTGAGGGTTCGTCCCGAGCTGGTGTATCACCACTCCCACGGCGTCCTGCTGCTCGGCCAGCGCCGCCGCCACGGGCTTATGGGGAACTACTGACGGGAGCCTGGTGCTCCCCAGCGGCCGGAAGCTACGGGCGGCCGCCGTGGACGGGACCTGCTGGGGAAGACAGTACGCCGGCGCCGTGGAGGTCCTTGGGAAGCCCTCGGTGGTCATCGATTTCGAGCGCTGCCACGGCAAGGGCCACGAGTTGTCGGCCAGCCAGGCGGTGATGCGCCGGTCCGCCGAGTCTTTCGGGAAGGGCTTCGTGGACATTTTTCTGGGGGACGGGCTCTACATTACGCAGGAGATGCTGCGGCTGTGCCGGGACGAACTGGGGACGCATCTTTTGGTGAAGACCGGGGTCGATCTGGTCCGGGGACTCCGTTACGAGATTTGGGCAGCCCGAGGGTTCCATCACACGGGGTTCGAGGGGGAACTCAAGGTCGCCCGCGTCGTGACGGAGCCCTTGAAAGGCAAAAAGGGGCGGGAGACCTTCTGGATCATTACGACGGATCTCGATCTGTCTGCGCGGATGATGCTTTTGAGCTTCATCCTGGTGGTGGCCTATCACGCGGAGCTGGAGGAGGAGAAACTCTTCCAGAAGTGTCGGGTTCGGCGGCTGACGCTCAAGCAGCTGGTCGAGTACTGGCTGATGTCCACTTGACCTGGAAGCCGTTAGTCCTGGCCGGCACCGCCAGGCGGGGAATCCCTGCGACAAAAAAGATACGCGAAAATACGGGGGGGGTCCGCCCAAACAATCAACTCCCTGTAAAGCCGGGAGTTGGACTTCGATCAGGGGGGCGGATTACGGAACTGCTGCCGCGGAAATCGCGCCGTCGCGGTCAAGGGCGGAACCTGGCCATCTCGTCCGGCGGAAGCGGCCTGTATTCGTAGGGCTCCAGGATATGAGAGCCCCTGCCCTGGGTCAGGGAGCGGAGCGTCGTGGTGTACCCGAACATCTTGGAGAGCGGCACGTGGCCGCGTATGAAACGCGTTCCCCCCGCGGCGTCCATCTCCAGTATGTCCGCCCCGCGGCGCTGGAGCTCGTGAATCACCCCGCCGGAGTATTCGTCCGGCACGGTCACCTCGAATCTCATGTGCGGCTCCAGGAGGACGGCATCCGCCTGCCTGAGCGCCTTCGAGAATGCGTTCACGGCCGCGGCGCTGTAGGCCTGCTCCGCGGACTCCGGGGAGACGGAACCGCCCACGACGGCGATCTGGACGTACACCATGGGATAGCCGGCCACCGGTCCCGACCCGGCCGCCGACAAGGCGCCCTCCCGTATGGCCGGTATGAAACGCCGGAGATCCTTCTCCACATCGGGGGCCAGCTCCAGCACCACATGGGGTGCCACCGCAGCCCGGCTCGGGCGGATTTCCAGCGCGACGTGCCCGAAAAGCGTCTTCTCGCCGGCGCGGATGGCGCACCTTTCCTCGGCGCGCGAGGCCGTCTTGACCGTCTCCCGGTACGCCACCCGCGGCTCCCCTATGTTGGCCGGCGTGTTGAAATCGTTCCGGATCCTGTAGAGCAGCACCTCGGCGTGAAGCTCGCCCATGCAGTGCAATATCGTCTGGCCCGTCTCAGAGTCCTGCCCCACCTTGAATGTCGGATCGTCCTTCGCCAGCCGCGCCAGGACATCGTCCAGCTTGGCCTTGTCGGCGCTGGACTTGGGCTCGATGGCCACGCTCAGGACCGGCTCGGGAAACTTCATGGCCTCCAGGAGGATCGGATGCTTTTTGTCGCAGATCGTGTCGCCGGTCAGCGTGTTCTTCAGCCCGACCAGCGCGACGATCTCCCCCGGCCCCGCCGCGATCAGGGACTCCCGCGCGTGCGAGAACATGCGGAACATCCTCTGGGTGCGCTCCATCCGCCCGACGCGCGGGTTGTAAAAGGCATCCCCCGCGCGCAGTTCCCCCGTGTATACCCGCACGTACGTCAGCTCGCCGTGGCGGTCCGTCTCGGTCTTGAAGGCCAGCCCGCACAGGGAGCGGTCCTTGCGAAGGTCGCGCCTGACCGGCTTGTCCGTCTCCGGATCGCGCCCCTCGATCGTCGGCACGTCCAGCGGGGACGGCAGGAAGTCTACGATGCCGTCTATCACGGGCTGAACGCCCTTGTTGTGAAGCGACGACCCGGCGTAGGCCGGCTGGATCTTCCCGGCTATCGCGCCCCTGCGGATCGCCGCGCGGAGGACGTCCGGAGGCACCAATTTCCCCTCCAGGGCGCGCGCCAGGACCTCGTCGGAGAACTCGCTGGCGGCCTCCACGAGCGCCTCCCTGTAGATCTGCGCCTCCTCCGCGATCTCCGGCGGAGGATCCGACGCCGCGACCGTCTCGCCCTTCTCACCCTCGAAGAGGAGCAGCTTCATGGAGATGAGATCGAGGACGCCGCGGAAATCCGCCTCGGCGCCGCAGGGCACGGCGACCGCCACCGGGCGCGCCCCGAGCTTCCGGCGCATGGACTCCAGGCACCTGTCGAAGTCCGCGCCCGGCCTGTCCATCTTGTTCACATAGGACAGCCGCGGGACGCCGTACCGGTCGGCCTGCCGCCACACGGTCTCCGACTGTGCCTCCACGCCGTTGACCGCGTCGAATACGACGACCGCGCCGTCGAGAACCCTCAGGGCCCTCTCAACCTCGGCCGTGAAGTCGACGTGGCCGGGCGTGTCGATGAGGTTGAGCATGTGACCGCGCCACTCGCAGGTGACCGCCGCGCTGAAGATGGATATCCCGCGCCGCTGCTCCAGCACGTACCAGTCGGTGGTGGTCGTTCCCTCGTCGACGGTGCCGACCTTGTGGATGCGGCGCGCGTAGAAGAGCATCCGCTCAGTGGTGGTGGTCTTCCCGGCGTCGATGTGGGCGATGATGCCGAAATTCCTTATCCGCTCCAGGGTCACCCCATGGCGGGGGATTTTAGCCGCGCGGGCCCTCCGCCGCCACGGATTATTGCAGCGTCTTCGACGGTTCGCTTGCGGGCATGACGAGTCCCCCGAGGCCCAGGCATCCGCCGCACGGTACGGCCACGCCGGGGATCGGCCGGCCCGCGCCGCCGCAGGGGTCGGTCCCGAATATCGACGACGGCGCGAACGCCGGGCCCTTTTCGCCCTTGCCGCAGGCCGGACACCGCTTGCAGGTGGCGTCCGAATCGGCCGCGGCACCGGCCGCGAGCAGCCGGCCCTGCCCCTCGCAGGCGCGGCACTTCACGAGGCTGACCCGCTTGCCCTGCACCTCGGGCAGGGGACCCTCCCGCCGCGGCAACCCTTGGCAGGCGACCTTCTGCCCCTTGCACTGAATGCAGTAGATCGCCTTCTTGAAGCTCAGCGCAAGCGCCCTCAGGTGCTCGGCCGCGCCCCTGGGGCCGCCGGCCGGGGGGATCTGGGCGATCTCGAGGAACGCGTCATCGTACCCGGCGGCCCTCTCGAGCGGCGCGTGGATGTCCGCAAGAAGCGCCTCGTGGCGCGCGCCGGAGGCCGTCAATAGGCCAGATGGGCGAAGGCCTTGTTGGCCTCCGCCATCTTGTGCACGTCCTCGCGCTTCTTTATGGCCTCGCCCTCGCCGCGGTACGCGTTGTACAGTTCATCCGCGAGCTTCGCGTGCATCGGCCGGCCTTTCTTCGCGCGGGCGGCACCTATTATCCAGCGGTACGCCAGGGATATCTGCCGTTTGGGCGAGACTGCGACCGGGACCTGGTAGGTGGCGCCGCCCACCCGTCGGGAGCGCACCTCAACGATCGGCTTGACATTGTTGATGGCGATGTTGAAGACGTCCACGGGATCCTTGTCCTTGACGCGTTTATGGACCTCCCCGAGCGCCGTGTAGAAGATATTCTGGGCCAGGGACTTCTTCCCGCCCACCATGAGGCAGTTTATGAACTTCCCCATCATCTTGTTCTTGTAGCGCGGATCGGGTTTCAGGAGGTGTTCGAATGACTTGAACTTCGCCGCCATCTCCGTTCCCTCTACTTGTTGGGCCGCTTGACGCCGTACTTGGAGCGGCTCTTTTTCCGCTCCTCGACGCCGGCGCAGTCGAGCGTGCCCCTGATTATGTGGTAGCGGACCCCCGGCAGGTCGCGGACGCGCCCGCCGCGGACCAGGACTATCGAGTGTTCCTGGAGGTTGTGGCCCTCGCCCGGGATATATGCGGTGGTTTCCCGGCCGCTGGATAGCCTTACCCTCGCTATCTTGCGCAGCGCGGAGTTCGGCTTCTTGGGCGTCATGGTCTTGACGATCAGGCACACGCCGCGCTTCTGCGGGTTCGAATCCAGCACCGGGGACTTCGACTTGTAGACGGGTTTCCGCCGCCCCCGCCTCACCAACTGGCTGATCGTCGGCATAGGTCGCCCATTATAGAAAACGGTCCTTCAAAGTCACGCCAAATCACGCCGTGACGGGCTCCAGCGATTCGGGAGAGGCCGTCGCGGCCGGCGGTTCCTCCCTGTGGAGCTTCATGTTGAGGTACTTCTTGAAGCCGGTTCCCGCCGGGACCATGTGGCCCACAATCACGTTCTCCTTTAGCCCCACCAGCTCGTCCCGCCTGCCCGCCAGGGCCGCGTCGGTAAGGACCTTCGTGGTTTCCTGGAACGAAGCGGCGGCGATGAAGCTTTCCGACTGGATGGCCGCCTTGGTGACGCCCAGGAGCAGCGGCTTGAAGCTGGCGGGTTTCTTCCCCGCCTTCTTGACCTTAGCGTTCTCCTCCTTGAGCCGAAACTTGTCCACGACGGCGTTCGGGAGGAAAAACGTGTCGCCCGGGTTCACAATGCGCACCTTCCGCATCATGCATGCGACGATCAACTCCACGTGTTTGTCGTTGATCGTCACGTTCTGCGCCCGGTAGACCGACTGCACCTCCCTCAGAACGTACTGCTGCGCCTCCTCCTCTCCCCGGATCCGGAGGATGTCTTGTGGCACCAGCGGGCCCTCGGTGAGGGGGTCGCCGGCGCGGACCCGGTCCCCCGTGTGGACGCGGATGTGACGTCCCAAGGGCACCACGTGGGCCTTTTCCATCCCGGTTTCCTCGTTGCGCACCAGGATGGTGCGGCGGCCGCGCTTTTTCTCCCCCAGCTCGACGACGCCGCTTATCTCGCTGATGACGGCCGGCTCCTTCGGCTTGCGGGCCTCGAAGAGTTCCGTCACCCGCGGGAGCCCTCCGGTAATGTCCTGTGTGCCGCCAATCTCGCGCGGGTTCTTGGCCAGAACAGCCCCCGCCTTGACTCTCTGCCCCTCCTCCACCTCGATGTGCGCCTTCTCCGGCAGGGGATGGACCTCCAGGACGCCGCCCTTGTCGTCGGTCACCACCAGCTGCGGGTGCAGCTCGCCCTTGTGCTCCATCACGACGCGCCTGAGGACGCCCGACCTCGAGTCGCGCTCCTCCTGCATCGTCTCGCCCTTCTCGATGTCCTCGTAGCGCACCACGCCGTCCTTACCGGCGATTATGGGCACGTTATGGGGATCCCACTGCGCCAGGAGGTCGCGCGGCTTGACCCTGGCCCCCTCCTGCACCGTGAGGTTGGATCCTATCGGCAGCGGGTGCTTCTCTATCTCGCGTTCCTTCTCGTCCATGACGACCAGTTCGCCGTTGCGGTTGATGACGACGTACTGGTCCTCCCTGCCCTTGACGTACCGGACGTTGTTGAACTTCACGATCCCCTTGCTCTTGGAGAGGATCCTGGACTCCTCCGCGGTCTTTATCGCCACGCCGCCGATGTGGAACGTCCTCATGGTCAGCTGGGTTCCGGGCTCGCCGATGGACTGCGCCGCGATGATCCCGACGGCCACGCCCTCCTCCACGAGCTTGCCCTGCGACAGATCCATCCCGTAGCAGCGGGCACAGATCCCCACCGGGGCCTCGCAGGTAAGCGGCGATCTCACCCTGATCTTCGGGAACCCCAGATCCTCGATCCTGCGGGCGATCTCCTCGGTGATCAGCTCGTTCTCGCGGACGATCGGCTCGTCGGTCACGATGTCGGTGATGTTGTCGCGCGAAACCCTCCCGTAGATGGCCTGGGCGAGGGGCACCTCGACCTTCTCTCCCTTGTAGACGGCACCCTTGGTGATGCCGTTGAGGGTGCCGCAGTCCTGCATGGTGACCACCAGCCCCTGGGCGACGTCGACCAGCTTCCGGGTCAGGTAGCCGGCGTCCGCGGTCTTCAGCGCGGTGTCCGCCAGCCCCTTGCGGGCGCCGTGAGTCGAGGAGAAATATTCCAGGACCGAGAGACCCTCCCTGAAGTTCGACAGGATGGGCGTCTCGATGATCTTGCCCGACGGCTTGGCCATCAATCCCCGCATTCCGGCGAGCTGTCTCACCTGATCCTGGCTGCCCCGCGCGCCGGAATCCACCATCAGCCTGATGGGATTGAGACAGGGCTTGCCGCCGCGCTGGTCAACGCGCAGCTCCTTGAGCATGGCCTCCGTGACCCGCTCGCGGCAGTGGGTCCACTCATCGATGATCTGGTTGTACCTTTCGCTGGGGGCGAGCATGCCGCGCTGGTAGTTCCTCTCGATCTTGTCGACGGAGGCCTGGGCATCGCGGATGATCTTGGCCTTCTCGGCCGGTATCGTCATGTCGTCCTTCGAGAACGAGATGCCGGCCCGGGTGGCGTACTTGAACCCGATCGCTTTGAGGTCGTCCAGGAGCCGCAGCGTGGCCTCCTTGCCGCAGGTCCTGCGGCAGTTGTTTATGACCTCCTGGATGCCCTTCTTGTCCAGCTCGTAGTTGTAGAACGGCATCGCCTGGGGGAGGATCTCGTTGAAGAGTATCCGTCCCGCGGTGGTCTTCACGCGCCCGTCGGCGAGCTTCTCGCCGGGATGGCCTCGGCCGTGCATGAAGACCTTGACGCCGGGGTATCTCACCGTCACCAGGGCGTGGATGTGAATCCCGCCGGTGTCGCAGGCCAGCACAACCTCCTGCGGGGATGAGAAGGCCTTCCCCTCCCCCGGCATGCCGGCGCGGCCCAGCGTGACGTAGTATATCCCCAGCACCATGTCCTGGGTGGGGGATATTATCGGGTTCCCGTGCGCGGGCGAGAAGACGTTCTGGGTGGACATCATCAGCGTGTGCGCCTCCACCTGCGCCTCGTACGACAGCGGCAGGTGAACCGCCATCTGGTCGCCGTCGAAGTCCGCGTTGAAGCCCGTGCAGACCAGGGGATGCAGCTCGATGGCGTTGCCCTCAACCAGCACCGGTTGGAACGCCTGTATGCCCATCCGGTGGAGCGTGGGGGCCCGGTTCAGGAGCACCGGGTGGTCCTTTATGACCTCCTCCAGGATGTCCCAGACGCCCTCGTCCCGGCGCTCCAGCATCTTCTTGGCGCTCTTAATGGTGTCGGCCTTGCCCAGCTCCTTGAGCCGCCGGATGATGAAGGGCTGGTAGAGCTCCAGCGCGATCTTCTTGGGCAGGCCGCACTGATGCAGCTTGAGCTCAGGCCCCACCACTATCACCGAGCGGGCCGAGTAGTCCACCCGCTTCCCCAGCAGGTTCTCGCGGAACCGGCCCTGCTTGCCCTTGATAATGTCGGAGAGGGACTTGAGCGGCCTGTTGTTGGAGCCCAGCACCGGCCTGCGGCACCTGGTATTGTCGAAGAGCGCGTCGAGGGACTGCTGGAGCATGCGCTTCTCGTTGCGGATTATGACCTCCGGCGCGTTGAGCTCCAGCAGCTTCTTGAGGCGGTTGTTCCTGTTGATGAGGCGCCTGTATAGGTCGTTGAGGTCGCTCGTGGCGAAGTTGCCGCTGTCGAGCAGCACCAGAGGTCTCAGGTCGGGCGGTATAACCGGGATGACCGTCATGATCATCCATTCCGGCTTGTTGCCGCTCTCTATGAGCATCTCGACGGTGCGGAGCCGCTTGACGATGTCCTTAACCTTCTGAGCCGATGTCGTCTTGCCGAGCTCCTCCCGCAGGGATTCCGACAGCTCCTTCAAATTCACCTTCTGGAGGAGCGTCCGCACGGCGGCCGCGCCCATGTCGGCCTCGAACTCGTCGCGGTAACGCTCCCGCGCCTCGCGGTACTGCTCCTCGGTGAGGAGCTGCTTCTCCTTGTAAGGGCATTTCTTGGACCGGACCTCGGTGACGATGTAGTCCTGGTAGTAGATCACGCGCTCCAGCTGGCTGGTCTTCAGGGCCAGGAGGCTGCCGATCCGGGAGGGTATCGTCTTGAAGAACCAGATGTGGGCGCAGGGGGCCGCGAGGTTTATGTGCCCCATCCGCTTGCGGCGCACGCGCGCCTGGGTGATCTCGACGCCGCAGCGGTCGCAGACGATCCCCTTGTACTTTATGCCCTTGTACTTGCCGCAGAAGCACTCCCAGTCCTTCTCCGGCCCGAAGATGCGCTCGCAGAAGAGCCCGTCCTTCTCGGGGCGGTAGGTCCTGTAGTTTATGGTCTCGGGTTTCTTGACCTCGCCGTAGGACCAGCTGCGGATCTCCTCCGGAGAGGCGAGCTTAATGCTCACCGCGCCGTACTCGTTGATGCGGTCGTACATCAGTTCCATCTGCCGGCCCTCGAAGGGATCAAATTTCCTTCTGTTTCTCGAGCTTGAGACTCAAGCCCAGTCCCTTGATCTCGTTGGTGAGCACCTCGAACGACACCGGCGTGCCCGGCTCCAGGACGTTCTCGCCCCTGACCATGGACTCGTAGATCTTGGTCCTGCCGTCCACGTCGTCCGATTTCACCGTCAGGAGCTCCTGCAGCACGTTGGCCGCCCCGTAGGCCTCCAGCGCCCACACCTCCATCTCGCCGAAGCGCTGGCCGCCGGCCCGCGCCTTGCCGCCCAACGGCTGCTGGGTTATCAGCGAGTACGGCCCCGTTGCGCGGGCGTGGATCTTGTCGTCCACGAGATGGTGGAGCTTCATGAGGTACATAACGCCCACGGTCACCTTCTCGTCGAAGGGCTCCCCGGTGCGGCCGTCGTAGAGGGGGACCTTGCCGCCCGGGGGCAGTCCCGCGGCCTTCAGCAGCCCTTCTATGGCCTCCTCCCTCGGCCCGTCGAACGGAGGGCATACGGCGCGCCACCGCTGGCACTCGCCATCCCCATCCCCCGATCCCGAAGCCATCCTCATGAAGAGCGCCTCGTCATTCACCAGCTTCCTGACCTCTTCCGCATACCGTGGATCCTCGCCGGCGCGCTTCACGGCCCACCCCAGGTGCGTCTCGAGGATCTGGCCCACGTTCATGCGGCTGGGGACTCCCAGCGGGTTGAGGACGACGTCCACGGGGGTGCCGTCCTCCAGAAATGGCATGTCCTCCTCGGGCAGGATCCGGGCGATGACGCCCTTGTTGCCGTGCCTGCCGGCCACCTTGTCGCCCACCGAAAGCGTCCGTTTCGTGGCCACGTACACCTTGACCATCTCCAGCACGCCGGTGGGAAGCTCCTCCCCGCGTGTGAGCTGGTTGATCCTCTTCTCCTTCTCGTTCTCAAGCGCCTCCACCTGGTTGAAGAGATTCCTCAGGATAACCTCAGTCTCCTCGAACTGGCGGCGGCCCTTGATCTCCATCTGGCCGATCGACAGCTTCTCCTTCAGCGCCTTGAGGTCCTTCACCGATCCCCTGGGCCCGTAATCCAAGCCCCTGACCGGCGCGCGCCCCAGCACGTCCTTCAGGTCGTCCAGCGCCCGCTCGATCATCTCGTTGGCCTTCTTGACCGTCTCCCGCTCGATCTGCCGCGACTCCTCGGCCACCTTCTTCTTCTCGGCCGGCGTGAGGTTGGTCTTGCGGCAGAACTTCCGGGTGGCGATCACGATCCCCTCCACCCCGCTGGGGACCTCGAGCGACTCGTTCTTGACGTCCTCGCCGGCGCGGCCGAAGATGGCGTGCAGCAGCTTCTCCTCCGGGGTGAGCTCGCTCTTCGACTTGGGCGCCACCTTCCCCACGAGGATGTCCCCCTGCTTCACCCGGGTCCCGACGAGGATGACCCCGTTCTCGTCGAGGTTCTTCAGCATCTTCTCGGAGACGTTCGGTATGTCCCTGGTGAACTCCTCCTTGCCGAGCTTGGTCTCGCGGATCTCGACCTCGAACTCCTCGATGTGGATGGAGGTGTACACGTCCTCCTTGACCAGTCGCTCGGAGACGATGACGGCGTCCTCGAAGTTGAAGCCGTGCCACGGCATGAAGGCCACCAGGACGTTCCGGCCCAGCGAGAGCTCCCCGCGGTGGGTCGAAGGCCCGTCCGCGATGACCTGCCCCTTCTTGACCCTTTCTCCCTCGCGCACGCAGGGCCGCTGGTTGAGGCACGTCCGCTCGTTGAGGCCGTAGAACTTGCGCAATCTGTAGACGTCCTCCATCCCCCCGGAGGTGCGCACCACTATCTCGGTCGCGGTGGCCTTCCTGACGACCCCGTCCTCGCGCGCCTTCACCACCATGTCCGAGTTCTCGGCCACCCACTTCTCCATCCCGGTGGCCACGATGGGCGGCTCGGTCCGCACCAGCGGCACCGCCTGCCTCTGCATATTGGACCCCATCAGCGCGCGGTTTGCGTCGTCGTGCTCCAGGAAGGGTATCAGCGCCGCCGAAACCCCCACTATCTGGGCGGGGGAGACGTCCATGTACTGGATCTCCGAGCGGTCGACGAACTGGAACTCCCCGTTGCGCCGCCCCATCACCCGCTCCGACGATATGCGCCCGTCCTTGTCGACCTCGACGTCGGCGGGGGCCATTACCTTGTCAATCTCCTCGTCGGCGCGGAGCTGCACGATCTGGTCGGTGACCTTCCCGTTGCGCACCACGCGGTACGGCGCCGTCAGGAAACCGTAGTCGTCCACGCCCGCGTATATGGCCAGCGACGAGATCAGCCCTATGTTGGTCCCCTCGGGCGTCTCTATCGGGCACACGCGCCCGTAGTGCGAGATGTGGACGTCGCGCACCTCGAAGCCGGCGCGCTTGCGGTTGAGCCCCCCGGGTCCCAGGGCCGACAGCCTCCGCTCGTGCGTGAGCTGCGAGAGGGGGTTGGTCTGGTCTATAACCTGGGACAGCTCGCTGCGCCCGAAGAAATACTCTATCGCGCTGGAGACGGTCTTCGAGTTGATCAGGTTCTTCGGGGTGAGGTTCTCCTGCATGGTCATGTTAAGGCGCTCGAGAATCGAGCGCTTGAGCCTGATGAACCCCTTGCGGATCTCCTCCCCGGCCAGCTCGTCGATGGTCCTGACGCGCCTGTTGCCCAGGTGATCGATGTCGTCGGCCTGCCCCTCGTTGCGGCGCATCTTCATGATGTACTTGATGGAGTTGACCACGTCGTCCTTCTGGACGGTCATCTCCGACTCGGGGACGTTCATGCCGAACTTGCGGTTGAGCCGGAAGCGCCCCACCCGCCCCAGGCGGTAGCGCTGCGGGTCGAAGAACCTCTCGTAAAAGAGCTGCTTGGCCTTGTCGGGAGTCTGCGGGGTGCCGGGGCGCAGCCGCCCGTATATCTTCAGCAACGCCTCCTCGTGGGAGTGGGTATCGTCCTCCTCTATCGTGTTGAGGATCAGAGGGTCATCGAGCCTGGATATGACCTCGACGGTCCTTACCCCGGCCTCCTCCATCGCCTTGAGCATCCCCTTGGCGATCCGCTGGCCTCCAGCGACGATCTTCTCGCCCTTCTGGGGATCGACGACGTCGGCTACCACGACCCTCCCCACCAGGTCCTCCTCGGACGCGCCGGAGAGCTTGACCTCCCGGGTTTCGTAGAAGACCCGCATTATGTCCTGGTTGGTGGAGAACTCGGGCGAGCACGCCCTCAGGAACGTGGTCGCGGGGATCTTCCCGCCCTGATCGATGCGTATGGCCACGCTGTCGCGCTTGGTGACGGATATCTCGATCCAGCTGCCGCGCTCAGGGACGATCCAGCAGGAGTGAAGCTTGCGGTCGCCCACCCTCTCCTCCATGAAGTCTATGCCCGGGGAGCGGTGAAGCTGGTTGACGATAACGCGCTCGGCGCCATTGATTATGAAGGCGCCGCCGCCGATCATGAGCGGTATCTCGCCCAGGTAGACGTCCTCCTCGACGGGGCCACCAGGCCGCACCAGGCGGAGGCGGACCTTCAGCGGCGCCCCGTAGGAAAGCCTCAGCATGCGGCATTCGTCAGGCTGATACCTGGGCTGTCCGATCTCGTAGTGGACGTACTCAAGGAAGACCGTGCCGTCGTAGTTCTTGATCGGGAAGGTTTCGCGCAGTATCGACTCCAACCCGATGTCCTGTCGCTTGTCCGGCGGCACCTCTCTCTGGAGAAATCGGTCGTACGCCCTGATGTGCAGCTCGGTCAACGGGGGGACGGAACCCTTCTCGTCCCTGAAGCGGCCGAAGCAGATCGTCTCAACCATTAACTCCTCCGAAGAAAGAGACCTCGAAGGACCCGGGGCCTCCCGCTACTTTACCTCCACATCCGCGCCGGCGTCCTTGAGCTCCTTGGCGAGCTTGTCGGCCTCCTCCTTCGAAACGCCCGTCTTGACCGGCTGGCCGCCCTTGTCCACCAGCTCCTTGGCCTCCTTGAGGCCGAGGTTCGTGGCGGCCCGGACGACCTTGATCACGTTGATCTTCTGGAGACCGGCGCTCTTGAGGATCACGTCGAAGGTCGTCTTTTCCTCCTTGGCCTCGGCCGGAGCCGCCCCCGCCGCCGGGACCACGGCCACGGCCGCGCCGGAGGCCGCCTTGACGCCGAATTTCTCCTCGAGCGCCTTCACGGCGCCGGAGAGCCACAGCACGTTCTGCCTGCCCACGAATTCGACGAGGAACTGCGTGCGCTCCTCGTCCGTGAGCTTGCCCGCCTCCTCCACCAGCCCCGCCACGTTGCCCATGATGCCCTCCGCAATAAGTCAGATGCAGGATGCCACGCTAACTCTTCTCGGAAACCGCCTTCAGGGTCGCCACGAAGACCCTGGGTATCTCGTAAAGCGCCGACGCGAACTTGGCGGCGACGCCGTTGAGCGTCCCGAAGAAAGACGCCAGGATTTGCTCCCGCCCCGGCAGCTTGGCGAGCGCCGCGACCGAGGCGGCGTCCGCCTCTCTTCCCTCGACGATCGCAAACTTCACCTCGGCCCGGCGGTGCTTCTCCCGGTAGGCCGCGAGCTTCTTGGCGATCACCAGCGGATCAGGGCCGTAAACGACCGCGTTCATGCCGCGCGCCAGATGCTTCTCGAACGCCGATATCCCCAACTTCCGGAAGGTGTGCACCGCCACGGAGTTCTTCACCATCCTCATCCGGACGCCGCCCTCGCGCAACTGCGCGCGCAGCTCCACCGCCTGATTCGCGGTGAGCCCCCCGGCGTCCACCAGGACGAGGTTCTTCTGGCCCGCGAATTTCGCGGCCAGCTCGTCAACCATCTTCCTCCGCATGGCCTTGGACATCGCATTCTCCTAGCCCTGGATCGCCAGCGGGATACCCGGCCCCATGGCCGCGGAAAGGGACACCCCCTCTATGAAGGTCCCCTTCACCGTCGGGGGCCTCATAGAGCGGATGTGCTCCAGGAAGGCCTCCACGTTGGCCCGCAGGTCCTCCTCGCTGAACGAAAGCTTCCCCACGGCGGCCTGGACGTTGCCGGCGGCGTCGTTGCGGAACTCGATCTTGCCCGCCTTGAACTCCCTCACCGCCGTCCGCACGTCCTCCGTGACCGTGCCGTTCTTGGGCGAAGGCATCAACCCCTTCGGCCCCAGTATCTTCCCGAGGCGGGAAATCACCTTCATCGTCCGCGGCAGCGCGATCGCTACGTCGAAGTCCAGCCAGCCCCCCTCTATCTTCTTGGCCAGGTCGTCCATGCCGACCTCGTCCGCGCCCATCTCCCTGGCGATCCGCGCCTCCTCCCCGTCGGCGATGACGATGACCCGGCGCGTCTTGCCTATCCCCTTGGGCAGCGATACCGATCCGCGCACGGACTGATCGCTCTTCTTGGGATCGATGGAGAGCTTGACGGCCACCTCCACCGACTGGTCGAACTTCGTCGACGCCATGGACTTCAGGAGCGCCACGGCATCGGCCAAGCCGTACCGCTTGCCCGCCTCGACCTTAGCGGCCTCCTTCCGGTACCTCCTGCTGCGCCTGCGCATATGACGCGCCTACCCTTCGACCTTTATGCCCATGTTGCGCGCCGTCCCCTCTATCACGCGCACCGCCGCCTCCAGGCTGGAGGCGTTCAGGTCGCGCATCTTGATTCTGGCGATTTCCTCAAGGTTCTTCCTGGTGACCGTCCCCACCTTCTCCCTGTTGGGTACCCCGCTCCCCTTCACGACATTGGCGTACTTCTTCAGGAGAACGCTCGCCGGCGGCGTCTTGTAGGCGATGTCGAACGTCCTGTCCTTGTAGATCGTCACCACGCAGGGGATGATCAACCCGTTGTCCTTCTTCGTTGCGTCGTTGAAACGCTTAATGAAATCGCCGATGTTTATCCCGTGCTGCCCCAGCGCGGGCCCCACCGGGGGCGCGGGCGTGGCCTGCCCGCCGGGGCACTGGAGCCTCACCTTCACCATCACCTCTTTCTTCGGAGGCATCGCCGTCCTCTAGCTCTTCTCCAGCTGCCAGTACTCGAGATCCACCGGGGTGGCCCGGCCGAACACTGTGATTGACACCTTCACCCTGCCGTTCTTGGCGTCGACCTCCTCCACCACGCCGTCGAAATTCTCGAACGGCCCGTCCCTGACCCGGACGCTGTCCCCCTTCTGGAAGTCGATCTTTATCTTCGGGCGGTCCTCCTCGGCCTCGCTCTGGTCCGAAAGCATCTTGTTGACCTCGTGCTCCGCCATCGGTATCGGCTCCTTCAACCCGAGGAAGTCCCCGATGCCCGGAGTCTCGCGGACCAGGAACCACGTGTCCTTGTCCTGCAGCATCTCTATCATGATGTAGCCCGGGTACAGCTTCCGCTCCCGCACGGTCCGCCGCCCGCTGCGGATCTCGGTGACCTTCTCGGTCGGGACCACCACGCTGAAGATCTTCGACTCCAGCCCGGCAGCGCGGACACGCCTGATCAGGCCGTCGCGGACCTGCTCCTCCCGCCCGCTCTGGACCCGCACGACGTACCATTTCCTGTTGGGGTCGCGCGGCATCTCCTCGGCCGGGACCTCCGCCGGCTTCTTCTCTTCTTCCTCCGGCGCCATCAGAATCCCACCCCCCACCACTTCATGAGCTCGCTGAGCCCCTTGTCCACGAAGAACAAAAACAACGATATCACCACCACCACCACCACCACGACCGTGGCCGACCCGGCCGATTCCTTGAACCTGGGCCACGATACCTTCTTGAGCTCCCCTTCGGTATCGATCAGGAAGTCCGCCCACTTCTGGCGGTTCAGCAACAGGTACGCGACCGTCATCACCAGGAGGAAGATGGAGGCCGACGGGAACAGGATCGGCTTCAGCGCGAACGACTTACCGAACAATTCCAACCTCCACAAGTCGTCCCACCACGCGCTCGTCGTGGACGGAACCTGGTAGTAAAAGGCCCAGCACCCGTAAAACGTCAGCGCCGCCAGGCAGCCGAAGGCGCAGGACCTCACCAGCGTGGCCTGGTGGGGCTTGTACCATCCCAATCGATCGCCGAACCTCTTCAGGAAAAGCGCCAGGGCCACCGCCCCGACGACGACGCCCGCCCCGATGCCGACCGGGCTCAGCGCGAGAGTACCCAGCCTCACGGTGCGGTCGCCCAGCGCGCCCCACCGGGAGAGCAGGAACGTCAGCGAGAACGCCAGGCAGAACGCCTCAAGCGCCAGCCCCGCGCGCAGGAGATCCAGGAAGATGGACCTCCCGGGTCGCGGCGCCCCGGCCGCCTGCTGCTGACCCTGCTTCTCCTCGGCCACTTCCCGCATCCCTCAGACCTCTACCCGCAACCGGCCAACTCACGTGGCAGGGCGGGGGGGACTCGAACCCCCAACCCCCGGTTTTGGAGACCGGTAGTCTACCAGTTGACCTACCGCCCTCTGTCCCGGCCGGACGCGACGCTTACTTCTTCTTCTCCTTGTGGGCAACCCGCCGGCGGCACTGCGGGCAGAACTTCACCAGCTCCAGCTTGGCCTGCACCTTCGCGTTCTTCGTCGTGCGGTAATACCGCGTCCCGCACTCGCCGCATTCGAGAAAGACCCATTCCCTTGGCATCGATCACCCGCCGATCCGGACCGGCGCCCGGCCTGCTACTTGTAGATCTTCGTCACCACTCCAGACCCCACCGTCCTGCCGCCCTCCCGGATGGCAAAGCGGAGGTTCTCATCCATCGCGATCGGCGTGATCAGCTTCACGTCGATGGTCGTGTCGTCACCGGGCATCACCATCTCCACGCCCTGCTTGAGCTCCACCGTGCCGGTCACGTCCGTGGTCCTGAAATAGAACTGCGGACGGTAACCCTTGAAGAAGGGCGTGTGGCGGCCGCCCTCCTCCTTCGAAAGCGCGTATATATGCCCCTCGAAATCCGTGTGGGGGGTGATCGAGCCGGGCTTTGCGATGACCATGCCGCGCTCCAGCTCATCCTTCTCCACCCCGCGCAGGAGGACCCCGACGTTGTCGCCGGCCTGCCCCTGATCGAGCTCCTTGTTGAACATCTCGACCCCGGTGACCACGCTCTTGCGCGTCTCCCGGAGCCCCACTATCTCGACCTCGTCGCCGACCTTCACCACACCGCGCTCGATGCGGCCCGTGCCCACCGTGCCGCGCCCCTTGATCGAGAAGACGTCCTCGACCTGCATGAGGAAAGGTTTGTCCACCTCGCGCACCGGCAGGGGAATGGATTCGTCCATCGCCTCCACCAGCTTGAAGATGGGCCCGCAGTTGGGGCACTCCGACTTGGCGCATCCGCACTCCTGCGCCTTCTTGGCCGACCCGCGGATGACGGGGATCTTGTCCCCGGGAAACTCGTGCTTCTTGAGGAGGTCGCGTATCTCCTCCTCCACCAAGTCCAGTAGATCCTTGTCGTCCACCAGGTCGACCTTGTTCAGGAAGACCACCATGGCGGGCACCTGTACCTGCCGGGCCAACAGCACATGTTCCTTCGTCTGCGGCATCGGCCCGTCCGCGGCGCTGACGACCAGGATCGACCCGTCCATCTGGGCGGCCCCGGTGATCATGTTCTTGATATAGTCCACGTGACCGGGGCAGTCGATGTGGGCGTAGTGTCGCTTCTCCGACTGATATTCCACGTGCGAAATCGCGATCGTCAGGATCTTCGTGGGATCGCGCCTCCCGTCCTTCTCGCTGGCCTTGGCGACCTCGTCGTAGGACTTGGCCTTCGCCAGCCCCTTCTTGGACAGGATGGATGTTATCACGGCCGTCAGGGTCGTCTTGCCGTGGTCGATGTGACCGATGGTCCCGACGTTGACGTGAGGCTTGTCCCGCTTGAACTTTTCCTTTGCCATCGTCTTGTCTCCCTCCTGATCTTCCCTATAATCAGGCCCCGATTACGCTCACACTCGTGGAGCTGGGGACGGGACTTGAACCCGCGACCTCGTCCTTACCAAGGACGTGCTCTACCCGCTGAGCTACCCCAGCGACCCGAAAAACCGGGCCGCCAACGATCCGACGATAAGCCGGCCCCGAACCACGTCGCCCGCATGCGGTATAAGCTTGAATACGCGCCTACCGTCCATCTTATTTAAGAGCATAATATTTAAGCAACAATCATGCCAATGTCAAGCATTTCGAATAAAAAATCCCGCGGTCGATAGTGGAGCGGGGGACGGGATTCGAACCCGCGACGACCAGCTTGGAAGGCTGGTGTTCTACCCCTGAACTACCCCCGCCTGATTTCCACGCCGAAACCGCGTCCAAAACGATGGTGGGCTGGGAGGGATTCGAACCCCCGAAGGCATAAAGCCAACAGATTTACAGTCTGCCCCCTTTGGCCGCTTGGGTACCAGCCCATCGAATGGCCCCCACGCCGGCCGCCCCCTTCCGCGACTACCGTCCCCGCCTGGAGACCGCCGGGTTGAGGTGGAGCTGGCGGTCGGACTTGCACCGACAACCGCCGGTTTACAAAACCGGAGCTCTGCTAGTTGAGCTACGCCAGCGACACGAGTGATTCTAGGCGCCGGTCCGCCCACGGTCAAGCGAATTGCGCCTCAACGGCCTCCGGAAAAGCGGAGAAACCGCCTTGACCGAAGCGTCCAATAGTGTAGGATTAATGTATGCCATACCAAACCGCAGATTACAACGTGGGCGGGAAGCTCTTCCTGGCGGTCCTGGCGGCACTTCTGCTCGGTTACCTGTGGGCCTGCTTCGAGAACAACCGCAACCCGCTCGAGGTGGCCAAACTCTTCTCCTCTTCCGAGCCGCCACCACCCCCGTCGCCGGCGAAACCCAAGCCCTCCCCTCCACCCCCTACGCCCGTCAAGCCGGCGGCGGCGCCCCCCGCGGCCGATCCGGTCCCCAAACCTGACCCGGCCCCGCGCGTGACGGCTCCCGAGCGCGGCGCCCTCAAGACCATGTCGCCGGCCGAGGCCGCCGCGATCTTCAGCTCGATCGACGAGAACCTGCGCCGCGGCAGGATCCTGGAAGCCCGCGAGAAAATCAACTCGACCAACAAGCTGCTGCTGCCCGAGAGCGAGATCGGCAGGTTCCGCGACTACGAGGAACGCGTCGGCAAGTACTACCAGCTCGCCCAGGAAACCAGCAAGGGCATCATCGACATGCCACAGCTCTACCAGCTGATCACCCGCGGCGCGCTGGGCAAACTCGTCGTCAAGATCCTCAGCGACAAGGACGGCACGATCTCCTACGAGACGATCACCGGGATACGCTCAACCGGGAAAAGATCCGACTTCGAATCGATACGCAAGCTCGAGCCTCCGTACGCCCGTGCGGAAATCCGCGAGGAGCTCAAGAAGCAGGCCGGCTACAAGGGGATCGACGCCATCCTCGAACCCGGCCAGCCCTCCGTCTACAGGGAGCGCCCCGGCAAGAAGGCCACCGGCCTCCAGTTCTTCGACTTGGCCGACTTCTGCGCGCGCAACGGATTCAACGACGAGCTCGTGCCGCTATTCGACGAGGCGCTCAAGCGCGACCCCGACCTCCTCAACACGGTGCACGAAACCAAGGCGGAGCGGATGGTCAACGTCTTCTTCTACTTCCTGGGCACGAAGTCCGCGAAGGACGCCGAGATGACCCTTGGGATCCTCAACGAGAGGTACGCCGACTCGCGGGCCTACCGGGAAAAGGTGGCCGGCGACAAGGAGACCCAGGACATGATACAGCACCTCCTCAAGGGCCCCGTCGCGATCGCCCAGCCCGTCCGGCCCACGCCGCCGGCGCCCGACCCCGTTCCAAGGCCGCCCGCCGTGAAGGAGAGACCGGCGAACCCGGTCCCACAGCCGCAACCACCTCAGCCGATCCCTCCCCAGCCGCCGCCCCCCCAGCCCCTGCCCCCCGCCCCGGAGCCGGCCGTCGAGCCTCCCCCAGGCAACGGCATCATGGGGACCCTCCCGGCCAAGACGCGGGAGTTCGTCGCCAAGGGGGACGCCTATTTCCAGCAGGGCATGGCGCACCTGCGGCGCTCGGACCTCAACACGAACCCCGAGGGCTGGGCGGAGGAGAACAAGAAGGCCCTCGAGCTCTTCATGAAGGCCAACAACGAGGGTTACCTGCCGGCGCAGAACATGTTCGGGAAGGGCCCCGTACCCCGCTCGCTGTGCGACAAGGTCCGGGAGACCACGATGCTGGCGTCGCTCTGCCGCAAGCGCAGCGTCACCGCCAGGAAATAGCGCCCGGCCGCCGTTCCCCATGATTTATTAAACCCCCGCGGTTGACTTGAATCCCGGCCCTTCCTATACTAAGAAAGAGGTTGGGTGATGGCCTCTGAAGGCGCCAACGGCCGGTCTCGCGACGTCCATTACGACATGCTGATCGACCGCATCTCCTACTTGGAGCACCTCAAGTCCGTCCAGGAGGAGATGGTCAAGATCATCCGCATCTACACCTCCAACGAGGCGTTCACCTCCGAACGCTGCCTCCAGGAAGTGGTCAACTTCATCGCGAAGCGGTTCGACCTGTACATGGTCAACATGCTCCTGGTGGAGGAGTTCTCGCGGGACCTTGTCCTGTGCGTCTGCGCCGGCGAGGAGATGCAGAACCCGGAGGTGAAGAACTTCCGCACGCCGCTCGGCCGGGGGCTCACCGGCACCTGCGCCAAGGAGGGCGAGACGATCATCGTCAACGACATCTCCAGGGACTCCAGGTTCGTCCGCGGCTGCCTGGTCAAGACCCAGTCGGAGCTGTGCGTCCCCATCAAGATCAAGCACCGGATCGTAGGGGTGCTCGACCTGCAGGACAAGGTCAAAGGGCGCTTCAGGCGGGACCTCGTGCAGCTGGCGGAGGAGATAGCCCTCAACGTCGGTTTCGTGCTGGAGACCAAGCTGCTGTACGACCACCTGAAGGCCTACGCGGAGCAGCTGGAGAAGAAGGTCGAGGAGAAGGTCAACGAGCTCAAGAAGTCCGAGGAGCGCTACCGCGCCATCGTCGAGAACGCCACAGATCCCATCTTCATCATCGATCCCAGCGGCTATTTCACCTGGGTCAACCTCGCCACATGCGCACACCTGGGCTACGGCCGCGAGGAGTTCGCCGGGATGAACATAAGCCGCACCGTCAAGAAGGGCTACATGCACAAGCTCTACACCACGCTGCGCCGGGCCATGGACGGCGGCACGGTCTCCCCGATCCAGATTGAGATGCTGACGAAGTCCGGGGAGGAACGCACGGTGGAGTTCGCCTGCGCCGCCGTGCGCGAGAAGGGGCGCGCCACCGCCTTCGAGGTCACCCTCCGCGACATAACCGACCGGGTGGTGATAGAGAAGCTGAAGAAGAACTACATGAAGTCCCTCGAGGAGGCGGTCGTCGAGCGCACCAGCGAGATCAAGGAGACCCAGCGCGCGGCCATCCTGGCGATAGCCACCCTGGCCGAGTCCATAGACGAGGACACGGGCAACCACCTGCAACGCATCAGGCAGTACTGCCGGGTCCTGGCGGAGGACCTGCGCATGCACTCGAAGTACGCCGACTCCATCACCGAGGAGTACGTGGAGATGATCTACGACCTTTCACCCCTTCACGATCTCGGGAAGGTCGGCATACGCGATTACATCCTCCAGAAGCCCGACAAGCTGACCCCGGACGAATATGAGAAGATGAAGGACCACGCGGACATCGGGGCCCGCGCCCTCCGCATGGCCGGCGAGATGATCCACCGCGAATCTATCTTCTCCATCGGCGAGATGATAGCGCGCTTCCACCACGAGAAATGGGACGGCACCGGGTATCCCAAGGTGGAGATCAACGGCGAAGTCCGACCGCTCCGCGGGGAGGAGATCCCCCTGTGCGCCCGCATCGTGGCGCTGGCGGACGTCTACGACGCGCTGACGTCCAAGCGCCCCTACAAGCCCCCCTTCCCACACGAGAAGTCGCGCGATATCATCGTCGGCATGTCAGGCACGAGCTTCGACCCGGAGGTGGTGGAGGCGTTCGTAAGGCGGGAGCAGGACTTCATCGGCATCCGCCAGAAGTACCCCGACGCCCCGTCCCAAGAGGGCTGGCCGTTCGAGATGCACGCCCGCCAACGGGCTTGAAGCCGGCCGACCGGGAAAGGGAATGAAAACCAAGCGGAAAGCCAAGCGCAGGGGCATCGGCGGAACGGTGGCGGGGGATTTCCTCGGCCACGGGCGGCGCTTCGCGATCGTGGTGAGCCGCTTCAACGAATTCATCACCGCCAAGCTCCTCGAAGGATGCGTCGACACCCTCAACCGCCACGGCGTCGGCCCGGACCTGATCGACGTGGTGTGGGTCCCGGGCTCGCTCGAGATCGCCACCGCCGCCAGGCAGATCGCCAGGAAGCGCGCCGCGGACGCGATCGTCTGCCTCGGCTGCGTCATCCGCGGAGACACCCCGCACTACGACCATGTCTGCCGTGAAACCGCCCGCGGCATCGCCGAGATCGGGCGCCGCACCGGCGTCCCCACGATCTTCGGCGTGCTGACCTGCGAAAACGTCGAGCAGGCCATAGAGCGTGCCGGCACCAAGATGGGCAACGCGGGACGCTCCGCGGCGCTGGCCGCCCTCGAGATGGCCAGCCTGATGAAGAAGCTCTGACCTCCATGAGGAAACGCACCCTGGCACGGGAACTGGCCCTCCAGCTCATGTACCAGCTGGATCTGCGCGGCGGCGAGGTCCTCGACGAGGTGGACGGCTACCTCCGGCAGAACTCCGGCGACGAGGAGGTCATATCTTTCGCCGGCGACCTCCTTCGCGGCACCTGGGAGCGCCGCGAGCTGATCGACGCCAAGATCGAGGAGGTCGCCAGGAACTGGCAGCTAAGGCGCATGGCGGCGATCGACCGCAACATCCTGCGCCTGGCCACCTACGAGCTCCTGTTCCGGGACGACGTGCCGCCGCTGGTCACCATCAATGAGGCCATAGAAATCGCAAAGAAGTACTCCACGAAGAACTCAGGGCCTTTCGTCAACGGCATACTGGACAACCTCCGACACCGCTGCGCGCCCCCGGCCAAGCAGGGCGGGCGGCAGGACGCATGAGGCGCCCGCCCGGGATTTTTTCCTTGTCTCGGCGGGCCTTTGCGAAGATATTCACGCTCCCATGGGCGTCCTCGGCGGCTTCATCGACAGGCTGAAGGCCGGCCTCCGCAAGACCAAGGAGGCCTTCACCAGCCCCATCAAGAGGATATTCTCCGCCTTCCGCAGCCTCGACGAGGCGACGATCTCCGAGATGGAGGAGGCCCTGATAACCGCCGACTTCGGCGTCGAGACCACGCAGAAAATGATCGACGGCCTCCGCCAGGCCTACAAGAAGGGCGACATCAAGACCGCCGACAAGGTGCTGGACTTCCTCAAGGCGGATCTCAAGCGCCGGCTGGCCGGAAGCGGCAACGACATACGCTGGGCCACCAGCCCGCCCACCGTGATACTCGTCGCCGGCGTCAACGGCGTCGGGAAGACGACCTCCATCGCCAAGCTGGCGAGCCTCCTGGCGCGCGAGGGGAAGCGCGTCATCCTCTGCGCCAGCGACACCTTCCGCGCGGCGGCGGTGGAACAGCTTGCGATATGGGCGGACCGCATAGGCGTGGACATCGTCAAGCACCGGACGGGCGCCGACCCGGCCGCGGTGGTCTTCGACGCCGCCGACGCCGCCTCGGCGCGCAAGGCCGACGTCCTGATCATCGACACGGCCGGACGCCTCCAGACCAAGGAAAACCTGATGAAGGAGCTTACCAAGATCCGCAACGTCGCCGCCAGGAAAATCCCCGGTTCCCCCCACGAGGTCCTGCTGGTGCTCGACGCCACCACCGGCCAGAACGCGATCTCGCAGGCGCAGCACTTCAAGGCGGCCACGGACGTCACCGGCATATTCCTGGCCAAGCTCGACGGCACCGCCAAGGGAGGCATCGTCGTGGCGATCAGGGAAAAGCTGGGGATACCCGTGAAGTTCGTCGGCCTCGGCGAGTCCCCGGAAGACATCGCGAGGTTCAATCCCGACGAGTTCGTCGAGGCGCTGTTCGACTGAGGCGCGATGGCGAAGTCCCCGCCGCTCGAGGCATACTACAAGGCCCTCCGGGGGCGTTTCGGGCCCCAGGGATGGTGGCCCGCCGAAACCCCCTTCGAGGTGATGGTCGGGGCGGTCCTCACCCAGAACACGGCGTGGACCAACGTCGAGAAGGCCGTCATGAACCTGAAGGCGGCGGGCCTCCTGGACCCGCGGCGCCTGAGCGAGATCGACGAAGGGACGATCGCGCTGGCGGTGCGCCCCGCCGGCTACTACAACGTGAAGGCCAGGCGCCTCAAGAGCCTGGTCGCCTGGCTGATGGAACGTGCCGGCGGCGACGTGGAGGCCCTCAAGAGGATCCCCCCCGAGCGCCGCCGCCAAGAGCTGCTGGAAGTCCGCGGGATAGGGCGCGAGACGGCGGACTCGATCCTCCTCTACGCGCTGGGGATACCCACGTTCGTCGTGGACGCGTACACCCACAGGATACTCAGCCGCCACGGGCTGGCGCCCGAGGAGGCCGAATACGAGGAGATGAAGGAGCTCTTCGAGAGGACCCTGCCGCGGGACGCCGCGCTCTACAACGAATTCCACGCCCTGCTGGTGGCGGCGGGCAAGGAGTTCTGCAGGCCCATCCCGCGTTGCCGTCGCTGCCCCCTCCGCAAGTTCCTGCCAAAATAAAAACCCCCGTCCGGCGGGACGGGGGTCCTGACACTCTTGGAACGATCACTACTGGGGCTGGCCGTTGTTGCCCGCGCTGTTTCCGGTGCGCACGACGTTGACGGCCTTCAGCCCCTTCTCGTCTTTCTTGACGTCGAATTCAACGACCTCGCCCGGGGCCAGCGTCCTGAAACCCTCCATCTTGATGGCGGTGTGGTGCACGAAGATGTCCTCCGCCACGCCCTCCTGCTTGATGAACCCGTACCCCTTCTGGTCGTTGAACCACTTCACCGTTCCGGTAGCCATCCCTCATAACCTCCCTTACTTCGGATCCGAAGAACTCACACTCGCGCTCGCCCGCACGGGCGAGTCATTCTCTTTTTCGTCAAGCCGCCGCCCGCGCCTTGAGGCCAAGGCCACGACAAGGCGCAGATTCTAGAGCGGACCGCCCCGAGCGTCAAGCGGAAATTGGGGGCCCCGGGGCCAGCCGGATTCAAAATGCTCCCCTTCCCCGCCGCCGGTGCCTATGATGTGGCCGTGATAGCCGGGATCGGGATAGACCTTGTGGACAACGCGCGCCTCAAGGCGGCGATGCGGCGCCAGGGAGAGCGGCTGATGCGGAGGATATTCACCGAGGGCGAGAGGCGGTACTGCAAGGGGCGGCGGGATCCGCCGGGGCACTACGCCGCCAGGTTCGCCGCCAAGGAGGCGGTGCTCAAGGCGCTGGGGACGGGCTGGAGCGGCGGCATACGCTGGACCGACGTCGAGATAATCCACGACCCTTCAGGAAGGCCCGAAGTCAGGCTCTGCGGCCGCGCCCTGCGGGCCGCGCGGGAGAGGAAGATCCGGAGATTCCACCTCTCCATCACCCACGCCGGCGGGTGCGCCGCGGCGGTGGCGGTGGCCGAGACCTGAAACCGATCCAGGTTCAGGCCACCCTGCGGCGCGAAGCCAGGGCCGCGCGCAGCCTGGAAAGCGCCACGTCCACGCAGCGCGGCAGGCCCGTGGCCCTGTCCAGGCCCGTCACGGCCAGCCGCGTCCACGGCTCAAGCGCCCCCATCGCCCTGACGACCTCGGCGAGACGCGCGGCGGTCCGGCCGCCGATCTCGAGATCGTGAGACTCCCGGAAGTACAGGATCAGTTTTCTCATCCCTTCCCCCTCCACCGGACACGGCGGCCCCGAATCATCCTAGCCCAGATCTTCGCCGCTCTCGAGGGCCTCCTTGAACTTGTCCAGGTTCTCGATGACCAGCCCCGTGCCGCGGGCCACGCAGGTCAGCGGATCCTCGGCTATGCGGACCGGTATGTCTATCTCCTTGCGTATGGCGCGGTCTATCCCGCGGATGAGCGACCCGCCGCCGGCCAGCGTGATCCCGCGCTGCGTCAGGTCTCCGGCGAGCTCGGGCGGCGTCTGCTCAAGCGTCTCCTTGATCGCCCCCAGGATAGCCTCGAAAGGCTCCTTCATGGCCTCGCGGATCTCCTCGCTGGTCACCGTAACCCTGCGCGGCATCATGGACATGACGTCGCGGCCGCTCACCTCGAGGGTGAGCTCCTGTTCCAGCGGCGAGAGAGACCCGATCTCCACCTTGATCTTCTCGGCGGTCTGCTCGCCGATCTGGAGGTTGTAGGACTTGCGGAGGTGCTGGATGATCGCCTCGTCGAACTTGTCGCCGGCAACGCGCACGGACTTGGACGCCACGATGCCCCCCAGCGAGAGAACGGCGACCTCGGTGGTCCCGCCGCCGATGTCCACGATCATGTTGCCGATCGGGTCGAGCATGGGCAGCCCCGCGCCGATGCCGGCGGCCATGGGCTCCTCGACCACGAAGACCTGCCGCGCCCCGGCGCGCTCGGCCGAGTTGATCACGGCGCGCTTCTCCACGCCGGTGATGCCGGAGGGCACCGCGATCACGAGCCGCGGCATGATCCAGTACTTCCGGTTGTGGACCTTCCGGATGAAGTAGCTGATGAGGGCCTCCGTGATGTCGAAGTCGGCTATGACGCCGTTGCGCATGGGGCGGACGGCCGCGATGTTGCCCGGCGTCTTCCCGATCATCTCCTTGGCGGTGGCGCCCACGGCCTTCCCGTCCAGGAGCACCTTGTTTGTGCCCTTGCGCACCGCTACCACGGAAGGCTCCGACAGCACGATCCCCTCCCCCCTCACGTAGACCAGCGTGTTGCACGTCCCCAGGTCGATCCCCATGTCCTTGGAGAAAAAGCCGAACACTCGCTTAAGAACGGGCCACATGGCATGCCTCCGGCCACAGGGGGAGCCGGACGGTCGCCGGCGTGTGCTCCCCCCCTCTCATTTGCCCCCCTCTCTCCCCCGCCCGGGCCACATCCCGGCGGGCCGCCATAATTATAGCGCGCGGGCCGCCCGGGGGCAAGTGAATTTTATAAAATATAAATTACGGATTGCGCACGGGAATCCCCCCCGCCGGGGCCCCCAAACGCCAAGATCGAACCGCGGCTACTTCTTCGTGAAGACCCAGAACTGCACGTCGTAGTGCTCGTAAAGCTCGCGGCCGGCGATGATGCAGCCCGCCACGAACGCCACGAACGTGAGGATGAGGATCAGCGTGTAGACGTCGCTGCGGGGCTTGGCGATCACCTCGGGGACGAACTCCGCCCCCTCGACCGGCGCCCCTTCCTCCGCGCCTTCAACGATCTCTTCTTCAGCCATCTGCCGGCCTCCCGCAAGAGTCCCGGTCTACTACTGGCCGGTGCCCGGCTTGGGCGCCGATACCACAATCGTGTTGGAAACGTCGTCCGCCACGCGCGGATCGACCTTCTTCAGCACCACCTTGCCGGCCGCCCACTTGCTGTCGGCCCGGTCGATCACGATCTTGGCCACGAAATCCCCGCCCCGGTATACCGTGAACTCGTCACCCTCCATGACGCCGGCGTCCCTGCCGATCGATATCACCACCAGACCGATCTCGGGGGCCACCGCCGTCACCTTGCCGCCAAGTGCCTTCTTTGGCGCCACCTCGGTCTTGATGCCCATCTGGTTGAGGTGCGCTATCCTCTCCTCCAGCAGCTTCTTCTCCCTGGCGACCTCCACGTGCTTGCTCTCCAGCTCGGCCAGGTCCTGCTGCAGGCGCTCCGCCAGCTGGCGCTCGTACTGGAGCTGCGAGACCGCGGCGGACTCCTTGGCAAGCGACTTGGCGAGCCTGCTCCTGAACTCCTCCACCTTCTGGTTCATCTCCTGTATTTGCGCCAGCTGGACGTCCAGCTGCCTAACGAAGACGTCCAGGTCGGAGAGCAGCTTCGTCTTCTCGACGTTCGCGTTGTCGAGCGACTTCTGGAGCTCTACCAGCATCCGCGCCTTGTTCGAGTTCTCCACGTCCAGCGTGGAGATCTTCTCGTTGAGGATCGTTATGAACGTTCTCTGGTTCTCGATCTCCAGGTCGCGCGCGGCGATCTCAGCGTTCTTGATCTGCTGCGTCTGGTAGTGGTACTGGACCTCCTTTACGTACTTGTCCTTCCAGTCCGTCTTCATCGCGAAGAGGGTCACGTCGATACCCAGCTTGACCAGGGCCACGACGAAGACCAGGATCACGAATACCTTGGAAAGCGTGCTCATCTCCGACCCCCTGTAATTTCCCGGCCCGGAAACCCCGCCAATCTATGCGACCCTCTTTTTCCTGTCAACGAAAAACCGCACACACAATCCGCCGGCCACCGCGCCCGCCGCCAGCCACGCAGCCCACGCGCCGAGCGCCCGCCAGGGGCCCCAGGCGCCCTCCGCGCGCCTCACCCAGGCCGCCAGGACGCCCTCGACTTCCTTGCCCTCGAGGGCCGCGTGCACCCGGCCGGTCGGGTCGATGAATGCCGAGATGCCCGTGTTGGTGGCCCTCACGAATCCCATCCGGTTCTCAACGGCCCGGAACCGCGCCATCACCAGGACCTGGTCCAGCTCGGCGCTGTCCCGGAACCAGCCGTCGTTGGATATATTGACGGAGAAATCCGCCCCTTTCCTTGCGATCTCGCGCGAAATTTCCGGGAATATCCCCTCGAAACAGATCTGGACGCCGAACCGCCCTCCAGCCACATCCCAGACCGGGAATTCCCCGCCGGGACGCATGTCAGTCAGGCGCAACCCGGAAAACCGGTAGATCAAATCCCTCAGCCACGGAAAAGTTGAGGCGAACGGCACGAATTCCGCGAAGGGCACCAGGTGCACCTTGTCGTACCGCGAAAGGATCTTTCCCGAGGGATCGACCAAGACAGCCGAGTTGGTGAACGAGGCTCGGGGCCCCCCGCCGACGTCGGCGACCAGCAATCCCACCAAAAGCGGCGTCCCCGCTCGACGGGAAGGATCGAGCACCCGCTCGAACCATTCCGTCCGCACCCACTCCCCGCGGTCGACGTTCCACCAGACGCCCTCGTAAATCGCCGCCTCCGGCCAGACGATGAGACCCGGCTTATCCCGCGCCGCAACCGAAGTGAGATCAGCGTGCCTGCGGTAGTTCCTGAGGGCCATCTCGGCGCCGACCGACGGGTCGAGCGTCAGGAGCTTCAGATCCTGCGGGATGTTGGGTTGTACGACGGCCAGCCTCGGCCCTTCGCGCACCGCGATCGTCTCCAGTCGGACCGCGCCGTAGGCCATGGCCCCCACCAGCATCCCCGCCGCGCCCCACCGCGCCGCGAGGCGACCGTCGAAGAGGGCCGCGTTGACGAAGGCCACCATCGCCGACAGCAGCCAGACGCCCCCCAGGTCGGCGGTCTGGATCAGCCGCAGCGCGCCGTGCTGCGTGTACCCCAGCAGAAACCACGGGAGCCCGCCGAAGAGGACGCCGCGGAGGTACTCCAGGGCCACCCAGGCAGCCGGCGCCCACAGGCTTCCCAGGCGACGCACAACCGCCACGAATACCGCCACGTAGAGCCCCTTGTATGCCCCCAGCAGGTACGGCCCCGCCGGCACGGTGTGGCGCACCCAGAAGAAGCCCGCCGCGAACGCCGCCGCCCCCGCCGCCCAGGCCACGAAGAAGGAGAGTGCACCCGACGAAACCCGCGCGTAGGCCAAAAGCGGCACGAGCGCGAACCAGCCGAGGAACCCGAGATCGAGCGGGTGAAAGGATGCCCAGAACAGCAGCGCGAAGAGGAACGGGAGCATATGCGCCGCGCGGCCGGCCGCGCCCGGCACCGGGCCACGGGCTCGAGCCCCCGGCGCCCCCGCGTCCCCTTCCAAGGATCCGGCGGCCCCGTCCCTCAACGGCCCGGATCCTCCCTGTCGATCCCGTACTTCTGGAGCTTGTAGCGGAAGGACCTCAGCGAAAGCCTGAGCATCTGCGCCGCGCGCGTGTAGCTGCCGCCGCTCATATCGAGGGCCTTTCTGAGGTAGCTCACCTCGACCTCGGCCATCTTCTTCTCCAGGTCGATCCCGTCGGGACCGAGGTGCGTCGCCGCCGAGGAGGCCGGCGCCGGCGTCCGCGGCCCCCCGCGCGGGCCGGCGGCGGTCTCGAAGAAGTCGCGCACGGTGATATCCGCACCATCCGAGAGGGCCACCGCGCGCTGGACGGCGTTCTCGAGCTCACGGATGTTGCCGGGCCACGAGTGCCGCATCATGGCCTCCTTGACCTCCTGGGTGAACCGCCTGCCCTGCCGCCCCATGTCCCGCGAATACTTGACCAGGAAGTGCTCCGCCAGGATGGGGATGTCGTCGGCCCTCTCGCGCAGCGGCGGGATCTTGATCGGTATGACGTTGAGCCTCCAGTAAAGATCCTTGCGGAAGGCGCCGCGGGCCACCTCCTCCTCGAGATCCCGGTTAGTGGCGGTTATGAAACGCACGTCGGCCCGCCGGTTCTTGGCGCTACCGACCGGCTTGAATTCCTTCTCTTCCAGGAGTCGCAGGACCTTCACCTGCAGCTGCGGGCTCATCTCGCTCACCTCGTCTAGGAAGAGCGTGCCGGTGTGGGCCACCTCCACGAGCCCCACCTTGTCGGCGACGGCGCCCGTGAAGGCGCCCCTGACGTGCCCGAAAAGTTCGCTCTCCAGGAGGGTTTCCGTCAGGGCGCCGCAGTTGACGGCGATGAAGGGCCTGGCCGAGCGCGGTGAGCCGTAATGGAGGGCCCGCGCCACGAGCTCCTTGCCCACGCCGCTCTCGCCGCGGATGAGGACGGTCGAGTCGCTCGGGGCCGCCCGCAGGATCAGGTCGCGCACCTCCCGCATGGACTTGGAGTAGCCGATCACCAGGCCTATCTTGCGGAACACCCCGTCGATGTCCTTGGCCAGTTCGGGGCCCGACTCCCGGGCCCGGAGGGCGCGCGCGATCGTGTCCTTGACGTCCACCTGGGTGTCGAAAGGCTTCTTTATGTAGTGGTAGGCCCCCTGGCGCATCGCCTCCACCGCGCGGTCCCACGTGGAATAGGCCGTCATGATGACCACCGCCGCGTCCTGCCGGATCCTCTTGATCTCCCTCAGCAGGTCGATCCCGTCCATCTCGGGCATCCTGAGATCCTCCAGGACCACGTCGAAATGTTCGCGGCGGAACCTCTCCAGCGCCCTGACGGGATTGGTCTCGGTGACCACGTCGTAGCCCTCCTTGCGGAGTGCTATCCCCAGCACGTCGCAGATGGACGCCTCGTCGTCGACCACCAGGACGCGCGCCTGAGAGGCCCGACCCATGCGGGGTCATTCTACCACGGGCGCCGGCGCGGTCAACGAGCGGCGATTCGGAGTGGACAAACCGGCCGCGGCCTGATATAATTTACAAGATATAAAATACAATCTATTCCGGTCCCGGAGAGGGGGCAGGCATCGTGTCTCCCAGAAGGCGGAGATTCTCGCCCGTGCCGCTGGCGGGGCTTTCCCTGGCGCTGCTGGCGTTGCCTCCGGCGGTGAGCCACAAGGCGCGGCTGACGGCGCTCTCGGCGTTCGCCCCACTGCGCGGGCTGGCACGCGCCGCCGTAGAGGCCGTCGGGCGGTGGATACCCCCGGCCGAGGATGCCGAGCTCCGCCGCCAGAACGACCTCCTCCAGGGCCGCCTCGCCGCGCTGGCCGACGAGAACGCCAGGCTCCGCGCAGGGCTGGAGCAGGCCTCCAACATACGCGCGCTGACCGGGCGCGGTGACGACCGGCTCCTACAGGCGGACGTCGTGCTGCCCGCCGACAGCTCCGCCTGGAAACGTTCGCTCACCGTCGCGCTGGGGACCCGCGGCGGCGCCCGCAAGGGCATGCCGGTCCTCTACCACAACCGCCTGGTGGGATGCGTGGCGGAGGCCGGGCCGTGGGAGAGCCGCGTCCAGCTGGTCACCGACCCGGGCTTCCGCGCCCGCGCCGCCACGGCGCCCGCGGCCCGCCCCCAGGGCGCCCCACCCGACCGGCGGCAGATCGGCATCTACGAAGGCACATCCGGCGGCGGCATCCTCAAGTGGCTCACGAGCAACACCCTGGTGGGAAAAGGCACCATCGTCGTGACGACCGAGGATCCCGCCAACGGCATCCCGGCGGGCCTCGTCCTGGGCCGCGTGGCCTCCGCTTCCTCAGGCCGGGGCCGCTCGCTCCACGTGGAGGTCGAGCCCGTCCTGAACTTTCGGGGCCTCGACCAGGTGACGCTCCTCTGGCGCGAAACCGGGCGGTGACGCCATGAACCGCGGCTACAGCACGGCCAGGCTGGCGATCCTAGCGGTCGCGGCGCTCGCGTTCGAGTTAACGCTCCTGGACGCCCTCTCCGTGAGAGGCGCGCGGCCCGAGGCGCTCCTCGGGCTGGCGTGCATGTCGGCGCTCTTCGCCAGGGACCCGCGGCAGGGGCTCTCCTCCGCCTGGATCGCCGGGCTGGTGAAGGACGCCGGCAGCGCCGGCCCCATGGGGCTCCACGCCGCGCTCTTCCTGGCGGCCGGCTGGATCGTGCTCCAGGTTCGCCAGGTGCTCTTCCGCGATTCCGTCCTTACCCAGCTGGCCGTGGCATTCGTGGCCGCCTGCTGGGTCAACGCCGCCTCGGCACTGTTCGTCTCGGCCACATCGGGAGGCATCCCCCTCGACGTGCTCGCGGGCAGGACAGCCCTGTCCGCCCTCATGACGGCAGCCCTGACCCCGGCGACCCTCTTCATCCTCAACCGCGCCGGCAGGATGGGGGCCTGATGGACCGCGCGAGAATCATGGTGCTGCTCGGGATCGCCGCACTGCCCCTGGCGGGCCTGGAGGCCAGGCTCGTCCAGCTCCAGCTGATCGAGCCCGGCAGGTTCGCCGGCGACCTCACGGCTAGGACCAGCTCGATCCAGATGGCCACCCCGCCGAGGGGCAGGATCCTCGACGCCATGGGCCGCGCGCTGGCGGAGGACCGGCGTTCCTTCGACTGCTACCTGGTGCTTGAGGAGTACGAAAAGGACCAGGGAGGGCTGGCCGCCGCGCTCGGCCTGACCCCCGAGGAGATCAGGCAGGACGTCGAGAGGATCTACGAGAAGATCGAGAGGCAGATTTTGAGGCGCCCGGAAGGCGAGAGGCGGCTGCTGTACCGCCGCGAGCGCCGCACCCCGTACCTCCTCCGGCAGGACATCCCATTGGAGGCCGCGTTCACCATCGAGACGTGCCCGGACAAATACCCGGGCGCCGTGATACGGGAATCGCTCAAGCGCGACTACCCGTGGACAACAGAATCCCACCGGCGCCTCTTCCCGAAGGCGCGGCCGGGATCCCACATCACCGGCTACCTGGGCAGGGTCACCGCCAGCGAGTCGGAGTTCCGCGGCCTCCTCCAGGACGGATACCTCTACGAGGGCTTCGAGGAACTGATCGGCCAGGACGGCATCGCCAGGCTCTACCGCCGCGGCGCCTTCCACGAGCTCCTGATAGGCCGCGCCGGCATCGAGAGGCAGTACGACGCTATCCTGAGAGGGAAACCCGGCATCCTTGTCCTGGAGCGCGAGGCGGGCAAGTCCGAAAGGAACGTAATCGAACTGAAACCCGCGGAGCCCGGCCGAGACGTGGAGCTCACCGTCGACATCGAGCTGCAGGCACAGGTGGAGGAGATCATCTCCGGCCCCCTCCCGGCGGCCGCCGTGGTGATGGATCCGCGGACCGGCGAGGTGCTGGCGCTGGCGTCCAACCGCGGCTTCGACCCGAACGCCGTCACGCCTCCCAGCGACCCGTCCGCCGTCAGAGAAATCCTCTCCGACAACCAGAAACGCCCGCTGGTGAGCCGCGCCTTCGCCGCCCACTTCCAGCTGGGCTCGGTCTTCAAGGTGGTCACCTCCGTCGCCGGCCTGGAAGAGAACAAGGTGAGGCCGGACGATCTCCTTCCCTGCCGCGGCAAGTTCCTCGAAAACTCCCGCTTCTTCGCATGCCACATCTGGAACAGCCATCGCATGATGCACGGGGAGCTGAACCTCCGCGAGGCGCTGGAGCGCTCCTGCAACTGCTACTACTACGAAGTCGGGCGCCGCGTCGGCCTGCCGGCGCTGGCCTCCTGGGCGGCGGCGCTCGGGTTCGGCGCCCCCACCGGCATCGACCTGCCCGGCGAGGCCTGCGGATCCCTCCCCCGCCGCCAGCTCCAGGAGAACGACGTCCTGTCGCTGGCGATCGGCCAGCACGAGCTCATGGCGACCCCGCTCCAGGCGGCCGTGATGATGTCCGCCATGGCCAACGGCGGCTTCCGCGTCACCCCCCGGCTGCGCCGCGGCGCGCCGGCGGCCCCCCGCCCGCTGGGCATATCCCCGCGCACGATCGAGGCGGTGCGCGCCGGCCTTCAGGCCGTGGTGCAGGATCCCCACGGCACGGCACACTCGTCGGGCCTGCAGCGGTTCGGGGCGGCCGGCAAGACCGGCACCGCCCAGGCGGGCCGGGACCGCACCCACGCCTGGTTCGCCGGTTACGCCCCGCACGACAAACCCCGACACGTGGTGGTCGTGCTGGTCGAGGGCGGCGGGCACGGGGGAGAGACGGCCGCGCCGCTGGCGGCGAAAATCCTGGAGGCGCTCCAGAAGGGAGGCGGGACGGGCACATGACGGCGCGGTTCCCGAAGGCGTTGCCCGCCTGCGTGCTGCTGCTGTGCGGCATGGGAATGCTCTCGCTCTGGCAGGCGTCGCCGCCGACGGATCTGTCGGGCGCGTCGATCACCAAATCTATCTTCGTCAAGCAGGCCGCCTTCGTGGGCGCGGGCCTCGCGCTGATGGTCCTGACGTCCCTGCCCTCCTACCACCATTACAGGCGCGCCGCGTGGTTTCTCTACGCCGCCTGCCTGGCGGCGCTGGCGGTGCTGCTCGTGGCCGGACGCGCCACGCGCGGGGCCAGGGGATGGTTCTCCCTGGGCCCCGTCAACGTGCAGCCCGCCGAGTTCATGAAGGTCGCCCTGGTGCTGACGCTCGCCCGCGCGCTGATGTACTGCCGTGACATCCGGCGCTGGCGGGCGCTGATGGCGCCGCTGGCCGTCACGGCGGTCCCGGCGGCGCTCATCCTGCTGCAACCCGATCTCGGCACGGCCATCCTCTTCGTGCCGACGCTCCTGGCGATGCTCTACGCCGCGGGCGCCCGCAAGAGACAGCTGGCCGCGATCGTCCTGGCCATGCTGGCGGCGGCGCCGGTCGGCTACGCCTTCGTCCTGAAGGACTACCAGCGCAACCGCCTCATATCGTTCCTGTGCCCCGAGAAGATCCCCGCCTACCAGCAGAGCCAGTCGGTCAAGGCGTGCGCCTCCGGCGGGCTGACGGGACGCGGCCTGGGGGAGGCCGGCGCGCACATGCCCTTCTACGTCCCGGACCGCCACACAGACTTCGTATACTCGATCATCTGCGAGGAGCTCGGGTTCGCCGGCGCCAGCTTCGTGCTGCTGCTCTTCGCGATCTTCTTCTCGGAATCCCTCAGGGCGGCCTACCAGACCCGCGAGCCCTTCGGCCGCCTGGTCCTGGTGGGCATCGCGGCCCTCCTAGGGACGCAGACGCTGATCAACCTCGGGATGACGTTGGGCGTGGCCCCGATCACCGGCGTCACCCTGCCGTTCGTCTCCTACGGCGGCTCTTCCCTGCTGACCTGCGCCGCCTTCGCCGGGCTGGCGATGAACGTCGCGGCGCGGCGACAGCCCGGCTTCTCCTCGCGCGACATGGCCGGCGGATCGGTGGAGATCCGCGAATTCCAGCCGCAGGCGCAGAAGTGGCTGGCCTACTGACGCCGCTTTTGACATCCCTCGGAACCGATGTCTATACTAGCGCCGTGAAATCCAGGCAGGACGCCCTCCTGGGCCGCATAGCGGTCGAGAAAGGCCTTCTCACCGAGGCCCAGCTGAGGGAGTGCGTGCGGGATCAGAAGAACGCCCCCCAAGGCGCCGAGAAACCCCTGGGCGTCGTCATGCTGGCCCGGGGCCTGATCAACCAGGATGACCTCGAGCGGCTCCTCCAGGAGCAGAACCGGAGGCTCCGGGCCCTCGACTCGTACCAGTCGATGCAGAAGGTTGAGTACCTCTTCGGGCAGCTGATGGTGAGGCACAACAAGGCCACGCAGATACAGGTGAACAAGTGCCTCGAGACACAGCAGCGCATGGCCGAACAGGGAGTATCGCCGGTGCCGCGGCTGGGGGAGATCCTTGTGGAGCACGGCTACGTGGACCGCGCCACGGTGGCCGAGATACTGAAGATGCAGAACAAGGATCTGCTCTTCTGCACCGGCTGCGGGCGCCAGCTCAACGTGGTCTACCTGGAGGGGAGCAGGACCTACCGCTGCCGGGAGTGCGGAGGGACCATGGTGCAGCGCGAGCGCCTGGAATCCCTGCGGGCCGAGGAGACGTTTTTCGGTTTCGAGCTCCCATCCGAGGAGAGATGATCCCCGATCCGATCCAAGAGGGGTAGAGGCCCAATGTATCCCAAGCTCTGCGAAATCCCCTTCTGGAGCGCGGCGTCCACATCGTGGGGCGTCTTCCTGGCGCTGATCGCCGCGCTGGCAGCGTGCGTATGGCTCGGATCGGAACTCACCGCCAGGAAACGGCCGCTGGCGGGGAGGCTCCTGGCGACCCTCCCGACGGCGGCGTTCGTCACGGCGTTCATCACCTTCGTCGAGACCCCCTTCAAGAAGATCCCGATAAACTCCTACGGGTTCTCGATCATGGTCGGATTCCTCCTGGCCTGCTGGGTCGCCGTGCGGCGCGGGAAGTCCCTCGGGCTCACCGGCGACTTCATCCTCGACGTGGGCATCATAGGCATGATCTTCGGGATCGTGGGCGCCAAGATAAACTACCTGCTGCAGTATCCGGACGACGCCTCTCGGGGAGGGACCGGCAACCCGATATGGGGGGACATGGGTCTGAATCCGGCGGGCGCCCTCATACTGGGCCCCATCCCGTTCGCGTTCTGGTGGTGGCGGGTCAAGAAATCCGGCCGACCCGTCAGCCTCTACTCATGGCAGAACGCGGTGCTGCTGGGGCTGACCCTCCTCTTCGCGCTGGCGGGCACGCGGGCGCTATTCCTCTACCAGCACAGGGACGAATACTCCTGGAAGATATTCAAGAACTGGCAGAGCGGTTTCGTGCTCTACGGGGGGCTGATCGCCGGGGCCGCCGCCAGCGCGCTCTACGTGAAGATGCGGGGACAACCGCTAGGCCGAATCGCCGATCTCGCCGCCGCGCCGGTCATGCTGGCGCAGGCCTTCGGCAGGATCGGCTGCTTCCTCAACGGATGCTGCTACGGCAAACCGGGCGAAGGCTTCCCCTGCGTCAAGTTCCCGCCCAACAGTCCGGCCGCGGAGGACCACAAGGCCGCCGGCGCCTCCCTCGCGGTCCATCCCACGCAGCTCTACGAAACGGCCGCGACAATCCTGTTCTTCTTCCTGCTCTCGTGGCTATGGAAGAGGAAGAGGAAGGCCGAGGGCGAAGTGTTCCTCGTCATGATGATGCTCTATGGATCGTGGAGGTTTCTCATCGAGTTCGCCCGCGGCGACAAGCGGCCCCACTGGATCGGCCCGCTGACGTACTCCCAGGTGGTCAGCCTCGCCGCCCTGGCGGTCGCCGGGGTATGGCTGGCATTGCTCCGGACGCGGCCGCGCCCGCCCGAGCAGGCCGCCCCCGCGGCCGCCGGCGGCGAACCCCCAAAGGCCTGAAACCCGGCCGCGGATCCGCGGGATTCCCATTCCGGCGCCCACGCGATATAATAGGGCCGCATGAAGAGGATCGCGATCCGCGTCGCGGCCCTGTCGGCCGCCGTGGCGCTCTTCCTCCTGCTGTGGCGCGCCGCGGTGGGCCCCTCCCCCGAACCCCTGCCCCGGCGCGATTACGAGCCGTCGGCAAGGGCTCCGGCGCCGCCGCGGCGCCCATCACCCCCTCCCGAGCGCCGCGCCCCGCCGCCGGCGCCCGAATCGCCCGCCGCCCCCGAGAAGGGCCCCTCCGCCGGCGCCATCAGGATATTCGCGAGCGAAAACGGCAGGGGACAGGCCGGCGTCCGCATCACCCTCACCGACGCTGAGGGGCGCATTGCGGCCGCCGGCACATCGGAGTTCGACGGATACTGTGTCCTCTCGGGCCTCGCCCCCGGCGAATGGACCGTCTCCGCGCGCCACCCGAAGTTCCTGCCCGCGGAGATGCGCGCTCGCGTTGAAGCCGGCCTCACTACGGAACTCGGTGTGGAGCTCCGGCAGGGAGGACGCGCCTACGGGACCGTCACCGACAGCGCGGGCAGGCCCCTGCCGGGGGTGACCGTCAGCGTCCTCCGCGGGGACACGAAGCGGTTTCTCTCGCCGCCCCTGAACGCGCGCACCGACGCGGCCGGCGCGTACTCGATCGAGGGCATACCCCTCACGGAACTCGCGCTGCAGTTCCATTCGGAACGCCACAAGCCGCTGCTCAAAGAAGGGATGATCTTCAGGTACCCGGGCGACGCACACGAGGTCGACGCGACCCTGGAGGAGGGGTCGGTGATATCGGGCCGCGTGGTCGACGAGGCGGGCGTCCCCATCGAGGGAGCCTCGGTCACCGCCGGCAACGAACACGCGACGGCGGTCCTCACCGACCTTGAGGGACGGTTCGTCCTCTACGGGCTCGGAGAAGGCGGGGCGAACCTCTCGGCGAGCGCGCGCGGATACGGGACCGGATACCTCCGGGGGATCAGGCCCGGTACGGGCCCCGTCGAGATTCGGCTGGTCCGGGCCGGGGGGATTTCCGGGCGCGCCGCGGCCGACAATCCCCCATCATCGTTCGTGGTGATCCTGTCGAGACAGGATTCAGACTTCGGCCGCGAAATCCGCACGCTGACGATGACGATAGCCGACGCCAAGGAGGGGCGTTTCTCCCTGCCGGAGGTGGCCCCCGGGGCATACTGGGTGGAGATCGAAGCGGAGGGGTACGAGACGGCGGAAAGACCGCAGGTTATCGTGCACCCGGGCCAGGTGACGTCGAACGTACTGGTAAACCTGCGCAGGAAGGAGTAGAATCCGCAATACGGTGCGGGAACGGATGAGAAGCTTCACGGGCGTCGCGGCGGCCTCGTGGATCCTGCTCTGGGCCGGCTGCGGCTCGGAAGGCGGATCCGAAAGCCCGCCGCCGGAGGCGCCGGCATTCAAGGCGGACGCCGCGCCCGCGGCGGAGGCGGAGGACAACCAGGCGGCCCTCGCGCTGGAATCGGAAATAGTCAGGCTCGTCAACGCCCACCGCGTCTCCCAGGGCCTCAACGCCCTGGTGGATTCGCCGGCCCTCCGCGCGGCGGCGCGGGCGCACTCGCGCCGCATGATCGAGGATCGCTTCGTAGGGCACGTCGATCCCCAGGGACTGGGGGCGGGCGGCCGCTTGGCGAGGGCCGGAATCGCCTGGTCGAACGTGGGCGAGAACATCGCGGCCGGATACGCCACGCCGCAGGAGGTCTTCGCCGCCTGGATGGCCTCCCCCGGCCACAGGGCGGTGATCGAGGACGCCCGGTGGACTCAGACCGGCGCGGGTTACGCCTACGACGCGTCTCCCACGGCGGCCTCCCCATTCGTGCACTACTGGACGCAGGATTTCATGGAGCCGTAAAAGTCTTGACAAGGCCCCCGCCACGGCATATATTTTCAGTCGGATAAGCAAGTTCTCTCGGTTGCGGTTCCCATCGGCCGGCGGGGCGGGGTTCGGTCAAGGTCGCCGGAGGTGGGCGCGCCGGCGGGGACGTAATCTTTGACAATCGGGTCAGAGCCAACTGACCCATCCGACTTTTGCGTCTCAACGAGATGGCAAGAGGACGACCGTCGCCGATGGCGGCGGGAGGAGATGGGGCCCGAGCGCGGCCGAAAGGCCGTCGCGCTGGGTTTTAACCTGGCTCCGGACACGAATCGGAGCTTCTTCACCACGATCTCTCTTCGATCAGAAAGCTGATTGAAGAGTTTGATCCTGGCTCAGAACGAACGTTGGCGGCGTGCCTAATACATGCAAGTCGAGCGAGAAAACCGGGGCAACCCGGTGAGTACAGCGGCGGAAGGGTGAGTAATACATGGATAACGTACCCCTCAGTTGGGGATAACCTACCGAAAGGTGGGCTAATACCGAATGACGGCGGCCGGCGGCATCGCCGGCCGCTCAAAGCCGCGAGGCGCTGGGGGAGCGGTCCATGGCCTATCAGCTAGTTGGCGGGGTAACGGCCCACCAAGGCGATGACGGGTAGCCGGACTGAGAGGTCGACCGGCCACACGGGAACTGAGACACGGTCCCGACACCTACGGGTGGCAGCAGTAGGGAATCTTGCGCAATGGGCGAAAGCCTGACGCAGCGACGCCGCGTGGGGGATGAAGGCCTTCGGGTTGTAAACCCCTTTCAGCGGGGAAGAAGCGAGAGTGACGGTACCCGCAGAAGAAGCCCCGGCCAACTACGTGCCAGCAGCCGCGGTAATACGTAGGGGGCGAGCGTTGTCCGGATTCACTGGGCGTAAAGAGCTCGTAGGCGGTTACGGAAGTCGGCTGTGAAAGCCCGGGGCTCAACCCCGGGAGGCCAGTCGATACTCCGTGGCTAGAGGGCGGCAGAGGGAGATGGAATTCCCGGTGTAGCGGTGAAATGCGCAGATATCGGGAGGAACACCAGTGGCGAAGGCGGTCTCCTGGGCCGTTCCTGACGCTGAGGAGCGAAAGCTGGGGGAGCGAACAGGATTAGATACCCTGGTAGTCCCAGCCGTAAACGATGGGCACTAGGCGTGGGGGGTGGTCTACGCCTTCCGTGCCGAAGCTAACGCGTTAAGTGCCCCGCCTGGGGAGTACGGCCGCAAGGCTAAAACTCAAAGGAATTGACGGGGGCCCGCACAAGCGGTGGAGCATGTGGCTTAATTCGATGCAACGCGAAGAACCTTACCAGGGCTTGACATGCAGGGAAAACCCCTGGAAACAGGGACTGCTTCGGCGCCCTGCACAGGTGCTGCATGGCTGTCGTCAGCTCGTGTCGTGAGATGTTGGGTTAAGTCCCGCAACGAGCGCAACCCCTGCCCTGTGTTGCCAGCGGGTCATGCCGGGGACTCACAGGGGACTGCCGAGGTCAACTCGGAGGAAGGAGGGGACGACGTCAAGTCATCATGGCCCTTAAGCCCTGGGCTGCACACATGCTACAATGGCCGGTACAAAGGGCTGCGATCCCGCGAGGGGGAGCCAATCCCAAAAAACCGGTCTCAGTTCGGATCGGAGTCTGCAACTCGACTCCGTGAAGTCGGAATCGCTAGTAATCGCGGATCAGCAATGCCGCGGTGAATACGTTCCCGGGCCTTGTACACACCGCCCGTCACGTCACGAAAGTCGGGAGCGCCCGAAGCCGGTGGCCCAACCCGTTTGGGAGGGAGCCGTCGAAGGCGAGCCTGGCGATTGGGACGAAGTCGTAACAAGGTAGCCGTACCGGAAGGTGCGGCTGGATCACCTCCTTTCTAAGGAGCCTCGCTTGGAGCCAATCCGAACCTGAGGCAAGCCCACCCACCTGCCAGCTTCGGTCTCGGGGTTCACCTCGGGGCCAGCCAGGTTGGGGCGACTTCCTTGGGGACGAGGCTCGATGAAGTAGACCGCCGACTACTCGCACCCTCTCCACCTGCCTCATCGGGACTCGCGCTGGCTCGTGGCTGTACGTGTGCCCGAGATGGCGGGCGCTCGAGATACCGTGAGGCGGTGGGCGCGTGCGGGCGTGCTATCCAGTTTTGAGGGAGCAAACAGCCTCCTCTAAGGAGGGCATTGCTCCGCCTTCGATCCTTGAGAGTTGCATAGCGAGCACGAGCATCTTTCTTGCCAAGCTACTAAGGGCCATCGGTGGATGCCTAGGCGGCGAGAGGCGACGAAGGACGTGGCAGGCTGCGATAAGCCGCGGGGAGCTGCGAGCAAGCTGTGATCCGCGGATCTCCGAATGGGGAAACCCGGCGCCCGTAATGGGGCGTCACCCACGCCTGAACACATAGGGCGTGAGGAGCTAACCGGGGGAAGTGAAACATCTCATTACCCCGAGGAAAGGAAAGCAACCGCGACTCCCTGAGTAGCGGCGAGCGAAAAGGGATCAGCCCAAACTCGACCGGTGTCAAAGCCCGGCGGCGTTGCCGGTCGGGGGTTGTGGGGCCCGCCAGGCCGTGCGCCGGAGCGGCCAGGGAGTTACAAAACCGACGGATAGCGGAAGACTTCTGGAAAGCTGCGCCAGAGAGGGTGACAGCCCCGTACGCGAAATCCGATTGGTCTCCCGGCGGTGTCCCCAAGTAGCACGGGGCACGTGGAATCCCGTGTGAATCTGGGAGGACCACCTCCTAAGGCTAAGTACTCCTCGCCGACCGATAGCGGACCAGTACCGTGAGGGAAAGGTGAAAAGAACCCCGGGAGGGGAGTGAAATAGAACCTGAAACCGGTGGCCTACAAACCGTCAGAGGGTAGTCTCCGGGTAGAACCGGAGACCCTGATGGCGTGCCTTTTGAAGAATGAGCCGGTGAGTTAGCGGCACGTGGCGAGGTTAAGCCGTGAGGCGGAGCCGCAGCGAAAGCGAGTCCGAACAGGGCGTACAGTCGCGTGTCCTAGACCCGAAGCCGGGTGATCTACCCATGGGCAGGTTGAAGCGAGGGTAAGACCTCGTGGAGGACCGAACCCACCAGGGTTGAAAACCTGGGGGATGACCTGTGGGTAGGGGTGAAAGGCCAAGCAAACCCGGTGATAGCTGGTTCTCCCCGAAATAGCTTTAGGGCTAGCGTCGGGTGTTCAGTTGCGGTGGTAGAGCACTGGATGGGCAAGGGGGCCTACAAGCCTACCGACCCCAACCAAACTCCGAATGCCGTAACTCCACAGCCCGGCAGTCAGTCCGTGGGGGATAAGCTCCACGGACGAGAGGGAAACAGCCCAGACCGCCGGCTAAGGTCCCTAAATCCGTGCTAAGTGGGAAAGGATGTGGGATTGCTCAGACAGCCAGGAGGTTGGCTTAGAAGCAGCCATCCTTTAAAGAGTGCGTAACAGCTCACTGGTCGAGTGGTCCTGCGCCGACAATTCAGCGGGGCTCAAGCACGGTACCGAAGCCGCGGACCTCGTACATGGCTCGGGTTCCTTCTCCGGAAGGAACTCCAGGCGTACGGGGTGGTAGGGGAGCGTCGTGACGCGAGTGAAGCGGCGGGGTGACCCAGCCGTGGACGCGTCCCGAGTGCGAATGCCGGCATGAGTAGCGAGAGGGAGGCGAGAAACCTCCCCGCCGAAAGCCCAAGGTTTCCTGGGCAAGGCTAATCCGCCCAGGGTTAGTCGGGACCTAAGGCGAGGCCGAGAGGCGTAGTCGATGGACAACGGGTTGATATTCCCGTACCAGCGTGGTAGCGCCCAGGCCGAACCCGGGTTGCTAAGGAAAGCCCTTCGGGGCCTACCGACCCACCCGGTAGTAGGCCAGCGATGGGGGGACGCGGAAGGGTAGGCCAACCCAGGCGGTGGTCGACCTGGGGTAAGCGTGTAGGCCGGGGACCAGGCAAATCCGGGCCCCATAAAGGCTGAGGCGCGATGCCGAGCCGAATCAGGCGAAGTGGCTGAACTCCCATGCCGCCGAGAAAAGCCCCTAGCGAGCTACCTCGCTGCCCGTACCGCAAACCGACACAGGTGGGCGAGTAGAGGATACTAAGGCGATCGGGTGAACCCTGGTCAAGGAACTCGGCAAGTTGGCCCCGTAACTTCGGGAGAAGGGGCGCCCCGGTAGGGTGAACGGACTTGCTCCGGGAGCCCGAGGGGGTCGCAGAGACCAGGCCCAGGCGACTGTTTACTAAAAACACAGGTGCGTGCCAAGTCGTAAGACGACGTATACGCACTGACGCCTGCCCGGTGCCGGAAGGTTAAGGGGAAGGGTCAGTCCGCTCTTCGGGGCGGGCGAAGCTCTGAACCTAAGCCCCGGTAAACGGCGGCGGTAACTATAACCGTCCTAAGGTAGCGAAATTCCTTGTCGGGTAAGTGAGACGACTTGCCCCACTGCGCTGAGAGGCGTGGTGAAACACCAGCTCATATCGGGGAAGCCCTACCCCGCTTCTGCGGGCGGGTAATCCCGAGGGAAGTCTCGTAGCGACCGAGATTCGGCTGGCTCGAGGCGGCCGAGGCGGTCCAGGCGAGACCCCGTAACGACTGACCCGAAAGGGGAGGCGCGGCCCCAGCCGGTAGGGTCTTTGTGACCTGCGGCTGGTGCTGCGCAAGACGCTGGTTCCTCACCCCCGATGCCTGCTGCGGTAGGTCCCCATTTTGGGGGGAGGCCGTGGCAAGGATTTCGGGAAGTGGGGCCTATGGAGGGAAGCTTGAGCGAAGGAAATAGACTGGACCCGTGGTACGTGACGGGGCTGGTCGAAGGCGAGGGCTTTTTTCACGTCGGCTTCGCTCTGCGAAGGCGATTGAAGGTCGGCATTGAGACGAGGCCCAGCTTCATCCTTTCGCTCAACCGATCGGACCTGGGGCTCCTGCAGAGGATTCACGAGTTCTTCGGCTGTGGAGGGATCCGCTATTCCAAGGCGGACCGTACCTACAAGTACGAAGTGCGGTCCATTTCGGACCTCGTAAAGATCGTGATTCCTCACTTCAGGAAGTATCCGCTCCAGGGAAGGAAGCGAGAAGACTTCGAGCTGTTCGCCGCGATTTGCGAGAAGGTAAATGCGAACCTTCATCGCAATCGGGAAGAGCTGCGCAGGATCATAGATCTTGCCTACTCGATGAACAGCTCGGGCACTCGCAGGCGATCGAAGCGAGACCTCCTAAGGGTACTCGGTGAGGAAAAGGGATAGTCTGCCCCCTCCGGAAACGGAGGATCTGGGTGAAGTTCCGACCCGCACGAATGGCGTAACGACTTGGGCACTGTCTCGACCAGGGACCCGGCGAAATTGCAGTACGAGTAAAGATGCTCGTTACCCGCGGCAGGACGGAAAGACCCCGTGGACCTTTACTGCAGCTTGGTGTTGGGTTCTGGTACTGCATGTGTAGGATAGGTGGGAGGCTGTGAAGCCCGGGCGCCAGCTCGGGTGGAGCCGTCCTTGAAATACCACCCTTGTAGTGCTGGGGCTCTAACCTGGGCCCGTGATCCGGGTCAGGGACAGCGCCTGGTGGGCAGTTTGACTGGGGCGGTCGCCTCCTAAAAGGTAACGGAGGCGCCCAAAGGTACCCTCACGCCGGTCGGCAATCGGCGGTCGAGTGCAAGGGCACAAGGGTGCTTGACTGCGAGACCGACGGGTCGAGCAGGGACGAAAGTCGGGCCTAGTGACCCAGCGGTGGCACGTGGAAGCGCCGTTGATCAACGGATAAAAGGTACCCCGGGGATAACAGGCTAATCGGGCCTGAGAGTCCATATCGGCGGCCCGGTTTGGCACCTCGATGTCGGCTCGTCGCATCCTGGGGCTGAAGCAGGTCCCAAGGGTTGGTCTGTTCGCCCATTAAAGCGGCACGCGAGCTGGGTTTAGAACGTCGTGAGACAGTTCGGTCCCTATCCGCCGCGGGCGCAGGAGGCTTGAGGGGAGCTGTCCCTAGTACGAGAGGACCGGGATGGACGCACCTCTCGTGTGCCAGTTGTCTCGCCAGAGGCACGGTTGGTTAGCGATGTGCGGAAGGGATAAGCGCTGAAGGCATCTAAGCGCGAAGCCCACCCCAAGATGAGGCCTCCCACCGGGTCAACCGGGTAAGGCCCCTGGTAGAACACCAGGTAGATAGGCCGGAAGTGTAAGCGCAGCAATGCGTTCAGCTGACCGGTACTAATAGGCCGAGGGCTTGGCTTTTGATGCTTCGTGCTCGCTATGGAGCTCTCGAGGGTCGGAGTGTCGACAGGTTTCCGGCGGCCATAGCGGCGGGGAAACACCCGTTCCCATTCCGAACACGGAAGTTAAGCCCGCCAGCGCCAATGGTACTGCGGGCGGGAGCCCGTGGGAGAGTAGGGCGCCGCCGGGTTCTTCTTGCCAACGGGCCCCACTCGGGGCCCTTTTCTTTTCTGGGATATTCCTGCTGTGCTGCGGATCAGGGGCTGTCCGCTCCAGGCTCAATTCGCCCCGGAGCTGAACCGATGAGAGTACGGGGAGCGCGTGCAGCCGGGGCACACGAGGGGTCGATGGAGACCTAGAGGAGGAGGAGGAGGCGTCTTCCAACTCTCGCGGCGACCTATAGGTGGCGTAGCTTGCGGTCGCGGGCCCGCGGGGCGGGAGTAGGGCGGGCGCCGCCACCGCCTCTCTCGATTCGTCATTCGGTTCGGGTGGGCGTGTCGTATCAAGATCGTGGCCGCTCCCAGAGTCCTGGGACGCAGGCAAGGTAGAAGCTCTTCCAAACGGGAAAATCCTCGTCATCTGGGGCCACAAACTTGTGCGGATCTCACCCGACGGCACGCCCGACGGATCCTCCGGGAACTCAGGCGTCGCTCGCATTCCAAGGGGCCGGGTCGTAAGCTTTGCAATGACCAGAGATGACGGGATCGTGGCTGCGATGTATGACTTTTGCAACAGAGAGGGCGGCCCGGCGAAGCTCTGTCCTAATGGCGACCTTAACCCCAGCTTTGTCACGAATTAGAACTGGGATATCCCGCCGGGCGAATGTCTTCCCCCACCCGGACTGTCTGGGCATGCAGTTTGGGATGTCTGGGAAGACGACAGCGGTTACCTGCTTACCTTGGAGGTCTACAGCGATGGGGTTGGCCTGATCCCGGTTCGTAAGCGCTACTTCTACGACGGTACTTTGGACAGGAGCTTCCCACCCCCATTAATTCTTTCATTGTCGGATACCCTCTCCGTTGCCACTGGCAGATAAAGGGTGCAACTGGATTTGGGACACCTTTCTATGCCTGCCTTTCTAACCCAACCTACACGTCCGGCAATCCTCCGACCTATTCGACGGTGTGGGTCCACAAGTACCAGCCCGAGGGAGCGGCCGAGCCTGCCTAAACCGTCGACGTTGACATTCTGATTGTGAGCTACAGCCCACACCTCTCCCGGCCAGTAGCCCAGTCGCACGGTAAAGTCATTGTGGCAGGCTGTGGTGGTAATCGGCACTTTATCTTCAGGCTCAACCCTGACGGGTCGTTAGACGGAACCTTCGGTTCAGGTGGCCGGATCGTACGCGACACGCCGAGTAGAAATGACTGCCCGTTCCGGGACCTGGCTGTAGAGCCGGATGGGAGCATCGTCGGCGTGGGACGTGTCTACCTTGAGGGCGACCTCTATGACCACGGTGAAGCTCGCTTCGCCCTGCTGCGCCTCCACTACGACGGGACTCCCGACGAATCCTTCGGGCCTGGGAGCATCCGGGAAGTCGGCGAGCTGAGCCGCGGTCAGGCTCTGGGGCTCCCCCAGCAGCAAGACGGCAAGCTCGTCGTCTCGGGGCAGCTCTCCGTAGGACCCATCGAGCAACGATTATCGGGCCGTGGTCGCCCACTTTTCGGCTCCGGGCCTACTCCTCCAGCCAGCCTCATACTTCGCCGAGAGTGCAGCGATGGAGGAGACCTTCGAGTCGTGGCTCCTGCTGCGCAACCCCATGCTGGGAGCCCCGCCAGAACGAAAATCCGCCTCTTCTCGACGGACAGAAGGAAGGCACTCTTGTGGGTCGACGTTCCTCCGTGCTTCCGGAGATCGCTCCGGGTTCCGTCGTTCGTAAGCGGCTGGGAAGTGGCATCCGAGGTCCAGGCCGTTTCAGGCATGGTGCATGCAGAGAGGGCCAATCACGCCACAGGGGTTCCAGGGCCGGGGCGATGTTGTCTGGACCTCAGTCGACTCCTGCTGGTCGATGGATCGCCGCCGAGGGCGCTACCGCCTGGCCATTCGAGACCTGGGTTGCGGTGTAGAACCCCCATCCGTACTCCGTGCCGACGGCCCATCTCAGGTTCTTCACCGACGGTGGCATGCGAGACCGGCCCATTGTCCAGATCTCCCCCAAGGGTCGTGCCACCGTGAGGCTCAACGACCACGTACTTTCGAGATACCACGTCTCCACCGAGGTGCAGTCGAACACCCCCGTCGTGGTCGAGCGGAGCTCCTAGGTGTGAACGACCAACCGGCACCCCAGGGCGGGGCGACGCTCAGTGCCGCCAGCTATCAGTCTTCACGACAGTGGTACTTCGCCGAGGGAGCCATTCGCGCCTTCGAGACGTGGATCCTCGTGTCCAATCGTTCGGACACTGACACCCAGGTGAGGATCGACGCCCTCGGGCCAGGCGGCGGGAGGCGGACGCTTGTTCGGGGGTCGTCCCGGCCTTCGGGAGCGTCTCGCTGAGACTCAACGACTAACGCCCCGAAGAATACGAGGTGCCCAGTGTGGTGAGCTCCGGATCTGCCGGTAGCGGCCGAGCGAGCTCAGTATGAGACGTCTGGGAGATTCGCCGGGACAGCCTAGACCTCGCAGGGGGCTGCGACTCTGGACCCGCGCTGGATCGTGCCCGAGGGTGCCACTGACGCTGGCTTCGAGTACCTCGTCACTGTCGCCAACCCGGGTACCGCCGCTGTGGAATGCGTCCTCACGGTTACTACCTCGCGGCAGACTCGCACCACGGTGGGGTTCATGGTAGGCGAAGGTGGCCGCAGAACCCTGACTGTGTACGACTATGTTCCCCGAGACTTCGACGTGGCAGGGCAGGTGGAGTGTGGAGCTCCGGTCGCGGTCGAGCACTCGCTGTATGGGATGGGTCGTCTGAGCGGCGACGCTGCTTCATCGCAGGGCACCCCTGGAGTTTGCAGAAGGCTCTGGAGCAACTGTCTGGGACGGTGGGGGCCTTACCTTAAACTGGGGGCGGCATGGGTGACTAGGATTGCAACCAACGGATCCGCCCCTGAGAGGCTGCATGAGGCTTTGGTCGGTTCACCCTCGCTATCTCGACCGCCAGGGTCTTTTGGCATTGTGGCGAGAAGGCCTACTGGCACAGGCTGTCCTGGCAGGTAGGGCGAAAGGATATAGATTTCACCCCCAGCTGGTCAGGTTCCGAGCGTATCGGGATCCGGTGAAGGCAATCTCGGCTTATCTCTGGGGGGTAGCAGACGAGGCTACTTCCAGAGGTTACAACTTCGACACAAGCAAAATTGCAGTGGCCAGGTCTGAGGTCGAGAATGTGGAACTTTGTGTAACCGAGGATCAGCTGCGCTATGAAGCACTGCATCTGTCCAAGAAGCTGGAGGTGCGGACCTCGGGATCTCGCCGGGCAGATCTCTTGGAACCGTCGATAGAGCCCAACCCGTTGTTCCGTGTGGTACGCGGGCCCGTGGAGGACTGGGAGGTGGCGTACTGGAAATCTCGGGAACACCGGAATGACCCGGGCGCAGGCAACCGGAACGAACGACGTCGAGGAATTGCTGGTTGAGCTCCTGCTCTCGAATAGCCTGGCATGGCTCGTGATCTTTGGGATCTCAGGAAGCGTGGTGAACTTCGTGCCGGGGCACACGCTCCGACGAATCGAAGTGATCCTGGGGCCTTGGTGCGTAGGGCGTGGCTCCAGGCCTAGACGGTTCGTTTACGAGAAAGTCTTGATGGTTCCCTCATTCAAGGGAATGCTTCCTCATGTCGCTTTGGCTACTCGGGCTACCCGACTAGACCGAATAGGGACTCGAGACCCGAGTCACCTACAAGCCTGGGTCGAGGAATCGGTTAGGGCGGAGTTGGTTCACTGGCTAGTTCTCGCGTGCACGCCGGTTTTTGCCTTTTGGAACCCGTTGTCAGGTCTGGTGATAAACGGCGTATTCGCAGTTTTATCGAACATGCCGTGCATTCTGGCCCAGCGGTACAACAGACCGAGGGTCAAGACACTACTCGAGAAGTTCGGGAAGTCGACGAGACGCCGAGAGAGCGATGTCGTCTGCGGTGCACGCTCCGATGGCCGCTGAGTATCGGAGGGTATTGGCAACCGGATTTGGTTTACTGCTCGGATCCTGGGTCTTCGGGCGCCCTCCTTCGCTTACGGGTAGTGAGGGCCGAGGCAAGAGGGGCATATCCGAGTCCAGTGAGGCCCAGATAGAAAGGACGGCAGTGATCATCCCGGTCCGGAACGAGGAGCGAAACATCGCAGAGCTACTGGCCGGACTCGAGCGCGCGGGTCGGATGGGGTATGGATGGCCGAGGGTGATTGTGGTTGACGACAGCTCGACCGACAAGACACTCGCCAAAGCTAGCGGTTTCGACTTCGTAGAGGTCGTCCAAGCTCCTCCGCCACCGCGCGACTGGACCGGAAAAGCGTGGGCTTGTCACTTGGGGGCCAAAGTTGCCGGTGATTCTACCTATCTGGTTTTCATCGATGCCGACGTAAGGCTGGGTCCCCGGTCTTTACCGCTTCTACTGGAAGCAGTCGCGTCAGTAGGTGGCCTCGTATCGGTCCACCCCCATCATGAGACAGCCAGACCTTACGAACAGCTCTCGCTTCTGATCGAGATCCTGGCGTGGATGGGGTCCGGAGCTGGGCGCGGGCAGCGGCGGGCATCCGGTGCATTCGGGCAAGTGCTCGCCACCAGGACAGATAAGTACCGAGTAGTAGGCGGACACGAAAGCGTAAGGGACTCTATTGTCGAGGACGTAGCACTTGCTCTACGTTACAAGGAGCACGGGCTCCCGGTGTCAGTTTTCGAGGGCTCGGAGGAGTTCTCGATGAGAATGTACCCAGGGGGGATCTGCCAGCTCTGGGAGGGCTGGACGAAGAATTTTGCATCGGGTGCAGCAGCGACCTCCCCGCTTCGCCTCGGAGCGACGGTCCTTTGGGTCGGAACTCTGCTTTCAACCGTGCTCCGCTTCCGGCGCCTCGATTGGTCGAAACCCCGCTCGTTCCTACCCGACATGCTCTTCTACGTTGCCTCGGCGATTCAGGTGGGGCACATGGGTCGCAAATTGGGGAACTACAAATACCTGACGTCACTGGCCTTTCCAGTGCCGCTGGTATTCGCTGCTCTTGTGACCCTCTGGTCTACCTGGAAGACGTTCGTGGTCAAGTCGGTCACCTGGCGCGGGAGAGTCATTAGGCTCGGGAGTGGGCGTGGGTACAGGAGAGCTGTTCGAGGCAGCAGCTCCCTACGGGCCGCACGCGCGGGGGCCTCGGGAGCTCCGGAACTCACCCGTCTCCCTGGCATATCCGACTACCTGCTATGGCGAGGGTAGCTTTGAGCTGCGCGGTGCGCTCTCGCCGAGCAAGCAGCTTTTCCGCCGATACCCGACCCGTAGCAGTCGATAGTTTGCGATTCCGTGCCTTGGCACGTGCCCTCTACGGACAATTGTGATCAACATCACTTGAGACACTGTACAACCCAATGTAGCATTGCCTTGTCAGTCGGGATCCTCGTGGCGTAGCTCGCCCAGCACACGCTGGAGAACGAGGGGGCGACCAGGAGCCCGGAACGTTCTAGGGAGCGGAGGACACCCATGCGCGTTCACGTCGTCTCCGACAAGTGCCAAGGGCACAACCGTTGCATCCTCATCGCGCCGGAACTCTTCGAAGCCGACGAGTTCGGCTACGCCCACGAGCTCAGCGACGGCTCCGTCGCTCCGGAGCTGGAAGAAAAGGCCCGTCTCGCCGCCGCCAACTGCCCCGAAGAGGCGATCGAGGTTATCGAGGAGGGGAGCGATGTCTGAGCACCCGCCCGTCAAGGACTGGAAGACCGACTTCGACCACGTCGACCCGGACTTCGCCAGGGATCCCTACAGCGTCTACTCGATGCTTCAGAAGGAGTGTCCGATAGCACACACGGACCGCTACGGGGGAATGTGGGTGCCGACCAAGTACGAAGACCTGGCGGCAATCGCGCACGACACCGAGCACTTCTCCTCGAGCGGGGTCTTCGTATCCGACGTTCCGACAGGAACTTACATTGGGCCGCTTGCGGCTCCGATAACCTCCGACCCCCCCTACCACACGAAGATCCGGCGCCTGCTGCTCCCGGCATTCGCGCCCGGCCCGATAAACGCTCTCGAGGGCCACGCCAGGGACGTCTGCCGTAGTCTCATCGACAAGTTCATCGACGCGGGCGAGTGTGACGCGGCGGTGGACTACGCTCAGCACATTCCCGTCGCGCTGATCACCAAGATCCTCGGAGTTCCCGATTCGGATGGCGACCTCTTCAGGAGCTTCATTCACCGGATACTCGAAGAGGGCCCGGCAGATCCCGACGAGCTGGTGCGGGCTGCCTGGGAGCTGCTCGACTACCTGAGGGATCAGGTCGAGGCTCACAAGAAGCAGCCCAGGGAAGACCTCATAAGTTACCTCCTCTCGGCGGAGTACGAGGGTGAGAAGCTCGAGGAGCACGAGGTCCTGGGCGTACTGGTGCTGCAGGTGATCGCAGGTATCGACACCACCTGGAGCGCCATCGGCTCTGCACTCTGGCACCTCGCCACCCACGAAGCGGACAGGAAGCGGCTGGTAGCCGAGCCAGAGCTGATGCCCACGGCAATCGAGGAGTTCCTGCGCTACTACTCACCGGTGACTATGGCTCGCAGGGTCGTTGCCGACATCGACTTCAAGGGCTGCCCGATGAAGGAAGGTGACCGGGTACTGTTGCCGTTCCCTGCCGGCAACCGTGACCCGGACGCGTTCGAAGACGCCGACGACTTCAAGCTGGACAGGAAGGTCAACCGGCACTACGCGTTCGGTGTGGGAATCCACCGTTGTCTCGGCTCCAACCTGGCACGGATGGAACTGAGGGTGGCGCTGGAGGAATGGCTAGCGCGCATACCGGAGTTCTACCTGACCGACCCAGAGGCTGTCACGTGGTCGAGGGGACAGGTAAGGGGCCCGAGGCGCATCCCCGTCGCGTGGCCCACTAGCGCCTGACCGGACGAGACCTGGACTGCCCACGAGGCAGAAAGTTTCACCGACCATAGCCTCGGCGACTTCAGCTGCAGGTGCGCCAGTGTGGCTGGCCATGCCGATCTTGCAGACGGGATTTCAGGGGTCAGGCCGGCTGTCCAGCGATTCGCGCCGGACGCGCCCGACCCCGCTTGCTCAGCGACGAGACTACGGAGATTCCGAAAGCGACGATGGCGACCGCGTTCCCCGCTGCGCCGACAGCACGAGAGGCTCCCAATTGGAAGATGCCACCCAGGCTCCGTACCAGAAGTGAGGTGTGCAGCAGGAAGAGGGGGATGTAGAAGTACCTGGCAAAGACCATCTCCTTCTCTAGCACTGTGGGTAGGACGATCGGCCCGTGGGCGAAGACCATGGACATGACGAATCCCAAGAAGAGGGCGTGCAGCGCTGTGTCCCGGAGGGCCGAGCCGGAGGTGTACGGGTAATAAGCCCACACGATACCCGCTACCCCGAGCCAGCCGTAACCGCACAGGAGGGCGATGGCCGAGTAGCGGGGAAGCCCTGGCTGTCTGATTGTCTTCCAGGCGATGTCGAAGGCATAGAGCCAGACGGCCCACACCACCAAGCTCGCCCCGGTGAGCGCGAACCCCGCTGAGGGATTTACGACGCTGCCTACCAGCCCGAGCCCGGTCAAGACGGTGGCACCGAGAAAGGTTGGCTGCCTAGAGGGACGGGAGGGTTGGAGCCGCGTCAGTTCCAGACGTTCCCCCACGATCGTAAAGACCAGGAACCCTCCCCACCACGAGACCCACGTCTGGGCAGGCCGCCCCGTAGCCCAGAGGATGTTACCGACCAGCCATACCGCCGCTCCCAGCGTCATTGCCTTGAGGTACAGCTCCGAAATCCGTCTCAGCGTGGTGGCAAAAAGCGCCACGAGAACCGCGGAGGCAAACACGAAAAGCCCGCCAGCAACGGGCCACACGGGGACTCCTTCATAGTTCATCCTGCCTACCCCAGTCACAAGGGAGACGCCGCCCAGGCCTGCGGCAGCAGGCGCGAGCCACGCCCAGGCCTCGTCCGAGGCGACTGCTCTTTCGGTGCAAATGAGGGTACCTAGAAAGCCACAGATCATAAGAGCGGCGTGGTTGCCCACCTGCAGGACGTCGGGCCGGGCAACACTCACTCCGGCCCACACGAGCCCGGCCCAGATTCCAGCTGCGAGGCAGAGAGCACTGGCCACCAGAAGGGGCAGTCTCTTACTCAAGGCCCGGCCACGCCCTCCTGATTCTGCGGTGCCCACCCCCGGCGACTACTGCAACGGACCTGCCAGCCTGGGAGACTGGGCGTCTCGGGCGGCCAGTTGCGTTCTTCCGGCGGCGGCGCGGCGTCGGTCTTCGGCTGGCTGCAAGGAGTATTCGTCTGAGGCGAGGGTTCGTGCCGCTAATGGATCTAGGGGAAGATCGCTTTCCACCGGAGCAATGACCTCCTGGCCTTGGCGGGGGGCGGTTTCGATCCCTCCGGGTCCACTTCACGGGCCGCGCCGAGGCGGCCCCAGCCGAGCCGCTCCCTTGCGCTCTCCGACATCATCGATGGATTCCAGGGCGGCTCCCAGACGAGCTCGACGCGGACAGGCCGGGCCTCGGGCACGTCGTCGGAGACCACCCGTTGCGCCTCCTCGGTCACGTATCGGTGGAGGGGACAGAGCGGGGATGTCACGGTCATCCGAATCAATGTGCCGTCCGGGGTCCGCTCGATACCGTAGACCAGCCCGAGTTCCACGACGTTCATGCCGACCTCAGGGTCGACGACCTTGGAGAGCGCTTCTCTGACGGAGTCCTCTAGTTCGGAGGCTTTCTCTTCTCTGAGGCGATCACTCATTCGAAGAACCAGGGCTTGTCCAGAAGTCTTACTTTGACTCGTTGTCCTTGCTGGAGGACCGGTTCGCCTCTGAACGTCCTTGCTTCGAGCCTGCTGCCGTCGGCGAGTTCGAGGTGTACAAGCTGGTCGTGGCCGTAGTACTGGATGTCGAGTACCCGGGCCTCCCCTCCGGGGCAGGTCTCCACGCTCACGGCCTCGGGCCTTACCAGCATCGTTACGGGTCCTTCGAATCCGTTCGCCGGGATCTCGCCGAAGGGGGTCCTGGCCACTCCGCCCTCGACCGGGACCACATAGACGTTCGCCTCCCCGAGCATGCTGGCTATGAGAGCAGACGAAGGCTGGGCGTAAAGCTGTTGAGGCGTTCCCACCTCCAGCACTCGCCCGTTCACCATCACCGCGACGCGATCCGCAAGGGAGAGCGCCTCTTCCCGGTCGTGCGTCACGAAGACGGCTGTGGTGCCGGCGTCGTAAAGGACCTCCCGCACCTCCGCCCTCAGGTCTGCTCTCAAGGAAGCGTCGAGGTTCGAGAACGGCTCGTCCATGAGCACGACTTGCGGGTCCGAAGCGAGGGCCCTGGCAAGTGCCACGCGCTGTTGCTGTCCACCGGATAGCTCGTGGGGCATTCGGTGTCCGTAGCCCGGCAGACGGACGAGTTCCAGTACCTCGGCGACCCTCTTGCGCTTGTATTCCCTCGATCCTCGCACCCCGAAGGCCACGTTCTTCTCGACGTCGAGGTGAGGAAAGAGCGCCCAGTCCTGGAAGACCATACCGATGTGTCTGTCTTCGGGGGGAACCCAGCTGTCGCCGGTCACCTTGCGACCGCCGATCCATATCTCACCGGAGTCGGGCTCGTCGATACCTGCTATGAGCCGGAGCGCCGTCGTCTTTCCGCAGCCGCTGGGACCGAAGAGCACTAGCAGCTCTCCGGGGTGGACTCGAAGGTCGAATCCTGCCAGGGCGACGGTGGGTCCGTAAGACTTGTGAAGCGCCGAGCAGAGGAGTGCCGGAGAGGAATCGGTGCTCATGTCAGGGCACCCTCTCCGCGCTCGAAGTAACGCACGAAGATCCCGATCGGCACGAGCGACACGGCCACCAGGGCGAGCGACGGTACCGACGCCTCGATCCATCGCGAGTCGGACGTCATTCGCCATATCCAGACCGCGAGAGTGTCGTAGCCGAACGGTCTCAGTAGCAGTGTGGCAGGCAGTTCTTTCATCACATCCAAGAACACCAAGGCGGCCGCCATTACTGCCCCGGACCTCATCATCGGGAGGTGCACCTTCCAGGCGACCTTGAGCGGCCCTGCTCCGAGGGTACGTGCGCTCCAGGTAATCGAGGGGGTGACTTTCGAGAGGCTGGCTTCGACAGAGTAGTAACCGACTGCCATGTAGCGGACCAGGTAGGCATATGCGAGGCCGGCAAGGCTTCCCGTCAGTACCGCCTGTATCCCCAGGGCAGCGCTCACCCTTCCGGCACCTCCGAGCACCAGGACGACCCCCACGGCAACCACTGCTCCGGGGATCGAGTAGCCCGACGTGGCAATCCTGCCTGATGCCTTGACAAGAGGGGTGCTTTCGAAACGCACCGCGTTGGCCAGCAGTGTGGCGACACCGATGCACAGCAGCGATGCCAGCCCCGCCAGGAACAGGCTGTGATAGGCGTGGTCGAAAAACCCCCCGACAGGCGTGGCAGTCAGTCCTCTGGCGATGGCTTGCCTGGCCCAGGTGCCGAGCCACACCAGCGGCATGGCGAGAGCAATAACCACGACACCCGCGGCGTAAACGATTGCAAGGAAGCCTTTGATCCCGGGCAAGGGTGCGGGCTCGATGCCCTTGGAGGCGTCGTGGTGCTGGGTGTACCTCGCCCTTCTCCGCAGGAACCTCTCCAAGGCGATGACGGCAGTCGCAAAGGCTAGGAGGACGACTGCGAGCTGGGTCGCGGCTCGGCGGTCGCCCAGTCCGAACCACACACGAAAGACCCCGTCGGCGAGGGTCTGGACGTTGAAGAGGCGCACCGTGGCGAAGTCGGTCAGGGTTTCCATCACGACCAGCGACGCGCCTGCTGCCAGGGAGGGGCGTGCGAGGGGGAGCACCAGCCTGAAGAACGTTCGTACCGGTCCCAGGCCCGCAGTGCGGGCGACCTCGAGCATCTCCGAACTCTGCTCTCTGAAAGCCGCTCGTGCCAGCAAGAACACGTACGGGTAAAGGGTCAAGGTCAGTACGAATGCTGCCCAGGGTAGGGAGCGCACGTCGGGCAAGCGGGAGGTCGGTCCGAAGAGAGCCCGAACCCAGGACTGAATCGGTCCGGGGTGGTCCAAGGAGGAGACGAACAAGAACCCCAGGACGTATCCCGGCATGGCGAGCGGCATGGCCAGCAGCCAGCCCATGAGCGACCGGCCGGGGAACTTGTACGCGGTGACCAGCCAGGCCAGCGAGGTGCCGAGCACCAGGGTACCCAGGGCGACCAGGGCGACCAGGGCCAGCGTGTTCGAGATCATCTGCGGGAGACGGGTGGCCCACAGATGCCGCCACAGCTCGATGTCGGGAGCGAAGCCCGAGATGACCAGGGCTGCAAGGGGGGCGGCCATCGTCACGGCGGTGAGCACCGCGACGGTTCTCCAGCCCAGTGAGAGAGGGCGCCTGGCCGCCCTAGGTCTGGACGCAGGGGCCGCATCCAGGTTGGGTAGCGCCAGGCGCCCCGTGCTCATGTCAACCCCCGGAAGCTTGCTCGCTCGTACTCGTGGGATAAGCGGGCTTCGAGGACGGTGATGGGCCAGGCTCGGTCACTGGTACCCGCTCCGGTCGAGCAGCCGGACCGCCTGGGGCTGCAACCGTCCCAGCTCCGTGACCCATATCGAGTCTTTCTTGAAGTTCCCCCATTCGGCGAGGATCGGGGCGGGCTCGATTGCCGGGTTGGCAGGGAACTCGAAGTTGGCGTCGGCAAACCTCTTCTGCCCCTTGGTCGCCAGCCACTCGAGCAGCCTGCGGGCACCTTCGGGGTTCTTGGCGTGCCGGGTCACGCCGGCCCCGCTGATGTTGACGTGCGCACCCCTGTCGGCCTGATTGGGCCAGAACATCTTCACCGGGAATGCCGGGTCGTCGTCGAGCTGGCGCGCAAGGTAGTAGCTGTTCACCACGGCGACGTCACAGCGCCCTGACGCCACGTTCTTGAGTAGCTCGACGTCGGAGTCAATGTATGTCGGCTGGTTGGCCACCCAGCCCTGCAAGGTGGCGAGGGTCCGATCCTCTCCCTCCGCCGCGATCATTCCCGCCACCAGGGAGATCGTGTAGGGGTGAGTCGCGGGCCGCAGGCACAACTTCCCCCTCCACTTCGGGTCGGCCAGTGCCTCGTAGGTGGACAGCTCTGAAGGCGATACTCGCTCGGAGGAATAGGCGATCGCCCTCACCCTCAGGCTGAGCGCGTACCACCGCCCCTGGGGGTCTCGGACGTTTGCTGGAATTGCCTCGGAAAGTGTCTCGGACGCGACCGCAGAGAACAGTCCGGCCTCCGCTGCAAGGTAGAGGTTGGCAGCGTCCACTGTCATGAAGAGGTCGGCGGGGGTGTTGGCGCCTTCCGCGGCAAGGCGCTCGCGCAGCTCCGTGTCCCCGCCTGTGGTGAACTCGACCCGGATTCCCGTTTCCCGGGTGAAGTCCTCGAAGACGGGCTCGATCCCGTAGTGGCGGGCAGTATAGACTCTCACTACCTCACCACTTCCTTCTTCAGGTGCCTGCTCTCCCTCGAGCTGCTGGTTCTGCTGGGCGCAGGCGGCAACCAGGACGAGGATCGCCATGAAGAACCAGAGCAGCCTCTTGGGGGGGAGCTGGGGTGGTCGCACAGTTCCTCCTCTCTCCGGACTCGGTCGCTAGAGGTGCAAAGCTTCAGACGGTCAGCAAGCGTGACCGCCCGGTCGCACTCGGGAAACCCTACCAATCCACTCGGAATTATCGCAAGACGTGAGGGCCACTTGTGGGAAAAATCACGTCACGTACTGGAGATACGATGCAATTGGTTGGCCGGTGCCCGAATGGCATCCGGGGACGGGCCGACGTTAGTGCGAGGTTATCTAGCGCAGGTCGGGATCCAGCTTCTCCAGGAGCCTGGCGAGTTGGTCGGCCTCCATCTCGGAAAGGTGCGAAGCCAGGCTAGTCCGGACGACCTGGTCGAACTTGGGTCTCACCGCTAGGACCTTCCGCCTGCCGGCGCGCGTAAGGCAAGCCCACACGGACCGGCGATCCTCAGCGCAGGGGACCCGCTCGACGAGACCTCGCTCTGCGAGCCGGTCGACCAGTCTGGAGGCACCGCTCTTGGAGATCGAGGTAGACTCGGCCAGGTCCACCATTCGCATTCTCTTCCCTGGAGCCTCGCCGAGCCGTAGCAAGACCGAGTACTCGGCCAGACTCAGCCCGTGGCGGCTTTCAAGCTCTCTTTCGAATTCATCGAGCACCGCATGCTTGGCCCGCACGAGAGCGTCCCACGCCCGTCCGTACTTGCACTGCTCGAAGCGAGGCCTTTCCGTTCCCATTTCAATAGTTGACTGTACAACTAACACCCGCTAACCTGTGGATAGTTGCTGCCACAACTATTGCGGGCGCAACGATCGAGCGATCGGGCTTGCTCCAGGGGGAGCAGTCGCCATTCCCGCTCGAGCCAGATACGGAGGAGGTGGAGGAGATGGCGGAAGTGGCACAGGACAGTCGCTACGGGGTAGAGCTTCCCGAACCGGGAGCCTGGGAAATAGACCCGGCCCACACGGTCATATCGGGGGTCGCGCGGCACCTGATGGTGACGAAGGTACGGGGATATTTCAGGAATTTCTCCGGGCGGATAAACGTGGCAGAGAGACCCGAGGACTCCTCCGTCGAGGTCGAGATCGACGCATCCAGCATCGACACCGGCACGCCCGACAGGGACAACCACTTGCGGTCGGCCGACTTCCTGGACGTCGAGAACCACCCCAAGATCACCTTCAAGTCCACCAGGGTCGAGCGGGGCGAGGGCGGCAGGTTCAAGCTTCACGGCGACCTGACGATCAGGGGGGTCACCAGGCCCGTGGTACTGGATGCCCAGTACGAAGGGGTCTCGCCCGACCCGTGGGGCGGGAAGCGGATGGGCTTTACCGCCACCACCGAGCTCCAGCGGGAGGACTGGGGCATGACCTGGAACGTCGCCCTGGAGACGGGCGGGGTTCTGGTGTCCAAGACGGTGAAGGTCGAGATCGAGGTCGAGGCCGTGAAGGTCGACGAGTCACGGTCGCAGGGGCAAGGCTCGGGCGCCTGAGGCAACCCTTCAGCAAGGACGAGATCGCTCGAAGTCTGCCCTGACGGCCTCTCGGATCTCGGGGTCCGAACCGAGGTCGATCGCGGTCCAGGCCAGCGCGATTGCCCCTTCCACGATCGCCCGGTCCGCAGCCGGGCTGCAGGCCGCCTCGGCGAAGCCTCTCTGGTGGGGGAGGTGAGGGAGCGAGTCGATCCCGATGGTGGGGTGGATGGAGGGCACGACCTTCGAGACGTTGCCCATGTCCGTAGATGCTGCCATCTCGGGGGTGACCCTGTCTTGCGGTAGGAAGCGCCGTCCCAGCGCCGAGGCGTTTCTCTCGTAGAGGGAAAGCAGGGTGGGGTTGGACAGGACGTCATCCACCACGATGCCGGTGCCGGAGAACTCCACCCGGCAGCCGCGCTCCTCGCATTTCCGAGCGGCAGCTTCACGGACGCGCTCGAGGAGGGCTTCGAGCTCGTCTCTGGTCCGAGCTCTGACGAAATAAGAGGCGGAAGCCCTCTCGGGAACCACGTTGGGCGCCTTGCCACCGTCGGTGATCACTCCGTGACAACGTTCGTAGGGGCCGAGCTCCAGCTCTCGCAGGGCCACGTAGGTGTCGACGATAGCGTCCAGGGCGTTTCCTCTCCTCGTTCTCGGACCGAGCGAGGCATGTGCTGCCTCGCCTACAGCCGTGAAGACGATGTCGGTAACTGCAAGGTACGGAGCGTCGAGGATGTCGACCGGCGCAGGGTGGACCATCATCGCCGCGGACGCGCCCTCGAATGCACCTCGTTCGATGAGGATCGCCTTGCCGCCCGCGGTCTCCTCAGCCGGAGTGCCGAGGACGTCCACCGTCAGGCCCAGCTCGTCTGCCACGGTGGCCGCCCCCACCCCGGCGCCGACGGCTGCAGCGGCTATCACGTTGTGCCCGCACGCATGCCCGATGTCGGGGAGGGCGTCGTACTCCGCGCAGAAGACGACTCTCGTCGCGCCCTCCCCCACGCGAGCAAGGAACGAAGTTTCCAGGCCGAAGGCCCCCCGCTCGACCGAGAAGCCTTGCGACTCGAGCAGGTCCGCCAGAAGTCCGGAGGCGAAACGCTCCTGGAATGCCAGCTCGGGCTTGCCGTGAATCCGGTGAGACAGCTCGACGAGCTCCGCCTCGCTCTCGCGGATCGCTGTGGCGGCTCGCCCTTTGGGGCTATCTGGTTCGACTACGAAGGATTCTTTCACGGCTTCCGGCGTTCGAGTGGAGGGTCGTTACCGCTGGCTCTCCCGGGCGTGGGCCTGGCAAATGATGCAGTCTGAGGGAAGAGTCGGGATATCGCAATATACTCCGTATGCCCTCTAGCGCCACATGCTTCGCCGGTTGTCGGCGTCAGGGGCTACTGCAGGCGGGACCGAGAGGCCGGGTTTTCTGCATGGCGGGAGGTTGCCGATGGCAAGGATCCAGGCTGGGGAGGTGACCCTCGGGTACCAGGTCACGGGCAAGGAAGGCTCGGAGCGGGTGCTGCTGCTCAACGGCCTGGGAGGCCCCAAGGAGGGGTGGCGGTTCCAGGTCCCCGCGCTGGCCGAGCGATTTCAGGTCCTAACCATCGACAACAGGGGGGTTGGGGAGTCGGACAAGCCAGACCACACTTACACCATTCAGATGTTCGCAAGGGACGCGGCGAACGTGATGAGCGCCCTGGGCTGGGACCGAGCGCACGTGGTCGGCCAGTCCATGGGAGGGATGATCGCCCAGGAGTTCGCCTTGGCCTTCCCGTACATGACCAAGAGCGTGACCATTCTCTGTTCCACGGCGGGTGGCTCGAGTACCCATCCGCCGCGACCGGAGGTGCTCGAGCTGTGGGCCAGTCGAGGGGAAATGCCGGCGGAGGAGTTCGAGCGACGCTCGGCGGAGCTGGGCTACTCCGAGGCATTCCGGCGGGAGAACCCGGACTTGCTGGACGAGTTGATAGCCGAATCGCTTGCCATGCGGCCCGAGGAGTTCGTCTTCAGAAGACACCTGGAAGCAGCGCTCAGGCACGATGCCACGACGAGGCTGCGCTACCTCGAAGCACCGACACTCGTCGTTCACGGGACGGACGACGCTCTTCTCCCGCACCCGAACGGGGAGAAGCTGGCGAAGCTCGTTAGAGGGGCGGAGCTGAGGCTCCTGGAGGGAGTGGGGCATGCCATCGGTGTCGAGCGCAAGGACGAGCTCAACTCGATGCTGGTGGAGTGGATCGCGTCTAATGCCTGAGCCACCGCGGTGTGTCGACGACAGGGTGCCTTGGAGCCCTTGCCTCGCTTCGAGCCCGATGCATGGACGCAGGGGTCCGACAGGAGACGGAACGACTTGAAGATAAGGGTGCTTTACTGGCCGGAATGCCTGTCCCACGAAGAGACTCTCTCGCGCATCAGGGAGGTGCTGGCCGAAGAGAAAATCGAGGCCGACGTCGAGGAGGTCGAGGTCTGCAAGGAAGAGGAGGGAAGTCGGCTCGGCTTCGCTGGATCCCCCACGGTGCTGGTCGAGGGGGCAGACGTGCAACCGGAGAGCAGGGATCCCTCCGGTCGACTGACTTGCAGGGCTTACAGAAAAGAGGACGGTTCGATCGGTCCCATTCCCTCCAAGGAGACGATAAGGAAGGCGCTTCGGGCAGCAGCCGGGAAGCTGCCTCATATCAGCCCTGAGTAGAGAGTTCCGGGGGCTTGCCGTCGCTGTCCGGGATCGATGCGCTCCGGACTTGACGACGGACTGGCTTGACGAGTGGATCGGATCGATATCGAAAGGAGGTCGAAGTGGCGAGGCTGTCAACAGGTGATTCTGCGGTGGATTTCGAACTTCCGGGGGTGGACGGAAGAACGCACTCCCTTTCCGAGTTTGACGACGCCGAGGTCCTGGTCGTGATCTTCAGTTGCAACCACTGTCCATATGTGAGGGCCTGGGAAGACCGCATGGTCGAGATCCAGAGAGACTTAGCAGCCGCCGGTGTACAGCTCATCGCAATCAATTCCAACGACGACACGAAGTACCCCGAAGACAGCTTCGAGGCCATGAAAGAGAGGGCAAGGGAGAAGGGGTTCAACTTTCCCTACCTTCGAGATAAGAGCCAGGAAGTGGCGGCGGCTTACGGCGCCGAGCGGACTCCGGAGGTCTTCGTATTCGACCGGGAGCGCAAGCTTCGATACCACGGAGCCATAGACGACAACTACGAAGACCCCTCGGCCGTGAAGTCCCACTACCTGAGGGATGCCATCTCGGCTCTGTTACGCGGCGAGGCTCCCCCCGTAGAGGAGACTCAACCGGTGGGATGTACGGTCAAGTGGCGGTGACCTGCTCCCCGAACGGGGTCAGCCGGTCACCGCATCTTGGCCGCTGCTTAGGTAGGGGCTGTGGTCAGTCCTCTACGACGAAGGCAACCTTGAGGTTCACTCTGTACTCGGTGATCTGACCGTTCTTGACCACCGCGGTGGAGTGCAACACGTCGACGCCGACGATGTTCTTCAGAGTCTTGGCGGCTCTCTCCACGGCGACCTTGGCGGCGTCTGACCACGAATTGGGGGAGGAGCCCACCAGCTCGATTACCTTGACGACGCCCGGGACGGTGTGTTCGACCATGCTCGACATGAGGCCTCCTATTCTCATTGTGGGCCTGTTGCGCCTACACACTAGCACCAGCTGTACGGTCGCGTCGGCCACCCGCTCGGCCTTACGGGCTCCGACCCGGACCCGTACCCGAGTAGCCTCGGCTGCCTGCGCTTCTGGGCCGAGGCTCGCGAGAGGATGCGCGCCGAGAACGGTGATCATGAGGCCCAGGTCTGCTGCGCAGCATCTTATCTGCCTGGCAAAGGTCAAGCCGGAGCTGCCTGAGTCTCTCGGAGTACCACGGGCCCCCTCCTTGCCTCCCTTGACAAGGAGGGGGTCTTTGGTTATCTTGCCGGCATCGCATTCTTGTTCCAGCCTGGGGCGGGTCCCCCACCTCCTTCAGATCAGGTGCCTTCCTCGGGCTCCGGTCGAGGAGGTGTGGCATGCAGACAGGCTCGCTCGCCCGCAAGGCTCTCGGCTCCTTCCATGGGGCAAAGGCCCCCTCCCCCAAGAGCCCCCCTTCCAGCTCCCTTCCCGTGAGGGTGATTGCCTGCTGCTCTTCTGCCTTGTTCCTCATCTCCTCGGGCCTTCTCGGCCTGCAGGCAAGGGACCACTCCCAGGTGACCTCCCCATCTCCTCAGGCAAGCGAGCAAGCTCCCGGGCCCATGCCCTCTTCCCCGGATGCAAGAGAGCTTGTCTCCAAGCTCCCTGCACGAATCGAGGAGAACAAGGGACAAGGGGACCCTGCCTTCCCCTACCTGGGGAGAGCCAG
>FWPU01001745.1_pt1 | contig 63676 bp, 61 predicted proteins | sample 2228361 | NCBI WGS metagenome assembly FWPU01 (sample SAMEA103939777, study PRJEB20133) | metagenome
ATGTTACACATTACTTTTCTTATCCTCGTTGCCCAAAGATTAATACTTACATTGAGAGGTATAATAGAACCATTCAGGAAGAATTCATTGATAATAATCTGGATGTAATCTATGATAAAGCACTATTTAATAGGAGGCTTGCAGATTACTTGATATTTTACAATACTCAGAGACCGCATAAATCTTTAGGATTAAAAAGCCCTATAGAATATTTAATCGAAAATGGAGGAATGTCGCAAATGTCTTTAACTTATACATTTCATTGACAAATGTCTTAAATAGTGGTAGAAAAGAAAAAGGATATATTAAATAAGGAGAGGGGGGTATGGAACAAAGAACGGCAAAAATACATAAACCGCTTCTTGGAGAGATACTCCTTGAACAGGGGCTAATTACTGCTGAACAATTAAAGAGGGCGCTTAAAAGCCAGATTCAGGCATTTGACCGTCTTGGTTCAGTTCTTGTTGAACTTGGCTATCTGGATAACGATTCTCTTCTAAACATCCTTAGCAAGCAACATTCTGTTCCCTCAATAGACCTGTTCAGGTTAAACATACCAGTAGATGTACTCAACCTAATACCCTATGAAAAGGTCAAGTCCTTTAAGGTTCTTCCAATTAATAAAGAGGAGAATGTGCTTCATCTTGCCATGGTTGACCCAAATGACATCTCAGCAATTCAGGATATTGAGTTTGCCATTGGAGGGAGGGTCAAGTCATATATTGTACCTGCCTACCAGATAGAAGCTGCAATAGAGATGTTTGAGAGGTGGGGCTATGGCAAGGAGGCATTTAAAGGAGAGAATCTGAGGGAAGTAAAGCCTGTGACTGAGACGACAGCAATGAGTATATTCAGCATTTTAAGGCTTATGGTTGAGGAGAGGGGCACAGACCTTCATCTTACCGCAGGTGTTCCACCAAGCATAAGGGTGGATGGTGAGATTAAGAGGCTTTCTTCTATGCATTCCATTACTCCTGAACAGATGAAGTTCTTTGCGGAAGAGGTCATATCAAATGAGCAGATGGAGAGGTTTAATAGAGAGAAGGAGATAGACTTTGCTATATCAATCGAGGGGTTTGCTCGTTTCAGGATGAATATATATAAACAGAGAAATTCTATTTCTATTACTGCAAGACACATAATAGAGAATATTCCCTCACTTGAGGAGTTGAATCTCCCATTATGGCTAAAGGATTTTGCTCTGAAGAAACATGGCCTTATCTTAATTACAGGTCCTTCAGGTCATGGCAAGACGACAACACTTTCCGCTCTTATTGATGTGATAAATTCAAACAGGAAATGCAATATCATAACCCTCGAAGACCCCATTGAATATCTTCACAGCCATAAAAAGAGCAACATCAATCAAAGGGAGATAGGGGTTGACACAACATCCTTTGCTGAGGGTTTGAAACATATCTTCAGGCAGGACCCCGATGTGATAGTAATAGGAGAGATGCGGGACCCTGAGAGCATTGCCATTGCCTTGACTGCTGCAGAGACAGGTCATATGGTTATGAGCACCCTCCATACCTTAAACGCAACTACTGCAATAGACAGGATAGTTGACATATTTCCAGCACATCAACAGCATCAGGTGAGGACGCAGTTTGCTGATGCCTTTCTCTTAATATTCGCCCAGAGGCTTATACCAAGAAAAGATGGAAAGGGCAGGATACCTGCTTATGAATGGGTTGCTAACACATTCAGGGTCAGAAATATGATAAGGGATGGCAAGGCCTTTACCATCAGATCACTTATGCAGACTGCATCAGAGGATTTCTCTACTATTGACCATAGCCTTGCAGAATTGTGTCTGGATGGAAAGATAAAGATGGAGGATGGGTTAAAATATGCCGATAACCCAACTTATTATAAAGACCTGCTGAGTATTGGCAAGAAAAAGGCATAAGCCGATGGGGGGATTCGAACCCCCGACCAACCGATTACGAATCGGTTGCTCTACCCCTGAGCCACATCGGCGATCTTTATAAAGATTACAGGATTAAATTTCATAATTCAAATTCAAGATTACTACTGTGAAATCTTTGTTAGAATCTTCCATATAATCTCAAAATTACAGATAACAACAAGGGGATCGCCTAATTTATCCATTACTGTTTTCCCTTCGAGAATTCCTCGTGCCTGCGGTATTTTGCTGCAAACCTTGTCAGATAAATATCCCTCACTTGTTTTATGATGCGCATAGACAACACTCAGCACATTTACAAGGGTCTTCTTTTGCTCTGTCAGTCTGAACGTTTCATGTGTCTCCACCTTATATCATATATTTTACATGAGGAGGGATAGTTTTATCTTATGCACCAAGGCGTTTTTTGAATGCCTCAAGCTGGTCCTTAAGTTTCTCTGACAGTTCCATGCTGATGTATCAATACTTAATAGCTCTTTCATGTCTTCAGACGCGATATCAAGCCCTCCCCAGATCTATATCTTTCATTCTGGGTAACAGCCCGATAAGGGATTTCTACTGCATTCACCGTTCTCTCTAATCGTTTGCACATCCACGACTATTTTCTCACAATATTAATTGTTCCATAACCTGTAATTTTTTATCCTAATTGAGTTAGAATATAAACCTATTAGCGATGGAATTTTCAGGGATAATAAGACAGTTAGTTATATCTATATTACCGATATTGGTTGCAATCACCTTTCATGAGGTAGCTCATGGTTTTGTTGCGAATAAGCTTGGTGATCCAACTGCAAGGTTTGTTGGCAGACTTAAGTTAAATCCCATTGTTCATATTGACCCCATTGGTACGATACTCCTGCCCGCAATGCTGTTTATCTTTACAAATGGACAGTTTGTATTTGGATATGCCAAGCCTGTTCCAATAAATCCCCAGAACTTCAGAGATCCAAGAAGGGATATGGCAATCTCAGCAGCAGCCGGACCTGTTATGAATATAATACTTGCGATACTCAGTGTCCTGATTATCAAATTCTTAATTGTGCCTTTATCAATGGTATTACCAGATGGCATAAATTCAACGCTTATGAAGCCATTGATGTTGATGTTTACGTCGAGCATTATAATCAATGTTATCCTTGCCTCGTTCAACCTGATACCAATTCCGCCCCTTGACGGTGGAAGGGTTCTTGTTGGACTCTTACCACATAGGCAGGCAATATCCTATAGCAGGATAGAGCCGTTTGGTTTTATAATAGTTATAATACTGATTGTCACTGGATTGGCTCATTATTTTGTTATTCCCCTTGTTAATCTCTTTCTTGCATTACTGAGATTATTATAGTTTTGGAAAAATGAATAGCCTTATGATATACAAAACTTGTCATCCCAGGTCAAGCCAGAGAATGACATTTTCAGGACAATTAAGATTATTTTAAAGGAGATAATTATATGAAGAGGGTACTTAGTGGAATGCAACCCAGTGGAAGACTGCATATTGGTAATCTTGTTGGTGCACTTCAGAACTGGGTAAGATTGCAGGATGAGTATGAGTGTTATTATTTTGTTGCTGACTGGCATGCCCTTACATCACAGTATGCTGATACATCAAAGATTAGCGATTATGTGGAGGATCTCCTTATTAACTGGTTCTCCGTAGGCCTTGACCCTGAAAGGTCAACAATATTCATACAATCCCATGTGCCTGAACATGCTGAACTACATATTATCCTCTCAATGATTACACCCATTAGCTGGCTTGAGAGGGTGCCTTCATACAAGGAGAAGCAATTTGAGTTGAAGGATAAGGACCTGAATACCTACGGGTTTCTTGGCTATCCATTGCTTCAGTCCGCTGATATCCTTGCTTATAAGGCTAACTATGTGCCTGTAGGAATTGACCAACTTTCACATCTTGAATTGACAAGGGAGATATGCAGGAGATTTAATAGTTTTTATGGCAATGTCTTTCCTGAACCAGAGGCACTCCTAACGGAATTTCCCAAGGTTATAGGGCTTGATGGTAGAAAGATGAGTAAGACTTATGATAACTGCATCTATCTTTCAGATACCCCTGATGAGGTTGAACAGAAGATAAAGACTATGACAACTGACCCCAAGAGAATAAAGAGAACGGACCCCGGAGAGCCTGAGGAATCACCAGTCTTTCAACTTCATAAGATATTCTCCTCAAAGGAGGAGCAGGATGAGGTGGCTGAAGGTTGTCGTACAGCTGGTATAGGCTGTCTTGACTGTAAAAGGGTTTTGATCAAGAATATCTTTAATGTGCTCGAGCCGATATGGCAGAAGAGGAAGGCGCTGGTGGGGAAACCAGATACACTGAGGGATATAGTTAAGTCAGGAGCTGATAAGGCAAGAAAGGTGGCCTCAGTGGCCATTGATGAGGTAATAAGGGCAGTGAAACTTTACGCTTAACTTAAAGTAATTTATTAAGTATTATCCTTAACTTATTAAAAATAAAGCATTATTTTTGATTATCTTTAGACATCATTTTTTGCTGGACAGATTCAATTTTTCCTGTTATAATTAAAGTAGCCTTCAGGATAAGATTTCCTTTTAGATTTTTAAAAGGGCATTCTTCTTTGTTGCAGCGGCGGCGGTTAACTCCCTTTTAGGTTTAGTTAAGAGCCTGACAGAGGAGGCGGTGTTAACCCCGCCTTTTTTTGTTTGACCTAAATTGAGTTTTATGTTATTCTCACGTGGCTGAGATATGCGATATCTTAAGAGATTGTATGATTGGGTATTACACTGGGCCAACACCCCATATGCCGTGCCTGCCCTTTTTATCCTTGCCTTTACTGAATCATCATTCTTTCCCATACCTCCTGATGTTCTCCTTATAACACTTGCTATCTCCATCCCGAAACGTTCTTTCAGATATGCAGCAATCTGTACAGTTGGTTCAGTACTTGGAGGATTGTTTGGATATATTATCGGTCTGAAACTTATTGATACGATAGGGATGCAAATAATAACCTTTTACGGCGCTGTGGACAAATATGAATATATTCAATCATTGTATAAAAAATACGATGCTTGGGCAGTGGGGATAGCAGGTTTTACACCTATCCCCTATAAGGTCTTCACCATTGCAGCAGGTGCCTTTAAGATAAGCGTTCCTGTATTTGTGCTTGCCTCCATAGCTGGCAGGGCAGGACGGTTTTTCCTCGTTGCAGCCCTTATCTATCGTTTTGGGCCTCCAATTAAAGATTTTATAGACAAATATTTCAATCTTTTGACGTTTGTATTTTTTGCGCTTTTAATAGGCGGGTTTTTACTGATAAAATATATGTTCTGATTTTATCCTCTGTTCCTTGTTAAAATATTTTGGATTATGCTGAAGAAGGAAACCCAGGTATTATCCCTGCCTCTTCTGCCATTTTTAACAGTTCCTCCACGGCCATTTCTCCTTCCTCGCCTATATCAATGGAATAGTTATTCACGTAGAGGGCTATATGCTGTTTTATTACATCGTCAGAGAGTTCTTGAGAATGCCATTTTATATAATCCATTGGCTCTGAAGGATTGGCAAGGGCATATTCAATGCTTTCCTTTATAGATGTATTTACCCTCTCGATCATCTCGTCTCCGAGTTTCTGCCTTGCAATGACACAGCCAAGGGGTATTGGAAGGCCTGTCTCTTCTTCCCACCACCTTCCAATGTCTATAATCTCCTTTAAACTGTATAAAGGATATGTAAATCTGCTTTCATGGATTATTAAACCGGCATCAACCTCTCCATTAATGACAGCAGGAATGATTCTGTCAAATGTCATTATGGATGGGTTTAGACAGAGTTCAGCGTCATAAAGCTTTAGTAATAAATAGGCAGTGGTAAATCTGCCAGGAATAGCTATCTTCTTACCCTTCAGGTATTTTATATTACATCTTTCCCTTGCCACAATTAGAGGACCACAGCCCCTACCGAGTGCGCCTCCAGCCCTTAGCAGTTTGTAATCCCTGCGCAGATATCCATAGGCATGGTATGAGACCTTTGTTACATCAAGTTCTTCTTTGAATGCTTTTTGATTGAGGGTCTCAACATCTAAGAGCGTTTCTTTAAATACAATTCCTTCTGTATCCACTTTTCTATGGATTAATCCATAGAAGATAAATGTATCATTGGGACAGGGTGAATAGCCAAGTGTGAGTAATCTCATAGCCTGAGGTACTCCTTTATTAATGATGGATACATGCGTGGATTAAAGAGTATGTTTGTCATAAAGTAACATTCATGGGTGCAATAACAGCCATTGTTCTTGATAGAGGCGATTATGTCTCTTGAATGGGCAGTATTTAATATCCTTTTAATATCATAACCATATTCTCTCACATTGCCAAATTTCATCTGAAACAATTCACATGGATAGAGGTCCCCTGTTTCTGTTAAGACGATATTGAGCCTGCCTGCATAACATGGTATTAATTGCCTCTTCATATTAAATGTATTATAAATATAACGGCGCTGAAGGATATCCTGTGCACTCTTTAGTCTTGCACCTCTGAAGCGATAGATGCCCGCCTTTCCCTTTCTGAGGTCCGATTCCATCCCTGTGATTGTATCAAGATATTTCTTTATATCAACATCCTTTAAACTTCCATTCAAGACTCTCCCCCTTATAAGTGAGACTGTGTGGGTCTTGATATCATCAAGGCTCCTTACAAATTCAATGAGCTCATTCATGTTGTTCTGATTCTCTTTACAGAAGACTGTATTTATGCCGAGTTCAAAATTTGGATATTCTTCAATAAATCTCCTTAATCTATTATATGTTTCAATCGTCTTTTTAAAACATCCTTTCCCCCTAATCTTATCATTTAATTCCTCAAGACCATCGAGTGATAGCTTGACGACCACTGTGCTTCTTTTACAATATTTAAGTATTGATTCGGTACGTTTCTCTATGATATCTGTCAGTAGTCCATTGGTTGAAAAAAGGATGATGGATGGTCTGTTTCTCTCATAGAATGCTACTGTTATCTCAACAATATCATCCCTCAAGAATATCTCACCACCTGAGAATGCAAGCCATAGGAGTTTCTTCATCGAAGAGGAGAGCCTCTCTATCTCATCAATCGATAATTCAGGCGAGGTATCGTTCTTCTCTTTTGAAAGATAAAAACAGTATGAACATCTTAGATTGCATCTGCCTGTCACAAAGAAGGTGAGATGTATAGGCTTGTTTTTCCAGAGGATTGAACCTGTATGACGAAAAGGTGAATACATCATCAAAAAATCTTCCCCCTTTTTAAGAGATATTTTATAATACCCATGATTGAACCTGTTCCGACAGAGAGTGAATAAAGGGTAATATAGTATAAAGAGGATGTGACGCAGAACTTGAGACCGCTAGCCTTATAGAATGCCTTAAATAAACCTGAATTTAGAGTTATATTCAAAAGTAACAGTAAAGCGATAAGGTAGAGAAAAGATACATTGTCAACAAATAACCACCATAAAAAGAGGATAGTGTTTAAGAAAATTGTAGTTACGCTTACCTTTAATTCAATTGAGGCAGTACCAGAGTCTTTTAGGACATCCCTATTTTTCAGGGAATACATACTCCAGAACATAGTCTTTTTTATTGCATTCTTGACTGACCTGTGCAGATTAAAATTAAATATATGTCTTACCTCTATCTCAGGATTTATGATAAGCCTGTAGCCCTGTTTCTTAAGCCTGTGACTGAACTCAACATCCTCAATAATGGGCATGAATCTCTCGGGAAACCCTTCGCTCTTCATAAATATCTCACGGTTTATGACCATTGCATGGGCAGCTATATAATCGGGTTTATCAGGTCTTCTTGTCTCAAAGTAATTGACAAAGACCGCCTGAAATTGATTGAAAAAACCACTGTCATAGGGCATGATTGAGTATGTTCCACCGACAATTACATCCCTATCTATAGAGGATATGGTCTTGTTTATAATTGAGAGTGTATCCTCTTTAATGAGACAATCTGAATCTATAAAGAAGATAAAATCGCCTTCGCTGTTTAAGGCACCTGTATTTCTTGCCTTTGATGTGCCACAGTGTTCTTTCAACTCTATAAGCCTACAGGGGAATCCCTTTATGACATCAACGGAGTTGTCATCAGAACAGTCATCGACCACGATGACTTCAAAATTCCTGTATCTTGATGAGAAAATTACCTCAAGGCATTTACTGATAGTTGATGCATTATTAAAATTTGGGATGACAATGGAGATAAAGGTTTCGGATTTCATGATATTATTATAGTGAGACAAACGCTGAAATGTATACCATATCCATTTGAAATATGTGATGAGCCTATAATTGGGCAATTCGCTTGTTTGAATTTATCTCTAAATTTTGTAAAATATTTTAGTCTTATTGCAATATAATTCATATAAAAATTTTCTGGAGGAAAATAATGGCAAAGAAGTATGTCTATTTTTTTGGAGATGGCAAGGCTGATGGTAATGCAAAGATGAAGAATCTTCTTGGTGGAAAGGGTGCAAATATTGCTGAGATGACAAACCTTGGTATCCCTGTACCGCCTGGTTTCACCATAACCACAGAGGTCTGCACACTTTATTACAAAAATAACCGCAGGTATCCCATGGAACTAAAGGCACAGGTTGATAAGGCCATGGCAAGGGTTGAGAAGATAATGGGCAAAAGATTCGGAGACCCTGAAAGACCCCTTCTTGTATCGGTCCGTTCAGGGGCTCGCAGTTCCATGCCAGGAATGATGGAAACGGTTCTAAACATTGGGCTTACCACAAAGACCATACCCGGCATGATAAAGATGACCAAAAACCCAAGGTTTGTTTATGATGCCTACAGGCGACTCCTCATGATGTATTCAGATGTTGTTATGGAAAAGGCTGCAGGCATAGAGTCAGAGGATGGACACGGCATCCGTGAAAAACTTGAGCATGAGATGGATAGAGTAAAGAAGGAAAAGGGGTATAAGAATGACACGGAACTAACAGTTGATGACTTGAAGTATCTCTGTGAAAGATTCAAGGAGATTATCAAAACAACTCTAAAGAAAGATTTCCCTGATGACCCACAAGAACAGCTATGGGGTGGTATTGGAGCAGTCTTTCAGTCGTGGATGGGGAAAAGGGCGGTAGCATACCGTAGGATTGAAGGTATTCCAGAGGACTGGGGTACTGCAGTGAATGTTCAAGCAATGGTCTTTGGTAATACAGGCGATAATTCTGCAACTGGAGTTGCCTTTACCCGTAACCCTGCAACAGGCGAGGATGTCTTTTATGGTGAGTGGTTACCAAATGCACAAGGTGAGGATGTGGTGGCAGGAATAAGGACACCAAATCCAGTAAACAAGGCTGGAAAGACCGATGACACAAAGCATCTGCCATCACTTGAGGAGATAATGCCAGATGTATATAAACAACTATTTAAGATACAAAAGAGACTCGAGACCCATTACAGGGATATGCAGGATATTGAATTCACAATAGAAGACGGCAGGCTATGGATGTTACAGACAAGGGTTGGAAAACGAAATGGCCAGGCAGCTATAAGGATGGCTGTTGAGATGGCAAAATCAGGCCTGATTAAAAAAGAGCAAGCCATAATGAGGGTTAAACCAAACCAGATAGACGAGCTTCTTCATCCAAGTGTAGATCCTGCCGAGGAGAAGAAGGCACCTATGCTGGCAAAAGGACTACCTGCAGGGCCAGGTGGTGCAACTGGTAAGGTCGTCTTTACTGCTGATGATGCAGAGACATGGTCAAAAAAGGGTGAAAAGGTGATACTCGTAAGGACAGAAACTTCTCCTGAGGACGTGCATGGTATGCATGCAGCAGAGGCCATACTTACAGCAAAAGGTGGTATGACCAGCCATGCCGCACTTGTTGCAAGGGGCTGGGGTAAGTGCTGTATTGTAGGATGTTCTGACCTTGATATAAATCTGAAAAAGAGGGAGATAAACGTAAATGGCAGGGTATTGAAGGAGGGTGACTGGATAACACTCAACGGAACAACAGGCAGGGTGTATGAAGGTAAACTTAAACTACTTCCTGCTGACCCTGAACATAATAAGTGGTACAAAGAGTTGATGAAATGGGCTGACAAGTTCCGGAGACTTAAGGTAAGAACGAATGCAGATACCCCTCACGACTCAACTATCGCAAAGCAGTATGGAGCAGAAGGGATTGGCCTCTGCAGAACTGAGCATATGTTCTTTGGTCCTGACAGGATAAAGGCTGTGAGGGAGATGATATTATCAGATACAACAGAGGAAAGGAGAAAAGCACTTGCAAAGCTCCTTCCCATGCAGAGAGAGGATTTCAAAGGGATATTCAGGGCAATGAATGGCCTACCTGTAACCATAAGACTACTCGACCCACCACTTCATGAATTTCTTCCCCATACTGATACAGAACTTCATGAGCTTGCAGATGAGATGGGAGTTCCCTTTGAGAGACTGGATGCAAAGAATAAATCACTCCATGAGTTTAATCCCATGCTCGGTCATCGTGGATGCAGGCTCGGTGTCACCTATCCCGAGATATATGAGATGCAGGTTCAGGCAATAATGGAGGCTACATGTGAGCTTAAAAAAGATAGAGTTAAAGTTATTCCTGAGATTATGATTCCACTTGTAGGCCATGTAAATGAATTCAAGAAGATGAAGGAGATTGTGGTTAAGGTGGCTGAGGATGTTCAGAAGAATTATAGAATAAAGGTGCCTTACACAGTAGGGACGATGATAGAATTGCCACGTGCATGTGTAACATCAGATGAGATAGCAGAGGTTGCTGATTTTTATTCCTTTGGCACAAATGACCTGACACAGACAGTTTATGGTCTCTCAAGGGATGATGCTGGGAGGTTCTTACCATTCTATGTTGAAAATGGCATACTCAAAGATGACCCATTCATCACTATTGATATTGAAGGTGTTGGTGCATTAATGCGTATCGCTGTGGAGAAAGGAAGAAAGATTAAGAAGAACCTTAAGGTGGGCATATGTGGAGAGCATGGAGGAGAGCCAAAGTCAGTAGAGTTCTGCCATAGTATAGGTCTTGATTATGTAAGCTGTTCTCCATTTAGGGTTCCTATTGCACGTTTTTCAGCAGCCCAGGCAGCAATAAAGGAAAAGGCAAAGAAAAAGAAATAAGAGAAAAAAGGGGGCTATTGCTCCCTCGGCCATCTGTTATTTATACTACATAAAGAAGGAGCCTTTATCCCCTATTTTTTTGCAATGTCCCTTGCCGGAAGCTTTGACCTTTGGTCGGGGCGATTCACTCTTATTTTCTATTATAAGCCCCAATATCCTTTTGACACATGGTATTTTCAAATGTTAAACTTTTAGCCTTATAAGGCCATGGATAAGAAGAAGATCGAGAAGGGAATAAGGATGGTTCTTGAGGGAATCGGTGAGAACCCTGACAGACCGGGCCTTAAGGATACACCGGAGCGTATAGTAAGATTATATGAAGAGATATTCTCTGGTCTCTACACACCAACAGAGGAGATACTGAAGCCTATCGAGGGTGAAAGCCATGATGAAATGGTCCTGCTCAAGGACATCCCATTCTACTCTGTATGCGAACATCATCTGCTACCATTTATTGGTAAGGCTCATGTTGCGTATATCCCCGCAGGTGGCAGGATCGTTGGATTAAGTGAACTTGCCAAGGCTGTTGAGGTCTTTGCAAAGAGACCGCAAGTTCAGGAACGTCTCACAACACAACTTGCCGATATGATTATGGAAAAGCTAAAACCAAAGGGCGCAATGGTAATCATAGATGCCGAGCACCTGTGCATGTCCATGAGGGGTGTAAAAAAACCCGGTGCCAGGACCGTGACCTCAGCGGTCAGGGGGATATTCAGGACAAAGGAATCAACCAGGGTAGAACTCCTTGAACTCATGAAAAAAAAGGAATAAATAACAACCATTAGGAGGAGAGTATGTCTGCACAGATAATCGATGGCAAAAAGGTCGCATCAGATATTATGGAAAACCTTAGGAAAGAGATCGAGCAACTGAAGGCAAAAGGCATTACGCCAGGACTTGCGGTTGTCCTTGTAGGTGAAAATCCTGCATCAAAGAAATACGTTGCATCCAAGGAGAAGACCTGTGAGAGTCTCGGCATAAAAAGTCTCTCGCATAAACTTCCGGAAACAACAACACAGGATGAATTGATGGCCCTCATTCAAAAACTGAATAATGACCCTGATGTCCATGGCATCCTTGTTCAGTTACCACTGCCAAAAGGGCTGAATGAAAAAGAGGTGATGAATGCAATAGCACCTGAGAAGGACGTCGATGGTTTTGGCCCTATATCACTTGGCAGGCTCGTCCTTGATGAACCCGGCTTCCTGCCCTGTACACCTCACGGGGTTATAAAGATGCTTGAGGCATATAACATAGAGCCTGCAGGAAAACATGCAGTTATCATAGGAAGAAGCGTTATCGTTGGAAAGCCTCTTGCCCATCTATTATTAAGAAAGAATGCAACAGTTACCATATGCCACAGTAAGACCCCTGACTTAAAGGAAACCTCTCAGAGAGCGGACATCCTCTGTGTTGCTGTTGGAAGGGCACAGATGGTCAAAGGCGATTGGGTAAAGGAGGGGTCTGCTGTCATTGATGTTGGTATTAATGTCACCCCTGAAGGCAAACTTGTTGGTGATGTTGATTTTGATGAGGTAAAGGATAAAGCAGGGTGGATTACACCTGTTCCAGGAGGGGCAGGTCCTATGACAATAGCAATGCTCATGTATAACACAGTTAAGGCTGCAAAGAATGTGTTAAAATAAAAATAAAGAGGTAAAAGATGATAATAACAAAACAGAAAGATAAAAAGGATATCTTAGAGTGTATTAGAAAACACAACAGCTTTTTCCTGATCGGGTGCTCTGAATGTGCTACGCTCTGTGGAACCGGAAGCCCCGAGGCTCTTGATGAGATGGAGGAATATCTTAAAAGTCAGGGTAAGACCGTTACAGGTAAGCTCGTTCCAAAGACTGGTTGTCAGACCCTTGGGACAAAGATTGAGCTGAAGAAGGATAAGGAAGCGTGTGATGTTGCTGATGCAATTATAGTGATGTCCTGCGGTGCTGGCACACAGTCAGCAACTGAGATATTTCCTGATAAGCCTGTTTATCCTGCCAATGATTCTTTATTTCTCGGTAACATGACGAGGTTTCAGATGTTTGATGAGAGATGCTCGCTCTGTGGCGAGTGTATAATTGGTAAGACTGCCGGAATCTGCCCTGTTACCACCTGTCCGAAGGGACTTCTGAATGGCCCATGTGGTGGTATGAGCAACGGTAATTGTGAGGTAAATGCTGATATTCCCTGTGCATGGGTCAGGATATATGAAAGACAGAAAAGACTGAATAACCTTGATGAGATGAAAGAGACAATCGAGGCAAAAAACTGGTCTGCAAGTCAAAAACCAGCAAGGTTGTATACCAAAAAAGAAGAGAAAGTCAAAAAGGTTTAACCTATAGGGAAGGAGACAGAGGAGATGACTTTTAAGGAGGCGATTGAATCAGGAAGGTTTGTTGTTACTGCAGAGATAGGGCCCCCAAAGGGCACAGATATTAAAGAGACAATACATCATATGGAACTGCTCAAAGGTAAGGTTGATGCAGTAAATGTAACGGATAATCAGTCCGCTGTAATGAGGACAAATTCCCTGTCTATATGTAAGCTAGCCCTTGACCATGGTCTTGAACCAATCCTTCAGGTGACCTGCAGGGACAGAAATAGGATAGCCCTCCAGTCAGACCTCCTTGGTGCCAGTGTGCTTGGCATACATAATGTCTTATGCATGACAGGTGACCATGTATCAGCAGGTGACCATAAAGAGGCAAAGCCTGTATATGATATTGAATCTGTCCAGCTACTCAAGGTTGTTGATTCACTTAATAATGGTAAAGACATGATGGGAAACGTATTGAAAGGTGCCACGACCTTCTTTCAGGGCGCTGTTGTAACACCAGAGGCAAACCCCATTGAACCACAGTTAATAAAGTTTGAGAAAAAGGTTAAAGCAGGTGCGAGATTCTTCCAGACACAGGCAATCTATGATATAGATAAGTTCAAGGAATTTATGAGCTTTGCAAGAAGGTTTCCTGTAAAAATACTTGCAGGATTTGTTGTCTTAAAGAGTGCTGGAATGGCAAATTTTCTCAATAAATTTGTTCCTGGAATAAATGTTCCACAGGAATTGATAGATGAACTAAAATCCGCAGGAAAAGAGAATGCGCTTGATACAGGACTCAACATAACCTCGAGACATATCAAACAACTCCGAGATGAGAAGGTTTGTGATGGAGTCCATATAATGGCCATAGGTATGGAAGACAAGGTGCCAATCATAATGGAGAAGGCCGGACTTTTGTAAACTGTGAGAGATTTCTGGCAACACCTACCAGAGCATATTAGCCCAACCATTTTTACTATAGGTCAGTTTCAGCTTAGATACTACGGCCTTATGTACCTTATAGCCTTCCTTATAGTTTACTTTCTTGTGCTTTATAGACTGAAGACAGAGGACTTTGATTACGAAAAGGGCATCATTCAGGACTGCTTTGTATGGTTGATACTTGGTCTTATGATTGGAGCAAGATTGGGTTATGTGCTCTTTTATAACTTAGAATATTATCTATCGCGCCCATTTGAAATTGTCCTACCTTTCAGTTTTGAAGGAGGGTTTCACTTTACAGGCCTTGCAGGGATGTCCTATCACGGCGGACTTGTGGGGGTTATAATTACAGGGATAATATTCTGTGCTAAAAATAAGATCAATTTCTGGCAACTCTCGGACCTTTTCATACCACAAATACCACTTGCCTACACCTTTGGGAGAATCGGCAACTTCCTTAATGGCGAACTCTATGGCCGAGTGACCGATGTACCATGGGGTATGTACTTCCCCCTTGATAGAACTAATCAGCTAAGGCATCCATCTCAGCTTTATGAGGCCTTTTTTGAAGGTATATTCCTGTTCCTTATTCTCTGGAGGATGCGCAGAAAAAGATTTTTCAGCGGTTTCTTTCTCTCACTCTATCTTATTGGCTACGGTGTTGTTAGATTCTTTATAGAGTTCTTCCGTGAGCCTGACCCCCAGCTCGGCTTTATTGCTGACTTTTTGACAATGGGTCAAATACTCTGTCTTGTTATGATATTCTCTGGTGCAGGCCTCTTATACTATAGAAGCCGTATTCGGTAGGGGCATTGCTTTTCGAAAATAACAATGAGAATACATCTCGTAGGTAATATCCTTCCGGATTTTTATAAAAATCCAGTTGAATACCAATTGAGGGAGCAAGGGGATCCACATCCTAACCCTTTAGCATATAGAATTATTGCAAAATATATAGCTGAACACATCTGTTCAAAATAAAGATTAATATTTTAGAATATCTTGGACAGCAATGATAGCTGAAGAAGTAATAGAACATGGATTCTCCCTGCCAAGTTCCAGTGAAAACCCTTAAGTAGTTTCAAGATAATTCCTCAGATATTTTAGGACTTTGTCGACAAAATGAAAAGTCCTTTACAAAAGAACTCATTTTTTAAAAGTTGTGTTATAATGGCAGGTAAAATACTTAATAAAAGGAGATACATTATGAAAGCAAAAGTTGGTGATAAGGTAAAGGTTCATTATACCTTGAGGATAGATGATGAAGTCTTTGAATCCTCAGTAGGCACAAAACCTCTTGAGTTCGTTATAGGTAACGGAGAGATGATACAAGGTTTTGAGAATGGTATTATAGATATGTCTCCTGGTGATACAAAGACAATTCATATTCCTGCTGATGAGGCATACGGCTCATATGATGAAAATAAGGTGTTCGATTTTGACAGAAAGAGGGCACCCGAAGGTTTTGAGCCTGAGATAGGACAGATTGTACAGATGTACAGACCTGATGGTAAATCTTTCATAGTAACAGTGGTGGATATCACTGGCGACTATTTTAAAATGGATGCCAATCATCCACTTGCAGGAAGGGATCTCACCTTTGACCTTGAACTGGTTGAGATTGTAAGTTAATAAAAATCATGCCACATTTTACAGTACATGACTTCCTGAAGAAAAAACGCGAAGGCAAAAAGATTACTATGCTTACCGCTTATGATTTCCCTTTTGCACGCATTGTAGATGAGGCAGGTATAGATGCAATCCTTGTAGGTGACTCCGTCAGTATGGTTGTTCAAGGTCTTGAAAACACCCTTCCTGTGACAATGGATGAGATGATCTATCATACAAAGATGGTGGCAAGAGCGGTAAAGAACTCCATGGTCATAGGTGATATGCCATTCCTTTCATATCAGGTGAGTATTGAAGATGCTATAAGAAACGCAGGAAGGTTTCTCAAAGAAGGTGGTGCATCCGCTGTAAAGATTGAGGGTGGAGCGGAGATAGCTGAACACATAAAGGCAATGATTAAATCTGACATTCCTGTGATGGCTCATATAGGGCTTACTCCTCATTCTATCCACAAAATGGGAGGATATAAGGTTCAGGGCAGGGATGAGGAGACGGCAAATAGGTTGATTGAGGAGGCACACATCCTTCAGGATGCGGGCGCCTTCTCAATAGTGCTTGAGGCAATCCCAACGGAGCTTGCAAAGAGGATCACAGAAGGACTGACAATCCCAACTATAGGTATTGGTGCAGGCCCGTATTGTGATGGTCAGGTGCTTGTGCTTCATGACGTGATAGGTCTTTTTGAGAGATTTATACCAAAATTTGTTAAGCGATATGCAAACCTTAAGGATGAGGCTTTAAAGTCAATCAAAAACTATAAGGAAGAAGTAGAAAAAGGGATATTCCCCTCGGAAGAACATGGTTTTAAATAGGTAAATCCAACAATTCTGTTACCGCCCTATTCCATCCCTCAGGTCCTATACCGTCTGCCTTTATGAGGTTCTTTATTTTTATCCTCCTCTCATATCTCCCATCAGGCTTCTTCACTATTATCGGGTAATCGACCCTTTCAAGCATCTCTAAATCATTTAGATTATCGCCAATGGCAGCAGTTGTAATATCTCCGAACTCTCTAATATATAACCCCTTTAATATCTCAACCGCCATGCCCTTATTCGTGTTACCCATGAGATGAAAGAACTCACCCTGTGTGATATTAAGTCCCATTGATTTGATCCTTGCCATTAATGTCTTTAATTTGGCTGCACTTCCTTTAAATATAAAGGGCTCATCAAAATCCCTCTTCTTTGCAAGTCTTGCCTCTGACAATGTTAGTCCTGCGAGTGTTGATATCTCCTTCACTGTAATATCCCCAAAGCCCTTTATATCAAAACCTTCTAAGCGCAACTCATCCACTGCCTCTCTCAACTCCTGGTAAGGCTTCCCGAGCCTTACAACAAGATATCCTCCTTCTTCATAAACCTCTGATTCCAACTTTTTAATTTTAAAGTAGTTTCGTGGTATGAATATCCCTCCTCCATTCTCAGATATAAATGGATGCCTGTTTTTGAGTCTCCTCCTGTATTCTTCTATTTCTACCCTTGTCTTGCTTGAGCAGATAACAAGAGGGATGTCTTTTTCTTTTAACATCTTTAATGCTGACATTGCTTTCTTAAAAGAATAAGTATGAGCATCAAGCAATGTCCCATCAAGGTCTGTAAAGATGATTAATTTTTTCATGCGATTGTTTTACTCAGAACCTTTCTCCAGAAACTCCCGTGCGATTTTCAGGGCCTCTTCTGCATCTTCTTTTGAGTACTTTATGAAGTCCTGATAATCAGCATCTTCTCTTAATGCCTTTATGTATCTATTGTAGCAAAAGTGTAATATCGAAGACTGTTATTTAAAAAAATAAACTAACAAGAGATACCACGGATCTATTCCCACTTTTTCAGATTAAAAAATAAGAACATAGAGGCTAAGATTATAAGAATCAGTGTGGCTCCTGTGAAGGCAGTCTTGAATCCGAAATTTGCGATCAGGATTCCTGAGATAACAGGACCTGCTGTATGGCCAATGTCCATTATTGAGCCCAATACACCCATTGCAGAACCACGGCTATCCTGCCTGCTTAAATCCGCTATATATGCGGATGTTGCAGATGTTACTATTGCGATACTCCATCCGAATAATATGCTCAGTAAGAGTAAGGGAATGAATGTATTGAGAAAGGAGAAACTCCCGATGCATAATGCACTGATTATTGCACCCCAGAATATCTGGGGCTGTCTGCCATGCCTGTCTGAAAACCTTCCCATAAGAGGTTTAGTGAGTGCAAGTGTAATCACCTGTGATGACAGGAATATACCTACCTCATATGCACTGAGACCGATTTTTATTGAATAGAGTGGAAGGAATGTTTCAAATACCCCGTATGCAAAGAGTATTGCTGATTCAACTCCTGCAGTGATGAGAATCGGTCTGTTTGACAGCACAGATTTAAAAGGTGTGAATATCTCTTTAGTCCGTAAGGGAGACTTTGTCCTATTTACAGAATCCTCCATTTTAAGATTTTTGCCTGGAATACTCTCGGATGGTAATTTTAGAGTGAGTATAAGGGCAATTATGCCTGCCACACCGCATACAATATACACAATCTTATAACCAAGACCGGGATTAAATACCATTGCTCCTATGATGCTACCGCCTGCAATTGGAGCAATAAACCTGCCAATAAGTGTTGAGGTCGAAAACCATCCCATTTTTTCTCCCCTTTCGTGATGAAAGAGGTCAGCAACGAGTGCCATTGCAACAGGGATGAATACTGCTGTGGCAAAGCCATGATAAAATCTCACAATAGCAAGTTGCCATATCTTATTTACGAAAAGATAAAGAAATGGCGCAGTCGAAAATACTATGAGTGAAAAGATAAGCATCCTTCTTCTACCGAGCCTGTCTGAGATTATCCCTGTAATATGCTTGCGACTATGCCGGTAAAAGCAGATATGCCAGACACGAGACCAACACCGGAAGGAGTAGCTCCAAGGTAAGATGCAAAGAGTGAAAGAACAGGGCTTTTTGATATTGTAGAACTGAATATGTCAAAAAGCCCTGTGAAGCAAGGCAATATGAACGGATTCAATTTCACTTCTTCATTAGTCCCTGAATTTCTCTGTGGTAACCGATATATCGATTGAGTGTCTTTTCATTCTTTCCATATTCAGGATATGTTTTCAGTATCTCCTCAAACCTTTCCTCTGCTTCCTTTTCTGATTTAAGTTCAACTATTCCGTCCATAATTATATCCACGAGCCTGTCTGCATAAATCACAATCCGCTCCTCGAGTCTTTTTAATCTGTAATCTTTTATTGGCAATCCGAGTTCCTTCGCCTCTTCTTCAGTAAGTCCACCTCTAATATGCTTTTCCATGATATCTGTAATCTCCTGTGGAAGTCCTAACTCTTTTCCGAGTTCAGCACCTATCCTGCCGTGTTCTATTTCATGTGTTTTTGCCTTGCCAAGGTCATGGAACAATGCACTCCTACCCACAAGTTCCATATCGAGTATCACTCCTGTTCTTTCTGCAATCTCAAGAGCCTTTTCAGCAACCTTTATACAGTGCCTGATATCATCTTCTAAAACCCCTGCCTTCCTCAATAACTCAATGTCTGAATCCTTAATTTTGTAAAACATACAGACCTCCTACTCTTTACCTGTCCTCTCAGTGCTTATCTTTAAATGTTTCTCTACTGGTAGCACTTTGCTCACAGGTTTTGAGGGTACACTGTATAAAAACAATAGCCATTCCATTTTTCTCTCCACCTCTGTAGCATTTAATATTAAAGTAACAGATGTTATATGTCATATCAATTATCAGTCGCAATCTTGGAAAGGGGCATCGAATATGTCTGCCTGGCTTTTCCTGTCCGAATCCTTTATAAATCAATCTTCAAAAGAGGCATCAATGTTTCTCTATAAATCTTATCCTATTAAAATGTTTTCCCCCTAAATTGCATTGATTGGTGCTCATTGGTGCTTGTTACTAACAAGGACTCAAAGCGATATGCCCAATTACAAGTCGAAGATATTCAAAATGCCACTTCCAATCTTATCAGCTCTCCACTAATGGGTCGTATCGTGAAATTTTAATTGGAAACACATCTGTCCAAAATAAAGATTAACAATTTATTTTAGAATATCTTGGACAGCAATGATTGAAAGCAAAAGGTTGTTTATTCTATCACCATTATCTGTATGTCCATGACATTCGTGCCGGTTGGCCCTGTAACAAAGAGGGCATCGATCTTTTTGAAGAAGTTATAGGAATCGTTGTTGTTTAAATACTCCAGCGGGTCAACTCCAATAGCCCTTGCCTTTTTAACAGTCTCTCCATCCACGATAGCACCTGCTGCATCTGTTGGTCCATCAGTTCCATCTGTTCCTGCTGAAAGGAGGGTTATCCCTTTAACCCCTTCAATCTCCATCGCAAATGCCAATGCAAGCTCCATATTCCTTCCACCCTTTCCATTGCCTTTTACCGTGACAGTCGTCTCACCACCTGAGGTTAAACAGTTCAAACGGTTTGAACCGTTTGAACGCTTTGAGCGGGCAATATCTGCAAGCCACTTTCCAGCCTCCCGCGCCTCGCCTGTGATATTTGAGGCTATTATCTCAGCCCTATAACCCATCTCCTCTGCATAATTCTTAGCTGACTCAAGGGCTATCTGGTTATTTCCTATTATTATGTTTTTAACATTCCTAAATATCGGACTATCATGCTTTGGCGTTTCGGGTATCAGCCCTTGCCTACCCTTTTTAAGAACTTCCATCACACTGGATGAAATCTCATCTGATAAATTAAATTTATGGATGACATCCATGGCATCTGCATATGTTGTTGAATCAGGTGCTGTAGGGCCTGAGGCAATAACATCAAGCCTGTCACCTATAACGTCAGAAAGGATAAATGAGACTATTCTTGCAGGATATGTAATCTCAGCAAGCCTCCCTCCCTTAACCCTTGAGATATGTTTTCTTACTGTATTGAGTTCATTGATATTAGCCCCTGCCTTAAGGAGCAATTCTGTAACCCTTTGCTTGTCAGCAAGAGATATACCTTTATATGGAGATACGAGAAGGGCGGAGCCTCCGCCTGATATAAGGCAAAGGACAAGGGTGTCCTCATCAGCCGCCTTTAGAAGTCTTATTATCTCCTCTGTAGCCTTTAACCCATTCTCATCAGGCACAGGATGACCAGCCTCAAATAGCCTGAAAGTTTGGATGTTTGGAGATTCAGAAGTCTGCATTATGCTGTGTCCATATTTAGTTATTACAATCCCTTCTGTTATTAAATCCTTTCCAATCGCATCCTCCACAGCCTTTGCCATCTGAACAGATGCCTTACCAAATCCTACTACAAAGAGCCTCTTGAATGGATAATCATTTATCTCATGAATATGGCTCTTCACAAGCCTTGAAGGTTCAACATCACCAACAGCCCTGTTGAATATCTTTATCAAATGCTCCCTCTTACTCATTTCATCCTTGACCAATTATTCCCAAGCATTTATACTTAAATATTCTAACACGATTAATCGATTTAAAATTATGGCTGACTTTTATCAGACAGGGGTTGTAGCCACATTTCATAAGCTCGGCAAACCAAACCTTGATAAGCTCGAGTCAGAGCTAACGTGGTATTCACAAGAACGTCCAATTGCCCTTGTCTTGCCATCCCTTTACTCAGAGCTTGAAGGTGACGCCCTTAAGGGAATAATTCGGGAGCTGAAAGAGGTAAAATATATAAGAGAGGTTGTTGTTACACTTGGACCCTGTACAGAAAAAGAATTTGCCCATGCACGGAATTTCTTCTCTGTCTTACCCCAGAGGACAAGATTGATCTGGAACAATGGAAAGAGGATGACAGAGATATACGATACTATCAAATCCACAGGACTTCCACTGGGTGAGCCAGGGAAGGGTCTTTCTGCATGGATGGCTTATGGATATGTGATTGCTCAGAAGGAGATCAGGGTTATTGCACTCCATGACTGCGATATTCTCACATATGATAGGGAGATGCTTGCAAGGTTATGTTATCCTGTTACAAGCCCTAACTTTGACTATGAATTCTGTAAGGGCTATTACAGCCGTGTCACTGATAAGATGCATGGAAGGGTCACCAGACTCCTTGTTACCCCACTCCTGAGGTCCCTCAAGAAGATTCTCGGGAATCTTCCCCTGCTTGATTTTCTTGACAGTTTCAGATATCCACTCGCTGGCGAATTTTCTATGAATGTTGAGCTTGCAAGGGTCAACAAGATACCAGGTGACTGGGGGCTTGAGATTGGTGTGCTTGCAGAGGTGCACAGAAACTGTGCTGTGAGACGAGTCTGTCAGGTTGATATTGCGGATACATATGAGCATAAACATCAGGCCCTCTCCCATGAAGACCCCTCTAAGGGACTGCTTAAGATGTGTATAGATATAAGTAAATCGTTGTTCAGGACACTTGCCTCAGAGGGTGTTGTGTTTTCTGATGGCTTTTTTAAGACCCTGATATCAACCTATGTAAGAACAGCGCAGGATATGCTTAAGAGGTACGAAGATGATGCAGCCATAAATGGCCTTAAATTTGACAGACACGAAGAGAGTCTGGCTGTAGAGACTTTCACAGGTGGCATAAAGAGTGCAGCAGAGACCATCATGACAGACCCCCTCGGTGTTCCACTTATAGCAAGCTGGGACAGGGTCACATCTGCACTGCCTGATATACTTAGTATGATAAATAAAGCAGTTGAGGAAGACAATAAATAATTAAACTAAAAGGAGGTTGAATATGACTTTCTGGGAGAAGATTCAGAAAGACATCAAGAAGAATATCCAAGAGGGTATCGCAGCCCTAAAGGAGGGAGGCACAACAGTATCGAAAAAGATAGAGTTGCTCACAGAAGAAGGCAAAAGGAGATATAAGATCCACTCTCTCCACATAAATGTCAAGGATGAGTTTGAGAGGCTTGGCGGACAACTCTATGACCTAATAACAAAGAAGACAAAAGACCCCTTATCTAATCGAAAAGTCACCTCAATCATATCCAGGATAAAGAAACTCGAAAACCAGATAACAAGGCTTGAAAGAAAAGGACCAAAAAAGGTCTCAAAGTAGATATTAATCGACACTGATCTTTTGTGAGGGTTTTACCATGAAACGGTTTATATTGAGCATGGTGATGGTTCCATGTGTAATCTTCTTTTTACTTAATGCCAATAGATTTGAAATTAAGAAGTTCCTTCCATTTAGTAAAACTATATCAGAAAGTCCTTTAGCCTCTTCAGAGGATGATAACTATAATATTGTAGATGCAGTCCAGGCCGGTGAGACAATGGAGGCAATATTCAAAAAATACGAACTAAAGATTTCAGAATTAAGCCATGTAATTGAAGCTTCAAGGCATATACATGACCTCTCAAGACTGAGGCCTGGAAGCATCTATTCATTTAAACTCGACAACCAGAATAATATCAAAACGGTGCAATATACAATAGATGATAGCTCTATACTGCAGGTTCAGAAGAATGACGACGGATTCACGGCTAAAAGAGTAAAAACGGCATATACCAGAAATACAGGGTCACTTTATATAACAGTCAAAAACAATCTTATATCATCGATGCCCTCTGATCATATCGAATATCTTAAACTTGCCCTTAAACTCTCGGATATATTTGCATGGGACATTGACTTCTCAAATGACATAATGGAGAATGACCGTGTCAAGATTATAGTTGAAGAACTATGGCTTGGAAATGCCTTTAAGGGTTTTGGAGAAATCCTTGCTGCAGAATTTTACAATAATGGCAAACTCTACAGGGCATACAGATTTGAACATAGTGGTCATGTGGATTATTATGATGTTAGTGGTAAATCATTGAGAAAGACGCTTCTCAGGTCTCCCCTTAAATTTAAATATGTGAGTTCATACTTCAGCAGAAGTAGATATCACCCAATCCTCAGGATACACAGGCCACATCTTGGAATTGACTATGCTGCACCAGCAGGGACACCTGTCTCATCTGCTGGAGACGGAGTGGTGGCCTTTGCTGGTTACAAAGGACAAATTGGGAAAATGGTAAGGATAAAACATAAGGGTGGATTTGAAACTTATTACGGTCACCTTTCAAGGATACCAGCGAAGATTAAAAAGGGGCATAAGGTAAAACAGGGAGAGACCATTGGATATGTTGGTTCGACAGGGCTTGCCACAGGTCCACATCTTGATTACAGGATAAAACTGAACGGGAGGTTTGTTGACCCACTGAAGATTGATCTACCAAGAGAGGAATCCATCCCTCAGGAATTGATTGCTGATTTTAAAGAATTCACCTATCAAATGGATACAAAGTTTGCCTCATCAGGTGAGCCTTTTATAGTCTCCTCTGAAGAAGGAAACATCCTGGATGGAAAGATATAACTTTAACAACCAAAATCTAAACGAAACAACAACCCCTGCATCCGTAATAAGACCTTTTGAGTTCAAACAATGCATCGCAATCTTAAAGGCAACAGGTAAAAAGGCTACCACCATCAAAGAACTGCGCAATGGGATATCCGAGGTAAGTGACGAATCCATATTCCACCATGTGTATCAATATTTTTTAAAAGGCCATATCATGGAATACACCAATGATTTTGCACAGTGGATAGCGCATTTTCTCGAAGAAAGAGCCCTCGTCCTCAAGAACGATAAAGACCATGGAGCAACTCAAGGCAAGGTATAATCTTCATAAAAAATATATAGGGATAGGTGTTGACAGACTTGAATATACAAAGGGACTAATAAAAAGGTTTCAGGCCCTTGCTCTCTTTTTTGATAGATATCCCGAATACAGGGGCAAGTTCACATTTATTCAGATAACTGTACCTACCAGGATAAAGGAGCCATATATAAGTTACAAAGCAAACCTTGAAAAGCTGATCAGGAAGATAAATAGGAACTACTCAACCGAAGACTGGAATCCCGTCATCTATAGGGATACTAAAGCAGAACACGAGGACCTGGTTGCCTATTACAGGATGGCAGATGTGGCTATTATCAGTTCTGTCTACGATGGTATGAATCTTGTTGCAAAAGAATTTGTGGCGTCACAGAAAGATATGAAGGGCGTGCTGCTCCTCAGCGAGTTTGCAGGTGCAGCAGAAGAACTCGATGGTGCAATCCTTGTTAATCCCTATGATATTGAAGAGTTCTCAGACTGTATAAGAAATGCCCTGAGCATGACCGAAGGAGAGAAACAATGCAGGATGAAGACATTAAGGATGCAGGTAAAGGAGAGGGATATCTATAGATGGATATCCGATGTACTTGGAGAAATTGCGGTACTTCATTCCATGAAACCCTATAGATACCGTTATCTCTTCGATCACTTAAGTGAGATAAAAATGGATAATATATTTTTATTCCTTGACTACGATGGCACAATCACACCGATTGTAAGTTCTCCAGATAAGGCGATTCTCTCAGATGATATGCGATCTCTAATTATAAAGTTGAAGGGGAAAATGCCTGTTGCGATTGTGAGTGGAAAGGTACAGTCACGCGACCTTGGTAAGGTATTTGATTTCTTCTGGTCAACTGTGGATAAATACAAGGACCTCTTCAGGATAACATCAGGTAAAAAGGTCTTTGAGATAAGGCCCTATGGTATATGGAACAAGGGTGATGCAGTCAAATGGATAATCAAAAACCTCGGTAAGGATAAATTTCCTATTTATATAGGTGATGATGTAACGGATGAAGATGCCTTCAAGATACTAAGGGGAAAAGGTATGGGCATATCTATTGGTAAGAGTAAAGAGTCTGATTATTATCTCAAGAGCCAGAAAGAGGTCAGGAGGTTTCTTGAATGGATAGTGAGTTAGTATGAGAAGATTTGTATTGGAACAATCTATACTCTTTATAAGTGTCATCAAGTGGTTTGTGCTTGCATCAGTTGTTGGCATAATAGTTGGACTGTCCACTACCGTATTTCTCAAGGCACTGGATATAAGCATCAACACCATTGGACAATCAAAATACTATTTTCTCCTCCTTCCCTTTGGTATGTTTCTGAGCAGTCTGCTCGTTAAATATCTCACCACTGAGGCAGAAGGACATGGGACAGAGAAGGTAATCGAAGCGGTACATAAACGATTCGGAAGGATAAATCCACTTGTAGTGCCTGTAAAACTCATTGCGACAATCGCCACTATTGCCACAGGTGGTTCAGCAGGAAAGGAAGGTCCCTGTGCACAGATTGGTGCAGGACTCTCGTCAATATTTGCAAGCCTCATGAATTTCAATGATAAGGACAGACAGAAGCTGGTTATATGCGGAATCAGTGCAGGTTTTGCATCGGTCTTTGGCACGCCTATAGCAGGTGCGATATTTGGTGTAGAGGTTCTCTCGGTGGGTATCCTGCTTTATGATGTCCTCTTTCCCTCCTTTGTGGCAGGCATAGTGGGTTATCAGACTGCATCCTTGCTCGGTATTGAATACTTCCACCAGCAATTAAGATTTATACCTGAATTCAGCAGCCTTCTGTTTTTAAAAGTATGTTTTGCAGGCATATTTTTTGGCCTTTGCTCATTCTCTTTTATTGAGATGATGAAGTATATTGAGACAAAAAGCAGGGAACTTAATATCTGGAAGCCCTTTAAAGGCCTTGTTGGTGGTGGTGTGTTAATAATTCTCACGTTCATATTCTCCAGAAGGCTCCTTGGGTTGGGGCTTGACACCATTAAAGTAACACTTGAAGGAGACCCAGTTAACCCAATATATTTTATAGCAAAAATGTTATTTACATCAATCACTCTGAGTTTTGGTGGAAGCGGCGGAATTATAACACCTATATTCTTTATAGGTGCAACATCAGGAAATGCTTTTGCCAGGATATTCGGACTTGATATAAGTATGTTTTCAGCAATAGGCATGGTGGCACTCCTTGCAGGTGCTGCAAACACGCCGATTTCAGCAAGTATCATGGCGGTGGAACTCTTTGGCTCAAAGGTTGCACCTTTTGCAGCGGTTGCCTGTGTGATAAGTTTCCTTATGACAGGACACAGGAGTGTCTATCCAAGCCAGGTCCTTGCAGTCACAAAGTCTGCCTCTATCGTCACAAAGATGGGCAAAAAGATGGAAGAGCTTGAAGAAGTAATGATTCGACCAAGGCCTCATACCATTACAGAGATAATAATAAAGGTCGCTGAAAAGGTTATCGATGGAACAAACAGATTAAAAAAGTATATTGAAAAAAGGAGACAAAGATAATTATGCCAGAGACAAAACTAAAGGTCATCCTTCTAAGACACACACCCAATCCAGAGGAGACCGTAGCTATGGCAGCAAAGCTATGCTATAGCCCATCGGATATCATCGCATTAAGAGAAAAGATAGAAACAAAAGACCAGAAGGCATTTGTTGAAAGGCTTATGAAGATGGGGCACATGAGCCCAATCGAACATGCCTCATTCACATTTGCAATTGAGGGTATCTCAAGGGCATGCTCACACCAGCTTGTAAGACACAGGCTTGCCTCATATAGTCAGCAGTCACAAAGGTATGTGTCAGAAAGGGGGCAAGAGACGACATTTGATTATATAATCCCACCTTCAATAAAAGAAGTTCCTGAAGCAAAAGAGGCATTTGAAAAATTTATGATAGAGGCACAAAAGACATATGACCTCTTAATTGAAAGATTGGCTGAAAAACAGGTCACTGGTGAATCTGCCAATCAGGATGCCCGATTCGTTCTCCCCAATGCGGCAGAGACAAAGATAATGGTAACAATGAATGCGAGAGAACTGCTTCACTTCTTCAAACAGAGATGCTGCTACCGTGCTCAGTGGGAGATAAGGCAGATGGCACAGCAGATGTTATTCTTAGTAAAAAAAGTTGCGCCAACAGTATTTGAAAAGGCAGGTCCAGCCTGTGTAAACCAGCCATGTCCTGAAGGAGAGATGTATTGTGGTAAGGCCAAGGAAATTAGAAAGATTTATGGCAATTTTGGCGGTAAACCTAAGAGAACAAAAACGAAAAAACTAAAAAAATCTCCTTTAGGAGAGGGTGGATTGTTTCAAGAATAACAATTAAGTATGGAAAGTTTATTGTAATATATTAATTTCGAGAGACTTATCATGTCCAATAGGAAATTTCAGTCATGGCGTGGGTTTATATCTGTCCAAAATAAAGATTAACATTTTAGAATATCTTGGACAGCAATGGCGTGGGTTTATATTTTAAAATGTTCAGACGGAACATACTATCCCTAAAACAGAGATAGAAAATTAAAAAACAAGAAACCTCATTTGAAAGAGGCGGCGGGACAGAGATGCACTTTTTGAACCGATGCACTCTTCAAAAAGGGCATCTTGGAGTCTAAAAAGACAGCTCGTTAAATTCTATCGGAAGATTTTGGATGTGATAATAAATATGCTCGATTATGATAGAATTATGTTATGCCCATTATCCTTGTTACGAATGATGATGGTATATATTCACAGGGCATAAAGGCACTGGCGAGGACACTCAGGGAAGCGGGGGATGTTTATATTGTTGCTCCTGAGACAGAACAGAGTGCGGTTGCACATGCTCTTACACTGCACAGACCCTTGAGGTTTGAGAAGATAAACAGGAATACCTTCAGCATTAATGGCACTCCCACCGATTGTGTCATTATTGGGGTTACAAGGCTACTTCCCAAAAGGCCTGATATCATTGTCTCAGGGATAAATAATGGTGGCAATCTTGGCGATGACGTTACATACTCTGGAACTGTGGCGGCTGCTATTGAGGGAACACTCCTTGGAATTCCATCTATAGCCATATCATTGCTCAGGGATGGACTTAACGAAGGGTATCGTAAAAGGTCTACTGGATTATCAAAGGCTGCTGAATTTGCAAAAAGGCTTGTTCGTATTACACTTAAAAGAGGCCTTCCCCATGATACCCTTTTAAATGTGAATGTTCCAGCCACTGAGCAGATCAAGGGTGTTAGGTTTACCCGACAGGGCAGAAAAACATATGATAACTCTATTCAGGAGCTTTCAGATCCAAGAGGAAGGAAATACTACTGGATAGGGGGTGGTATACCATCATGGGAGATTGGTAAAGATACAGACTTTGAGGCAATCAGGAATGGCTATATCTCTGTTACCCCTGTGCATCTTGATATGACAAATCATCGAGCATTGAGATGTATGAAGGAGAACTGGAGATTGTGAACTCCCTGACCAAAGGTCGGGACCTTAGACAAGGGACATTGTAATGAAGCATTATGATGTAATAATCGTGGGTGCCGGGCCCGCTGGTATCTTTTCAGCACTTGAGATGGTCTCCAACCCAAAGAGACCCAGAATATTGATTCTTGAAAAGGGCACGGATATTGATAAGAGGGTCTGTCCTGCAGGGATAAGGGATGTATCCTGCATGGCCTGTCCTGATTGTGGTCTTTTGAGTGGATGGGGTGGTGCAGGTGCTTTCAGTGACGGGAAACTGAGCCTCTCAAAGGACGTAGGTGGTAACCTCGCAAGATACGTGGGAGACTCTATCCTGCAGGAACTTATCGAATATACTGATGGTATATATCTAAGATATGGTGCACCTGCTGAGGTTTATGGAGACGACGAAGAAAAAATAGAAACACTCAGGAGAGGAGCAGAAGAGAACGGGCTTATATTAATACCTTCAAAGATAAGACATATCGGGACTGACCGCTGCCCCGGACTCCTTAAAAAGATGCGAGCAGACCTTAATTCAAAGGTTGATATGGCATTTTCAAAAAACGTAAAGAGGGTTTTACTTAAAGGGGAGGGTGCTGCAGGTGTAGAGACATCAGATGGAGAGTCTTTTTATGCGGATTTTGTTATCCTTGCACCTGGAAGAGAGGGTTCACTGTGGCTTGAGGAACAGGCAAGGGCCATGAACCTTTCACTTCTGAGAAACCCTGTAGATATAGGTGTGAGGGTTGAGCTTTCCGCCTCTGTGCTTGAGCCCCTTACCACGGTGGTCTATGAGCCTAAATTGATATTCTACTCAAAGAGGTTCAATGACAGGGTTAGGACCTTTTGTGTAAATCCTTATGGAGAGGTTGTCAGAGAGTATGTAAAAGGGGTCTGGACGGTTAACGGGCACAGTTATTCTGATAAAAAGACCCCTAATACGAACTTTGCAATACTTGTCAGTACAAATTTTACAGAGCCTTTTAATGAGCCACACCTCTATGGAAGGAGCATCGCAAGGCTTGCCAACCTGCTTGGGGAGGGCATATTGGTTCAGAGGCTTGGTGACCTCCAGGCAGGCAGAAGATCAACAACTGCCAGAATCGCACGGGGTCGTGTAAAACCTACACTTACTGATGCTGTCCCTGGCGACCTGAGTTTTGTTCTTCCTTACAGGTATATCACTGATATACTTGAGATGCTCGGGGCAATGGACAGGATAGCTCCTGGTGTAAACAGTCGTCACACCTTACTTTATGGTGTTGAAGTAAAGTTTTATTCAAGACAATTGAAGCTTGACAGCAATCTCGAGACAGAGATAAAGAATCTATTCGCCATTGGTGATGGCGCAGGGGTTAGCAGGGGACTTATACAGGCATCGGCATCAGGGATTATAGCAGCAAGGGAAATCTTAAGAAGAATAACAATTAACTGATAGCTATCAACTAATAGCTTATAATCGAGATATGGCTTACGAACTGGAAAGACATTTAATGGTTGAGGAGCAACTGATGGCAAGGGGCATAAAGGACGAGCGTGTGCTTCATGCCATGGAGAGTGTTCCGAGACATCTTTTTATAAGTGAGGAACTGAAGGACAGGGCATATGATGATTGCGCCCTGCCAATTGGTGAAGGACAGACTATTTCTCAGCCATATATGGTTGCCATTATGACAGAACTCCTTGAGGTGAAGGGAGACGAGAAGGTGCTTGAAATAGGTACAGGCTCAGGTTATCAGTCTGCTGTTCTGTCTTTGCTGAGTTCTGAGGTTTTTACTATTGAAAGGGTCAGAACACTTGCAGTAAAGGCACAGGAATTGTTGAAGAAGCTTGGATATAAAAATGTAAATGTCTTTATAACTGATGGAACACTCGGTCTTCCTGAACATGCTCCTTTCGATGCGATTATTGTTACTGCTGGTGCCCCTGAGATTCCTCCGGTGTATATTGAACAGTTAAAGATGAATGGCAGGCTTGTAATACCCGTTGGTAATAGATTTTCTCAAACACTCTATCAGATAAGGAAGACACCTTCCGGTATCATCACAAAGGCCTCTACACCCTGTGTATTTGTGCCACTTATTGGAAGATACGGATGGGAATGAAATTGCAAAATATAAATTTTAAGATGTAAAATATCCTTCTTAAGGAAGAAGCTTTAGGAGTAGAGATGATGGATGAGGCAAAGAAGATATGGCTGGATGGAAGACTCGTAGACTGGGCAGATGCAAAGGTTCATATCTTAACACACACCCTCCATTATGGTTGTGGTGCCTTTGAGGGGATAAGATGTTATAAAACAAAGGATGGTCCTGCCATCTTCAGATTGAATGAGCATGTGGAAAGGCTTTTTAACTCCTGCCATATCCTTCAGATCAAGATACCGTTCACCCCTGTTCAGGTTAAAAATGCGATTATTGAGACGGTTAAGGCTAATGGGCTAAAGGAATGCTATATAAGACCGATTGTTTATATAGGATATGGTGCCATGGGATTATATCCAAAGGATAACCCTGTAAGTGTTGGTATTGCTGCGTGGAGATGGGGGACATACCTTGGTGAGGATGGGATAAGGAATGGCATAAGGGTTAAGATATCATCCTTTACAAGACATCATGTAAATGTATCAATGACTAAGAGCAAGACCTGCGGTGATTATGTTAATTCAATACTTGCAAAGAAGGAGGCGATCTCCTGTGGCTATGACGAGGCTCTCCTTCTTGATACAAACGGTTTTGTAGCAGAAGGTGCAGGAGAAAATATATTTATTGTAAGAGATGGTGTTTTGATGTCACCTCCTCTTACCTCTGTCCTCGAAGGCATAACAAGGAGGAGCATAATCGAGATGGCAGAAAGGGAAGGAATAAGATTCAAAGAGGCCAATATTACAAGGGACGAAATCTATATTGCTGATGAGGCCTTTTTCACAGGCACAGCAGCGGAGGTGACACCTATAAGGGAGATTGATGGAAGGCTTATAGGAAAAGGCAGACCAGGCCCTCTAACCAGGGGATTACAGACCCTCTTTTTTAAGATCGTAAAGGGTGGGGTAAAGGCATATAAATCCTGGTTGACGTATATTTAAAATCACTGTTTCTTTCCTTATTATCTTATAAATATTTTTTATTTTGTTTTGCCCTCTTTTTATGTTAAAAGTCTATTAATGATGGAGAAGAGGGCATTTGAAAGATTATCCGTGAATCTTCAGGCAAGGCTTTTCTGGGGTAGTTCTGTTTACCATGCAACAGTGCTGAACGTCTCCGAAGGCGGTATGTTCATCTCCACCATGATGTGTCCTCCTTGTAAGTCGGTTTTTGAAGTGGTTATCCTTCTTGAGGACAAGGTGTTAAAGATTCCTGTGAATGTCAAATGGGCAAGGAGGGCGGAAGAAACAGAACAATTAAAAGGAGACCCCGGTATTGGTGTTGAACTTCTAAATAGACCACATGAGTATATAGAGTTTATAAGAGCGATCAGATCGAGATAATAATCATCTTACTGTTTTGCCTCTTTGCTGTGGACAGATCAACTGAGAAATTGATACGAACCCCCTTTTTTAATCTATAATGTATTATGGGTGTGGTATTTCTTCGTAGGCTAAGGGTGGATGAGGAACGTTCAGAGTGTCTGAGAAGTCTTCTTGAGCGGATTGATAATTACCTTTGGTTTAAAAAGGGTTCATTTGTTGGGATAAAGATGACGATTGGTGATGAGAGAAACGAGTATTTTATAAAGCCCCATCTGGTTCGCCTTGTAGTTGATACCGTGAAGAGATGGGGTGCAAGACCTTTTATCTTTGATACAAATGTTATATACAAAGGGAAGAGGCAGAATGCTATAGACCATTTAGATCTTGCCAATAGCAAAGGCTTTACCCCTGATAATCTTGGTTGTCCTTATATCATCGCTGATAGTGTCTTCGGAACAGACTCAATCTCCATACCTGTAAATTTTAAAAATATAAAGGAGATAAAGGTTCCCTCTCTCGTAAGGGTACTTGATGACCTCATAGTATTAAGTCATGTAACAGGACATGTTATGTCAGGCTATGCTGCGTCTATCAAGAACGTTGCCATGGGGATGGCATCCCGTGCGGGGAAACAGATTCAACATTCCTCTGTTAAACCTCATATAAGGGTAGAGAATTGTACCCTTTGTGAGTGCTGTATAGAGGTGTGTCCTGTTTCAGCAATATCGATGAGGGATGAGAGGGTGTTCATCAGTTCAAATATCTGCATTGGCTGTGGTGAATGCATTTCTGCCTGCAAATTTGATGCCGTGAATATTAATTGGGAGGAGGACGCAGAGACCTTTGCTGAAAGGATGGCAGAGTATGCCTGCGGAATCCTTTCACACATCAAGAGAAGGCTATTCTTCAATTTCGCCTTTGATATAACAGAGGAGTGTGACTGTATATCTGGCGATGATCCGAGGATTGTAGACGACCTTGGTATATTTGCGTCAGAGGATATCCTCTCTGTTGATAAGGCATGTTATGATATGCTCAAGGGGAAGGATGATGTATTCTCAAGGAATGGAAGGATACACAGCCATCTTCATCTTTTCAGATATGGGGGGGAGATCGGTCTCGGGAGTTTGGATTATAAGATTATAGAGACCTAAAAATCTCACAGGATGATGATGTAACCCCTTAAGCGCAAACATAGCGTGAGAGAGAAGAGATAGCATTTAGCCTGAAATCTTCTCCATTGGCTGACCACAACAGACAAGCTCACCACCACCCACTTTTGTTACAGTAACCTCATTACCGCATACATTACATCTGTAATGTTCACCAACATTCTGAACGCCCATTTTCTCCTCCTGATGAAGAAGCTATTAAAATTCACATCTGTCCAAAATAAAGATTAACATTTTAGAATATCTTGGACAGCAATGATTAAAATTATTATTAAATAGTTGACTTTATTATGTCAAATGGTAAAATAAAATTAATAAATTTATATATGAAAGGGGGGGCAGAATATGGGCTGTGGAACATGTGGTACCAAAAAGACAAAGAAGACCTCAAAAGGTGGGACTAAGGCAAAAAAGACAGCAAAGGCTAAATCCAAGAAATAAACGGAGGGGATAATGGCTACTATTACAAAAGAGCAGTTGATAGAGTTATTGAACAAGGATCTCAGTCTTGAATATACTGCCATCGTCCAGTACACACAGCATGCAGGTGTTTTGAAGGGAGCCATGTACCAAAGCATCCAAAAGGAACTGATAGTTCACGCTCAGGAGGAGTTACAGCATGCAACAATCCTTGCTGCACAGATCGACTATTTAGGAGGAGTTCCCACTGTTGATGTTCCTTCTGCAAAGATATCCAGTGATAACGTGACAATGCTTCAGCAGGATCTTGATGGAGAGAATGATGCCATTCAGCGGTATATCACAAGGATATCACAGGCTGAGGAGTTGAGCCTCTATCACCTTGCCCAGCAATTGAGAAACATCCTTGCTGTTGAACAAGAACACGCAATGGACTTAGAGCAGGCCCTTGGGAAATAAGACCAGGGGCCTTATCCCTGTCCCTTTCTGGTTGATATCTTAATACAATAGCCTCTTTCCTATTGAAATCCTAAAGGCTTTGTGAGATAATCTAAATGTTGCATCTGTTTGGTTATTCATTATCTTTTGTTTTATAAGGATGTAATAGTCTCTCAGATGTAATAGAGAAGAGCCAATTTTTTGTTATGAGGAAGATAGATATTTATGATACAACGCTTAGAGATGGTGCCCAGACAGAGGATATCTCCTTTTCAGTCGAGGACAAATTACGGATACTGGAAAAGCTTGATGAAATCGGTATTCATTATGTGGAGGGTGGGTGGCCAGGTGCGAGTCCAAGGGATAAAGAGTTTTTTGATAAAGCAAGAAGATTAAGGCTGAAAAACACTAAACTTACTGCATTTGGTGCTACTCACAGGGCATCACTTAAGGTTAATAATGATCCAAGCATAAAGGCACTACTTGCTGCTAAAACCCCTGCAGTAACTATTGTTGGAAAGACATGGGACTTTCATGTAAAAGAGGCGCTCAGAATCTCCCTTCAACACAACCTCGATCTGATTTTTAACACAATATCATATCTTAAGAAAAGGGTTTCAACAGTCTTCTTTGATGCAGAACACTTTTTTGATGGATACCGAGCAAACGAGGAATATGCCTTAAAGGCACTTGAATCTGCTCTCTCCGCAGGGACTGACTGTCTTGTGCTCTGTGATTCCAATGGCGGCACGATGCCGCATGAAGTTGAAAGAATCATTAAAGAAGTAAGATCCAGGATCTCCAATCCCGAATCAGAGATAGGTATTCATGCCCATAATGATTCAGAATGTGCTGTTGCAAACTCTATTGTTGCAGTAGAGGCTGGTGTCACTCAAGTTCAGGGAACAATCAATGGACTGGGTGAGAGATGTGGAAATGCCAATTTGATTTCTGTAATTCCAAATTTAAAGATAAAACTTGGGTATGAATGTATAAGTGATAGTAATTTAAGGAAATTGAAAGAAGTTTCAAGGTTCGTAACAGAAATAGCAAATCTCCGGCATTTTAAAAGACAGCCGTATGTTGGAGACAGTGCATTTGCCCATAAAGGTGGTATTCATGTCAGCGCTGTCCTGAGACATCCTGAAACCTATGAGCATATAAGACCTGAGCTTGTAGGAAATTACCAAAGGGTTCTTATCTCTGACCTTGGTGGAAAGAGCAATGTAATAAGAAAGGCAAAGGAGTTTAATCTAAAGATCGACCCTGATTCACCGAGGATAGGGAAGATTGTACAGCAGTTGAAAGAACTTGAAAACCAGGGTTTTCAGTTTGAGGGTGCTGAGGCATCATTTGAGCTTTTAATCAGGAAGGCATTTAGAATGCACAAGAGATTTTTCAACCTCATAGGTGCAAGGGTAATTGTAGAGAAGAGAAAAGAGGGGGAGGAGCCATTGAGTGAGGCTACAATAATGGTTGAGGTTGGGGGAAAACTGGAGCACACAGCAGCAACAGGCAACGGCCCTGTTAATGCACTTGATAATGCATTGAGAAAGGCACTTGAGAAGTTTTATCCCCAACTAAGGGATGTAAAACTTTTGGACTATAAGGTAAGGGTGCTTACTGCAGGAAAGGGAACAGCTGCAAAGGTGAGGGTGTTGGTAGAGTCTGGCGACAGCACCCATAAATGGGGGACAGTCGGCGTCTCTGAAAATATAATTGAGGCATCATGGCAGGCGCTTGTCGATAGCATTGAATATAAGCTTTTAAAGGGTTGATAATATCAAGCACCAAATTCCAATTTATGTCATTTGTTCCACTTGTGGTATGAGGATTTAGGATTTGGATTTGGGTTTTGGAATTTTGGTTTTATGGAGTGAACCATGATAGAGGAGACAGGGATTGTAATAAAGACAGAGGGCATGATAGCAACTGTGCGTGTCCAGAAGAGGGGGTCGTGTGAGGGATGTGCTGCTAGAGGGGTTTGCGAGCCCTCTGAGGAAGGGATGGAGATAGAGGCTTTAAATCCTGTACAGGCGAAGGTGGGTCAAACCGTTGAGGTATCAATAACCCCCCAGACCTATCTCAAGAGTGCCATATATATCTATGGTTTGCCTCTTGTAGCATTAATAGCAGGTGCGATAATAGGAAAGAATTTGGGGGATTTGTATATCAAGGGTATAAATTCGGATTTGGTCGCTGCTATCATGGGTTTTGGTAGCTTTTTCATTACATTTCTATTTATGAGGCTCTGGAGCAAGAAGGCTGAGACAAAGTCTGAGTACAAGCCAATCATAGAGAGGATAATCAAATAAATGATAAGGGGGAGGTAGTTGATGAGTAATTTTGGAATCGAGAGAATAAGGAATGTGGCTGTGATTGCCCATGGAGGTGCAGGAAAGACATCACTTGTTGAGGCTATGCTCTTTGACGCAAAGGTGACGGACAGACTCGGAACAGTGGTGGATGGCAATACAGTGACAGACTTTGAGCCCGAGGAGATAGAGCGCAAGATCTCAATATCATCTGCAGTTGCCTTCTGTGACTGGAAGGGTCACAGGATAAATATCATAGATACCCCTGGCTATATAAATTTCATTGAGGATACAAGAAGCTGTCTTAGCGTGGTGGATGGCACGGTTGTTATCGTAAGCGCACTTTCGGGTATAAAAGCAGAGACTGAAAAGATATGGCAGTTTGCCTGTGAATATGAACTTCCCAGGATAGTATTTATAAACAAGATGGACAGGGAGAATGCAAATTTTGAGATGGCAATAGGAGAGATCGAGACATCATATAATTCTCATGCAATTCCTTTAAGCATCCCCATTGGTTCAGGTGATTCATTTAAAGGTGTCATAGATATCCTGAATATGAAGGCTTTCACATTCCATGATGGTACACCTTCTGAATCAGGGATACCGGATGAGTTCATAGCCATGGTTGAGGATTATCGCAAGAGATTGGTTGAAAAGATAGCTGAGTCTGATGATGTATTACTTGAGAGATACCTTGAGGGTGGTGAATTAACAGATGAGGAGATAAGAAGGGGTATAAGGGAGAGTTCTATAACGAGAAGGTTTATCCCTGTTGTTTGTGGTTCTGCCACAAGGAATATAGGGATACAGCAATTGTTTGATGCTATGATCCTATGCCTCCCTTCACCTGTAGAGAGGGCAAATATAAGACCCGTGAAGGGCAAAGAACCAAGGGATGGAAAGGAGATAATGAGGAGTCCATCCGAGAATGAACCCCTTTCAGCAAGGGTCTTCAAGACGATAAGCGACCCATTTACAGGAAAGCTTACAATCTTCAGAGTATTTTCAGGTGTATTGAAATCTGATTCAACAATCTATAACTCTACATCTGACAATAAGGAAAAGGTTGGAAACATCTTTCATCTCCTTGGTAAGAAGCAAGAGCCTGTTCAAAAGGTTGGGCCAGGGGAGATAGCGGCTGTCACTAAGCTTAAGGAGACAAAGACAGGCGATACACTTACAGATGTTGACAACCCCATTGTTTTTGAGCCTCTCAGGTTCTCTGACCCAATGATCTCCTACGCTATTGAGCCAAAGACTCGCGGTGATGAGGAAAAGGTAAGTGCAGGGCTTCAAAAACTCCTTGAAGAAGACCCAACCCTTAAGTTTCACAGGGATACCGAGACAAAGGAGATGATACTTTCGGGTATGGGACAGGTTCACCTTGAGGTCACTCTCCAGAGGCTCAAGAGAAAGTTTGGTGCAGAGGTGATTATGAAGACACCAAAGATACCCTACAGGGAGACCATCAAGGCAACAGCCAGTGCTCAGGGAAAATACAAGAAACAGTCGGGTGGAAGAGGCCAGTATGGTGATTGCTGGATAAAGATAGAACCCCTGCCAAGGGGCAGAGGGTTTGAGTTTGTTGATAATATTGTTGGTGGCGTTATACCAAGGCAATATATACCTGCTGTTGAAAAAGGGATAGTTGAAGCAATGCAGGAGGGTTTGCTTGCCGGATACCCAACAGTTGATCTCAGGGCAACTCTTTATGATGGCTCATATCATTCAGTTGACTCATCTGAGATGGCATTCAAGATTGCAGGTTCAATGGCTTTTAAGAAGGCCGCTGAGAAGGCAAAGCCAGTGTTACTTGAGCCTATTGTAAAGCTTGAGGTTATTGTTCCTGATGAATCACTTGGCAATGTGCTTGGTGATCTGAACGTAAGGCGAGGCCGTGTACAGGGTGTTGAGCCACAGGCAGGTGGTAATCAAAAGATAATTGTCTATGTGCCAATGGCAGAGGTGCTTACATACGCAAATCAACTCAATTCCCTTACCAGTGGCAGAGGTATATATACATTAGAATACTCATATTATGAAGAAGTCCCATCCCATCTTGCCTCGAAGATAATAGCCGAGAGGGCAGAGACAAAAAAGGGTGAGTAGCTTAAAATGGTATGAAACGAAGATATTTGATTATCTTCCTGATGATTGCCCTTGGAATTATAATAGTTGTGTTTTATCCTACCGAGAAGAGTCGCATAAAGAAGGTTATTAACAAGAGCGCAAGGGCAATTAGAAAAGAAGATGTAAAAGGCCTGATGGAGAATATCTCTTATAATTATACGGATGATTATGGTAATAACTATTTGTTACTCAAGAAGAGGATGCAGATGATATTCAAGAGATTTGATGATATCGAGATTGAGAAGGAGTTCAATGAGATTCTGGTGGATGGAAAGAACGCAGAGGTTATGATTATAGCAAGGGTTATAGCCACAGATGACACTGAAAGGGGTTATATCATTGGAGACGCTATAGATCCAGAGACAATAAAGGTGTATCTTGAGAAGATACCATATATATGGAGGATAAGAAAGGTTGATTTAGTAAATAACTAAAAAAAGGGGGGATTAGAGATGCTTGCAGAATTCAGTATTGTGCCTGTTGGTAAGGGCAGTAGCATAGGTGATGATATAGCAAAGGTTATGAAGATTGTGGATAGCAGTGGATTACCTTACAAGATAAATCCAATGGGGACAGTTATTGAAGGAAAATGGGATGATGTAATGGGGCTTATAAAGAGGTGCCATCAATCTGTGCTCAAGGATCAGGAGAGGGTTATAACAACTATATCCATTGATGATAGAAAGAGGAAGCCCAACAGGATTGAGGAGAAGGTAAAATCTGTTGAGAGAAGGCTTGGTAAAGAACTTAGGAAGTAAAGGGGATTGATATGAGGAGACATATCGGTCTTGATGCTGGCTCAGTAAGTGTTAAGCTTGCGATACTGGATGAGGGTGGTAATATAATCAAAACCCAGTATGTCAGACATAAGGGCAACCCACATTCCGTTGCCTATGAACTCCTAAAGAAAGAGCCTCCTGCCACTCTCAGTATCACAGGCACTGCTGGAAGGCTCATTGCCCAAGCTTTAGGTATCAAACCAATAAATGAATTGATAGCTCTCAGTTATGCTATAAGGAGGCTCTATCCCCATGTGAGGAGTGTTATCGAGATGGGGGGTGAGGATTCAAAGCTTCTCATAATCGAGGATAATGTGGTGAGGGAGTTTTCTATGAATTCTGTCTGTGCTGCTGGGACAGGTTCCTTTCTTGACCAGCAGGCAGAGAGGCTTCTCCTCACTATTGAGGAGTTTTCCAAGATGGCATTGAGATCAAAGCATCCACCTCGCATAGCAGGCAGATGCAGTGTCTTTGCAAAGTCAGACATGATTCACCTTCAACAGATTGCAACCCCACTTGAGGATATAGTAGCAGGCCTTTGTTTTGCTGTTGCAAGGAATTTTAAAGGTAGTATATGTAAGAACATGACCCTTCCAGAGCCGATAATCTTTATCGGCGGAGTGGCTGCAAATAAAGGGGTTGAGAGGGCATTCAGGGAGATAATCGGAACAGATAGGATCGACGTTCCTGAATACTTTTCTGTGATGCCTGCTATAGGAGCAGCGATTAAGAACATAGAGGATGGGGTTGAGGCAAATTTTGACCATGGTAAATTGGAACACTTTATAGCCTCTCTAAAGACAGAGACCGGTACCTGCAAACCATTATGCGATGATATAGAGGAGTTTAATAAAAGGCATAGCATTTCATACCCTATTCATAGACCATCGGGGAAGATGGTTAATGCCTTCTTGGGTATAGATGTTGGTTCAATAAGCACAAACCTCGCTGTTATTGATGAAGAGGGAAGGTTGATCTCAAAGAGATATCTCATGACTGCTGGAAGGCCAATTGAGGCAGTAAGACAGGGTCTTGATGAGATAGGAAGGGAGATAGGTTATGGTGTAAATATCTGCGGTGTTGGAACAACAGGTTCTGGCAGATATATGATTGCTGACTTTGTTGGTGCTGATATTGTTAAGAACGAGATAACCGCACAGGCAAGGGCAGCAATAGAGATAGACCCTGAGGTTGATACCATCTTTGAGATTGGTGGACAGGATTCGAAGTACATCAGCATCAAGAATGGAGTTATCCTTGACTTTGAGATGAATAAGGCCTGTGCAGCAGGCACAGGCTCCTTTCTTGAGGAACAGGCAGAGAAACTCGATATAGCGATTAAAGAAGAGTTCAGCAGACTTGCCTTCAGGTCAAAAAGTCCGTGCTCACTGGGTGAGAGGTGCACCGTCTTTATGGAGACCTCTCTTCTGTCAAAACAACAGAAGGGTGCATCAAAGGAGGACCTGGTAGCAGGCCTTTCCTACTCAATAGTACAGAATTATATAAACAGGGTTGTCAATGGCAAACCGATTGGAGAAAGGATATTCTTTCAGGGAGGCACTGCCTTTAATAAGGCCATTGTTGCTGCCTTTGAGAGTTATCTTGGTAAAAGAATAACCGTTCCACCTCATCATGACGTAACTGGTGCAATAGGCATGGCCTTAATAGCAAGGGAATATATGAAACGTGAGACAACAGTTAACAATCAACAATCAACCGTCAACCGTCAACCATCAACTAAATTCAAAGGCTTTGACCTTTCAAAGAGGAGGTATGAGGTTAAGTCATTCGAGTGCAAAGGTTGTGAAAATCACTGCGAGATAAACAAGGTGCAGATAGAGGGCGAAGAGGATGCCCTCTATTATGGTAGTAGATGTGAAAAATATGATGTAAAGGTAAAAAGAATAGAGATAGGAAAAGAGATGCCTGACCTCTTTAAGGAAAGGGAGGAACTCCTTACAAAGGCGCACAATAACTACAAAGAAAATCTCAAATCTCAAATCTCAAATATCTTCCCCTTTGGGGAATCTACTTCGTTTCTCAAACCCCGCATCGGAATCCCGAGGGTCTTCTTCTTCCATGATTTCCTTCCCTTCTGGAGCACATTGCTCTGGGAACTTGGCTTTGATGTTGAGCTATCAAACAGGTCAAACAGGCAGGTAATAAATAAAGGTGTTGAGAGTATCCTATCTGAGAGTTGTTTCCCTCATAAGGTAGCTCATGGACATATAAGGGATCTGATTGACAGAGGCATTGATAATATATTCTTACCGAGTTTTATAAACTTTAACACAAAGGAGAGTAAACTGCGTGGTTTTGCATGTCCATATGCACAGACAATGCCATATATTGCAAATATAGCATTTGAGAATATAAATATTATCAGGCCTGTGGTTAACCTTGAGTCCGGAAAGGATGAGTTATTAAAAGAGATTAAAAAGGCTTTAAGATCTTTCCATATCTCCATGTCATCAATAAAAAAGGCATTTGTAAAGGCAGAGGAGGCACAGGAGGAGTTTGTTAAGTTAATAAAGAAGAGGGGTAGGGAGATACTTGAGAATCTTACTGAAAGGACTGTCGTTATTATAGGCCGTTCATACAATGCTTTTGATCCAGGGGTTAATCTTGAAGTACCGAGGAAGTTAGCATCTCTTGGTGTTCTCTCAATACCAATGGACTATCTTCCCGTAGAGAATATCGATATCCCAACCCTCTGGCCAAATATGTACTGGAGGTCAGGACAGAGGATCCTTGCAGTAGCCGAGATAATAAGGGATGATCCAAGACTATTCGCCATTTACATAGGTAATTTCTCCTGTGGCCCTGATTCATTCATACTCAAGTATTTCAAGGAGTCGATGTCAGGAAAGCCATTCCTACATATAGAGATAGATGAGCACAGTGCAGATGCAGGTGTTATCACAAGGTGTGAGGCGTTCCTTGATAGTATCAGTGGCAGGAGCGTTGTAACAGGACTACCGAAGAGGTTGAAACCCTTCTCCGTAAGGAAAGAATCTGTAAGAAGAATCGTTTATCTACCGAGGATGTCTGACCATGCCTTTGCATTAAAGGCAGCCTTTGAGGCATGCGGCGTTGATGCCGAGGTTATGGAGCCACCGGATATCGAGAGTGTAAACCTTGGAAGGAAGTATGTATCAGGAAAGGAATGCTATCCCTGCGCAATAACAACAGGCGATATGCTTAGAAAGACGTTCTCTAAAGGGTTTGACCCTGAAAGGTCTGCATTCTTTATGCCCTCAGGCACAGGGCCATGCCGTTTTGGTCAGTACAATATATTGCACAGGCTCATACTTGATGAGGTTGGTTTTCCTCAGGTCCCTGTGATTGCACCGAATCAGGACAGCTCATTCTTCAGGGAACTCGGAATAATCGGAAACGATTTTACAAAACAGGCATGGAAAGGCATTGTTTCAATAGAGTTTCTTATAAAATGCCTCCATGAGACAAGGCCCTATGAGGTTGATAAGGGGGTGGCTGAGCGTCTCTACATGGAATATCTTGAGGAGATAGTCAGGGCAGTAAGGAGCAAGAATGGCAACCTGCCAAAAATACTCAGGGGTATGAAGAGGGATTTTTCATCAATAAAAAAATCTGATGAAGAGAGGCCCCTCATAGGTATTATAGGTGAGATATTTGTTAGACATAATGCCTTTTCCAATGAGGATGTCATAAGAAAGATTGAGGCACTTGGTGCTGAGGTCTGGCTTGCACCTGTAGAGGAATGGATATACTATGTAAATCTAATGGCACTGAGAAAATCGGTTATCAGATTAAAAAATAAACCCTCAATGGATGTAATAAAAGACATACTTACAACCCTTATAACAAGATACATGCAAAATAAGATAGAACATGAGTATGCGAGGCCATTTAAGGGTTTTCTGAAGACCTTCAGGGAACCATCAACATGGGAGATTATAAGGAATGCTTCTCCATATCTTGATGATTCTTTTGAGGGTGAGGCAATACTGAGTATTGGTAAGGCAGTGGATTTCATTAAATCAGGTGTTTCAGGTATAATCAGCGTCATGCCTTTTGGTTGTATGCCTGGGACCATTGTTAGTGCACTTCTAAAGGGACTGAGAAGGGATACCGGTATACCATGTCTTGATATTGCCTATGATGGTGTTGAGACAACCTGCTCTGAGATTCAGCTTGAGGCATTTATTCATCAGGCTACTGAATACAAAAAAGGTAGAGAGAAGGCATTCTGATAGTTTTAAAGAGGAGGTGATTAGGTGGGAAATGTAAAGAAATGGCGAAAGAAGAAGATGAGCAAACACAAACACAAAAAACTCCTCAAGAGGACAAGACATCAGAGAAGAAAATAAGGTGATTTATGAGGCTTGAAAGGATTGAACTAATTGGCTTTAAATCATTTGCCGACCGAACAGTCCTTGACTTTCATCCTGGGATAACCGCAATTATTGGCCCAAATGGTTGTGGCAAGAGCAACATTGTTGATGCCTTCAAGTGGGTACTGGGAGAGCAAAGCGCAAAGAGTCTGAGGGGTAATAGTATGGAGGATGTCATCTTCTTTGGCTCTGCAACAAGAAAGACAAGGGGTATGGCAGAGGTCACCATTGTCCTTTCAGGCATTAACGTTGGTGATACCTCAGGTGATAACGATGGTGATTCAGGCAATGGAGAGGTAGCGGTTACCCGGCGCCTCTATAGGTCAGGTGAGAGTGAGTACCTCATAAATAAGACATCCTGCAGGCTTAAGGATGTTAAAAATATACTCCTTGACACAGGGCTGGAGCTCAAGGCCTATTCAATCCTTGAACAGGGAAGGATGAATGATATCCTCAATTCCAAGCCGCAGGATAGGAGATTTCTTATAGAAGAAGTAGCAGGTGTGATGAAATATAAGGTGAGGAGGGCCGAGGCAACTCAGAAGCTTGAAGCGTCAAGATACAATCTCCAGAGATTACAGGACATTATAGCAGAGGTTAAGAGGCAGATAAACTCTATTGACAGATACGCAAGAAAGGCAGAGAGATATAAAAGACTCCTTGAGGAAGTGAAGGATATAGATATAAAGATAGCAAAGAGGGACATTAGGAGATTCACAGAAGAGATCAATGAGGTTACATCATCCTTTGAGCAGATGAGATTAAGAGAGGCTGAGGTATCTACAAAGATAAATTCCATAAGGGCATTGATTGAAAAGAAGAAGAGCGAATATATAGATAGAGAGAAGGGTCTCGATGACCTGAGAAAGAGGCTTTATGAGAAAGAGAAGATACTAACAGAGGCTGAAGGAAAGATCGCCCTTCTGAGAAGGGACTGTGAGAACCTTAAGGAGAAGAGCGAGGATCTGAGAAAAATGGATGCTGATCTCACAATCGAGAAAGAGAAAGCCTCTGAATTGCTCAGTAAGATAGATGATGAGCACAGAGAGATAGAGCTTAAACTTCAAAACTCCAAAGAAGACCTTCGAAAAAAAGAAGGTCTACTTACAGAACTTGAGGATGAGATATTAGAGTATGAGGCCCTCCTTGATGATGAAAGGAAGGCCCTCTTTAACAAGGCAGAAGAGGGCAGTATATTGAGGAATGAGGTCAAGCATCTCTTCATGATAATTGATGATATAGGCAAAAAGATAAAGAGACTATCAGAGGAGATAGACTCAGTAGAGACAGATGTCTCTAAACGTCAGGATGAGATTACCATTACAGAGGGTAAGCATCTGAACTTAGAGTCAATACTTTCAAATAAGAAGAAGGAAAAGGAAGGTATACATAACGAACTAAAGATAAAGAGGGATAGATTAAAGACCATCGAGGAGAACTTATACAAAAACAGGGAAGAGCTTGCTGCCATGAACTCAAGACATGAGTCATTAAGAGAGATTTACACTACTCAGAGGATGGAGGTTAGTGATGATATCAGGACACTTTGCCAGATAGCAGATATATTAGAGACTGCCCCTGAGTATGAATCAGCCATAGAAGCTGTGCTTGGTGATAAACTCAATGCACTTATTGTTGAAGGCCATGGAGATATTATCATGGCCTTGAGACATCTAAGGGAACATAATGCAAAGAGATGCGGATTTATATCATTAAATCCGTTAAGAGGGAGGGATAACCCTTTACTCAAAACAGAAGTTATTGACGATGGCCTTATCGGTAATGCCATAAACCTTGTAAAGGTAAAGGATGGTTTTTACAGTGTTGCTGAGGCACTACTGAGTGATGTTGTCATTGTGAGGGATATGAACACAGCGTTCTCCTTAAGGGAAAGATTAAGCGGGTATTTATATCTTGCAACTATGGATGGCGATGTTCTTGAGCCATCAGGAATGGTTTATGGCGGTGTTGAAAGGGGACTGCTCAGGATAAGGCGTCAGTTAAAGGAGCTTGAAAGGGATATCGGATTAAAGAAGGAAGAGATCCTTGAGGGTGAAAGGTTTATTAATGGATTGATGGATGATATAAGATTTGATGAAGAAAAGGTTACCTCTATCGATTCTGAGATATCAGAGACAGAGAAGGAGTATCATGAATTAAGATTAAGACTTGAAAACCTTAGAGATGAAAAAGAGCGCCAGCAGAAAAAACTACACTACCTTAGAACAGAGATTGAAAATGAGGGAAAGGAAGAAGAAAGCCTGAAGGCATTGGTAAGTGAGAAGGAAAAAAGATGCAGAGAACTTGAGATTGAGAAGACAGATGCGGAGAAAGAACTGAAGGCACTTCAGGACAGGATTATAAATAAGAAGGGCCTGCTTGAGAATGCCCGTTCCGAGCTTACAGATATAAAGCTCTTCATCACATCGATGAATGAGAGGATGAAGACCCTTCAGAATGAGAGGAAGAGGTTAATGGCCGAGATATCAGAGATTGAAAGAAAGAAGTCAGAGATAAAGGATGAAGGATTTATTATTGAGAATGAAATCAGGCTCAAGGAGGAGGAGATTAAGGAGAAGGAGGAAGCACTGAAGTCCGATGTCCTTTTAATAAAGGAATTACAAGAGGAGATTACAAGGGCTAACGACGCAATTATCGGGGTGTCTGATAAACTTACGATCCTTGAAGGAGAGCAGAAGGTGCTGATATCTGAGATTGAGAAGGTACGCGGTGAGCTGAAGCAAATCGAGATGAAGAAGATGGAGTTGACGATGAGACTGAATTATATCAAGGAGGATATCAGAAAGACATATAATATCTCTATTGAGACGGTTGATGATGCTGTTGAGGTGAACACCGACGAGGAGGAGAGACTTCCTCAGCTTAAAGAAAAGCTCCAGGAGATGGGGCCCGTAAGCCTTGGCACACTTGAAGAGTATGAAGAACTCAAGACAAGATACGAGTTTCTTAAGAAACAACAGGATGACCTTTTAGATTCAATAGCCACTCTTGAGGAGACAATACAGAAGATTAACAGAAGCACACAGAGGAGATTAATCGATGCCTTTAATGCCCTGAATGAAAAATTTAAAGAGGTCTTCAGGATGCTCTTTGGTGAGGGCAGGGCAGAGATCATCCTTACAGAAGGAAATATTCTTGAATCAGGTATAGAGATAGTGGCACAGCCACCTGGCAAGAGGCTCAAGAGTCTTCTTGCCCTTTCTGGTGGCGAACAGGCCCTTACAGCACTATCCCTCTTATTTGCAGGCTTTATGGTCAAACCCACACCCATGTGCATACTTGACGAGGTTGATGCACCACTTGATGAATCCAACACAGGAAGGTTTGTGAAGATGCTTTCAGAACTTTCAAAGAAGATCCAATTTATCACTATTACACATAACAGGATAACTATGGAAGTTGCTGATTATATCTATGGCGTGACCATGGAAGAGCCTGGTGTATCAAAGGTGGTCTCTATGCACCTTGCAGAGGCATAAGAAGGCTTAAACCATGTAATGATAAGATGATCCTCCTTGCCTGTCATTCCCTGACTTGATCAGGGAATCCAGTCATTATAGTTCTTCCGATTAAATCGGGAGACGACGTCTGGATTCTCTGCTCAAGCCAGAAAATGACTTCAAAGAAATTAAAGGACATCAGTACCATACTTTCCCACGAAAGGGTTTTAACTGACCCTGAGGATCTCTTCTGTTACGGATTTGATGCATCCTCAAAAGAGGGTCTTCCTATTGCTGTTGTCAAGCCTATAAACTTAGATGAGGTCTCAAAGATAGCAGGATTTGCTTTTAAGAATAACATCCCAATAGTCCCAAGAGGCGCAGGCACAGGCACCACAGGTGGTGCCGTGCCCCTCAACGGTTCTATTGTCATATCCCTTGAGGGATTGAACAGGATACTCGATATAGATGAAAAGAACATGGTTGTAACAGTAGAGCCAGGGGTTATAAATTCCCATCTCAAGGAGAGGCTCGAATCATTCAACCTCTTCTATCCACCTGACCCTGCAAGTATGGACTTCTGTACACTTGGTGGAAACGTCGCAGAGAATGCAGGTGGACCTAGGGCTATCAAATATGGAGTGACAAGAGACTATGTCCTTGGGCTTGAGGTGGTGCTTCCAAATGGAAGGGTGATTAAAACAGGTGTAAAGACCTTAAAGGGGGTTGTTGGTTATGATCTTACTCGTCTTATCGTTGGCTCTGAAGGGACACTCGGTATTATCACAAAGATATTTCTTAAGGTTATTCCAATGCCAGAGGAGACTGTTACACTTCTCTGTATATTCTCTGACCTTGACAATGCCACACAAGCGATACTAAAGGTCATTTCTTCAGGCATTATACCGAGCACCCTTGAATTTATGGACCAGGATACAATAAAGGCTGTTGAGAGTTTTAGGCCATTTGGCCTGCCATTGGATGCAGAGGCGATATTACTCATAGAGGTGGATGGACTACATAAGACAGTGGCAGAGACCGCTGAAAAGGTTGCCTCCATCTGCAGTGCATCGGGTGCAGAGATAAAGATCGCTGATAACCCCTTTTCAAGAAGGAGGTTATGGGAGGCGAGGAGGGCTATCTCACCTGCCCTCTATCATATGAGCCCTTTGAAGATCAATGAGGATATAGTGGTGCCTCGTGCAAGGATTCCAGAGATGATACAGAGGTTAAAGGAGATTGGAAGGAATAGGGGGCTTAAGATAATTTGTTTCGGGCATGCAGGGGATGGAAATATACATGTCAATATAATGACAGACAGAGACAATTACAGCATAGCCACCGATACGGTTAAGGAGATATTTGAGGTCACACTGAGTCTTGAGGGTACGATATCAGGTGAACATGGTGTTGGAATTACCAAGTCACCTTATCTGGGTATGGAGCTTTCAGACACAGAGATTGATCTAATGAAGGGAATAAAGAGGGTCTTTGACCCTAAGTGGATAATGAATCCAGGCAAGATATTCCAGCCTGATTGACAATCAAAGGAAGAAGGTATAAATTAGTAGAGAGAGGGGTCATTAATTTTTCTTTTTGCATTTTGATTATTGCATTCTAAACACTTGAACCTTTTCTACCAATTATTTAGTAGACGAAGCAATAATAATTAATCAGGAGGAGAATCGAGAATGAAGGTAATATTAAAGGATGATGTTGAAGGGCTTGGCTCAATAGGTAAGATGGTAAATGTCTCGGATGGATATGCAAGGAACTATCTAATACCCAGGAACCTTGCAGTTCCTGCTGATCCAAGGAATCTAAAGATGTTTGAACACGAAAAGAGGCAGATAATGGCAAAGGCTGAGAAGGCAAAGAGGTCTGCAGAGGAAGTGGCAAAGAGGCTTTCGGATATCAGACTTGAGATAAAGTCAAAGGCAGGTGATGAGGGCAAGCTCTTTGGATCCATAACAACAATGGATATTGCTAATGCCATATCAGTACATGGTATAGAGATAGATAAACGGAAGATATTGATTGGTGAACCAATAAAGAGATTAGGTACATACGATGTCTCTATAAGACTGCATCCAGAGGTAAATGTAAAGTTATCACTTGATGTTAAGAAAGAAGATTGAGTATTGCCATGCTTGAGAAAGTCCACAGAGAGAGGGATACAGGCTTTGCCCTTGACAGGGTACCACCCCAGAATATCGAGGCAGAACAATCTGTTATTGGTGCTATCCTTCTTGAGAATGAGGTTCTTCCATCTGTGATGGAGTATCTCAGCCCTCATGATTTCTACAAAGATGCCCATAAAAGGATATACTCCGCAATGCTTGAACTCTATAATAAGAGCGAACCGATCGACCTCATCACTCTAACAGAACAGATGAGAAGAAAGGAGGAACTTGAGGCAATAGGAGGGGCATCCTATCTGAGTTCAATCGTCAGTCATGTGCCAACCTCAGCAAATGTCAGATACCATGCAAAGATAGTCAAGGAAAAGGCAATCCTCAGAGACCTCATATCAACAGCCACGGAGATTATAAGGATGGGTTATGAACCTGAGACATCAGGGCTTGATATTGATCAGCTACTTGATGAGGCTGAGACAAAGATATTTGGCATATCAGAGAAGAGGGTAAAGAGTTCCTGTATACACATAAAGAACGTCTTGAAGGACACCATTGAGCTTGTTGACAAACTATACAATAAAAAGGAACTCATAACGGGCCTTCCATCAGGCTTTATTGACATTGACGTGACGACAACAGGCTTTCATCCGGGCGACCTCATAGTGGTTGGTGCCAGGCCAGGAATGGGAAAGACCACCTTCTGTCTTAACATTGCTGCGCATGTTGGCATAAATGTAAAGGTCCCCGTTGCCATCTTCAGCCTTGAAATGACAAAGGAGCAGATAGTGCTAAGGATGGTCTGTTCTGAAGCAGAGGTTGATTCAAAGGCTGTGCGTTCGGGGTATCACAGTAGAGAAGACTACAGGAAACTCGTCAATGCTGCAGGCAGACTTGCTGACGCACCAATCTATATTGATGATTCATTCAATTCTGTCCTTGATATAAAGGCAAAGTCAAGGAGGCTGAAGTCTGAACATGGTCTTGGCCTTGTGATCGTTGATTATCTGCAGTTGATGAGTGGTGTAGGCACCTATTCACAGAGGGAACAGGTAATATCAGACATCTCCCGTTCACTCAAGGCACTTGCAAAGGATCTATCAGTTCCTGTTATTGTAATCAGTCAGTTGAACAGGAGTTGTGAATTACGAGGAGAGAATAAACGCCCCATAATAGCAGACCTCAGGGAGTCAGGAGCAATAGAGCAGGATGCTGATGTCATCATCTTTCTCTACAGGGGAGAATACTATAAGGCAAAGGATGCCATCCCGGGGGTTGCAGAGGTCAATATTGCAAAACAGAGGAATGGTCCTACCAAGGTAATAAACCTCACCTTCATAGATAAATTCACTAGGTTTAAGGACTACACTGAGAGAGAGGCATTTTAAGGATATGATTCGTAAGCCAGCAGTAGCAGGACAGTTTTACTCCTCTACGCCATCTGCACTAACGGGTGAGGTCAAACGATATATAGATGTTGATGCCGAGAAGGTTAGGGCAATTGGTATTCTTTCACCACATGCAGGATTAATGTATTCAGGTCAGGTTGCGGGTGCTGTGTATTCAAGGCTTGAATTTCCTGATACTTTTGTACTGCTTGGCCCTAATCATACAGGCCTTGGAAAACCTGTTTCAATGATGTCCTCAGGAACGTGGCAGATACCAACAGGTAATATTGAGATAGACAGACCTCTTGCAAAAAGACTTCTCGAGTATTCAAGGACAATCTCAGAAGATACCATGGCCCATTCCATGGAACACTCACTTGAAGTGCAACTCCCATTTATGCTTTATTTCTCATCCAGTATAAAGATCCTGCCTATTGTATTTATGATAGATTCACTTGAGATATGTAGATCTATTGGGATGGCACTTGCGGAGGTCATAAAGGATGCTGATTACACTGTTACAATTATAGCGAGTTCAGACATGAGCCATTATGAGACAGATTCAGTGGCACGGTCAAAGGACAGGAAAGCGATAGAGAGAATACTCAACCTTGACCCTGAAGGGCTTTACAGGACAGTTAAACAGAATGATATAAGCATGTGTGGTTATATCCCTGCAACAACAATGCTTTATGCTGTAAAGGAACTCGGTGCCTCTGAGGCAAATCTTATAAGATACATGACCTCTGGCGAGGTGAGTGGTGATTATGATTATGTTGTAGGATATGCAGGGATAATAATAAAATAAGGAGATTTATATGCCGAACATTAATGCAGTTATACCAACAAAACTCTCCCTCAATACAAGATTCAAATTCAGATGCCATAAGGCTATTGAGTGTTTTACCAGGTGTTGTAGCGATATAGACATACTCCTTACACCATATGACATCCTTAGAATGAAGAACAGACTTGGACTTCGCTCAGATGAATTCCTCTCAAGATATACCCATGTGAGGGTTGATGAAAAGTCATCCCATCCCCATGTCTTTTTAAAGATGTCCGATAACAACAGGAGATGTCCTTTTGTAACGCCTGAAGGTTGCATCATCTATTCGGACAGGCCTGCCAACTGTCGTTATTATCCGATAGGCCAAGGCACGGTGAAGAAAGATAGGAGCAATGGCCATGAAGAGGAGGAGTTTTATTTTTATATAAAAGAGCCCCACTGCCTTGGGTACAAGGAACATAAGGAATGGACAATCAAGTCATGGAGGATTGACCAGGAAGTAGACCTCTATGACAGGATGAACATGGAGTGGAAGGGTATTCATTTGAGGAAGGATATCCCTGGACAAACAAAACTCGATGACAAGAAACAGGCAATATTTTATATTGCAAGCTATGATATTGATAACTTCAGGAGGTTCGTTTTTGAAAGTGACTTTTTGAGCCTATTCGATATCGATGATAAGACCCTGAGAAAGATGAGGGAGGATGAGACTGAATTAATGAAATTCGGATTCAGGTATCTGAGATACATAATGATGCTTGAAAGGACACTAAAGGTAAAGGATGAGGTGTTGAGGAAAAGAAGAAAGAGATCCACATCACCTTGAAAAAAGATAGACCCATATTTTCACTCAGGATTTCAGGTTTTAATTATTCCGTAGGCTTGCCTGCCCTCAACTTTTAATCCCCTCCTTTGTGTAAAAGTCTATAAGAAGGGGAAAATCTTCAATAAAAAGGTTATTATAAATACATGAAATTTGAGCCAAGATGGATTGCATGGGAGATAACAAGGAGGTGCAACCTCAGATGCATCCATTGCCGTTCATCGTCAGAGATGGAGGTAAAGGGGCACCCTGACTTTCCAACCGAGGAGGCATTCAGGATAATAGATGATATTTCATCATATGCAAAGCCTGTCCTTGTGCTTTCAGGTGGTGAGCCACTTTTAAGAAAGGATGTATTTGATATTGCAAGATATGGCACTGAAAAGGGGCTTAGGATGTGCCTTGCAACGAATGGGACACTTGTTGATGATGAGGCATGTAAAAGGATTAAAGAATCAGGCATAAGGATTGTTTCTCTCAGCCTTGATGGCTCTACAGAGGCTATTCATGATGATTTTCGCAAACAAAAAGGCGCCTTTGCAGGCACGATTAACGCTGCAAGGCTCTTTAAAAACCATGATATAGAGTTTCTGATAAACTCATCCTTTACAAAGAGGAATCAGGATGAAATTCCAGCTGTGTATAAACTTGCAAAGGAGCTTGGTGCAACAGCATGGTATATGTTCATGATTGTCCCAACTGGAAGGGGTGAGGAGATTCTGAATGAACTCATCTCAAAAGATGATTATGACAGGATACTCGAGTGGCATTATGAGATGGAGAGGGATGAAAAGGACATCCTCGTGAGGCCTACCTGTGCACCCCATTACTACAGGGTCGTACTGCAGAAGAAGAAGGAAAGGGGAGACAGTTTTGAGAGGAGGACACTCAAGTTCTCAACAGGTGGTGCAAAGGGCTGTATCGCAGGCCAGCTAATAGCGCTTATAGATGTTGATGAAAATGTCCTTCCTTGCAGTTATTTTCCCGTGCCTGCAGGTAATCTCAAGAACCAGTCATTCAAAGAGATATGGGAGAACTCCGAACTCTTCAAGGAGTTGAGAGATTTCAAAAGATACAAGGGTAGATGTGGTTCATGTGAGTTTATAAGTGTCTGTGGAGGATGCAGGGCAAGGGCATATGCAGTGTATGGAGACTATATGGAGGAAGAGCCATTCTGTGGGTATATACCGAGAAAAGTTAAAAGTAAGAAGTGAAAAGTAACAAGTAAGATGGAAAACAAGAAAGATAAAGAGACTGATTTAAACAAGAGGCTGTATAATTTTGCTTTGAAGATTGTTTTATTGGTAAGGAGCCTACCGAAAGAATTAGCTGCATATGAGATTGGGAGACAACTACTAAAGGCTGGGATATCTGTTGCAGCTAATTATGAAGAAGCAAGAGGTGGATTCAGTAAAGAAGACTTTATCTATAAAATTAATACAGCTTTTAAAGAAGCAAAAGAAACAAATTTCTGGTTGAGACTTTTAAGGGATTCAAAAATTGCAAAAGAAGATCAAGTTAAAGAACTTATCAATGAATCTAAAGAAATAGGGAATATTTTAGGAAAGAGTGTAAAAACAGCAAAAGAAAGGAATAAAAAAAGAATATAAGTTAGAATAACTTTTCACTTTTAACTTTTCACTTTTAACTTTTTACTTTATTGGGAGAGATGATGAACGACGTGTTCTTAAAAGCATGTAGAGGGGAAAAGGTTCCCTATACCCCTGTCTGGCTTATGAGACAGGCAGGAAGGTACCTCAAGCAGTACCAGAAGATAAGGAAGAAGGTTGATTTCCTTACACTTTGCAAGACCCCTGAGCTTGCTGCTGATGTGACCCTACAGCCCATTGATGCACTCGGTGTGGATGCGGCAATACTCTTCTCTGACATACTCATCCCTGTTGAGGCAATGGGGATGTCGCTCAGGTTTTATGAGAGGAAGGGTCCTGTCTTTAAAAAACCTGTTAGAAGAAAGGAAGATATTGATAGGCTTATTGTCCCTGATCCAGAAGAGAAGACAGGCTTTGTTATGGAGACTATAAGGATTCTAAAGAAAAAGCTCAATGTTCCGCTCATAGGTTTTTCAGGTGCCCCTTTTACCCTCGCAACCTATATGGTAGAGGGAGGGACATCAAAGAACTTTCTTCTCACAAAGAGGATGATGTTTCAGGAACCTCAGCTTTACACCTCTTTGATGGATAAGATTACAGAAACTGTTATCAGATACCTCAGTGCACAGATTGATGCAGGTGCTCAGGCATTACAGTTATTTGATACATGGGCAGGAGTGCTTTCACCACAGGACTACAGGGAGTTTGCCCTCCCCTATGTTAGAAGGATTATAGATGTACTCAGAAGGGGAGGATTTTCAGGTGAACAAATCCCTATCATCTATTTTGTAGGTCAATGTGCAGGACTTCTTGAAGGGATAAGAGAGAGTGGTGCTGATGTAATAGGCATTGACTGGAGGATTAATATTGATGATGCCATAAACAGGGTTGGTAAGGACATATCTGTTCAGGGAAACCTTGACCCATGTGCGTTATTCCTTCCTAAGGATGAGATAGAAGAAAGGGTTGGTGATATTCTCAACAGGGCATCCTCTGCCCGTGGTCACATCTTTAACCTTGGACATGGTGTCCTTCCAGAGACACCTGTTAAAAACGTTGTGGCAATGGTTGAGATGGTTCACAGGCTGAGTTCAAAATGATGGGGTAAGGGGTAACATTATCTTAGAAAACAGGTTTATTTAAAAATACGAATTTTTACGACTGAATATTCTTTCCCTTTATTTTCAACTTGACAAATTTCTATCTTCGTGTTATTTTTTCAAAAAAAAGTAACACTATGGCAATAAGGAGATTTGTACATCACTTGATTGTCGTCGGGGAGATTGCTATCAAGAACAAAAAGCTTTTAAGAAGGCACTAAGTTCTATCACATCTGTCCAAAATAAAAATTAACATTTTAGAATATCTTGGACAGCAACGAAGTTCTATCAATGTTAAATAGAGACATTATGGATCTGAATTCGTTATCTGAGGAGATTATTAAGGGTGTAATCAGGAAAGGATGTGATGCTGGAGAGGTCTATATAAAGGATGCACGTGGTATCACGGTTGAGGTGAAGGAACAAAAAGTGGATATGCTCAAGGGTTCAAGGGAATTTGTTATTGCACTCAGGGTTATTAAAAGAAAGAGGCTTGGTTTCTCCTTTACAACAGAGATTGAGAGGATTTATGAAATGATAAATGAGGCTGTTGAGATATCAGAATGGACGGCCGATGACATTTATAACGATATCCCAGAGCCACGGCAACCTTCAGAGGTTGCAATCTTTGATGAGGATATCATAAGGCTTCAAGAAGAGGATATTATCAGGGAAGCCATGTTACTTGAGGCGAGTGCCCTTTCCTATGATAGCAGGGTGAAGAAGGTGAGAAAGGCAACTGTCAGCGCTGGTGCTGGTAAGACAATGATTACTAACACCAACGGCGTTAATATCACCTATGATACCAGTTATATGTCTGCACAGACTATTGCGGTTGCAGAGGAAGGAAGTGATAGTCAAACAGGATGGGATTTTACTACAACCAGAAAGAGACAGGGCGTTGATTTAACCGCTGTAGGAGAGAATGCCTCAAGAAGGGCTATAGAACTCCTTGGTTCAAGGAGGATAAGTTCTATCAAGGTGCCTGTAATACTTGATTCATCAGTTGCCGTTGAATTTCTTGATATCCTTGCTTCATCTCTTTCAGCAGAGGCTGTACAGAAGAAGAAGTCCTTACTTGCTGATAAGATGGGGAAAACCATTGTTAGTCCTGTTCTTGAGATTATAGATGATGGCACAATCCCATGGTCTATAGGGACAAGGCCTGTTGATGATGAAGGCACACCGACTTCTAAGAAGGTTCTGATTTCAGATGGCATACTACGCGGTTTCATGCATAACAGTCATACTGCAAGAAAAGCCAATGTTGAATCAACAGGTAATGCCATAAGGCCGTCTTTACAGTCTATCCCAGGCGTTGGGGTACTGAATATTTATATAAAACCAGAAGGAGGGGCAGTGAATGGATTCAGGGATCAGGGTCTCTTAAAATCCTTGAACAAGGGAATATTGATCACAGGAGCAATGGGTGTACACACGGCAAACCCTGTCTCAGGAGATTTCTCCATCGGGATTTCGGGTCTGTGGATTGAAGATGGAGAGCCTGCTTATCCTGTAAAAGAGGCTGTTATATCAGGCAATATCCTTGAACTCTTTAAAAAGGTAGGGGCTATTGGTAGAGACCTTAGATTTTATGGAAACGCTGGCTCACCGAGCCTGCTCATTGGAGAGATGGATATAAGTGCGTAAACAGCACAGATAATCACAGCTTCACCCACGGTCATCGGTATCTATTATTTAACACAGAATTTTTAATGTTATTAGCTCCCCTTTCAAAACGTTTGTAGAGTTTCCTTGCCCATACAAATTCTGTTCCAAGTATTGCAAGTCCGAGGACGACTGTGATGATACCAGGTCCTGGGAGAATCAACAAAGCAATACCAAACACCAAGACGGTGAAACCTACAACAATGGTGATTAAACGCTTTACCTGTTTTAAGGTTGTGAACATGTGTCTGTCTCTCTTTAACAAACTATCTATCCTTTACCCTCAAGTCCCTATTATTCTGACTCGTTTATCTTCCCCTTCGGGGAATCTACTTCGTTTATCTTCCCCTTCGGGGAATCTACTTCGTTTTTCAGTTTCTTTAAGAAGGGTTCTATCAGATCAATGGGTACAGGGAATATCGTTGTCGAGTTCTTCTCAGTCGCAACCTCTGTTAATGTTTGTAGAAATCTTAATTGCAACGCTGATGGTTGAGTAGCAATGATGCGGGCCGCTTCTGTCAGCTTTTCAGCAGCCTGATATTCACCTTCTGCATGTATAATCTTTGCCCTTCTTTCACGTTCTGCTTCTGCCTGCTTTGCAATTGCCCTAAGCATCTCTGATGGCAGGTCAACATTCTTAACCTCGACAGTTGTCACCTTTATACCCCATGGCTCGGTCTGTTCATCTATTATCTTTTGTAATTGTGCATTCAACTCGTCCCTTTTTGCCAGAAGGTCATCAAGCTGGCTCTGACCCAGTACACTTCTCAATGTTGTTTGAGATATCTGCGATGTTGCTATATAGAAATCCTCAACATCCGTAATTGCTTTTGCAGGGTCTATAACCCTGAAATATACAACTGCGTTAACTTTTACAGATATATTGTCTCTTGTAATAACATCCTGTGGTGGAACATCCATTGTTACTGTCCTAAGGCTTACCCTTACCATTTTATCGATAATAGGCCAGATAATCACGAGACCAGGGCCCTTGACAGGTATCAGTCTACCAAGTCTGAAGACAACCCCCCTCTCATATTCCTTTAATATCTTGATCGCACTTGAAAGAAAATAGATAACTAAGAGGATGGCAAATAACAGTCCTGTAAATGTCATCTCTGGCATTTTATACCTCCTTTATTAATTTTTATCTAATCCTCTCCTTTGGGTCTCACCTTTAGTCTCAACCTCTCGACCTTATCCACAATTACCTTTTGACCCTTTTTTATCGGTTCATCGCTCCATGCACGCCATATCTCACCATGCACAAAGACACTTCCCTCTTTATCGATGTCGCTTCGTGCCTCACCCTCAAGACCGACAAGCCCTTCTGAACCTGTGGCAGGCCTTCGTCTGTATGCTCTCACAGCCAGTGTAATGGTCAGGGTAAAGAAGATAGTTGTAAGAATGACAGCCGGAAGGATTACCTTCAATGAGACTCTGAAGAAGGGCAGTGGGGACTCAAAGAGCATAAGAGAACCGATGACCATAGAGATTACCCCTCCTATTGTCAAAAGCCCGAATGAGGCCACTTTTATCTCAAGGATAAAGAGGATTATACCAAAGAGTATAAGGAGAAGGCCAGCATAATTTACAGGTAGTGTCTGGAATGAATAGAGAGCGAGGATCAGGGCGATTGCACCAAAGACGCCAGGGAAGATTGCCCCTGGATTTGTAAGCTCGAAGAATATGCCGTAAAAGCCAAGAAGCATTAGAATGTATGCAACATTTGGGTCGCTTATCAGGTCGAGTATTTTATATCTGAGACTCATCTCTTTATAGCTCATCTTTACATCCTTGGTATTTAATGTGACCTTTCCCTCGGCTGTTTCTACCACCTTTTGGTCTATATCCTTTAAAAGCGTCTTTATGTCATCTGCAATAAGGTCAATGACATTCAGTTCTAATGCCTCCTTTTCGGTTATGGATACACTCTTTCTAACAGCCTTCTCAGCCCACTCCGCGTTCCTGCCCCTCTTTTCGGCAAGAGACTTTATATATGCTGCTGCATCATTCACTGCCTTCTCTGCCATGGCCTTATCCATCTTTCCTCCTACGCCTACTGGATGGGCAGCACCTATGTTCGTCCCCGGAGCCATTGCTGCAATATGTGCAGAAATGGTTATAAACACACCTGCAGATGCTGCCCTTGCGCCACTTGGTGAGACATAGACAACCACGGGGATACTGCTCGTTATTATTTTCTTTACGATGCTCCTCATGGATGTATCGAGCCCCCCAGGTGTGTCAAGCTCTATGACGAGCAGTTCTTCTCCTTCTTCAACAGCCTTATCAATGCTCTTTGATATAAACTCTGACATCACAGGGTTTACAACACCTGCTGCCTTGATGACAATTACATCAGCATGTAGAGATAAAGGAAAGGCTATCAAACTAAGGAGCAAAAGAAGTAAAGATGTCTTCTTCATTTAACGATTTTTACCATTGGTTATAAATAATAGAAGTCTGATGACATCCTTGCATTATCATGATAATATATTATAACATCATTAATAATTTAATAACATGATAAAAGTAAACGAGATATTCAAGAGCATTCAGGGTGAGTCAACCTATGCAGGTCTTCCATGCACATTTGTAAGGCTTGCGGGTTGTAATCTTAGGTGTACATACTGTGATACAAACTATGCCTACTATCACGGAAGGGAACTCTCTGATGATGAGATAATATCAAAGATCGAAGAATATGGAGTTGGTCTGGTAGAATTCACAGGTGGTGAGCCACTGCTTCAGGAGGAGACCCCTCAACTTATAACCACACTTCTTGATAGAGGGTATAAGGTTCTTATAGAGACCAATGGTTCAATCTGCATTGGTTGTCTTGATCAGAGACTCACAATAATCATGGACTACAAGACGCCAGGAAGCGGAATGAGTGAGAGGATGAATATAAGGAATCTGCAGTTTTTAAAAGAGACCGACCAGGTAAAATTTGTCCTGATGGATGAAACTGACTATAAGTGGGCAAAGGATATCGTGATCAAAAACGATCTGATAAAGAAGTTTGGACAGAACATTCTCATGTCACCTGCCTATGGTGTTCTTTCTCCAAAGGCACTCGTCTCATGGATATTGAGAGACAATCTGTCTGTGAGACTCCAGTTACAGATTCACAAGTATATCTGGTCTCCTGAGGAAGCTGAAGGGATATAGTAATCAGAGAATAAGACCATGTATGAAAGCCTTTAAAGATGATCTAAAAGGGCTTAAGAAAGAGGGACTTTTCAGAAAACTCACCACTGTTGAACCCAGCTACGGCTCTAAAATATCTATTAATGGCAAGACATTTATAAATTTCTCCTCCAATGATTATCTCGGCCTTTCAAGGCATCCTGAGATAATAAAGGCATCTATTGATGCACTTAGAAGAGAGGGTGTTGGTTCAGGGGCATCAAGGTTACTGAGTGGTACGCATCCGTGTCATGAGAGGCTTGAGGATGCTGTCGCAAGGTTTAAGAATACAGATAAGGCAATCGTCTTCAACTCAGGATATACTGCAAACATAGGTGTTATACCGGCTATCTCAGACCCTTTTACCATGATATTCAGTGATTCACTCAACCATGCAAGTATTATTGATGGTATAAGACTCTCAAAGGCAGAGGTAAAGGTTTACAGACACAGAGATGTCAACCATCTCGAGTCATTGATCAAGGCTTCACATAGAGACAGGAAGATCAGAAGAAGGCTCATAATTACTGATACAGTGTTCAGTATGGATGGTGATATCGCTCCGCTCAAAGATATAATTAGCCTCTCAAAAAGATACGATGCCATTTTGATGATTGATGATGCCCATGGCACAGGTGTGCTTGGTAAAAATGGTAGAGGTGTACTTGAGCATCTGGGCCTTGATGGCAAAGATGTCATTCAGATGGGAACATTCAGTAAGGCACTTGGCGTCTTTGGTGCCTTTGTTGCGGGTTCTGCCGAACTGGTAGAGTTTTTAATCAATAAGGCAAGGAGTTTTATATATTCAACATCTCTTCCGCCATCAGTCATAGAGGCATGCATCAAGTCACTGGAGATAATTGGTTCTGATTCACATAGATTGATAGAGAGGTTATGGAGAAACAGGCAGAGGCTTTATGAAGGGTTGATCAATCTCGGATATGATACCATGAAATCAGAGACACAGATAATTCCGGTGCTAACAGGCAGTGTTGAGGATACATTGAGGTTAAGCAGGTATTTGTATAAAGATGGGATATTTGCACCCGCGATAAGGCCCCCAACAGTGCCTGAGGGAAAGTGTAGAATAAGGTTTTCGGTAACTGCTGAACATGATGAAAAGGATATAGATATCGTCATTAATAGTTTGAAAAAGCTTAAAAAGTTCAATCGGATATTCTAATCATGATTTGCCTGGTGACAGGTTCATCAAGAGGGCTTGGAAGGGCTATAGCGCTTACCTTAGGTAAAAAGGGTCACAGGGTTATTATCCACTATAAAGAGAGGAAGGAGGAGGCAGAGGAGGTTGCATCCTGTATAGAAAACTCTATGGTCATAAGGGCAGATGCGAGGGATTTCTCAGAGGTCAAAGAGGCTGTCACAAAGGTTGTTGATAGATATGGGTTTATTGATGTCCTTCTAAATAATGCAGGTGTTACAAAAGAGGCACTGCTTTCAAAAACATCTGAAGAGGACTTTAAATATATAATAGATACAAATCTCAAGGGCCCATTTAACTTTATACGTGCTGTTGCGCCATATATGATAAAACGAAAAAAGGGGCATATTATAAATATCTCTTCTATAACTGGTGTTAAAGGCAGAGAAGGTCTTTCAGCCTATTCTTCATCAAAGGCAGGTCTTATCAGTTTGACACTCACAGTGGCAAGGGAATTAAGCAGATACAATATAATGGTTAATACAATTTTACCAGGATACATGATGACCGAGATGGGGACTCAATCGAGTGATAGGGCAAGAGAGATTGTTTTAAATGAGAGTATGATAAACAGGTTTTCTGACCCATATGAAGTGGCAGGATTCATAGCCTATTTATCTGAAACCAAGGGCATAACAGGGCAGGTATTTAATCTTGATAGCAGGATAATATGAGCAAGGATACAAGGGGTAAATATGCTTAAAGGCATTTTCATAACAGGTACTGATACAGGCGTTGGAAAGACATTTGTAGCATCAGGACTTTTAAGGGCATTTAATGAGATGGGCTACAAGGTCTGTCCAATGAAGCCAGTTGAGACAGGATGTAAGGTAAGAGATGGAAGGCTTATTCCCCATGATGGTATGAAGCTTATTAAGGCGTCAGGGGTTAAAGAACCTCTTGATATAATAAATCCATACAGGTTTAAACTACCCCTTGCACCATCTGTTGCAGCAGAACTTGAAGGGGTAAGGATACATAAAAGGAAGATCATCTCAACCTGCAGATATCTTCTAAATAAATATGAGGTTACCATTGTGGAAGGTGCAGGTGGCATCATGGTACCTATTTATAAAAGGTATCTTTATCGTGACCTTATAAAGGAGCTTGATCTTCCCGTGGTAATTGTCTCAAGGCCAGGACTTGGGACAATTAATCACACACTCCTAACTATTGAAGTTGCAAAGAGCCGTGGTATTGAGGTCATCGGTATAATTATCAATTATGCAGTAAAGACAAAGAGAGATCCTTCAGAGAAAACCAATCCTGAAATATTAAGCAAGATCAGCGGCATACCCATATTGGGTGTTATCCCCTATTTAAATGACCCTAAAAAAGTCTTTGTAAATAAGAAGATATACTATCAGATTGCTAAGAAACTCTTTTAAAGGAGGAATAAGGCAAACCATTTATAGATTTTTGAGCTTGTTTAGCAATGTTATTGAAAACTGGTATCCTGTCCCCTCTTCTTCTTTAACCTTCTGATAAAAATCGCACAGCTGACAGTTTTCGTATTTCTGGGCAAATGTTCCTTGTAACTTGCCTCCACACATGCTACCTGCTACAACCCAGCAGGCCCTTCCTGCATTCTTTCCCCCATGCATCCCATCAAGCCTTTTTTCTGTTGTAGAAGGGCATACCCCAAATTCGTTTACCTTTGTTCCGCCTGCCTCCCTCCCACATTTTTTGAACTCCCAGCAATTTAACTTCTTCATACCCCCTCCTTTCATGTTAATCTTATATATTTAATCACATCTGTCCAAAATAAAGATTAAAATGGGCTAAATGCTGAATAAAATCAATAAAGCGACATGATTGTTGAAGATGTTAACCTGAGATTCATAATGCATATAATTATCAGACAGTATTTGACTACAAGGTTTTTATGCATAGCATAAGTAGCTTTGTGTCGCTGATTGCTTTTATTCAGCATTTAGCCCCTATATTTTTAGAATATCTTGGACAGCAATGATATTAAATAAAAATATTATAGATGATCACTCTTGTCCAAAATAAGTTTTAGTACACCTCCAAGTTCAGGTAAAATACTGTGTAAAAAACAATAACCAAAACAAGGAGGTGTACA
>FWPU01001747.1_pt1 | contig 63638 bp, 53 predicted proteins | sample 2228361 | NCBI WGS metagenome assembly FWPU01 (sample SAMEA103939777, study PRJEB20133) | metagenome
AGGGCCGAGGGCGGGAGGGCCGGGAAAGGAGGATCACTTGAAGGACATCATCGTTCTGCTCGGATTTCTTGCTTTGTGGTTCCTCCTGCAAACGGTTGTCTTGCCGAGATTCGGCGTTTCGACCTGACTGAGGCCTTCCTGCAAGGCCGCGTTGCGGCCGAACGAGCCGGAGCGGGGGCTCCCCGGCAGGCCCGAGGAACGGAGAGAACCAGAGGAGAGGAAGAACATGAAGGATTCTCAAGAGGGGACCGTTCTGCATCTTTCGGACGCCACTTTCGATCAGGACGTTCTCCAGAGCGCGGCGCCGATCCTGGTGGATTTCTGGGCCCCGTGGTGCGGGCCCTGCAGGATGATCGGGCCCGTGGTGGAGGAACTGGCTTCGGAATACAAGGGCCGCATGAAAGTGGCCAAGATCAACGTGGACGAGAACCCGCTGGTTGCCGCCCGGCTGGGCGTCCGGAGCATTCCCACCCTCATGCTGTACAAAGGCGGGAAGGTGGTGGACCGGATCGTCGGTGCGGTCCCCAAGGACCAGCTCGTGAAGCTCGTCGAAAAATGGCTGGACCCTGCGGTCTCCTGAAGCCGGCTGCGGCGCCTTCCCGCGCCCGTCGGCTCCCTGCTTCGTTTCCGGCGGTTCAACCGAACCATTCATATTGACCGGAGAGAAACCGTTCCGCATATTCGTAGGCGGTGCGGATGTCTCCGATCAACATATCCATCTGCCGCGAACAGGCCATGAGTCTTCCCAAGAGGGCCAAGGCCTCTTCGCATCTTGGTTTGGGGTATCTTCTCAGCCATGCCGTCACCAAGTCTCCCCTTCGGTCTGTGCAGAACTGCGACCGGACCAGCACTTCGGAGAGAAACCTTGCACGCAGTTCTCGACGGTCCGCTCTCGATCCTCCTCCCCGGAAGCGGAAATTGATGAAATTGTTGTCCGGGCTCTCGCCGACGAGGGCGTCTACCATTGCGTAATGGTAGGCAAGGCGCAGATTCAGGTTCAGGTAGTCGGGTGCCACCAACAGATAGTTCTGTTCTCCGAGGCCGCGCCCCGTACCGCCGGTTCCCACAGTGGCGACAAGAACGGAGGCGAACCCCCTGACGCTTACCTCCCTTCTGCCGGTCCAGGAAACCCTGGGATCTGTGACCCCTCGCCAGAGGGCCTGAAAAGGCACCGAGCGTATCTCGGATGGCTCAATGGCCTTCTTCTGCTCCAGGGCAGGATCCAGGGATCCTCCAAGATCGAGAACCACGATGGGGATCGGAATGTCCGACTGGAGTCGCCTGCCTCGCCTGCTCCCACGTCTCGACTGGGCGTCACCGATCTCGAACTGAGTTTCGACGGCTTTTTCGTGGACGAACCGGATGAGATCGTGAAGAGACGCGCAGCCGCTCGGATGAAACCGGGGAGAACCTGGGTCCGTCAGGTTGAGGGAGAAAACCGTTGTCTTCAGAATACCGGCCTCTCGAGTTTGATCCTCGATCTCCTGTGGCCGCTTTCTTATATCCTGGGGCCAGAGGATGCCTTCGTAGATCTTGCGGTTTGTCGCGTCCAGACTGACGTGAACCTTGTTTCGGAGCACCGCAAGAGCTCCTGCGGCATCGAAGAGGCTCGGGATCTTGCTTTCTCTCAGCAAAGTGGCCGCGTGGCCTGCGGGGTTTCCCGCCTCGGCAATACAACCGGCCAGGTTGGGAAGCAGGACAGAAATTTCGGGCGCGGCTGCGGGCAGGACGAGGATCGATCCCTCTGGAACTTTTGTGGGCAGTCTCCCTCCGTCCAGGCAAACAACAGCACCGCAGGCCTTGCCCGGCTGAATGGTGGTTCCGCCCTCGAGCAGGGGCTTGGGCTCTTTCGTGACGCCGGCTGAGGTCTCAATCGGTTGTTGCCCCAAAACCAGGGGTCTTGCCTGAACCACCCACAATCTTCCGTCCAGATCAATGACCCACTCGATATCCAGGGGGGTCTGGAAATAATCCTCCAGACGGTTCGCCGCGTCGCGGATGCAGGCGCACTCTTTCAACGTGAGACTGGGTTGCGACGCGAACTCTTCGGGCACCGGTTCGAGGCGGGTGCCGGCCGGGAAGGCTCGCTCGATCCGAGCGACTTTTGCAGCGATCTGCTTCTCGAGGATCCTGGGCCCTCCGGTCCTGGGAAGCACAAAGCGGTCGGCCGACATGCGTCCGCCGACCAGGCCCTCGGCCAGGCCCCAGACAGACTGGATCCACATGCGGTTGGCCCCTGGATCGGCCGGGTCCCGGGTATACGCAACGCCGGCGCTTTTCGCAGGAACCATGGCCAGGAAGAGCACCGCCATCGGCGTGTCGATTTCGTCGAGGTGGAGGGCTCCTCGGTAGGCAACCGCCCGGCTTTCAAAGCGGCTCTGGATTACTTGCCGGTAGGCTACGTCGAGTTGTTCCCTGGGCACGTTCAGGAGAGTGGTGAACTGGCCAGCAAAGGAAAACTGGCCGTCTTCGCCGCAGGCGCTCGAACGAACGGCCCAGCCCAAAGGGGCGCTTCTCAAAGAGGCCTGACGGAGGATCTCGTCGCGGAGAGGCTCGGGAACAGGGGCCGCTCGGATCTTGCCGCGCAGGGTTTCGAGACGCGCAGCGAACAGATCCGGATCTCGAACGACTTCAAGCTCCTTCAGCATAGGAATGATCTTTGCCCAGAGGCCCCCGGCGTGCAGGAATTCCCAGTACGAGACTGTGGTCGCCACGAATCCGGGCGGGACAGCACCCGGCAGAACAAGGGAAACCTGGGCGAGCCGGGAAGCCTTTTCCCCGGCGAGATTCCTTGTCACGGCCGGGACGTTCTCCAGGGGAACCGTCCATGGCAAAGGGGAGATCGGGCACTCGGCCTCTCGCAGGTGCCGCGTCAGAGCCGCCCGGATGCGGGAGTAAGCCTCGAGGAGGCTCTCATACTGGCCGCGGGCCAGCAGGTGAAGATCTTCCACCAGGAGAAGAACTTCGTCGGCAAGCCGGCTGACCTTGCGCCGAATCGGGGGGCTCTCTGGGGCCGTGAACCGGAGATCCGATTCAAGCTCCGCCATGTGCTCTAGGAGCAGGCTGTTTCGGTCCAAGAGGTTCCGGAGGGCCTCGTAAGCATGGCGGACCGATGTCCTGCTCTCTGGTTCGGCTGGAGGCCGCCAGAATCCGAAGGGCATGGACTCGCACCCCCATCCCCATAGGAGGCAGACGTTCCGCAAAGATCCCAGAACGGGCGGGGCGTCAGCCTCCGCTCGCCGTGGTCCCTCTTTCCGCCCGCAGCGCCTCCGCGGCCCTTTCGATGATGACTCGAAGGTCGTTGGGCTTGAACGGCTTGGCGATGAAGTCGAAGGCGCCTTTGGCAAGGGCCTCCCGTGCCACCTCAACGGTGGCGTATCCCGTGATGATGATCACCTTTGTACGGTCTGACCGGGCTAGAACGCGTTCGAGCACTTGGATTCCATCCACGTCCTCCATGCGCACGTCGGTGACGACGATGTCGAAATCCTTGTCCTCCAGACGTTTCAGGGCGTCCCCGCCAGATTCGAACACTTCGACTTCGTATCCGCCCTTTTCCAGGGCAGGCTTGAGCCTTTTGCCGACGATCGGCTCGTCGTCAACCACCATGACCTGCAGGGGTGCTTCCATACTCGGCCTCCGTTTCTGCGGGTGTGAACAGCGACAGCCCGCCCAGGAGTTCATGAGGTTCGGCGTCTTCGGTCGGGAAGATGACCTGCCCGGAGAGGATGATCCCTTTCGAGAGCATGCGGCCGAGAAGTCTGACACGCTCTCCCATTTGCAGGGGCGAAAGGCCCCGCACGCAGCAAGTCCAGGCCGCGCGGGACTGGAAAAGGCATGTAAAGCAGGAGGGTCTTCTCTGGAAAGAGGGAGATCCCGTCAACGAGTCCGCTTGGGCCCGCAGAGGAACGCCGAAAAGGTAGAAAAGGTTGTCCCGGTCCAGAGGCGCAAGGGAACAGAGAAGCAGACGGACGGGCAGGGCCGGAGGGAAACGCGCCAGGACCATGGACTCGGAAAGGCACAAGCGGATGTCCCCGGGCGGGCCGGGATGGCGGCTTGCGGTGTTCCCTGCTTCGATCCGAAGCGGGCGGAACGGGGGCGCCTCCGCACGCTCGAAGACCCCCTCGATAAGCTGCCGGGTCCAATAGAGCGGCAAGTCTTTCGTGGGCAGGAGCGACGTTCCCTCCAGGTCGGCTTCTTTCACGGTTTCCTCGGCGTTCTGGGTCGGAAACACCAGGAGTCGGAAGCAATCCCTGTCGGGCGAGGAAATCGCGAAGCGGGACGGCTCATCGGGAGGGAACAGTTCTTTCCAGACCCAAAGCGCCGCACGGGCATGCGCCTCTGCAGCAATCTCCAGCAGGCTTTCTTGTGACGGCGGGCTGGCCGACTGGGGGCCCGCTTCGGGCCTTGCCGCGCCCAATTGCCGGCGAATTCTCTCGAGAGCAACCCACTCCCATTCCGGTTTCTCCGCCGCTCGAGGGGAGAGGGAAGAACGCGCCTCACTCTCCATCTCCCTGACGATCCGGGACGAGATCCCGTGCAGCCGGTCGAGCACTTCGTAAGCGTCTTCCGGGGCGGATTCGCAGATCACGTTCACGTCATAGAGAATCTGCCGCGCCAAGTCGTACGTCCCGTCGATGCGGGCCTCGATATACTGCCGGTCCAGGATGTACTCGCCGGTTTGCTTCTCTTCGAGGTCGGAGAGGCATTCGAAGAGGTCGGCCAGACGCTCCGCAACACGCTCGAACCGGATCAGTTTGCGGTCGATTCGCAGAAGCGGTGGCCTTCTTCCCATTCGAAGACGAACAGCTGAGCCGATCCGCATCTCTTCTCCCCGGCGCCCTTCAAGCCGTTGCGACCGCGGCCAGGGCCGCCCGAACCCGGCTTCTCTGGCGGTAGGCGCGGAAGACGTGGAACAGAATGATCCCAGCGCCCGTGATCCCGCTCGCGAAGAGCATGACTTTGCTGGCGCCGTTGAGGTACGTGTCCCACGAAGGATCGATGGAAATCCATCCCAACTGCCGCAGGTACATGGGGATCGCGATTCCTCGACTTCCCACGCACAGCAGAATGATCACCCCCGTGACGATGCGGATCATGACCTCCCGTACGACCTTGGTGCCGTAAACGCCCAGGTAGAGACCGAGAAGGGACCCGAGGTAAAGGAGCAGCGTGAGCCGGATGTCCACGTATCCCTCGTAGGCGTAGTTGAGCGCTCCGAAGGCGCCCATGAACATGGCCAGGTACAGCTCTGTGCCCGCGGCAACCGTGGTCGGTACGCCGAAGACATAGATCATGGCCGGCACGCCAATGAAGCCGCCCACGCCGATCGTGCCCGCAAGGTACCCGGTGGCGAGCCCTACGAGCAGGACGATCCAGAGCGAGACCTTCACGTCGGCCACGGGGAACGAGATGAGGGGGTAGAGCCTCAGGCGACCCAAGAACCGGGAAAGGTTTCGAGAGGGTGCGCCTCCTCCCTCCGCTCCGCCCGACCGGAGCGCGTCGCGCAGCATGGAGACAGCCACAAGAGAAAGAACCGAAACGAAGACGGCGCTGATATACAAGTTGGCCGCTGCACCTTTTGCGGCTCCATGGCTATCGCCTGACATGTGAAAGAGGCGGCTGTTGATCCAGACAGCCAGACGGATTCCCAGAAAGGAGGTCAGCACCAGGAACACCCCGAGCTTGCGGTCCACGTTGCCCATCTCCCCATGCTTCTTGGAACCCATCATGGCTTTGCCGAACTTGTGGGTGATGTTGCTCGCGACTGCGACCACGCCGTTGACGCCGAGGTTCATCATCCCGGGTGTCATGAAAAAGGCGCCGCCGCTGCCGATGAACCCGCTCAGCGTGCCTCCGATGAAGCCCAACAAGACCACCTGAGCGGCGGCCCAGAAATCCAGTGAGACGAACATCTGATTCAACGTTTCCTCCATTCTGGGGTCTCCTTTGATTCCGCTATTCGAACTTGAGCCATTTCAGAAACAAGCTGGTTGCAGTACCGTAGAGATAAGCAAAGACGCTGACAAACCCTGCCAGGGCGACAGCAGCCAGGATTTTGAACGGGACCCCGGACGGAGTCAGGAACAGAAGGATCGGCTCCTGGTGGGTCATGACCAGCCAGAACAGAAGCCCTGCCGCGCCCAAGTAAGCGAGAAGCTGGCCGAGCTGGCGCCGAGTAAAGAGATAGGCCTTGAGATCGCTGGGGGAGACCGCGGGCGCCTTGAGCCGTTCTTCGAGGGAGGTCATCAGCTCCCGGGTCAGCCGGGTCTGAGCGGCATGGCCCTTGGAGCGGAAGACGGAGCCGACGACCAGCAGGCTGTAAGGCACGGTGCGGTCCATCATCGAAATCAACTTTTCCGGTGTGCCCCGTACGAACCTGGAGCCGCCGGCGATCCCGACGCGGGTGAGCTCCCGAGTGGTTGCACTTAATCCTCCGTCGTCCCCCGTGGGTTTTCCCTCGGGTTCATCGTCCTCGATACCGCCGTTGTAATCGCCCGTCCCGGATTTCGCCGGGGGAAGGGTTGGAGCGACGCCGGCGCCGGGCTGCCCGAGCTCCTCCCTCGCCTCGGAGATTTCGGGGTTGTCTTGGGGAACGAAACGGAGCAACTCGACGGCGGCGCCCCACTTCGAGGCCACTTCGACCACCTGGTGAAAGGATTCTGACTCGGGGCTGTACCGTTCCTCGATCCAGAGGACGTTCGTGGTGGCCTGCGTGCATGTGAGGGCCGCGATGCCTTCCATGCCTCTGAGAACTTCGGGGATCTGCTCGGAGGCTTTCTTTTGCTGGGGCAGGTAGGTCACGGTGACGTGCCGCTGGTCGGACCTCACCTTGACTTCCAGATCGGCCGTCCGGGGATCCTCTGCGAGGACCAGGCGCACCCTGGCGCCGAGCAGCAGGTCCTCCAGAGCGCGGCGGGAAGCGGGGGTGAGCTGGAACTCGGGGAGCTGCGCCATGGAGCATAAGGCTGCGCTGGCGTTGTCCAGATTCATCTGGGTCGTGTTGAGGATCACGTCGTATTGACCGGCCTCGTCCCAATGCACGCCGTAGAATTCCCGGACCCAGCGGGCCCGGTCCTCTTCGACGCTTTCGATGTACTGTCGGCTTTTTTCGCGGTCCAGCCTCAGGCGCTGCATCACGGATCGGATCCGGTATTCCATGTCCGCGATCACGCGGACCCGGAAGATGTTCTCCACCCCCGGCAGAAGCAAGTGGCCCGTTCGGCCGTGATACACGAGGTTCCCCTGAAGAGCTCTCTCGCAAAGGGCTTTTGTCATGAAGGCCCGGAAGTGGGCCTTTTCCCTTGCGAGACGCTCTGTGAACTGGTGAGGTTTGATCATCGCCGTCTCCAGCTTTCCCACCGGGATGCCAGATCGGGTGGCCTCTTCAATCAGCTCCTCCCTTCCGAGGCAGGGGTAGTCGAGTTTCTTGGCGAGTTTTTCCGCGAGTTCCTTTCCGGCTGAAAAGCTGCCCCTGGAAATACAGATCAGTTGCATGAACGGGGTTCCTCCTTGTCCTGTCGCGAAAACGGTTTCCCGCGAGACGGTTTGCCGGCCTGCCGCTCCTTCCGGAGAGACGGAAAAACGAGAGGACAGCCGATTTCGCTTCTTACGCGCTCCAGCCAGTGATGCCGTAAAGGATTGGCGCTTCCGCTCCTTGGGACCTCCTTGTTGCCGCCCCAAACCGCAGCGTGGAAAGGCTCGCACTCGACCAGATACTTGAGGAGCTCGGAAACGCAGTCGCCTGGCCGAGAGGTTGCCAGCACCTCAAGACCCGCGCATCGAACCTCTTGCAGGAACCTCTCCAAGGGCAGAGCGCTCCTGCCCGAATTGGGTTGCGGCGGTGGCGCTTCCTCCTGGGATGCCCCGGCCTCCCGAAGCACCAGGACATGGACTCTGGCCCCCATCCTTCGGGCGAGCTCGATTGTGTAAGAGGCAACTGCGCGGCGCACTGCATGCCCCTCGAGAATCAAGAGAATCTTTCTTTCCATGGCGGCGATGTATTCCGTCTGCCGAGTGGGACACCGCTGCTTTTTTGCACACCCCGGGCCAGGAGCTATCCGGCCCGGATCAGGATGAAATCGCTTGAAAAGTTAATAGGTTTTCATGCGTACCCGTCTATGAAGCGCTCTTTGCCTTGTTGCATTTTGCATCAGAAGGGTAACGAGAATGGCTCAATTCCATAGGAAAATTGACTTGTTGAATGTCTGTTGCAAAAGGAAGCCGTGGGTGTTACATTTTGCAACAGGAAGCCGTGGGCTAGGGAATATTTTCGGCGTCTGTAGAAGGCGCTGACCGGAAAAGGAGCCATGGAAAAGCTCGAAAGCCACCAACGCGAAAAAGACGTAAGAAACACTCCGGACCGAACAGCGGGATCCCAGGCCACAATCCTCGTCGTGGAAGACGACCCGGTTGGCCTGAAGAACCTTGTCCGGGCGCTGAGAAGAGAAGGTTACGAAGTCAGCGCAGCTTCAGGAGGCAAGCAGGCCCTTGAGAAGATCGAGTCTGTTCCTTTCGACCTGGTCCTGACGGATCTGGTCCTGGATTCGGTCGACGGTCTGGAAGTGCTGAGCCACGCAAAAAGAATTTCTCCGGAAACCGAAGTGATCGTTCTGACCGGCCATGCGACCGTGTCTACCTCCATCCAGGCCATGAAGAAGGGCGCCTACGACTACCTTCAGAAGCCCGTTCGCCTGGACGAACTCAAGTGCGTCGTGGCCAAAGCCCTCGAAAAGGTTCGACTCCGCTCTCAGGTGCAGGAGCTGCTTGCGGTCCGGTCGGAGTTGCGCGGCCGGGACCGCCTGATCGGCCGAAGCGGGCCGATTCTCCGTCTGAAGAAGCTGATTCCCCAGTTTGCGGCCACGGATTCCAACATTCTGATCACAGGCGAGTCCGGCACTGGCAAGGAACTGGTCGCCAGGGCCGTGCACGAAGAGAGCAGGAGGGCTTCGCAGCGGTTTTTGCCCATCAACTGCGGATCGTTCACAGAGGAACTGCTGGCCAACGAGCTCTTCGGGCACGAACGGGAGGCCTATACGGGCGCCGTCTCCTCCAGGGCCGGTCTGCTGGAGAGCGCAGACCAGGGCACCGTGTTTCTCGACGAAGTGGCCGACATGTCCCTGCCCATGCAGGCCAAGCTGCTTCGCGTCGTCCAAGAAAAGGAGCTGATCCGGGTGGGCGGAGTCAGGCCGATCTCCATAGATGTCCGGATCATCGCCGCGACCAACAAGAATCTGAAAAAGCTGGTCGAGGTCGGTCAATTTCGGCAGGACCTGTTCTATCGTCTCAATGTGATCCCGATTCATCTGCCTCCTTTGAGAGACAGAAGGGAGGACATTCCGCTTCTGGCCCAGTTCTTTCTTCGCACGGTGGCGAAACGGGCGGAGAAGAACCTCTCGGGCTTTTCGGCGGAGGCCATGGACCTCCTCACCAGGTACGATTACCCGGGCAACGTCCGGGAGCTCGAGAACATCGTGGAGAGAGCGGCGGCTCTCGCAGGCCAGGAAAGGATCGGCCCGGAAGACCTTCCGGTTGACATGAGGGAAATGGAGGTCTTTTCATGGGATCGTGAGCCCTCGGAGCTTCGAACCTTGGAGGAGCTGGAAAAGGAGTACATCGACTGGGTGATGAGGACGACGGGTCGGAACAAGTCCCGGGTGGCCCGCATTCTGGGGATCGATCGGGTCTCCCTTTACCGAAAGCTCAAGAAGCACCAGATCCGCGAAGAGTAGGACCCCACAAGAGGAGAAGGGCCAATGGCTTTTCCAACTTCGTTCGGGCCTTTCCAGGATCGGCCCCAGGTTCGATCGCCCGCCCAGCAGGAATCGCCGGGAGCGGATTCCCGGATTGGGCCCCAAGAAGGGACCCAGGATCGTGTGGAAAAGGCGTTGCTCAGCAGGCCGGGCTTCAGCATCCGCGCCCGGCTTACCCTCGGCTTCCTTTTGTTCTTTCTCCTGAGCACAGGGGTTACGGTGGCTGCGTACATCATCCTCGACCGGATCGAGGGGAAGCTCAGGTTCCTGGACATCGCGGACCGGTATACCACCGAAATCCAGCAGGCCCGGCGCTTCGAGAAGAACTATTTCCTTTACGGAACCAACCTGGATGACGTCATCGAGCACGTCAAGAACGCCGCGGATCTGTTGAGTTCGGGCAAGTCCGAGCTTCGGGCGATCGTGGGCGAGGAAAAATTCAGGCGCATCGGCCAGCATCAGGAACGGTACATGGCGTTGCTGGAGAGGCTGAAGGCACGGGAGGAAGGACAGAGCGGGGCAGGACGGCCGCCTGCAAGTCCTGAGCTGGAAGCCGCTCTTCGGGAGCACGGAGCGGCAATGATTTCCCAGGCTTTTGAGCTGGCCGAGGGGGAAAGACGATCCGTGCATACCATGCTTCAGTTTTCCAAGCGTCTGCCTCTCGGGTTTCTCGCTGTCCTGCTGCCGTTGATCATTTATACGGCCCAGTTCCTTGCCCGGCAGATGCTCGGCCCCTTGGGGCGCCTGCTTGCGGCCACCGAGAGGATCGGCCAGGGAGACTTTACGCCGATCCCGCCAGCCCGGCGCTTCCGAGACGAGTTTACAAACCTGGCGATCGCCCTGAACCACATGATGGAGGAATTGGAACGCCGGCATGACATTCTCATCCGCTCCCACAAGCTCAGGGCCGTGGGAACCTTGACCGCGGGGATCGCACACGAACTCAACAACCCGATTAACAACATCACGTTGACCGCCGCCATGCTCGAGGAAGACTACAAGATCCTGAGCGACGAGGAGCGGCTGGACATGATTCACGACTTGGCCACCCAGGCGGACCGGGCCAGCCGGATTGTCCGGAACCTGCTGGATTTTGCTCGCGAAAGCGAAATCCAGTCGGAACTCCTGGATGTCGGAGTCCTGGTCCAGGAAACGCTTCAACTTGCGGCCAACGAGATCAAGCTGAAGAAGGTAAGAGCCGTCTTCCGCGCCCCCGAGAATCTCCCGCCCATCTACGGCGACCGGCAGCACTTGAGTCAGGTGTTTCTCAACCTCATTTTAAATGCCTTGGATGCCATGCAGGAAGGCGGCAGCCTGGAAATCGAGATTGGCAAGTCGCCGGACCCCGGCTTCCTCGCCCTTCAATTTCGGGACAACGGCAAGGGAATTCCGGAGCATGTGCTGCCGTACATTTTCGATCCGTTCTTCACCACCAAGCAGAGGGGCAAAGGGACCGGTCTCGGGCTTTCCGTCTCCCTGGGCATCGTGAAGAAACACGGGGGAGACATCCGCGTCCAGAGCCGCGAGGGGCAGGGCACGGTTTTCACGGTTCTTTTGCCCGTAACGGCTGTTCCAGCGGAATTGAAAAGCCGAGAGGCCGCGACGCCGGGTTCGTTCGGCTGAGCCTGCGGGCGGCTCGCCGCCGGACGAAGTCTCAAGCGCGCAGTCCCCACGGAAAGATGATGTCGCAGAGCGCTCAGGGTCGGGTCCTTCCGGGGCGACCCTCGGCCGGGCGCGGCACGCGGAAAATTTTTCTTGCAATCCGCCAAATCCGGTTTTATATGTAAAGACGTTAAACATCCCATGTGGAGGGCCCAACCATGAAGGGGACAGGATGGGTTCTTCAAAAAGGAGCGTGTTTGCTGTTTTCGTTCTTCCTTTTTTCTCCCGCCTTCGCCGATGTGTCGCCCGGCGACATCCTGGACGAGACGAATTGGCAGAAAGCGGAGGGACTTCTTCCCGCGCCGGTCCTCCACTGGGTCCGGAGCGGGGATTTCATTCTGGAAGTGGGGGCACTCCATTACAATCCCGCCGACTACTTTCCCCTTTTTGCCAAAGAGGCCGTGAAGAAGAATCGGGGCAAGTACCAGATCGGCCCGAACGACAGCATTTTGGAGACGGCTACGGGCGAGCCGCCAAAGCACATCGTGGGCCTTCCCTTTCCCGCGATCGACCCTGAAGACCCCCGTCTCGCCGTCAAGACGATGCAGAACAACCATTACATGCAGTATCTGCCGGGGAACCTCCGCTTTCCCTATCAGAGCATCCTTCTCAACCGCCGAGGTTTCGAGAGAGAGATGGAGTCCTTCTGGCATCAAATCGCCATGGACGGCTATCCGGGCGCTCTCGAGATCCCGAACCCGAGCGGGATCGAAAAGTATGCGATCGCGGTCGTGCTCAAGCCCTACGATGTGGCCGGGACCGCCATCATGCTTTGGCGCTACCTGGATCCAGTCAAGCAGGACATGACCTTCGGATATGTGCCGGCGATCCGCAGAGTGCGACGCATGAGCCCCGCAAACCGCTCGGACGCCATGTTTGGCACGGACATGACCGTAGACGACGCGAACGGATACGACGGGAAGGTGTCCGCCTTCGACTGGAAGTTCCTAAGGAGCCAGGAGGCCCTGCTTGCATTCTTGGACAAAGATCCGGTCCGGATCGTCCAGAACGAGCAGGGCGAATGGTGCACCACACAGGAAATCAAACCCGTATTGTACGGGTATCAGAAAGAAGGCTGGCGGGGCGCTGCCTGGGCCCCGACGAACCTCGTGTGGGTCAAGAGACCCGTCTACGTTCTGGAAATGATTCCCAAGGATCCCTACTACAACTATGGGCCCCAGGAGCTCTGGGTGGATACGGAACTTTACGGGGCGGCTTACAAGGTCATTTACGACAAGAGCCGGGCGTACTGGAAAACGCTCTACATCTCGAGCATGGCGTGCCAGAGCGATGACAAGCGCGTCATGTTCACCTCTCTCGCCACCCAGCAGTTGATCGACGATCGGGCGGGCCACTCGACCGTGGTGGAGCCCGCGAGTCCCCGAAACATCTGGGCGTACTACGCCCTGCTGGACGTCAACGACTTCTCTCTCAGCGGGTTCCAGAAGTTCTGCAAGTAGAATCGGGGGCATCCTCTGGCGGCGGGCCCTGTTTGCTGCCCGGCATCAAGAAGACCGGCGGGACAATCGTCGCGGCACAGGCTGAAACAGGCTCAAGGTCTTGGAGTCTTCTTTTCGGTGTCGCAGACAGGCGGCTTTCCCGGCGCCCGTTGTCCTGTGCGGGGTCTCGGCGGCTCCGAAGGCGACTCCGAAAGCGATTGACTCCGAACGGGGGGCTGCCTATCATGACGGCTCCCGGTGCGCACGGAAGCCGCCCGCCATGGTCGTCCAGCGCAATTTTCCTCTGAAACACCACAACAGCTTCGGCCTGGACGTGCGGGCGAGCGCCTTCGTGCAGGTACGGTCCCTGGAAGATCTCCAGGCCGCCGTCGATCTGGCCATGGGCTCGTATCCGAAGTTCGCCGTGCTCGGAGGGGGCAGCAACGTGCTTTTCACCGGCGACTTCGACGGCCTTGTGATCCAGATGGGCCTTCGGGGCATCCGGATCGTGCGGCAAGACGAGAAGTCCGTGTGGATCGAGGCCGCGGCAGGCGAAAGCTGGACCGAATTCGTGCGGCTCTGCGTGGAGAGGAACTGGTGGGGCTTGGAAAACCTTTCTCTCATTCCGGGCACGGTGGGCGGAGCGCCGGTCCAGAACGTGGGGGCTTACGGGGCGGAGCTCAAGGATGTGCTCTATGCCGTTCAGGGGCTTGATCTCGCCAGCCGAACCCTGAGGGTTCTCCGCCGGGAGGAATGCGAGTTCGGCTATCGCACCAGTATCTTCAAGGAAAAGCTGTGCCAGAAGTTCCTGGTGACTTCCGTGTTCCTGCAGTTGAGCAAGGAGCGCAAGCTGAGGATCCACTATGAAGGCCTGGCCAGGGAACTGGAATCTCTGATGCCCGAAAGGATCTCGGTCCGGGATGTCGCCGAAGCTGTGTGCAGGCTCAGGCGATCCAAACTGCCGGATCCCGGGGAAATCGGAAACGCGGGGAGCTTTTTTCGAAACCCGGAGATTTCAGAGGCGGATTTCGAGCGGCTGCGGAGCCGGCACCCGGGGATGCCTGGATTCCCGGCGGATTCCGGGCGGATCCGCGTGCCCGCGGGATGGCTGATCGAGCAGTGCGGCTGGAAGGGGCGACGCGTGGGCAATGCGGGCGTCTATGAAAAGCACGCTCTGGTGATCGTCAATCTCGGAGGCGCCACAGGCAGGGAGATTTTGTCCCTGGCCCTGGAAGTGCGCGCATCGGTCGAGGACCGGTTCGGGATTCGTCTGGAGCCCGAGGTCCGCATCCTCTGACGAAGGGATGCCGTTGGCGGAGGTGGTCATGGAAAAGAAGGAAAAGGGCGTCGGGCGTTTCGATCGGAAGCCGGATCCCGCGAGGATGCGGGCCCTGAGAGGTCTTCCGCTCGAGATCAAGCAGACCTTGACCGGCGAGGAAGTCGACGCTTTTCTGTTCGAGGAGGAGTGGCCCGATTCCCTTCGGGAAAAACTCAAGGATTATCTCGTCGATGAAGGCTGACGGAGGCCTTTGCCGCCGAGCGCCAGGAGACGGTTCATGCCGGATGTGACGATCCTCCTCGTTGGAGACGAGCTTCTGGCCGGCGAGGTCCAGGACCGGAACGGGCCCTTCTTTGCCGAAGAACTCGCGAAGCAGGGGTTCCGGACTCGGGAGATCCGGGTCCTGCCGGCCGCCGAGGGAGCGATCATGGAGGCCGTGCGGGCCTGTCTTTCCCGGTCGGCCCTGCTCGTGATCTGCGGGGGCCTTGGGCCGACCTCGGACGACCTGACCACCGAGGCGGTCGCCAAGGCTCTGGGCCGAGAGCTTCTGCTGGACGGCGAGCAATGGGAACGCATACGGAACGTGTTCAGGACCTTTCGGGGCGAGGATCCGCCGCCGGGCAACGAAAAGCAGGCCCTGATTCCGCTGGGGGCCGAGGTCCTTCGAAACTCCCTCGGCACGGCTCCCGGATATGTGACCGAGGAGGGTGCCTGCGTCGTGGCGGTGTTTCCCGGGCCCCCGAGAGAAAACCGCCCCATGTTCGAAGCCGAGCTGGTGCCCTGGCTCGACCGCCGTTTTTCGGCCCGGGACAGGCTGGAGACCCGGGTCTTTCGGGTCTTCGGTCTTGCGGAAAGCGAAGTGGGGCATCGGCTGCGTCTCGTCGAAAAGGACCACCCTGCCGTGCGGGTGGGATACCAGTTTCACTTCCCTGAGATCCTGGTGAAGCTTCGAGGGTCCTCGGCCGAGAAACACCGGCTGGACCGGGCTTCCCGGGCGCTGATGGACACACTTGGGTCGGGCGTGTACGGGACCGGAGAAGAGAGACTTCCGGCCGTTCTGGGAAGGCGCCTGGCCGCGGCGGGCTTGAAGATTGTCACGGCCGAGAGCTGCACCGGCGGCCTTGCCGGCAAACTTCTCACCGACACGCCCGGCTCGAGCGCCTGGATGGAGGCGGGCTTCATCGCATACAGCAACGAGGCAAAAGAAAGGCTGCTGGGCGTCCCCGGGGATCTGATCAGATCTCACGGCGCGGTGAGCGAACCGGTGGCCCTGGCCATGCTGTCCGGTGCGCTGGAGAGGTGCTCGGCTCAGGTAGGTCTGTCGATTACGGGCATCGCGGGCCCGGAGGGCGGCACCGAAGAGAAACCTGTAGGGACGGTGTGCATCGCCTGGGGGACGCGAGGTCGCCTCGCTGCTCATACGTACCGTTTTGCCTGGGACAGGGAATACAACCGTCTGGCGAGCGCCTGGGCGGCGATGCACCGCCTGTACGGGCAGCTTGCAGAAGAGTAAGGGGCTCAGGGGCGGAAACGCGAGGGATCGTGCCGTTCGGCCAGAAGGTTCGGACCGGATTGGGAGAGAGGAATTGGATACCATCGGCTACCATTACATTGTCGAAGCTGCCGGGTGCAACGCGGAGATTCTCGGGAACCCGGACGCCATGAGGGAAATCCTGATTCAGGCCGCCCGGGCCGGCGAAATGGGCGTCCGGACATCGTATTTTTACCGGTTCGCACCCTCGGGAGTGAGCGGCGTGGTCATCGTGGCCGAGTCTCACCTGTCGGTCCACAGTTGGCCGGAGAAGGGATACGCGGCCCTGGACGTCTTTGTCTGCGGGGAGACGGCCAAGCCCGAGCAGGCGATCCACTTCATTCTGGAAAACCTCGGATGCACGGATGCCCATGTCACCGAGATCAAGCGGGGGATCCAGGACGAGGACGTGTACACCCACGCCATGCTTTCCTGGGACGAGACGCTCCGTTCCAAAACGCCCTGAAGGCCGTCCCTGCCGCTAGAGGCCCGATTCTTTCAGAATCTCCGAGAGGAGCTTTTTCGCGTCGAAGAACTCGCAGGCGATTTCCCACGCGGCCTTGCAGTGCAGGGTGTAGTCCCTGTTGACCTTCTCGACCGCCTCCGCGGCCTCTTCGATCGTGTCAAAAGCGAACAAACCCCGTCCGGTGGGAATGTTTCTGCCGAAGCCCGTATCCTGAACGATGACGGGCTTGGCCGCGGCCAGATAGCAGACGCTTCGGTCGCTGAACCAGCCGCACCGGGTCCTCACCACAAGGTCCTTGGAGACCGAAAACTCCCCCCTGCAGGCGTAAAGATACTCTTGATAGGCATCGGGGTCCGAGGACCTGGGCACCGGGTCCACGATTTCCCATCCGTGCTCCTCAAGGAGCGCGCGGTGTTCCGGCTTGGCGATCTCCATGGCCAGCTCGAATCTCTGGCTCGTGCGCCTGGGCAGGTCCAGGAACCGGGTGAAGGTGACATGCTTGGACCAGTAGTAGCGCTCTCCCCGGAACGTGATGTCCTTGCCCACGTTGTAGAGAGTCCCCACTGTGGAGAAGACCTTGCCCTCGGGCCCTGGCCGCGGCCCCCAGAGGTCCAGGACGACCGGAGGACGGGTTTTCTTCCAGTCGTACCTTTCGAGAGGAATGGGGCACGGGCTGGTGCCCATGTTTTCGCCGTACGTGAAATGATGGGTGTGGCTGTCCAGGAACTGGATTGTCCTTTCGTTCCCTTGGGCGAGCTGAATCTGTTCGAAGACCGGGTCGGTCTCCAGATAGATCCGAACAGGGCAGGCAAAATGTTCCTCCCGCAACCTGGTCGTGCCGCAGAGGTTCACGAGGCCGTCGGCCCCCCGGTAGAGGTCGAACACCTTCTGCCTGGACAGGCCGTGCCAGACGTTCCGGCCAGAATCCCAGTAAGCCCAGCGGTCCCCGAGATCGAACCGCTTCATCATCCGGCGGATCATCTCCACGCCGTAGGAGCAGTCTTCGACCACGCTTCGGGCCCGAGGGTCGTAGGGCGGGGCGCCTGAATCCTCGATGTAATAGACATCGTACCCGAGGCGGTCCAGGGCCACGAGGTGATGGGCGGCCTGCCAGACGATGCCGGCCATGGGGTACTGGCCCACCAGGTGCAGCAGAAGGATCTTCTTGCGGGGAGCCATCGTCTTCCCCTCACAGGCTGAATTGGGTCCGGTACAGAAGGGCGAAGGGGCCCTCTTTCTGCATGAGGTCTTGGAACCTTCCCTCCTCCACGATGCGCCCGTCCCGAAGGACAACGATGCGGTCCGCCTGCCGGACGGTCGAGAGGCGGTGGGCGATGATGAAGGTCGTCCGGCCCTGGGTCAGCTTTCTCAGGCCTTCCATGATGAGGGCTTCGGTTTCTGCGTCCACCGAAGAGGTCGGCTCGTCCAGGATGAGGATGGGTGCGTTGCGCAGGATGGCTCTCGCGATGGTCAGACGCTGCCGCTCGCCCTCGGAAAGGGTCGCGCCCTGCTCTCCCACGATCGTGTCGTATCCCTGCGGCAGGCGCTCGATGGTGTCGTGGATGCGGGCAAGCTTGGCAGCCTGGACGATTTCCTCCCGGGACGCGCCGGGCCGGCCGTAGGCGATGTTCTCGGCCACGGTGATCGGAAACACAAGGGGCGGCTGCAGGACCATGGAAATCTGGCGTCTGAGATCTTTGAGGACGAACTCCCGCACATCGACTCCGTCGATGGTGACGCGGCCTTGCTGGGGGTCGTAGAACCGCGGCAGGAGGCTGACCAGGGTGGACTTGCCGGCTCCGGTCGGCCCCACGATGGCCACGGTCTGTCCCCGGTCCACCCGGAGGGACAGGTTTTTCAGAACCGGCTGCCCCGGCACATAGTGGAAGGTGACGCTTTCGATCGATACGTCCCCCCGGGCGCCCTGGCCCGGAAAGGTTCTGGAGCCATCCGCCAGGCCTTTTTCGACCTCGAGGATTTCGAAAACCCTGCGGACGCCGGCGCTTGCCCCCTGAATGAGCCCCCAGGTCTGGCTGATGCTGTTGATGGGGCCGTAGAGAGAGGCGAGGTACGAAGTGAAGACCACGATCTCGCCCACCGTGAGTTCGCCCGAGAGAACGTGCCGCGCTCCGACCCAGACGACCACCGCGGTCCCGACCGCGATGACCACATTCACGACGCCCGAGTAAAGGGTTTGCAGCGTGTACAGCCGCAGGCTTGCCGCCAGGCTCCTGTGGCTGGCCGACATGAAGGCGCGGTGTTCTTCCTCTTCCTTGGTGAAAGCCTGGATCACCCGGATCGCGGACATGGCCCGCTGGACAATGGAATAGACAGCGCTTTCCTGCTCCCGGGCCTGGGTGGCAGCCGTGGAAATCCTGGCTCCCATAAAGGAAATCGAAAAGAAGAGGATCGGGCAGACCCCCAGGGCGAGGAGGGTCAATTGCCAGTCCAGCCGGACCATGACGAAAAACATGCCGACCAGGAGGACAAGGGACGATAGAATCGGAAAGAGGCCGTTCATGGTCAGGGTCTGGATGGCGTATGTGTCGGCTGTAACCCGGTAGAGCAGATCCCCGACCTGGTGGCGGCTGTGAAAGGCCAGGGAGAGCCGCTGCAGGTGGGTGTAGAGGTCGCTCCTCAGGTCGTTGACCATTCTTTGGCCGATCCGGATGGTCGTGAAATTGTTGAGGACCGTAAGGCCCCCGAGCAGAACATAGATGAGGACCAGGGCGCCGCAGGCAGCGATGAGGAGGGTATCCCTGGACCAAAGGGATACCGACGACAGGGGAAGAGGCTTTCCAGCCAGGACGTTGTCGATCACGATCTTGAGCGGCCAGGGCTTGGCCAGCTCAAACAAGCTCATGAGGAAGACCTGTCCCAGGGCCGCCAGGAAGGGATACCGGTACGGCCACAGGTAGGCAAGGACGCGCTGCCCCGGGATCTTCATGGCTTTTTCCCGTTGTCCCGGGCTGCCGTCGGGGTCGTCCTGGCCTGGGGCGACACCAGGTCAAGCTTCCTGGCGACGATCTCTACCGTGTGATGGAGGGTCCTGCCGAGCCTGAAATTGGCTCTTCCGATGGCGGCTGCGTGCAGGATCCCGACGCCCGCGACGACGAAGCCAAAAACTTGGGCTCCGAGCAGAAGCCCTGAAGCTGCGAGCACGGTGTAACCGGTAAGGGCGCCGATGGAGAGTCTTGTCATTCTGAGCACGCACTTGACCCGGAGAAGTCTCTTGCTGCCGCCGTGGTTTTCCGCAATGACCCGGATGAAGGCCTTGGACCAAATGCCCCGGTAGACCGTCAGATCCCAGGGCTTCCACCCCTGGTCCGGCAGAAGGAAGTACTTGCGCGGTAGCAGAAAATGCTCCAGACCGTGGATGAGATCCTCCTTCTCCCGCCCGTTCTCGCTCCAGTAGGCGAGGGTGAAAGATCTGTCGGCCCAGGAGATCACCGGTTTCTGCGCGGTGCGCTCGTACTTGATCGGCTCCACGCCGGAGACGCCCCGGATCCGCCACCGGTAGCGCGAGAGGCTCCGGAGGATCGGCCCGAGGTAGACGAGCAGGGCGATGAGAATCCTGGCTCGGACCCCTCGGAAGCGCGGGTCCACCGGTGCCCGCAAGGCGCTTGCGACGCACCAGGCAAAGGAGAACAGGAGGGGAAGAACGCCTGCGAGGTGGTAGCCGCCGTAGAGAATGCCGTATACGAACAGGATGAGAGCCGCCACGTTCCACTCGAGGGTCAGCGGAAGGTAGGCCAGCAAAGAAGACGGGGATTCGTAAAGGGTCTGGAAAAGCCCCCGGCCGAAAACGCCCGAATAGATGACCGGTCTATGGGAAAGGAGATGAGAAGTCAGGTCTCCGTAAATCCGGCCGAGCCAGCGCGCCTGGCCCAGCAGGTTGAAGCGGTAGGGGTGCTTGAAGTACACGAGCGCTTCGGCCTTTCCGTAGCCCCTCTGCTGGTTCAGGTAGGCCTTGACGGTGTTTCGACGGAAGTGCCACACGACTGCGGCCGGGCAGAAGCCGATCGTGTAGCCGGCGTTCTGGAGGCGCCAACAAAGATCCACGTCGTCAGCGGCCGCTCGGAACAGCGGATCGAAGCCGTTGATCTGGAGCAGAGCCTCCTTGCGGAAAGCCATGTTGCAGCCCGCGATGTGTTCGGCCACCTCGTCGCTCAGAAGCACGTAGGTCGGACCGCCGGGGGATACCGCGACGCAAGCCGGCACGAGGGTGTCCTCGGGCGGGGACAGGTTCGGACCGCCCACGGCGGACAGCTTCGAGGCGAGCATCTTCCCGACGAGATAGGTCAGCCAATCCGGGTCGGCCACGCAGTCCGAGTCCGTAAAGGCCACGATTTCGCCCCGGGCCGCATGAATGCCGGCGTTCCGCGCCGCGCTCAGGCCCTGGTTCTCCTGGTCGATGATGCGCACGTAGTCGTAAGACTTGGCGATTTCCAAGGTTCGATCTGTGGACCCGTCGTTGACGACGATAACCTCGTAGTCGGGGTAGTTGAGTTGCTTGAGAGATGCCAGGCACTTGTCCATCGTGCGTTCCGCGTTGAAGGCGCAAACCACGACCGAAACCTTGGGATAGCGGGGCAGGACGACGGGGTTGGGTTTTCTGTAATGCTCCCTCACCGAGGCGTAGGCCGGCTTCTGCTTCCGCTCGCGGTCCACGATGCCGAAGGCCCATTCTTGCACGTCGTACCCGCCGGTGAACCACTCGTCCGTCCAAGAAAAAACCACGGTCCCGGCCACGCCCATCTCGTAAGCGACCCGGATCTGCCAGGAGAGGGTCTCGGCCTGCACGGTCGCTCCCTCCCGGATCGAGTCCATGCCGAATTCCGTGAGCACAAGGGGCTTCTCTCCTGCCCAGACATGGAGGTGATGCAGATAGCGCCGGAACGCTTCCTCTGTGTGCAGGTACACGTTGAAGGCGGCGAAGTCGACGAATTCCGTAAGCAGATACTCGGTGGAAGGATAATTGGCGTAGCTCACCAGAGCCGTCGGGTGCTGCTCCTTGGCGACCAGGTACAACTGACGGAGGAACTCCCTGACATGCTTGGGCCCGTGCCATCGGATGACATCCGGCGGAATCTCGTTCCCCACCAGGTAGCCGAGGATGGCCGGGTGCCGCTTGCAGGATCGGACGCCCTTGGAGACCCGCCATCGGATTTCCTTGCGGAGTCGAGGGGAATCGAGGAAGCAGACGTGGTGGGTCCACGGCGTTCCGACCAGCACCTTGAGGCCGAAACGTTGCGCCTGGTCCAGAAGCCACTCCGGCGGAACCGTGAACGTTCGAACGCAGTTGACGCCGGCGTCTGCCATGAGCGCGAAGTCCTTCTCCACGACGTCCCGTTCCGGGAATTGTGCCCCATGGGACCCTACGGCGAAGGGGCCGTACGTGACGCCCTTGACGAAAAACTTGGTGTTTCCTTCAAAGAAGAACTTCCCTCGGACGGAGATCGATGTGCTTGCGGGGGATGCTTCGGGAGCGGCCCTGCGGGGCTGAGCCCGGCTTTTCACGAATGATTCCTCCCCTCTTCTTGAGCCGACCATTACAGATACCCCTGCCAGAAAGACGCATCCGCCTCACCGGAGGAGGTGGCCAGTCAGTGGGACTAACCGATATAAAATAGCTAAAATTCGCACGGACCACAATTTGGCGCCTGGGCGGCCAGGCGATGAACGTCTGGGCAACCCGTTTCGCCCGCTCCGTCGTCGGCCTGCCCCTTTCCCGAACAAGAGGCCCTTGCTTTTGCCGCCTGTCGCGGCTAAAAAAACACTGCCTCCTGTGGCCGCCGAGTCCGCGTGCCTGGCTGGCTCTTTCCGCGGGAGCCTCTTTTTGACGCCGGGAGAGTAAAAATGATCCGAAAGTTCTTTTCGTTTGCCTTCCTCCTTTTGTTTACGGCCTCCTGCGGCGCAGTTCTCCGTCAGGAAAGCCCTCAGCCACCCGAGCGGCACAGGCTTGCCCTGGTGCTGGGCGGAGGAGGAGCCAGGGGATTCGCGCACGTGGGGGTGATCCGGGAGCTCGAAGCGGAAAAGATTCCGATCGATCTCATCGTGGGCGTGAGCGTCGGGAGCCTTGTCGGGGCTCTGTATGCTGACAGCGCCGACTCCTTCGATCTCGAGTGGAAGGCCTTCCAGATCGAGAAAAAGGATATTTTCGATTTGAGTCTCTTCAACATCCAGAAAAGCCTGGCCAAGGGGGATGCCCTCCGCGAGTATCTCGACCGGCACCTGCGGAGCCGCAACATCGAGGATCTCAAGATCCCCCTGGCGGTTGTGGCTGTGGACCTGAAAACAGGCGCTCGCGTGGTGTTCACCCGTGGGCCGCTGAAGGAGGCGGTCCGGGCAAGCACGGCCCTGCCCGGGGTGTTCGAGCCGATTCCCTGGGGAGACAAGCTTCTCGTGGACGGAGGGGTGCTGGGGAACCTGCCGCCCGAGGTTGCGGAGGATCTGGGGGCGGATGTCATCGTTGGGGTGAATATCGCCAGGGGGAGAAGTGAATTCAAGGCGGAGCCTCCCGGGCCTCTTGCCGTGATCCTGGAGTCGATCGGGATCATGGGGGACGAACTCATCCGTCTGAACAGGTCCCGTTTCGACGTGCTGATCGAGCCCGAGGTGGGGACCGTGGGCCTCATGGACTTCGACCGCAAGAAGGAGCTCATGGAGGCGGGCAGACAGGCAGCGCGCAAAGAGATTCCGAACATCCGGGCTCTCATGGGGCTCTGACCCGTGCTGACGGTCTGATGGAGATGGCCGGCAGGCAAGGGACAGGGGGCACAATGGCAGAAAGGCTTTCTTGTGCATTCGTCGTTCTCCTTTTTCTGGCTGCGGGCTGTGGCGTGGGCCGGCAGGTCAGGGAAATGGAGGCTCTGGCCGACTGTGAATTCCGGTTTGAGGGCCTCGAACGCGCGACTCTCGCAGGGGTGGATCTGCTGGCTGCGGCCCGAGCAGGAGGGTTCGACCCCGGGCAGGGAGCCTTGCTTCTGGCGTCGATGTCCTCGGGGAGTCTGCCCTCGGATCTGACCGTACAGGTGGGCGTGCTGAACCCGAACGATGTCCCGGCAGCGGTGAACCGCCTGGACTGGATCCTCCTGATAGACGAAAACGAGATGGGCGCCGGATCCGTTACCGACAGGGTCGAGATCCCGGCCCGCGGGGGTACGGCCGTCGTGCCGGTTCATTTCTCAACGGACCTGGCGTCCGTGTTCTCCGGGCGGTCGGCGGAAGGCCTGATCGGCTTTGCGCTCAACTTTGCAGGAGGCGGGGGCCGGCCCAGCCGGGTGACGGTGCGGGTCAAGCCGACCGTCAACGTGGCGGGGAGGGACCTGCCGTTCCCGGGCTACGTCACCCTGAGCGAGCAGTTTTCGGGCCCTGTTGGGCAATGAAGCGAAGGCCTCTTCTGGAAATCACGGATGAGATCTACCAGGTGGGCGGCGGGGACTGCTCCGCTGCCGAAGACGGCGCGATTTACCTGATCCGGTTTGGAGAGCGAGCCGCCCTCGTGGACTCGGGTTGCGGCAACTCTGTGGAACAGGTGCTGCGGAACGTCCGGGCGTGCGGGGTGGAGCCGGAAAGGGTCGAACTGCTCCTGCTCACCCATTGCCATTACGATCACGCCGGCGGCGCCTCTGCTGTAAGAGACAGAACCGGGTGCCGGATCGTTGCCCACAGCGAGGATGCGCGCTATCTCGAGGAGGGCGACAACAGGGTCACGGCCGCGCTCTGGTACGGGGCGAGGATCAGGCCCTTCTCGGTGGACCTCAAGCTCAACCGGCCCCGGGAACGGCTCGGCCTGGGCGATCGCTTCATCGAGGCCATCCACGCTCCGGGCCACTCGCCGGGATCGGTGGTCTATCTTGCGGAATCGTGCGGCTCCAGAGTGCTCTTCGGCCAGGATGTGCACGGGCCCTTGCACCCGGACCTGCTCTCCGACCGCGGCCGCTACCAGCAATCCCTGGCCCTCCTGCTTTCCCTGGAGGCGGATATCCTTTGCGAGGGCCATTTCGGAGTGTATTTCGGCCGGGACGAGGCTGCAGCCTTCATCCGCTCGTTTCTCCAAAGATGACTCAGCGGAAGTGGTTCCACCCCCGGCGCTCGAGCGGGGTCCTGCGGCCGTCCCCGTGGGCGATCCAGGTTCCTACCTCTTTGGGCACGATCTCACCGATCGTGGTGAGGGCCAGGCCGCATGCGACGGCGATCTGCTGCAGTTTTTCATCGGTTTGCGGCCCGGCCTTGGCTGTGAAGAGCAATTCGTAATCCTCGCCGCCCGAGAGGGCCAGAGCTTCGGGATTCGCGCCGAGGCGGTCGGCGGCCAGCAGGACTTCCCGGAGAACCGGGATCCGCTCCATGTGAAGGACTGCGCCGACCCGGCTGGCATCGCACAGGTGCAGGAGATCGGCCGCGAGGCCGTCGCTTACGTCGATCATGGCTGTGGCGATGCCGGAGCGCGCGATTTCCCGCCCTTCCCGCACTCTGGGAGAGGGCCGGCGGTGGGCCCGGACCAGCTCCGGAAAGCGAGTTTCCGCAGATTCCCCCAGGCGCTCCATGGCCAGGAGCCCGGCTGCGGAGGCGCCCAGGGAACCGGTCACGCAGATCCGGTCGCCCGGCCGGGCTCCACCTCGAGTGAGGATCTCATCCGGCTCGGCCTCGCCGAGGAGCGTGATATCCAAGACCACGCCGCCGGCGCTGGAGGCCAGGTTGCCGCCGATGACCTTCGTAGAGAACGCCCCGAACTGATCGCGCATGCCGCGGAACAGGTCGTCAAAATCCGACAAGGGGAAATCAGCCGGGAGGGACAGGGAAACCAGGGCGAACGTGGGCGTGCCGCCCATGGATGCGATGTCGCTCAGGTTGACGGTTGCGGCCCTTCTGCCCAGCTCGTAGGCAGGCATTTGGTCCCTGCGGAAGTGGGTTCCTTCGACCTGGGTGTCGCAGGTGAGGAGCAGGATCTTTCCTCCGGGCGGACGCAGGGCGGCCGTGTCGTCGCCGATGCCCACAAGGACCCGAGGATCCGGCTCGTCCCCCAGGAGGGACCGGAGGCGTTCGAGGAGAGCATATTCCCCAACTTCGCGGATCAGGGTTTGTCTGCCGGTCATGATTGCGCTGCCTCTTGCCCGGCGCAACGGCCTTCCTCTCGCCCGGGCCCGCACGTCGCCGCCCGGGAGCGGAAACGCTGGATCTCCTCCAGCTCCATGGGTTGCCATCTCTGCTTTTTCAAGCGATGCTGGACGGACTCTGCATCGAGGACAAGGCTCGTCACGTGCCGGCCCTCGGGGCTGAAGACGTGCACCCGGTTCCTGGGCCCCAGAACCACGATCGTCCGTCGGTACACGTCCCTGAGGATCTTTTCCTGCGGGGCCGCCGCCGCATCCTGGAGGGCCTTCGAAGTGGGCCTTCGCTCCTTCGGCCTGTCTTCGGCATGGCAGGTCCGGCGCGCGCTCTGGCGGCCCACGTGTTCGAGAGTCCTGGCGGTCCTCCGGAGGATCTCCTGCGCGCGGGAACAGACCTCCTGGGGCAGGGGTTTCCTGGGGTTCGAGCCTTTCGGCGTCAGGGACGCGATCCGGTGCCTGGCCTCCAGAACCGCGCCGAAGATGCGCCGGTTTGCAGGAGGACCGTCCGAGAGGATGTCCAGAACCTGAGACCCGTCCGAGAAGCGTGCCAGCACGTTCAAATCCAGACGGGGGCAGCCGTCCAGCCGCCGCGACTCCACGGCCTGCAATGTCATGGCGATCCGCTCGGTTTTTGCAAGGGCGGATCCGGGCGGTACGAGGTCGAGATAACCGAACACGATCTGGCCGAGGATGTCGTATGTCTTGGATTGCCGGCCGAAGACGTCGAGCTGACGGTGCTTGAGAAACTCTGGATCCAGGAATGCGGTCAGGAAATCCCTTCCCTGGGGGCTGTAGAGGCGCTCGACGTCCGGGTGCCGGAGTTCGAGCAGGATCTGCGGGAGTTCCTCCCATCGGGGAAGGCCGGTCGGCGCATACCCTGCGAACACGCAGGAGGGCCTGGGGGGCACCGAGTGGAGGCAGCGCGAACTCTCGCACCGGTAGCAGTACAGCCGACCGTACTGGTAGGCTTCGGCCCGGGCCACGGTCTCCCGGACCGCCGTCCGAATCTGCTGCTCCAGCGAAGGGGTGGCTTCGACTTTCCAGACTGCCCCTGGATGGACCGTTACCTTGAGTTCCAGGGGAAACGGGCCTTGCGGCGTGAGACGGGGGCCGAACAGATCCAGAAGATTCTTTCTCGCCGCTTCGGCGATCTGGTCAGCCAGGTCGCCCCCTTGCCCGGGCCGTCCGGAAGCCGAAGGCCGGCGCGCCCTCCAGCGGTTTTTCTTTCGAAACCGGACCGGCTCGCCGGCTTTCTTTCGAGATTGAGCTTCCACGACCGGGCTCCGGCTGGGTGCGCCAGGGGATCCTGCAGGTCGAATTCCCCAGGGTCTTTGTCTCTGATTCTATCGGACCCAGGGGCCTGGAGCAATGAGCAAAGGGGAATGCTGAAGGCGGGTTGGCGGTTTCCCTTCTTTCCATAAGGGCGGCTTCTGGGGTAAAAAGTTGTCCTGCCCTTTACGTGTAGGGCTGTTCGATTGCGGGGAGGGTAGGCGCCTTGAGTGCCAAGAACGTTCTGGAACGAATTCGGCATGCGGCACTCGACCGGATGGGAGGAAGCCCTGCAAGCCATGGTTGGGATCACGTCTTGCGGGTCTGGAATCTTTGTCGGCGTATCGGGGTAGAGGAAGGGGCGGATCTGGAGATTCTCGAGGCTGGTGCGTACCTGCACGACGTGGGCAGAGCCGAGGAATCTGCCTCGGGAGGGACGGTATGCCATGCTGCCGTTGGCGCGAGAATGGCTCGGGAGATTCTCGAGAAACAGGGGCTCCCTGAGCCCTGGATTCATGCCGTTGTCCATTGCATTGAAGCCCACCGTTTTCGGGGGACGGGTCCCCAGCCCGCAAGCCTGGAAGCCAAAGTCTTGTTCGATGCGGACAAACTCGACTCGATCGGCGCCGTGGGAATAGGGCGGGCGTTTCTTTTCGCTGGGGAAGTGGGCGCCAGACTTCACAATTCCGAGGTGGACCTTGCCTGCACCAAGCCCTACAGCCAAGAAGACACGGCGTACCGGGAATTCCGGGTGAAACTCGTGCACGTGCGGGACCGCATGCTTACGGTCTCGGGACGGCGAATCGCCGAGGAGCGGCACAAGTTTATGGCAGCTTTTTTTGAACGGCTGGATGCGGAAGTCGAGGGTCTCCTGTAGGCGGAGGACGGTTCGGGGCCCGGCGCAGCCTTTCTTGAAAAAGGCCGCTCTGATTCACTATTCTGGCGCTGGCCCGGAATGCATCGGACTGTCTGGGAAAAGGAGGTTCGAATGGATCGCCAGGCGGCCGAAAAGAAGGTCCGTGCGCTGAGAGATCTGATTCGGAAGCATGACTATCTCTACTATGTGCTGGACTCGCCCGAGATCACGGACGAAGAATACGACCGGCTCTTCAAGGAACTCAGAGAGCTCGAAGAGCGCTATCCGGAACTGGTCACGCCCGATTCGCCCACCCAGAGAGTGGGCGGCGCCCCGCTCGAGCGGTTCCCGGAAGTCGTGCACGCGGCGCCGATGCTCAGCCTGGACTCGGATTCCGAAGAAGCGGCCTTGAAGCGTTTCGACGAAAGGCTGCGCAAGGCTCTGGGCAGGACTCAAGTCGCGTATGTGGTCGAGCCCAAGATGGACGGCGCTTCGGTCGAACTCGTATACGAGAACGGACTTCTGGTCCGGGCCTCCACCCGTGGGGACGGGATCCGGGGCGAGGGCGTGACAGAGAACGTGCGGACCATCCCCACGGTTCCCCTCCGGCTGCGGGAGGAGGAGCGGAAGGCGCCGCCCTTCCTAGCGGTTCGAGGGGAGGTGCTCATGCACGTGGACGCCTTCCACGATCTGAATCGAAGGCTTGCGGAGGCCGGCGAGAAAACCTTTGCCAATCCCCGAAACGCTGCCGCCGGTTCTCTGCGGCAGCTCGATCCCAGGATCACGGCCTCCCGGCCCCTTGACGTGTTCTTTTACGACATCCTGGCCGGAGAGGCCGAAGACGTGAAAACCCAGTGGGAAGTCCTGACCGCCCTGCGGGCCTGGGGCTTGCGGGTGAACGACCTCTGCCGCCGGGTCGTCTCGGTGCACGAGGCTCTCGAGTATCACAGGTCGCTGGCCGCGCGGCGGGACGAACTCCCGTACGAGATCGACGGCGTGGTGGTCAAGCTCGACGATCTGGGTCAAAGGGCGGTCGTGGGATCCACTTCCCACCATCCCCGGTGGGCCTTTGCCTTGAAGTTCGCGCCCCGGAAACAGGTCACGCGCGTCCTTTCCATCGAACCCAGCGTGGGCAGGACCGGCGTGGTCACGCCGATCGCGCTTCTCAGGCCGGTGGAGATCGGAGGCGTGACCGTCAGCCGGGCCAGTCTCCACAATCGCGAGGAGGTGGCCCGGAAGGACATCCGGGCGGGTGACCGGGTTCGGGTCCAGCGCGCCGGAGACGTCATTCCCCAGATCGTCGAGCGGGTCGCAGAGGGCGATGAAGGCACAAGGGGGCCTCCGTTTCGGATGCCGGAAAGATGCCCCTCCTGCGGCGCGAAGCTCGTGGAGCGGGGTCCCTTCACGGTTTGCCCGAACGGCTTTGCTTGTCCTGCCCAGCTCGTGGGCCGCATCGAGCACTTCGGCTCTCGCGACGCTCTGGACATCGAAGGACTGGGCGAGGAGACGGCCAAGCTGTTGGTATCGCGGGGTCTCGTCAGGCGTCTTCCGGACCTTTTCGACCTCAGGCAGGAGCAGCTGGAGCCTCTTGAACGATTCGGAGAAAAATCGGCAAGAAACCTGGTGGAGTCTATTCGCAGGGCCAGAAGAGTGGAACTGCACCGGTTTCTGTACGCCCTGGGAATCCCGGAAGTGGGTCTGACCGTGGCCCGGGATCTGGCGCAGCATTTCGGGTCGATCGCCGCTTTGGTGAAAGCGAGCCCGGAAGATCTCGAGCGAGTCAAGGGGATCGGACCGAGAATGTCGGCTCAGATTCACGCCTTCTTTCAGGATCCGGGAAACCGCAAGGTGCTCGAGGATCTTCTTGCTGGCCGAGTGGAGATCGTCGAGCCGGCCGCCGGTGGCAGGAAGCCCCTGGAAGGCCTGAAGGTCGTCTTTACGGGCGGCCTGCAGACCATGACGAGGCGGGAAGCCAAAGAAACGGTCGAAGCGCACGGGGGCCGGGTCCTGTCCTCGGTCAGCAAGGAGACGGATTATGTGGTGGCCGGAGAGGATCCGGGGTCCAAACTGGACCAGGCCCGAAAGCTTGGCGTGCGGGTGCTGGACGAGCAGGAATTTCTCGAATGGCTCCGGGCAAAGGGAGTCTTGAAGTGAAGCTCGGCGAGGTCTTGGCCGAGCCCGGGCAGCATGCGGGGCGGCGCAAAGACCGAACGGCCTGCGGGCAGGAGAAGGCCAGAGCCTGCAGGGCTGCACAGGAGAAGAGGGAGCATGGAGAACGTCGAGATCGCCCGGATTCTCGATGAACTCGGCGACCTGCTCGAGATCCGAGGAGAAAATCCCTTTCGCGTGCGGGCGTACCGGAACGCTGCCCGTACGGTCCGGAGCCACGGCACACCCTTGCGCAAGCTGGTCGAAGAGGGCGCGGATCTGACCGCCTTGGCGGGCATCGGCAAAGAAATGGCCGCCCATATCCGGGAGCTCGTCGAGACCGGAAAGCTCGGACGACACGAAGAGGCGTTGCGATCGATTCCTCCCGAACTTCTGGAATTCGTTCGGATTCCGGGTCTCGGTCCCAAGAGGGCCAAGCAGCTTTGGGAGGAACTCGGCATCACCACAGTGGCCGCGCTCCAGGAGGCGTGCGAACAGGGCAGGTTGAGCCGGCTCAAGGGGTTTGGCGAGAAGATTCAGAAGAACATCCTCGAAGGCATCGAGTCGTACCGGAGCCAACAGGGCCGGTTCAAGCTTTCGGACGCGGACTCGTATGTGATTCCTCTCAAGGAATACATGGAAAGAGCGCCCGGGGTCGAGCAGGTGGAGGTTGCCGGCAGCTACCGGCGGCGCAAAGAGACCGTGGGGGACATCGACATTCTGGCCGTGGCGCGCAAGGCTGCGCCGGTCATGGAGCATTTCATCTCCTACCCCGGTGTGGCGAAGGTGCAGTCCTCGGGCGAAACTCGAGGCACCGTGTTCCTCGGCTCGGGCCTGCAGGTGGACCTCAGGATCCTGCCCAGGGAAAGCTTCGGCGCTGCTCTGGCGTATTTCACAGGTTCCAAGGAGCACAACATCCTAATCCGCAGGCTGGCCATGGACCGGGGCCTGCGGGTTTCCGAATACGGCGTGTTCCGCGTGGACCGTAAGGAAAGGGCCGAGGGAGGAGGCCGGGCCCGGAAAGGGGGCAAGGAGGAAACGGACCTCGGGCCCCTCGCGGGCCAGTTCGTTGCGGGCCGCGAGGAAAGAGACGTGTACAAAGCCGTGGGTCTGCCCTGGATCCCTCCGGAGCTGCGGGAAGACAGGGGGGAGATCGAGGCGGCGCAACAGAACGCCTTGCCCCGTCTGCTCGAACTCCGGGACATCCGGGGAGACCTTCAGATGCACTCCAACTGGTCGGACGGTCAGAACACGATCGAGGAGATGGCCGCGGCCTGCAAGGCCCGCAACTACGAATACCTGGCCATCACAGACCACAGCAAGGCCGTCTCCGTGGCGGGCGGACTCGACGCCGAGCGACTGCGGAAGCAGTGGAAGGAAATCGAAAAGGTGGCGGAGCGCCTCGAGGGGATTCGCATCCTCAGGGGCATGGAGATCGACATCCTTGCCGACGGCACGCTCGACCTGGAGGACGCCCTCCTGGAGAAACTCGACATCGTGCTGGTCGCAGTCCATTCCAGGTTCAATTTACCGCCGGCCAAACAGACCGAGCGAATCCTCAAGGCACTCCAGCATCCCCGGGTGCAGATCTTCGGTCATCCCACCGGCAGGATCCTGAACCGCAGGGGGCCCATCGCGTTCGATCTCGACGAGGTTCTGTCCTGCGCGGCCGAACTGGGCGTGGCCATGGAGCTCAACGCGCACCCGGACCGGCTGGATCTCATGGACCTGCACCTCATGGAAGCGAGAAGAAGAGGCGTGAAGGTGGTGATCAACACGGACGCTCATCGCGTCGAGGACCTCGACCTGATCCGGTACGGGGTCGAGCAGGCGAGGAGGGGCTGGCTCGGCAAGGAACATGTGCTGAACACGCTCCCGTTGGGCGAATTCATGAAGGCCCTGCGCCGGTAAAGCCGAAAAACAGGGGTTTCCATTCGAGCGAAAGGAACGAACAGGAAAAGGAGACGGCCCATGGATCCGGAAGTGCTGGAAAAACTCGTTGTCCGGAATGAAAGCAAGATCGTCTTTTTCATCTTCGACGGTCTCGGCGGACTGGCCATGCCCGGCAAGGGTGGAACCGAGCTTCAGGTGGCCAAGAAGCCCAACCTGGACCGGCTGGCCAGGGATTCGATCTGCGGCCTTCTGGATCCGATCCATCCCGGGATCAGCCCGGGGAGCGGACCGGCCCACTTCGCCCTTTTCGGATACGACCCGATCCGCTGCAACATCGGCAGGGGCGTGCTTTCCGCCGCAGGCGTGGAGTTCGACCTGACCGACCGCGACCTGGCGGCCCGGGGGAACTTCTGCACGTTGGACGGAAGGGGCAATATCTCCGATCGAAGAGCTGGCCGGATTCCGACCGAGGAGGCGGGGCGGCTGTGCGAGAAACTCGTGAAGAACGTCCGAGTCCCTGACGGGTGCGAACTGTTTCTCATGCCGGAAAAAGAATACAGGGCGGTTTTCGTGCTGCGGGGTGAGGACCTGAGCGAGGCGATCGCGGACACCGATCCCCAGAGGACCGGAGCGCCTCCCCTGGACCCTGAGCCGACCGCGCCTGAGGGGAGGCGGACGGCGGCGCGACTGAAGGAAATCCTGGATCAGATCCGCAGGATCCTCTCGGATGAGAAACGGGCCAACATGATGCTGCTGCGGGGGTTTGCCAAGTACAGGCGTTATCCCTCTCTGGAAGAGCGCTTCGGGCTGCGATCCCTGGCCATTGCGAATTACCCGATGTATCGGGGAATCGCACGACTTCTGGGCATGGATCTTCACCCGGTCACGCCGGACGTCCCCTCCCAGGTCGAGGCGCTCGAGCGTCGGTTTGGGGAATACGACTTCTTTTTCGTCCACGTCAAGTACGCGGACTCCAGGGGCGAGGACGGCGACTTCGACGGAAAGGTCCGGGTGTTCGAGGAGGTCGATCCCCTCATCGCCCGGGTTCGGGCCCTTAAGCCTGACGTGCTGGTGGTGACCGGGGATCACTCCACGCCGTCCTTGCTCAAGAGCCACAGCTGGCATCCGGTTCCGGTGATGCTCCACGCAGCGTCCGCGCGGGTGGACCGCGTGGACGCCTTCGACGAGTTGAGCTGCATCGGCGGCGGACTCGGCCGCCAGCCTGCGGTGAACCTGATGGGCCTGGCCCTAGCCCATGCGGGCAGGCTGGTCAAGTTCGGGGCTTGAGGGGTAAGCAGGGGCGGCGGGCGAAGACGGCCGTGGACACACAACTGTCGGCCGGCCTCTGGTTTGGCGTTGCAGAGCAGGCCTTGTTGCGAGGCCGAAACCCTGCACGCGGCCTGCCGCCCTGGTCTGTCGTCAATTTGACGTGCCACCAAGAGTGTGCTGGACTGTCGTGTGTTGGACTGTCGTTGGACTGTCGTTGACTCCTTTGGCGAACTCTGGTAAAAGCCCCCCTTCAAGTTTTTTCCCCGGTGCGACGAAAAGATATGTCCTGCCCCTTCCGCCTCGGAGGCTGTGGGCGCGCAGGCTCGAGTTGTGATTCCCAAATCCCGGAGTGACCATGATTCGAACCAGGCCCCTGTCGTTGCTTGTGCTGGCTCTTGTATGGAGCTTTCCGGCCGCGGTCCATGCCGAGGACTCGGAAGTCCTCGTGGCAAAGGGTATCGAGAAGGTGCATCTGGGGGCTTACGATGAGGCAGTGCCCTTGCTCGTTTCCGCTGCGACCCTGGAGCCGGACAACCCTGAGGCCCACTACTATGCGGGGGTGGCGCTCTCGCGGCTGGGTCGGTTCAAGGAGGCGGAGACCTACCTGCGCCGGACCCTCGCTCTTGACCCGGGGGCCGCGGACGCCCACTTCGAGCTGGCTCTGATCTATGCGCGGGCCGGCCGTTGCGAAGATGTCGATCGGGAGGTTGGGTCTTTCCGGGAGCTTTCCGGAGACGGAGAGCTTGCCCGCGAACTGTCGGCCGCGGGGGAGAGGTGCCGGGGCGACCGGCTGGCCAAGCACCTGGATCTTGTCGCTTCTGTGGGCGGCCACTACGACACCAACGTCATCCTCGAACCGGACAACCCGCCTGTGGAGCGAGACGGCCAGGACGATGTACGGGGGCTCTTCTTTCTGTCGGGCTCTGCCCAGGTGTACGAAGGGCCTGCGGTAAAGGTCCGGACGAACTACGACTTTTACCAAAGCCTCCACAAGGAACACAGCGCTTTCAACGTGACCTACAACCGGCTGGCGCCTTCTGTGGAATTTCCCGTCGCCGAATGGCTGGTTCCCTCAGTGGCCTACGCCTTCGAGTACGATCTGCTCTCGGGCGACGCTTACAGCCGGTTTCACGTGGGCCGTTGCTGTCTCAAGGTGCGGGAGGCCGAGGTGCTCTCGAGCGAGCTCTATTACGAGTACCGGGATCAAGCGTACTGGAGTGCGGGCCGGTACCCGGGTAATTCGCTGCGATCCGGTTTCCGCAACAGTGTGGGTTTACGGCAGCATGCAGCGTGGCGCGGCGTGGACTGGGTCTTTCTTGCCGGCGGAGATTTCGACAGAGCGGAGAAGGACTTCTGGAGCTTCGACGGGTTCCGCATCGGCGCCGAAGGGTCGTTCCGCCTCTGGGATATCGCCTTCGGGGTTCAGGCAGCCTATGAGGAAAGGCGCTACAAGGAGGACTTCCCCGGGGCAGGGGAGGAACGGTTCGATCGGATGCAGATTTACACGCTCACGGCGACGTATTTCCTGTCCCAAAGGATCGGACTTACCCTCTCCAACACGACCACGTTGAACGATTCGAGCCTGGATGTCTTTGAGTACACCCGCAACATAACCGGTTTGTTCGTGTCAGTGGGGATCCTATGAAAAGGGGAAACATCCTGCTTGCGGTCTTGACTTTTGTGGGTTTCGCCGCGGGATGGGCGGCTTCGAGCCGAGCCGACGAGGCTGGCAAGGTGCTGGCTGTCAAGAACCGCGCCTATCTGGAAAGGGAAGGCCTGCGGTTGGACGCCCGTCCTCAAAGCTCCCTGGCGCTCAAGGATGCGGTTCTGACCGACGCGGCTTCAAGGGCCAAGTTGTTCTTTCGGGACGACAGCATTCTGAATCTCGGGGAGCTGAGCCGGCTCGAGGTGGAGCAGTATTTATACAACGCGGAAAAGGACCGTGCAGCCTCGATTTACAGGCTTCTCGAAGGGTCTCTCAAGGTTGTGGTGGGCCGTTCGGACCTGGAGATCCACACGCCCACCGCGGTTGCGGCCGCTCGGGGCACGAAATTCATCATATGGGTCGAAGGGAAGCCTGAGCCCAAGTGGACCGGTGTTCTCGTCCTGGAAGGCGAAGTGCTTGTAACCAGCATACGGGAGGAAGGCCGCAAGGCCGAGACCGTTCGGGCCGGCCAGATGATCCGGGTCCCGGCAGAGGGGCCGTCGCCCCCGGTCGGGCCGATCGATCCGCAGGTTTCGGACTGGTACAGCCGCGACACGCGGACGCTGGGAAGCCCCTTTGCCGGAACCGGGGAGCGACTGGCGCTGCTTGCCGGGTTTGGGGAAGGACCGGGGATTCTTCAGGCCATCGGTTCGAACCTGCATATCTTGCAGACACCTCCGATCGAACAGGAACCGGCTGGCGCCTTTACGCCGGTAAGCGTCCATATCGAGTTTCCGTAAGGAGTCCCGAGGCATGAAACGATTGGCCCTTGCGATGGTTCCGCTCCTGCTTCTTCTGGGGACATCGTCCTGCGGCGTGAGCGGGCAGGGCGCGGACGACGTGAGCCGGGTGACGGTCCGTATTGACGGCTCTTCCTCCTCGCCTGCAGGAGACTACGGCATTCTGGCGGTGCCGGCCGAACTTGTCGGAGGATCGATCCTCATATCGATTTCCGGTGAGGGAATGGAGACCCTCGAGAAACAGATCGGTGTGCAAAGCGAGCAGGACGTGATTCAGGCGGACTTCCTGGTTCCGAACGGGCCCGACCGGCGTCTTTGGGTGTATGCCTACAGGGAAGGAGGAACCTTGCTGTACACCGGGCACGAACACCTGGACCTGGACGGCACGCCGGTTTCGGTCGTTGTCCACATGCTCCCGGTCCAACCGGACACGACGCCACCTGTTTTTCCCGGGCTCGAGGCCGCCACGTCCCTTTCCCCCACGAGCGTTTCCCTTTCCTGGAGTCCGGCTCTGGACGACCAGACCCCCGAGGGAGCCATGGTGTATTACATCTATGAGTCTTTGAGTTCGGGGATCCAGGATTTCCAGACGCCGACGTACGCGACCACGCCGGGCGCGACCTCTTACACGGTCACGGGACTCACCCCGGGCACGACCTACTACTATGTCGTGCGGGCCCGGGACGAGGCGGGGAACGTGGACACCAACACGGTCGAACGGTCGGTCCAGACCCAGCAGGCCGGAGACACGACGCCTCCTGTCTTCTCCGGTCTGGACTTTGTCGAGATCCAGCCGCCGGGGCAGGCATCCCTGTTCTGGCTCGAAGCCTCTGACGATGTGAGCCCTCCTTCGGCCATCACCTATCTCATTTATGAGGCTCAGAGCCCGGGCGGGCAGAATTTTCAGACGCCCACGTACGTGACAAACCCCGGCGAAACGTTCTTCGAGGTGTTCAATCTGACTCCCGGGACAACCTATTATTACGTGGTGCGCGCCCGGGACGAGGCAGGCAACATCGACTCCAACACGGTGGAGCTGGCTGTTCAGATGCCGTAGGAGGGTCAGCCGCGCACCCAGGCCCCTCGGGGCGGCCTTGGGCGAGGCGTGCCTCTGCCGGTGGCAGCTGCCCCAAGGGCCCAAGCAAGAGAACAGACCTTGAAGGGGTTGTCTCGACTCGCCTCTGTTCGGGTCCGCTTCGAGACTCTGGTTTCTCTTATCCTCACCCTTGTCGCAGGGATCCTGAGCGCCGTCAATCCCTCGGTGATCGACGGCTATTTGGAATCCCTGCTCGTCGACTACCGTTTCAAGCTCCGAAATGTCCTGTTCCGACCAGTCGTGACGGATCAGGTCCTCGTGGTTGCCGTGGACGAGCGGAGTCTGTCCGAGCACGGTCGCTGGCCATGGAGCCGTGTCCTTCAGGCCGAACTCATCGCGAAAGTCCTTTCCGGCGAACCTCGAGCTGTGGCCGTGGACATCTTTTATCCCGAGCCGGAAACCCCAGAGGCAGACCGAACCCTTGCGGACCTCCTCGAAGCGAACCGGGACAGAGTGGTCGTTGCCTTGGGATTCGAGGTCGCGGAAGCCCTCCAAGGAGAAGGTGAAATCCCGGAGCCTCTTTACGAGGATGCGATCCAGAAGATCGAAAACGTGTCGCATCTCAGGCCCATTGAGGCGTGGCGCGTCCTGATGCCGCCGGAGCCGATCGGCGGGTCTGCCCGGTATGGGCACGTTTACAGCCTTCCGGATCGGGACGGGAGGCTCCGGTGGGAGGTTCTCTACTTGAGGCTGGGAGAAGAGCTTTTCCCTTCCCTGTCCCTTCAGGCCGCCCGCACGGCCTTGAGGACACCCCCGGGAGAGCTTGCCGTGGTGGGAGGCGTGGGGGTGCGGATCGGCGAAAGGCTGCTGCCCACGGACGAGTTCGGCCGTCTTCTGGTAAACTACTACGGCCCGGAGGGCACCATCCCGTACGTGTCGGCCTCAGACGTGCTCTCCGGTCGCATTCCAGCCGGACACTTCCGAAACCGGGTGGTCTGGATCGGGACCACGGCCATCGCCACCTACGACCTCAAGAACACGCCCTTTTCGGCGAATCTGCCCGGAGTTGAAAAGAATGCGACGGTCACGGCCAACATCCTGGAAAAGAGGACCGCCGCCCGTGCCCCTCTGGCGGTGGACCTCCTGGTGCTCGCGGCGTTCGGCTTTCTTGTCGCGGCCGTGGGCGGGAGAACCCGGGCGGCCAGAACCGTCGCGGTACTCTCAGGGATCGGCCTGCTTCTGTTGCTGTCGAACCTGCTCCTGTTTTCCTTTGCAAGGCTTTGCCTGAACCTCTTTTATCCCCTGGGCATGGTGGTGCTTCAGGGCCTGTTCCTCGTCACTTACCGCTACTTCGTCGAGGAGCGCCGGGCACGGGAAGTCAAAAGGATCTTTTCAAGCTACGTCACGGAACGGGTGGTCAACGAACTCATCCGGAACCCCGGAATGACCCGGCTGGGGGGTGAAAGGCGTGACGTCACGGTTCTCTTTTCGGATGTAAAGGGATTCACGACCTTCTCGGAGGCCCATGAGCCGGAAGAAGTGGTCGCTACCCTCAACGAACTGCTCGGTGCCATGACCGAGGTCATCTTCCGGTGGGAAGGAACTCTCGACAAGTTCGTGGGGGACGAGATCGTGGCGTTCTGGGGCGCGCCTCTCGTGCAGGAGAACCATGCGGAGTTGGCCGTTCGGTGCGCCCTCCACATGACGGAGCGGATGGCCGGGCTGCGGGAAAAATGGATTTCCGAGGGGCGGACGCCTCTGGAGATTGGAATCGGCCTGAACACCGGAGAGGTGCTCGTGGGCAATATCGGCGCCGAGGGAAAGAAAATGGAGTATACGGTCATCGGCGACCACGTGAACCTCGGCGCTCGCGTGGAGTCTCTGACGCGACGTTACAACGTGCCCATTGTCCTGACGGAATACACGTTTGAGAGAATCCGTCCTCTTCTGGAGTCCCGTCAGATCGGTCACGTCCGCGTGGAAGGGCTCGAGTGCGTCGTGGTCAAGGGCAAGGAGAAGCCGGTGGGGCTTTACGCTCTCAGGAGCCTGCCTTGCGGGACGCCGTCCGCGGTCGCGGACTGCGGCCGGGAGAAGGTCGTCCGGCTGGACGAAAAGTAGGCCGCCCGGTCCCGTCACCATGGCCGGAGGAAATCGGCCACGAGCTGTGCTGCGCGCAGGATGGGGTGCGGGGGGGGAGCGGCCGCAGGCTTTTCCTCGTCCGGGAGTTCCTGTTTTCTGGCGTCCCGAATGTGCTCGAATTCTTCCAGGAGGTCCGGATAGCGGCCGAACAGAACGTCCATGCAGTACTTGTCCACTCTGAGCACGGCGGCTCCGTCCTTGCCTGCCACGACGTCCGCAGTGCGCGCCCTGGCGCCGAGGAGCCCCATCTCGCCGAAGTATTGGCCTGGGTGAAGTTCGCGCCTGCGGCCGTCGGGCAACACGACCTGGCAGGAGCCTTCCATCACGAGATACAGGGCATCGCCGATCTCTCCGCGCTGGACAATCAGTTCGCCCGCCGCATAGAGCCTCCTGAAGGAATTCTGGGCCAAAAGATCCAGGTCCCGAAGCGTCAGGTGGCGCCTGAAAAAGTCGAGCCCCGTGAGAAATCGAAGATTGGTTTCCACTTGCTTCTGGATCTTCGATTCTTCTTCGATGAGCTGCTCGCGTTCTTTCAGGTGGACCGTGCGGATGGGGAAGGGGATCTGGATCCCATAGAATTTGAAGGCGTACCAGACCTGGGTCATGATGGAGTCTGCAATTTGTGGATGCCGCCGGTAGTCCGTGATCCAGTATTTCATCTCATAGGTGATCGCGAAGTCGCCGTACTCGATGGTTCGGACTCTGGGAGGAGGGTCTTTGGCCACCTCGGGTTCCCGAATCAGGATGGTTCTGAGAATCTCCTTCACCTTGACCGGCGGATCGTTATAGGAGGTGCCGACCCGCAGGGTGCGGGCGAACAGAGGATCCGGCTTGTTGAAGCAGAGGATCTTCTCTCCGCCGAGGAGCCGGTTGGGCACGGTGATCGACTCGTCCTTGATAGTGATCAGCTTGGTGGAGCGCCAGTTCTTTTCGTAGACCCTGCCGATGGGGCCGTTTTCGCCGACCTGGATCCAGTCGCCGCTGTGAAAAGCACCTTCGCTGTCCAGGGCCATGCCGGTGAAGAGGTTCTCGAGCATCTCCTTCAGGGCGAAGCCGAGCACAATGGAGGCGGCGCCCATCCCGAGCAGGACCGGCCAGAGATTGATTCTCAACAGCACCACGGCGCCGGCGATGACCACGAACCACTTGATCACGGCCCGGTGCATGGAAAGAAGTTCGATGCCCCTGCGTTTGAGAAAAAGGGATGAGAGAAGCCAGAGGAAGACCGTAACGCCCACGTAAAGGAGAGAGACCGTGATCAAGGTCGCCAGGACATTCAGGTGCCACGGCTCCCCTTTTTCGGGACTGATGGGGATCACCCACCAGTTGGCCGGGTCCTGGTTGACAGGCAGGCTCTTGTCGAAGGCGGCTGGCACATTCCCGCCATAAATCACGGCCGCCGCGGTGATCGGGGGTAAAAGGAAAATCGCCACGGCCAGAAAGACCGCCCGGATCTCCCCCTTGTGCCGCAAGGCCTGCTTCAGGAAGATTGCGCACAGATAGACTCCGAAAACCAGAAAGAAGAGATTCATGCCGGGGGCGCCTCCGCATTCGGTTGAGGATGCCGTGCCGGTCGGGGTGGTGGAAAGAACAAAAACTCGAAACCAGACTTCGGGCGGCGCGACGCGCGGCAGACAGAATACGGACAAGGCCTTCGGCGAGTCAAGAATGGAGGAAGACCTTTTCGGCTGATTCCGCCTTTCGTTGACCGTTCCGGGATCCGGCTGATAGGATAACAGAAACGGGACCTGGCGCTCCGGGCAGAGGGTCCGTCTCGTCCGCTGGGTGCCCATTTAGGGGAGGAGATCTTGAGACTCCGTGTCCTGGGCTGTTACGGCGGAAATGCCCCCGGAATGCGCCTGACTTCCTACCTGCTGGAAGACCGTGTGGCGATCGACGCGGGCTGCCTGACCGATGTTCTCCCTGTGCGGGAGCAAGCCCGAATCACCCATGTCTTTGTCAGCCATTCTCATATCGACCACCTGGCTACGCTGCCTTTCCTGTTGGACAACGTGCTCCCCCTGATCGAGGAGGCTGTGACCCTTTACGCGCCGGAGGATACGATCCGGTGCCTTCGAGACCACATGTTCAACGAGGTCATCTGGCCGGATTTCACCAAGATCTCCAACGGCAAGACAAACGTGCTTCGGATGGAGCCCCTGGCCCAGGGCAGGACCGTTCGGGTCCACGGTGTGGCCGTGACTCCCTTTCCCATGGAGCACGCCGTGGCATGCCACGGCCATCTGCTGCAGGGGCCGGGCTCCGCCGTGGCCGTCTGCAGCGACACGTCTTCGGCGAGCGGGCTTGTCTCGATCCTGCCGGAGGCGCGCAATCTCAAGGCGGTCATTCTCGAAGCCTCCTTTCCCCGGCGCCTTTCCCGGATCGCCGAACTATCCAAACATCTCTCCACTTCCACCTTCGCCGCCGAAGCGGCTCGCATTCCGGCGGAGATCCAAATCCTGGTCTCCCACCTCAAGCCCGATTGCGCCGAGGAAATCGCCGAGGAGATTCGGGCCCTGGGCATGAGGAACGTGGCCCTTCTCGAGCAGGACCGGGAATACGTGTTCTGACGGACCTCGGTCCGGCCGTCGGGCCGGGGCAAGGAAGCGGTCCCGGCTACAGCCGCAAGGTCCCGGAGCGGCCGAAACAGCGCCTCAGCACGAGGAATACGACGAGCACGCTCCCCACAGAAGTGGAGCCCACCAGCATGAGCATGACCATCATCTGATACTTCACGGCCAGCAGGACGTCGGATCCGGCCAGGATCTGGCCTGTCATCATGCCCGGGATGAACACGATCCCGACGCTCATCATGGCGTTGATCGAAGGGATCATGCCCGCCTTGATCGCGCCCCGAACGATGTCGTCCGAAGCCTCCCGCCAGGTCGCGCCCAGCGAGAGCCTCATTTCCACCAGGTTGCGGCCCGTCCTCAGGTCTCGGAACAGCCTGTCGAGCGCTATGGCAATGGCGTTCATCGAATTTCCGATCACCATGCCGCCCAGGGGGATGAAGTACCGTGGCTCGTACCAGGGCTTTACGCGCACGATGACGGCCGTGAGCATGACCGTGATGAGCGTGTAGGAAAGAAACATCGAAAGGAAGGTCGAGTCGAAATAGCGGACGGCCCGCTCCCGGACTCTGCCGCGGCTTGTCAGGACGGCAAAAAAGACCATGAACCAGAAAACGCCCAGAATGGGCCACGGAGCCCTGAGATCGAAGATCGATCGGAGAACCAGACCCAGGAGCGAGAGCTGTGCGAAGGTGCGCACCGTGCCCCAGAGAAGGTCCCGGTGCAGGCCCAGGCGCAGGGCCAGAGAGGCCGTTCCTGCCGCGAGGACGAACAGGAGGCACAGGCCCATCTGGGGCCAGCCGATGTCAAGGGCTCCGTTCAAGGATTCTTCCCCCCGAGAATTCGAAATGCCGTACCCGGCCTGCGGGCAGTCCCTCCATTTCCTGATGACTGGAAATCACGAACCCCGTGCGGTCGAGACTCGCTCCGGAAAGCCATGTGCGGATCGCTTGGGCGGATTCGGGGTCGAGGTTCGCGATCGGCTCGTCGAGAAGCAGGTAGTCGGGCTGGAGCAGGCAGGCTCTGACAATGGCCGCCCTCTGCTGCTCTCCGACGGAAAGGTCCCTGGCGTCCCGGGAAAGGAGACCGCCGTCCAGGTGAAACGCGGACAGGAAGGACAGGATCTTTTCTTCGTCCGGAGGCGATTTTCCCTTGTGGACCCCCAAGGAGAACGGGGCCAGCAGGTTCTCGCGAACAGATTTGCCGGGCTCGAGCACGGGCGTCTGGTGGAGATAGACGACCTTGCTTCTGAGCTCTGCGTATCGGTAGGCCCGGTAGGGCTTGCCGTCCAGTTCGAGAAGGCCCGAGGCCGGATCGAGAAAGGCGCTCAGGATTCGCAGAAAAGTCGTCTTCCCGCATCCGGACCTGCCCCGGAGCAGAACGATCTCCCCTCGCCGAATCGAAAGGTTGACGCTCTCGAAGAGCACCCGGCCCGGAAACCGGCAGCTTACGTTCTTGAGTTCGATCACGGATCAACTCCGGCTCAAACTGTCAGGAAGTATAGGGCCGGGGGGATCGGAGGTCAAAAGGGAAAGGGGTTGCGGGGGTGCTCAGGAGTCGGGATCTCTTTGCGGCTCGGTGTGCGCCGGGGCGGGGAGGCGGTCTGCCCGGGCGCCACGGCGGCTCGGATTTCGTCGCCCAAAGGCCTTACAGGAACCGTTTGGGATCCTCTTGTTTGACAAAGTCCGCAGGGATCCACTAAAGATGCCTCTGGGTACGTCCAACGGTCGGCCGGAAACAGAGAGGTCAAGACATGAGCAAGAGACCGCCGCAATTGTTCGAAGCCGTCGCCGCACTGGTTCTTGGAGCGATTTTGTTCGTTGTGATCTGGGATCCCGTGTTTCCGAGCGAATGGATCATCCGGGAGATGGCCCGATCCATCGATCCTCAAAGCCTCTCGCTGGAGCAGCCGGTGGTTGTGCGGTTCGATCTGAGCGGAAGGGGCGGCGGCGTTTACAACATCGTGGCGAACTCCGGAAGGGTGGAAGTCGTCCGGGGCGTGACGGATACGGTCGATCTGATCGTTTACATGAAGGCCGAGGAGTTCAACCACCTCCTGTTTTCCCTGGCAAGGGGAAAGGCGGATGAATATACCTTCCGAAGCCTCGTGATCTCCAAGGCCCTTACCTTTGCCGGAGACCTCTCGCTTCTCGCAGCGCTCTTTGGACGTCAAGGGGGGCTTTCCTGAGCGGCGGCTCAGGAGCGCGCCGCCGCGCTGCGAGCCTTCCCGGCTCTTGCCCGGCTGATTCTCGGGCGAGGCCTGTTTCTGCAGGCTGATTCGGTCAACGCCGCCTCTGCCTGCGTGTCCTGATGAGCGTCGCGATCCCGGCGGTCCAGAAAGGGGAAGCCACGAGGATTCCGTGGAGGACGTTTTGGCTTGACGTGCGATAGCCCAGGAACGGAAAGGTCAGATAGGCCCATACAAGGGTGACGAGATAGAACAAGAGCAGCCAGAGGACCATCCGAAATTTCGCCCGGGCGGGGTCGCGGATGTCTCGAACGACCGGACTCCTGGCATTCTTCATGGGCACCGCCTTTGTGCGCTCCTACTCTCCACGGCCGATTCGATGGGCCGGAAGGTGCATCTGGCCAGGGGCCCCCTCGGGCGGAACCAGGTAGGCCTCGTGTCCGACGCCGGGGAACACGTTGTCGAAAGGACCCCAGCGGTTGTTCCAGGCCAGGGTGGTGGCGCCGGCCACGATGAAGCAGCACAGGAAAAAAGCCGGCAGGTAAGCCGCCAAGCGGAAGTAGAACACGCGGCCGACCTGGTGCACATCCCTTCCGGCGAGATCGAGCGTGTCGAAGCGGAAAAGCCGCCTTTCCACGCCGGAGAGCCAGCGGAAGCCCTTGCGCTGGATGACGGTTCGCTCGTAAAGAGCTCCGAAAAAGAACAGCAGGAAGAACCAGCCGATCCAGTTTCCGAGGGGCACGCCGTGCCAGTAGAATCCGGGCGTTGTCCAGCGCCACCATTCGTTCACCACGGCCATGGGGTCGAAAAAGACATCCCAGCTTACGAGCAGCAGAGCCCCAAAGCCGGACTTGACCCATACGGCCCGATGAGGAAGAAGCTCGTTCGCGATCAGAAAGGCGGGAAAGCTCAGAAGAAACCAGCCGATGCAGGCCGCCAGAGGCACGAACAGGATCCAAGAGAACCAGCCTCCGTATCCCTCGATGACCTTGCCTCCGAAGGAGTAGTAGTTCGCATAGGCGAAGTAATCGTATGCGCCGAGAACGACGTTTACGTTTTCGATGATTCCGGTCCAAAGAAGCGAGCCCCAGAGAAAGAGATTCGCCTCGTGGCGCCCGTAGATGCGGCGCCCCTCCCGCAGAATGAGGGCCGCGAAGAAAAAAAAGACGATGTCGTACTGCCAGGATTCGATTCTCATGGCTCCTTCTGCCCCGGAGCGGAATTTCGACGCACATCGCGGCCGATCAGGGCCAGGAAGATCCCGATGCTGATCCAGAACGGGCTTGCCGCCAGGAGCCCACAGACCACGTTTTGGGTCGAGGTGACGTGGCTTTCGAACGGAGGAAGGCTGAGATATGCCCACGCGAGGGCGATTCCATCCATCGGCAGAGGCCAGGAAGCCATGCGGATCTGAGCCAGCAGAATCTTGCGAGGGGGAACCGTTCCCGGGGAATCTGTCGGACGAGTCATTTCTCCCCTCCGTCGTCGTGCGCTTCGGCTGGGAAAGGCGGCCGAAGGAGAGGTTCTTTCATTCTCTCGCTTTGGGAAGGCATGCTCCAAGCCGAAAGACGAAAACGCAGCCGATTTTCCGGACGTCCATCTTCGAGAGATCCGTCGTGTCTGCCCGGAAGACCCGCCGCTCGATTGGAGCCAGCGGCCGGAACCCTTTTTGTTGCAGGCAGCCTCATGTTGCCACTTGCTCCGAAGGAGAAGGTGCCTGTGCGCCCAAGAGGGTTTCTGCTCAGAGAACTCTGGAGCGACTTTGGAGCCATGGGTCTGCGGGCGAGGGCTCTGCGCCCTGCTTGAACAGAAAGATCTTCGAGGCGGCAAGCAGGAGCAGAGTGCCCATGCAGGCCACGCCGATCATCGCCACATCCGGACGCTCGAGCATCAGCAGGGCGCCGACCATCGCGCCGATGAAAAGGTTGAGGTACAGCATCAGCGGGCCGTAGACGGACAGATACAACGAGCGGCGGGGACGCGGGCCGGTCTCCAGGGTGAGCCGGTAGATCAGGTGGCATACGAAGGCCACCTTCCACCATCCAAAGAAATTGCTGATGGGCACCCCATTTGCGATGTCGCGCATGTAGGGGCCTCCATGCTCCCACACCCACCAGCCTCTCTTGACGGCGAACGGATCGATCATGAGATCCCATGCGGTCGTGGCGATCCCGCCGACGGCAGCCATCACCAGGTAGGGAAGAACGCGCCTCACCAGCGGGCCCGCTCCTCCGAACTGGGACGGCACGAGAAAATCCGTCAACCAGTAAGCCGAATAGAGGATCGGCTCCCAGGCGAGGCAGACGATGACAGGGACGGCCCAGATCTGCGGCCCCAGGAGACCGGTGTAATGATAGTGACCGAACACGTAGCCGTAGTGGACACCGAGTCCCTCGGCCAGCCAGGCAATGAAGACCGTCAGGACAAAGGCTACGAGGGTTCGTCCCCAACCCTTGGCCAGGATCGAATTCCAGAACAGGAACACCAGGTTGAGGCAGATGCTGACAAGGGCAGTGATCTCGAGTCTTCCCGGGCCTCCTCCGGTTTCGGCCTCGTAGACCTGGCGGATGTCGTGGAAAAAGCAAAGGGAGCAGCAGACATTGAGCAGATTCAGGGCGGTGACCACGGTCATGTAATAGAACGCACCTCGACCCAGATTCTCTTCGTTCATGGTTTCCTACCAGCCTTTCGGGATCTCGATGCCTCGCACAAACCCGGCCCATTCGAGCACGCTCTGGAAACAGGCGCACCAGAGCAGCATGAACAGCAGGATGGCTCCCTCCGCGGCGACCACGATGCCGAAGAAGGCAAGGGTCGCCCGGGGGCGGCCCCAGCGACGTTCCATGGAAGGAAGCCATTCCCAGAAGATGGCGAAAAGAAAGATGAGGAGGAACCAGCCCAGGAAGTTTGTGTGGGGGATGCCGAAGATCCTCAGAAAGTCGCCCTTGGCCCAGACCCAGCTCATGAATTCCGGAGAAGTCGCGACCGGGTCCTCCCAGAGATCGATGGTCATGGCGATCAGGCCGCCGGCGGCGGCTCGACCGATAAGGCCCGCATTTGGCAAAACCTTCGCTGCCGCCCATACACACCCGTAGGCCACGAAGAACCACCCGAGGCAGACTTCCACCGGCGTCTCGACAAACCAGAGCGCGCCCCGGGTGAACCAGTACGTGCCGAAGCTCGGATCTTCAGCCAGACCGGTCATGGCCGATCGGCCGAGAAACCGGCCGAACAGGATCCACATCGACTCCTGCAACCCGGTGAACACGAAGGAGCCGAACAGGAAGCACCAGGCCATCCACCTGCCGTAATGCCTTCGGGCGTGGGAGAAGCACAGCCCCGTGCAGAAGAGCGAAAAAATCCCTGTAAAGGCCAGGGAAGCGGGCGTATTGAGCGGAATGCCCCGGGCGCGGACCCGATCCCTCTCCTCCGGCGTCATGCGGTCGAAGATGCAGGTCTGATGAAAGGCGGGATTCTTCCATTCGTGAACGGCCGTATTGCTGGGCACGCGCAGAATGTGGGGCATGGAATAGTGGAGAACCGTGAAAAAGGCGATCGCTATCGCAAGGGCCGCCACGCCGGCGGCGACGAAGGGTCTGTCGAATCCGGTGTCGGCCGGTGCGGGGTTCATGCTTTTCCTATTTTCCCAGAGCTCTGAGCGTCTGGACGGTGAACTCTTGTTCTGTCAGGCCGATGTCCGTTGCGTTCGTCTTGGTCTTCTCGTCGCGGCAGCCCCCGAACACGTCGTAGCGGCCGGACTCCAGGTTGAGGTAGACGTAGCCGATGACATAGCGCTGCTGGGTACAGTAGTTGTAGCATTGGAAGTATTCCGCCATCCTCCAGAGATTGCCGCGCTTGTCGTAGCGGTCCGCAACCACCGGAGCCCAATGGTCCTCGTCGTAGTAGCCGACACGTTTGCTGTACGGGTGATCCAGGCCCTCTTTAAGCGTGCCCTCCACGACCCAGACGCGATGCAGTTCATACCGGATCCGGGCCGGGTTGAGGTCTCCGGGCAGGCATTCTTCGTCGTCCCGCGCGTTCAGCGCCCAGATCTCATAGTTGTTCGCCGGCACGTACATCTCTTTCTTTCCGACCAGGGTCCAGTTCCAGTCCGCCGCGGTGTCGCGAAAATCGAACCCGCATTCGTCTGCCGTCCACTCGCCGTCGAGCTGTGTGCCTCCCTGCAGGGTCGGGGCGCGGCGGACCCGGTTCAAGGTCGGCATGTAGCTCCAGATGTCCTGCTCGCGGTTGTCGTCGATGTAGGCGATGGACAGGGCCGCTTCGCCCTCCCGGTCCGCCGGATAGGTGTAGTAATTCAGAATCTTGAGGGTGGCGCCGTCGGGATTGGGGACGGCGCCGCTCAGCCTCGTCTCGTCGAAGGCCATGATCTTGACCTTCCACCGCATCTTGCGGATCTTGCCCGAAGGGCTCACGACTCTCCGGCAGTCGTCCGCGATCAGGTCGTCTCCGGCCCAGGGCTTCTTGACGTTCCAGATGGCTTCGAGTCCGTTCTTGGGATAGGGGAAGGGAATGCCGCCGTTGAATCCCCTCAGGACGCCCTTGTCGTCGAGGCGGCAGGTGGTAAGGTTCTTCTCGGTGGCTGCGTAGTACTTCTCTGGATGCTCGAAATTCCGATGGGTCGGATAGACGTTCATGTAGTAGAAAGTGTTCTTCTTGAGACGGGCGATCTGACCCGGGGAGAGCCGGTTCTGGTACTTGTCAACGTTCGTATGGTCGATGCGAAGCAGAGGTTTTTCGTCGCCATAGGGGTTGGGCAGATAGTCCCCCTTCTGGTAGCCTGAGGGACAGGAGAGCCCTTTTGCGCCTTCAAAGGCCGGGATCTCTCCTGTTCCGTTGGGCCCGGCCTCGGCGCCGATCCGGGTGAATTCGCCGGACGGCAGGGCCGTCTCGGAAAGGGACCCACAAAGGGCAACGGCCAACAGGGTTATCCAAAGGCGGTTCATGGGTCGTCTCCTCTGCGACGGGTGAGTCGGACAGGGTGTCCTTCAGATGAAATACCATGTCAGCGTGAAGGTGAACTGATCGCGGTCCGAAAGATTGTTGGGGCCGACGTTTTCTTTTGGCCTGCCGAGGATCCAGTCGTACCCGACCAGGGCCTCGATATGGTCGCCGTATTTGAGCTTGAGACTTCCGCTCAGGCGATGCAGAGACCTCTGTTCCTGGTGAAGGTTGCCCGTGGCGTCGAACCCCAGGGTGACCGTGGAGTTGTCGATCAGGTCGGCGCTGCTCAAGGGCAGACTGACGAAGTAGTAGTACGTATCGTTCGGATCCGAAAAATTCTCTTCTTCGTCGTAGTCGAGGTTGACGCTCCCGTAGAACTCGAAAAAGGAAGTGAGCGTGAAGACCCAGGGGGTAAAACGCAGAACGTCGGAAAAAAGCCTGGAGCCGCCCAGGACCCAGTTGAGCGTTTTCCCTCTTTCGAAGCCTCCGATCGGGCCGAGGCTGTCTCCGGGCCTGAGGCCAAGCTGGTGGGCGAGAAAGGGACTCAGGACGATGAGATCCCTCTGGAGCGTGTCATTCGGCCGATAGGCCAGTTCGCCGTTCAGCTGAAGGCCGAGGTCCCAGGCCTCGATCCGCTGGGAAAAGCTCAGGCCGTACATGTTGATTTCTTCGTAGGTGGCCACGGGCCGGCTCATGGTTTTCAGGTCAAAGTTCAAGGACGGCGACCGGTCGAGATGGTGATAGTAGTAGAGCCCGAGCTCGAGATTCGCCAGGGAGGGGAAGACCTTTGGGAGCGCCACGCCTCCCTGCTGCTGGTCCTTGAAGCGTTTGGGCCTCCTGTCGTCGACCGAACCGTCCTGGCCGAACCCGAAAGCGTCCGAGAAGCTGCCGTACGTCCCCACGACGGGCATGGCGTACCTGGGGTCGAAATCGGGCTGCCAGACCGCTTCAAGGGAGATCGTGGGCGTCGCTTCGTAGTTGAGCCAAAGCAGATGTGTCGGAACCTGGTAGTCCCGGAACGTGTAGCCTGCGGCAGCCACCTTGGATCCGAAAAAGGGGCTTATGGTGTTCACCGCCACGGCGAAAACCGGCGCAATGGACTCGCCCCAGTTGACGACCTGTCGGCCGGCACGGAACCGGAAGGTCCCGAACCTGCCCTCCAGATAGTACTCCATCCCGTCATAGAAATTGTATTCGGCGTGCCTGCGGGTTTCCCACGAAAACCGATCGTCGTTGAAAACATCGTCGTAGAACAACTCGCCTCTGCCGAACAGGGTGAAATGGGATGTGTTCCCCTGAAGTTCCCACCTGCCGATGACCTTGTTGTTTACGATGTCCCCCTTTTCGAAGTTCGAGTCGCCGCTGGCCAAGGAGGCCAGCTCGGGATCCCGCTTCTCGGCTCGGGTGCGAAGCGTGTAGGTCAGGTCCCCCTTCAGCAGGATGTCGATGTGCTTGCCGATGGTGAAGTCGTAGCCCAGCGCGATCTGAGGGTCAGCCGCGAGGATGGCTCCGATCAGCAAAAAGATCCGCATCCGTGTGCTCATGTCGTTCCCCCCTTCAGGTCTTTCGGGTTTGACCTTTGGGCTGCCTCCGAAGGGCGCGCCGGCCGGCTCGTCACCCGTCCGTCCCACAGGTAGACCAAGGCAGGCAGCAGAACCACGGCTCCGATCATGTTGCCGACGAACAGGAAGCCCAGCAGGATTCCCATGTCGGCCTGGAACTTGAGGTCTGAAAAAACCCAGGTGAGGACTCCGGCGGCGAGAGTCAGGGCGGTGTAGAGAACTGCGGCGCCTGTGGTTTGGAGGGTCGCCCGGACGGCCTCGCTGTACGTAGGGTGGATGCCGCGTTCTGTCTTCAGGCGGGCGTAGATGTAAATGCCGTAATCCACTCCGACGCCGACCCCCAGGGAGGCGACCGGAAGGGTGTTTACGTTCAGTCCAAGGCCGAAGGCCTTCATGAAGGCGGTGGCCAAAACCGACACGAGAAACAGAGGGATCAGGATGAAGAAGGGCCCTTTCCACTCGCGGAAGACCAGGAGGCAAAGGACGAACACGGAAAGATAGATCATGCCCAGCATGGGCATTTGCTTCTTCCCCACCACTTCGTTGGTGGCGGCCATGACGCCGGCGTTGCCGCCGGCGAGCACGAGACGGCCTCCCTGGATCGGCCGGCGGGCGACGAAATCCTTTGTCCGGTCGACAACCCTCCGGATGGTGTCCCCCTTGTGGTCGCTCAGAAAGATCCGGATGTTCATGTTCTGGCAGCCCATGGTCATGAACTCGCTGTCGTTGTCCGAGCCAGCGTGGAGCATGATGTATCCGCAGGCCTTGGGCAGCTTGGGCAGGGCGCGCCAACGAATATCGCCCTCATGGAGCATTTCGTTGGCTGCCTTGGCCAGAACCAGCGGGGAGAGCACGACCGTCACGCCCGGCACGGACCCGATTTCCCATTCGTAGTCCTCCATGGCGCTCAGCACGCCGTAGTCCCGGCAGAGACCTTCTTCCTCTCCGGCCACGACGACCGAGAGCCAGTCGATGCCGAGCATGAAATCGGACATCATCTTGGCGGCGTCCCGGTTGTATACGGAGTCCTCCCACAGAAGAGGCTCGCCCGGATTCACGTCCCCGACCGTCATCCTTCGCGAAGTGACAAGTCCGATGGCGAGCAGCACGCCGCAAACGACAGCCACCCGGTAGGCATTCCTCCCGTACGTGAGGGCGGAAATGCGGTCCAGAACGCGACGGACGAAAGACCGGATCTGTGCTTCGTCCGGAGCCGTACCTTGAGGGAGCAGATTGGGGAAAAAGGAAAGCAGGAGGGTCAGCGCGAAAATGTTGGCCACGATGATGCACGCCACGCCCAGGGAGGCCGTCAGGGCGAGATCCTGGATCACGCCGATCGGCACGAGCAGGATCGTGAGGAACCCGAGGGCGTCCGTGGCCAGAGCGACGATGCCGGGCATCATCAAGGCCGCAAGGGCATGCAGGGCGGCGTCATAGCCCTGCTCGTGAAGAGCGCACTGCTCCAGGTAGCGTTTGACCATCTGGATCCCGTGGCTGACGCCAATCGCGAAGACCAGAAACGGAACGATGGTTGTCATGGGATCGAGCGTCATTCCGGCCAGGCGGGCGATTCCGATGGACCAAAGCACGCTCAGGCCGCCCGAAAACAGAGGGAGCATGGCCAGAGAGAGGCGGCGGAAGCATCTGCAGAGAATCACGAAGGTGACGAAGATCGAGAGGCCGAACAGGGCCAGGATCTTCGGGAGGGCCTGGTTCACGAAGCCGACGACCATCGCGAAGCCGTTGATGTGGATCGTGACGTCTTGACTGGAGTATTTCTCTCGGATCTGGTTGAGCTGCCGGTAGACCGACAGGTAGTCCACTCCGGTCTCGTAGACCTCTGCCGTGATGAGAGCGGACTTCATGTCCATGGACACGAGCCGGCCCTTGAGCTGCGCCAAGAGGATGTTGTCGTGTATTTTCGCCAGCTCCGGTTCTGTTCGGGGGATCTGATAGGGCACCACGGGTCCCATCTCGAACCCCTCCTCGTTGGTCACCACGAAGCGGGTTTCCGGCGACACGAGGGAGCGGACCGTCAAGCGGTCGATGCCCTTGATGAACATGACGTCTTCGTTGATTTGCCGAAGCAGGGAAAGGAAGGACGGATCGAGAATCGTGTCCTGCCGGCGGGAGACTTCGACACGGATCTGGTTGCCCCCGCCGAAAACCCCCTTGAAAGGTCTGTAGTCGCGGATGTAGGGGTGGCCCTGCGGGACCATCTTGGAAAAGTCGGTGACCACCCGAAGGCGGCTTGCCTGGATCCCGAGGAAGGCGGTCACGAGGGCAAGCAGAGCCAGAAGGGGGACGCGGAACCGAAAAATCATTCTGGCTGCCTGGTCCAAGGATCTTGACCCCATCGGCCTCAGGGCCGGATGTGCAGAATCTTGCCGGTCTCGCCCACGCAAAGGAACCCGCCGGCCGGATGCGCGCAGACCCCTGCGAACGTGGTGAGTTCTTCGTCTCTGCGCAACGCGAACGTCATGCCCCGGTCCGAACTGTACAGGAGGACTCCCGAGGCGCCCACCAGGAGAACCTCGTCGTGGCTCGCCGCACCCCGAAAGAGAGACCGGTCCGTACCGGATGCGACAGACGTCCACGTGCGGCCCCCATCCGGGCTTCGCATCAGCGTTCCCGCAATCCCGAAGACCAGGATTTCATCCCGGGAGAGCAAGAGGATCCCGAACCAGGATCCCTGGTGATCGCCGAGATCCAGCTTTTCCCAGGAAAGTCCTCCGTCCGCCGTCCGGAGCACGGTGCCGAACTCCCCGGCCAGGAAGCCGTTCCGAGGGTCGACAAAAGCCATTCCGTTGTACATGGTGTCGAGGCCCGGAGGGAGACTCTGCCAGGTCCTCCCGCCGTCGTTCGTCTTCAAGAAGGTGTCAAAGGCGCCGCACGCAAAGCCCTCCTGCGTCGACAGGAACTGGATGGCGAACAAGGGCTGGTTGTCCGGCCTGGACTCCCGAAGGATCTCCCAGGACGCGCCGGCATCCGAGGTGTGGAGGACGATGCCTCCGTGCCCGGCGGCCCAGCCTTCTTTCTCGTTCGCAAAACTCAGGCAAGTGAGGACTTCCTTTGTGCCCGATTCCCTCGGGCTCCAGAGATTCGGGTAGAGGCTGTGGGTGACGAGCACTCGGCCGCGGGCACCGACGATGACGGCTTGCTGCAAATTCGGAAACACCGCGTCGTAGAAGACGTCTCTGAAGTCGTATTTCCAGACCGGCTCGTCGGCCCGGGCGTGGACCGAAGGAAGAGCCGCAGCGAGAGACAGGACAACCGCCGCCAGCGCGATGACCGAGCGGGCCGGACGAGGCGCTCCCGGTTCGGCAGTCGCGCGCGGGCAGCAGAATATTTTCGCCTTGGGAGAGGACGGGGCCGACCCCGCCTGAGGGGGATCGGAAGCGGGATGGAGCGCCCGTGGACTTGGCCCTGCGGCCTGGTGGCTGGGAGCGGATCCCGCGTTGTCCGGCACGACAGGCCTCATGGTCATGGAACGTAGTAGGGTGCGATCAGCCCTGCGGGGATGAAGCTGCCCGGCCGCGTCTGGATCGGGGCGCCGACCAGAGGTTCGCCCGGCTTGGTCCCCCAGAGTCCGACCATGGGAATGGCCGTCGCGTCAGGCACGACGATGTAGAAGGCGCCCATCGAGCTCGTTGCCGTGAGAGTCGGATCGGCCATTCCTGCTTCGTTCAGATAGTGGACCTTCAGGGAGTCGGGCTGCACGCCTACGGTCACGTTTTCAAGAGGTTCAACGGCCTGGGGATAGTCCATGCTCCTGAACCCGACCGCTGCGCCGAACAGAAGGCAGATCTTGTCGGGGTCGGCTCCTGCAAGAAGATCCTCGAGGGCCAGGAGCAGATACAGGATGGGGTCCATGACCTGAAGATCGTACTGGAGAAAACCGGCTGACAGGGGAAACGTGTTGTACGCCTCAGGGTAGGGGAAAGGGGACCCGGGAGCTGTGACCTTGATCAGGGGATCCGGGGCGGGCGGCACGCCGTCCAGGGCCCAGGTGCCGTCGGCCGCACTCGTGGTTGCCAGGCTGCCGTCCTCCAGCTCAACCAGGGCGCCGGCAACCGGTGCGAGCAGAGGAAGAGATAGAACCCTGCCCGATATCCGCACGCTCTCCGGCAACGTCCCATCGGGCGGGCAGCACGTGTCGCCGCCGCAGCCAAAGAGCAGAGAGCAGGGCAACAGAGCAAGCCACAAGAATCGGATCCGCTTTCCTGTGTGTGCGCTTTTCATTTCCCTCTCCCGTCGGGATATGGCCGTGCGAATGAAGCCTCTTGGATCTGGATCGGAGCCCCTGCCTGGAAAGGATCTGGCCCCGCAAGGGGCGGGCTCCTGCGGCCCGCGTTCAGAGAGCCCCTTTGCCGTTGTCGACCGCCTGGGATCCTTTCGACAGGAGGGTCAAGCTTTGAAATTGTATTCAAACCGTTAACAGAGTCTGAACCGGACTGTCAAGAAAAATTTTTGTGCCGCCGTTTTTTGCAATCCGCGAAGAATAAAAGACGAAGTGGGGAAGAAGCAGAAAGTTCGGAATTGACAAGGCAACCGGCAGCGAATATATTTGAACGGGCATTCAACCGCGGGTTTTGCTTTTCGAGCACAGAAACTTCCGGGGAGGAAGAGGGCTTTCTCGATCGGAGGCGCTGCGAGTGGGTCGACCGGGCAGAGCGGTACAGAGGAAAAAAGGAGATCGGTCTCTTGTCAGCGGCAACGGGGCCGGGGGGTACCCGAGTACAGGGGACCGAATCCTTGCGGCAGCGGAAAAAGTTTTTGCCGAAAAGGGCCTCAAGGGGGCCCGGACCACCGAAATCGCGTCCCAGGCCGGGGTGACGCCCTCCCTCATTAACTACCACTACGGAGGCAAAGAAAATCTCTACCGTCTCGTGATTGAGAATTACTATGTGACGGTCCAGCGCCGCATGCTCCCCATCATGATCGAAGAGGGAATCGCTCCTCAGGACAAGCTCAAGAAGCTCATCGCGGCCGGAATCGAGATCCTGGCCGAGAAGGAACACGTTGCCCGGATCCTTCTGCGGGAGTCCATCGACAAAGGCAAGTACGTCAACGAAGTCCTCTCCAAGCCTTACCTGCGCGAGATGTTCGACATGGCCGAGCGTTTCGTTTTCTCGAACATGAAGCCGAGCGCGCATCCGCGAACGGACACGATCCACCTGATCTCGAACATTTTTGGCTGTATGACCATGTTCTTCATCGCCTCCGCCACGATCTGGGAATTCTGGAGAAAGGATGTCTTCTCTCGGAAGATGATCGAGGAGCGCAAGCAGGAGGTTATCGATTTCGTGTTCAACGGCGTGGGATCCCGGTTTCGATGACGCGGGGCCAGGCCTTGCGGTTGGAGGTCTGAGGCGGCTCGTTCGGGCTGCGGATCGGCTTGTCTCGGCAGGCGATTATTTCCCTCGAAATACCGGGCGCCTTTTTTCGAGAAAGGCCCGGGCTCCCTCCTTGTGATCCTCGGTTTCGGAACAGAACGGCGCCGCAAGGGCATGGAAGCGCATGAAGTCTTCCAGGGGCCAAGCGAGGCCTCTCCGGATTCCCTCCAGGGCCAGCCGGACCGCGATGGGCGGCTGGGAGGCGATCTTTTCCGCCAGCTTCATCGTGGCCGGCATGAGTTCCTCGTGAGGGACCACCCAGTTCACGAGACCGATGCGCTCCGCCTCCTGGGCCTCGACGAAGTCGGCTGTCAGAATCATCTCGTACGTCTTTGCCAGGCCGACCAGCCGGGGCAGCAGGAGGAGGGATTCATCAGGGATCAGTCCGACCTTGAGGAAAATTTCGCTGAACCTGGCCCGTTCGGATGCGACTCGCATGTTGCACAAGAGGGCGAGTTCGCAGCCGTATCCGACAGCGGGGCCGTTCACGGCGGCGATGGAAGGTTTGCCCAGGGAGAGCAATGGGTGCCCGCCGCCCGGAAAAGGGTGTTTCCCCTCAATCTGGCGGAGCCTGGCCTCCCGGGTTTGAAAGGCGTCCTCCTCGGGGCTCAGAAACACCTCGCTCACGTCGTCGCCGGAACAGAAGGCCTTGCCTGCGCCGGTGAGCACGATCACGCGGACCTGGTCGTCTTTGTCGGCCTGGTCAATGGCCCGGGCCAACTCCCGATGCGTGTGGAGCGTGAGGGCATTCATCTTTTCGGGCCGGTTCAGGGTCAGGATCGCGATGGATCCCTGGACCTGATACAGGACGTCACCGCCGGATTCACCCTGGGGGTTGTTGGGAAGCATGGTCTTGGTTCCTTTTCTTTGGCTCGTGGACGTCCGTTTTGGAGCCCGGGAGCAGACGGATTCTGGCCAGGGTCGGTCAGCGCATGTAGAAGGGCAGGATCACCGACTGGTCCTTGCCGGTGACCGCTGACGCGCAGTGAATCGCGCCGCCTGCGGCCCCCGAGATCCCGAATCCCCACTGGGTCACCGAGTCCCCGGTGAAGTAGAGGTTCTTGACCGTGGGGTGGATCACAGGCAGCCTACGGTCGCCCACGAGCCCGGGGGTGACAGAAAGGCTGTACAGTTCCTCTGCGAGGGTGAGAAAGTACCACTGGACCTGCTGCTTGAATCCCGGGATCAGGTCGTGAAGAAAGGACAGGATCGCCTGGACGACCCGGTCCACCAGAGCCGGGTTGTGGATCTCGTCCGGATCGCGTGGAAGCAGGCCGGCCCAGACGGCGATGAGACCGTGTCCCTGCGGCACTCGTCCGGGGTCGATGACGCCAGCGTCCTCGAACGAGAACAGGACGTCGCCGCGAAAACCGTCTGCTGCGCTGCAACCGGGTAAAACCGGGACCACGTATACGCCCGCGAAGGTCGGGTCCATGGGCGGCCTGGTGCAGACCCAGCCCAGAATGCCGGCCAAAGGCCAGATTTTCGAAATGCGCTCGGTAAATTCCAGGGGCCAGTATTCCTTGGGCACGAGCGGATAGATTCTTTGCATGGGCACGTTGCAGACCACAGCCCGCGCCGTAACTTCCAGGGGCCCTTCCGGCGTCGCGGCCCTTACGCCTCGGGCCGTGTACCCGTCCAGCAGAATCGCCTCGACAGGGGACCCGGTCCGGATGGTGCCTCCGCTGCGCACAATCACATCGGCAAAAGCCCGCGTCATGCTGTTGAATCCGCCGGCCGGCTCTCCCGCGCCCCCGGCCTGGAAGTCACGGCCCGAACAGTGAACCAGGTTGATGGTCTTGATATGCTCGCCGGCCGAAACCAGGGTCGGGTCGTTCAATCCTGTCTCCCAGGCTGCCAGGACTTCATGAAACTCCCTGACCCTGGGACTCTTGGCCCGGGAGCGCATGTAGGCGGCCATGTCCACGTGGTCGTAGACACTCGCCTCCTGGACGCTCATGAGGTTCATCTGGCGGGAGACTTCCCGTCCCTCCCGGATCTCCTCCCGGCTCCAGTCCTGCTGAAGAGCCCGCAGCTCGCGCCAGTCGTTGCGGTGCCACCAACGAAAGCCCCGATTGGGAATCACCTTGAGGTCGCTCCCCAGGGCCTTGAGGATGAAGGACATGCGGCTTCGGTCCGAGGCGATGAACCCGTGCCATCCGCCTTCGAAGATGAAACCCTTGAAGGCGTTGTTCTTGAGAAGATCCTCCAAAGGAGGTTCCGAGCGAATCACCCGGCTGCGGACAAGGGCATACAGGAGATGCTGGAACGCCTGGGAGTCGAACTCCGAATGTTCGAAAGAGAACGTCTTTCCGCCCAGGTGCTTCTCCTTCTCGAGGACCAGAACCCGCAGGTTTTCCCTCCCGGAGAGAATGGCCCCGGTCATCAGCCCGCCGATTCCTCCTCCGACGATGACCACATCCACGTCATTGCTGCTCATGGGGGTTTCTCCTTCGCATGGGCTTTGCCGCCCTGTCCTGAGGCAGAAGGGCCGCAAGAACAAGGCCGGTCGTTCATCATGTCCCCGGGAGAGCCGGCCCGGAATAGTCTGACCAACCAGGACCTTGTATGGCCACTCTTTCTCCGGAATCGTTCAGGAAGTACCCGTCAAAGTCAGAGACCAACTCATACGTCACCGTGTCTTGAAATGGGGCCGGAACGTCGTAGTACACGACAAGGTGGCGTTTCTTGTGCCAGGTGAGATGGAGGCGAAGCGTTCCGTCACGGTCACGGGCCTCGATTGTGGCGGAATGGGGGCAGCGGACCCCATGGGCCAGGGGATCCTCGAACCATTCGTCCGGCGGGGCGTAGGTGACGAAGATTTGGTTTTCCGCTTCCTTCTTTCCCCTGTAGAAATTGTATTCCTTGCCTCCATAGTACACGCGAAGATTGCCGGGCGTGCAGGTCTCCCAGCCTCCCTGGCAGGTGTAGCGGGGCGCGTGCGGAGCAAGGAGATGGACCGAGATCTCCTCCGATTCGCCGGGCACCTCGTATTGTTTGAAGTCCAACCAGTCCCACTCGAAAATCGAAAAGACGAACTTGCTGTAAAAACCGTCGTGGTATCCTTTTGCGTTCGACAGGACGTACGTGACGTCGCTCGGCGGCGTGACCGTGTTGTCGACCACCCGGAAGGTGCCGTTCACGACGGCGTTCGGCATGTTCATGTGGTAGGAAATCCATGAAGGGAAGATGCCCATCGTGTAAGGCACGGGCCAGTCCACCCAGGGCCGCCATCCGGGCCCCGGGCCCCGGGTGTAATCGAGGTTCCAATAGATGGCCCTGGTCACTTGGCCCAGTCCATCGCGCGAGACAGACTCCCCTTGCACTGCGTACCGGTGTATGCCCGGGGCGATCTCGGTGACGTCGATGGTTCCCCCTGGATTCTGGAACTCGAACCCCTCGGCAGGCTCGAAGGTCTCGGATGCGTGAAAGTTCCCGGGCACCGAGGGATCCCAGTGCTCGCTGTATACGGGAAAAGACTTCTCCGTGTCCGTCTCTTCCCGGATGATCATCCCGAAGGAGTTTGTCAGTCCCTTCTGGGCGAAGAGATTTTCGGGGTTGGCCAGTCCATAGGCGGCCACACCCGCGATGCCCTGACTCTCGTCCAGGAAGTTGAAATACCACAACTGGTTGTAGATGAAGTCCGTCGTGCGGTTGCCGTCCTTCTTGTAGTTGTACCCGTCCGAGTTCGCCTGGGTAGGGGTTCCCACCTCGGGACAGGGGGGCGCGGGAGGCTGGCATCCGGTGCAGGCCGTGTTGAGGACCAGAAGAAAAGGCACAAGAGCCAAGACAAGAAAAAGGCCACTTGTTTGGAACAGACACTTTTCTCGGCTGTCCATCGGGATGCCCTCCCTAAGGTTCCACTGTAAACGGCGGGCTGCCCCAGTCGGCAAAGCCGTCGCCGAGGATGTCCACAGTGGTTGCAGACGATGCTTCATAGAATGTCCGCGAAAAATTGGCGAGGATCTTATAGGTCAGGTTGTCGGCGAAGGGATCCGGCACATCAGCATAGACACGGATGTGCTGAGCATGCCCCCCGACGAGGTCCAGCGCATTTCCGGCCGCGTACGAAGCCAGCAGGTTGATTCTGTTGGGGAACCGGATGCCGAGCGGAAGGTCGAACGCCGTCTCCTCGTACAGGATTTCGATCGTCTCTCGGGGACGGACGAATTCGTAGGGAGATCCATCGCAAAACAAGCGGAGATTGCCTGGCGTGCAGGGTCTACAGCTGTCGGTACACCCGTACACAGGGCCATGGGGATGGAGGAGGTGGACCGACAATCCCGGTTGCTTGTAATCGAGGCAACCCACTCCAGCATGGAAAAGACCGCTTCGCTGTAAAAGCCGTCGTGGCGGCCTTTGACGTCTATGAAACTCGTACGTGACATCGGGGTTCACGCCGTCGCTCACCGTAAACCAGCCGTTGACCAGCGCGTTCGGCCTATACACATAGTACGTCATCCAAGCGGGAAAAAGCCCCGGGATTGCCGGAAGAGGCAATCCCACCCAGGGCAGCCATCCCGGATCCCCGTTTCTCGAGTATGTCAGATCCCATGCCATGGCCCGCGCCCCGTCATGCGTCTAAATATAGACACGGATTTCGTCATCGCTGTTCAGGTCAATGAGGCCACTGGGGTTGACGCGTTCGTAGTCCCGCGCTGACGCAAATGTCTCTGACGCGGAGACGCTGACCGGCACGGACGGGTATGGTACGGAACATGAAACGTATTGCTGGGTTTGCTCTCAGTCCCGTGGTTATTCCTTTCCTTTGTGGGCTTTGAACAGGTTCAATCCCTGTCGGCGCGATGCGGCCTGAGTTCTGCCTTATTAAAGGAAAAGAATATTGGCTATCCTGTGCATTTGATTTGTTCCCCCGGCAATCTGGAGGATCTTGGCATCCCGAAAATACTTTTCGGTCGGATAGTCTTTCATGAGTCCGTATCCGCCGAGGACTTCGACCGCCTTTGAGGTGATTTGATGGGCGGCGTCCGAGCAAAACACTTTGGCTGCGGAGGCCAAGGGAACGCTGGGGCCTACCCTGTCCAGATGCCAGCAGCATTTCCAGAGCAGATTCCGCGATGCTTCGATGAGGATCCCCATATCCACCAACATGGTACCAACTGTCTGATGATAAAGAATGGGCTGACCTCCTTGGACGCGCTCCCTTGCGTAGTCGACTGCGTTTTCGAAGGCGGCTCGGGCGAGTCCCACCGCGATGGCACCTGCCAGAAAACCATCGCTGCAGAGGGCGTCCATGGCGACCCGCAGGCCGTCTCCTTCGCTGCCGAGAAGGTTTTCTTGAGGCACGGGGACGTTCTCAAAGACCAGCTCGGCATTCTGGCAAAGACGGAAGCCGATCTTGTCCTCTATTTTGCCTATGGAGAATCCCGGCAAGTCAGATGGAACCAGGAAGGCACTGAGACCCTCGGAGGCTCCTTTTGTCATGTCTGTCTTGGCAAGAACGACGTACAGGCTGGCCAGGCCTCCGTTGGAGATGAAGCATTTGGTTCCGTTGAGGATATAGTGGGCGCCCGTGCGCTTGGCCGATGTCCGCACGCCTGCCGACGGGTCCTCTGAAGCTCCGTCGGACCCGCAGCCAGGCTCGGTTAGGGCAAATGCAGTGAGATACGTTCCGTTCGGGTTAGAGCAAATCTCCGCTAGCCATTTTCGCTTTTGGGTCTCCGTGCCCATGCATAAGATGGGAGAAACGCCAAGGCGGCCAGATCCGCAAATTGTACCGGCAAGACCTGCGTCTCCCCAGGCAACCTCCTCACAGACGATGGCGAAATCCAGCACCGAGCACCCGCCGCCTCCGTATTGCGCAGGAATCGTCATGGTAGAGAACCCAAGTTCGATGCCTTTTCGCACGACATGAATGGGGATACAATCTTTCGGATTCGGCCTCCTGTCATATTCGAGCGAGATCGGCCGGATCTCCTCTTTTGCAAACTTCCGGGCGGTCTGCTGCAGTTGGATTTGTTCCTCTGTCGGGGAAAAGCTGATCATAAGAGTTCTACATTGTCCTGCCCCCGGGCCTTGCAATCTCGGGCGGGTGGTGTGCCCGGGGCCGGCATGATAAACGCTATTCCTCCGGCTTCTTCAAGCCGGCCTTGATTTTCCGTTCTTGCATTTCCTGGTACTTCGACACAACCAGCTGAATGGCATTCCCGACGTCCCTATGGAAGCGCTCAACTTCCTCGGGCGAATCTTCCTGAACCCGCAGAACGTAATGAGGCTCTTCCCACCATCGATCCTTTGCCTTGACCATAGGCTTGGCACCCGGAAATGTCTCCCAGTACGCACAGATGAAATTCATGAAGAAGCGCATCATATCTTCGTAAGAAAAGAGTTCGTTGAAGACGTCGCCGGGACGGCTGTACCAGTAAAGATCTTCGTCGGCAGGGCCGATCGGAAGGCCCAGCACGGTTGAACAGCCTTCGAGGCAGCCAAGGATCTGGGCAGCCATACCCGAGGTGCCTTGGATCCGGTTCGTAATATTATGCTGCCATGCTGTGGCACAGGCCCACGAGCAAGATGTCGAGTAGTCGATGGTTTTCCAGACGCAGCAGGGTCCCTGATAAATGACTCCCAGGGCAGGCGGGTTGTCCCTTGCGTACTTGTTGAACTCCGCGCATGTATCGAAGCCGCAGGCCCCGCAGTCATATCCCACGTTGGAATGGCGAAGGTCGGCACCCAACAACAGGAGAGGGGGTGTGCGGCCCTGGTCGTATGCGAGCCGCAGAAACATGGCGTCTCCCCCCGCGGGAGGCATGACCTGGGCGAAGGCCTCCATGACCTCAAGAATGGGTAAGACGTCTTCCCCGGTTACGATCATGGATTTGATTTCCACCCGGCCTGTGATGTGTGAAGCCTTATGAGCAGCCTGTGCGCAAAGTTTGGCGATTTCGAGGGCGTTATCGAGAATCGACCGTCTACCATCGTAGAGGCCCATGATCATTCCTCCTCTTTGGACTTTTGGCGCTTTATGCCAGGACTCTTTTCCCTGTCTTTGTATCGCAAGAACCGCTCCCGCATGACATCCATCCAGTCCATGTAGCTCTTGATGCGGGCCTCTTCCTCGGGTGGGGCATGTCGGACTGTAGACGTTCTGTAGTCCGGACCGATTTGACGCATGAACGTCAAGAGCTGACGCACGCGTGTCTGGATCTTTTCTCTTGCGACCATGTGATAGTCGGGGCAGACATCCACAAACGGGTTCTTAGACAAAGTGGCAACGGGTATGCCGACGACAATGGACGAATTCCTGCAGTAGCCCTGCCGCATGGCTGCAGCACCCATGGTGAAAAAGGCCCTAGCGTCCACCAGGAGACGGTTGGCCATCTGCAACGCCGAGCCAATCGCAAACCCGATGTCCGTAACCCTCACAATGCAGAGGGGGCCGTTAATGTAACGGTGCGTCCTCCGGTCGGTAAGATCAATCATGTGGGCCGTCAGCTTCTTGCGTTCGTACAAGAAAGCGCAACTCGGCTGGCCGCTGCAGCCCCCGCAGTTTACGTCGAAGGGGTCATCTCCGGCCCTATAGTTTCCTAGAAAGATGATCGCATCCGCCTGGCGAGCCATTACTGACTCGGTCAAAAAGAGTCTGCGGAGGAGCTTGTGTTCCCTCTCGTAGGCCATCTTCTCCATTTCCCGCGCTAGGGCCTCCTGTTCATCTTGACCGTACATAATTTCGGCTTCGATCTGTGGGACCCCACCGCCGAATGGAGCGGTCAAAGCTGCGTTGACCATGAGACGGGCGGCAACGAGAGTGTTTTCCCGCCGGTTCATGTCCTGGGGGGAGTACTGCAAGTTTTCGTCGATGTAGATTCTCGGCATCGTGACCTCCCTGTGCGTGGCAAGGGTTCCATTCGGCTTCAGGCAGATAAAAACGCGGATTGTCTTGCCGGAGAAAAGAATGAAACGCTTTTGAAGCATCCTTATTGTTTAGGGGAAAAAGTCATACATGGTTCCGTGAAAAGAAAAGGTGTCTGAGAAAGACTAAACGCATATTTAATGGGAATCTAAACCGGTTCGCCCAGCCGTGTCAACCTTTTTTTTCAAGAAAACCGGAGAACCTTTCGAGAGAGTACCCATTATATGGGAATATAAGACGTGAGTGGCCCTCATTTTTTTCTTGACAAAGAATCCGAAGGATCGTATAAGAAGGAAATTAAACGGCCATTTAATACGGCCCGGAGAATGAAGCGCCGTGGCAGAACGTTTCTTGCAGAAGAATAGAGGTTGAGGAAGTGCGGAGCGCGCGGATTCGGCGAGGGGCAAAAGAGCCGATGGCTTCTGCAAAAAGAAAGAAAGCCGGGCTTTCGTACGACACCGAGACGAGAATTCTCATGGCGGCGGAGAGGATCTTCGCTGAAAGAGGACTTGCCGGCGCCCGGGTCCAGGAGATCGCCAAGGTTTGCCGCGTCACGCCGGCGATGATCAATTACTATTTTGGAGGCAAGGAGAATCTCTACCGGACCGTGATCGAGAACTTTTTCCTGCGGGCGGAGCGGCTTGCCTTCAGCGTTATGGCGCTCGATATCGGGCCGGAAGAGAAGTTGAAAAGGATCATTGAGTCGGGGATCGACCTGCTGCTCGGGGTCGGAGGGGCGATTCAAGGCATTATTGCCGCGGCCGCCCTGCGCTGTTTGGGGGGGGAGATC